>JAESGS010000010.1_pt1 | contig 330729 bp, 300 predicted proteins | sample 9269761 | NCBI WGS metagenome assembly JAESGS01 (sample SAMN15741799, study PRJNA653493) | algae metagenome | isolation source: Cyanosarcina radialis HA8281-LM2 and co-occurring heterotrophs from damp... | place: USA: Makauwahi cave, Hawaii | collected 2011-01-06 | reverse complement strand
CATCTACGGCGAGCTGGACGCGCCGATCATCCGCAAGGACATCGAAGTCGCCGAGATGATCAAGTACACCTGCAACGTCTGGCACGCGGCCAAGGTCACCTTCGCCAACGAGATCGGCAACATCGCCAAGGCGGTCGGCGTCGACGGCCGCGAGGTGATGGACGTGATCTGCCAGGACCACAAGCTCAACCTCTCCAAGTACTACATGAAGCCCGGCTTCGCCTTCGGCGGCTCCTGCCTGCCCAAGGACGTGCGCGCGCTGAACTACCGCGCCGGCAGCCTGGACGTCGAGGCGCCGCTGATCGGCTCGCTGATGCGCAGCAACGCCGCCCAGGTGCAGAAGGCCTTCGACATCATCGCCAGCCACGACACCCGCAAGGTCGCCCTGCTCGGCCTGAGCTTCAAGGCCGGCACCGACGACCTGCGCGAGAGCCCGCTGGTGGAACTGGCCGAGATGCTGATCGGCAAGGGCTATGACCTGGGCATCTACGACCGCAACGTCGAATACGCCCGCGTCCACGGCGCCAACCGGGACTACATCGAGTCGAAGATCCCGCACGTGTCCTCGCTGCTGGGCAGCGACCTCGACGCGGTGATCGCCAAGGCCGACATCATCGTCCTCGGCAACGGCGACGAGCGTTTCGCCAAGCTGGCCGCGCAGGCACCCAGCGGCAAGCGGGTGATCGACCTGGTCGGCTTCATGCCGCACGCCAGCAATGGCGTGGCCGAAGGCATCTGCTGGTAAGGCCAAGCGTGCCCGCGCGCCCTGCGCGCGGGTACCGAGAGACGCATATGGACAAGCTCAAGAACGGCCTCAACCACGCCAGCGGCTGGCTGCTGTACCTCAGCGCGCTGATGCTGCTGGCACTGGCCCTGCCACGTACGGTGTTCGACCCCGAATCGCGGGACTTCCTCCTGCTGATCGGCATCGTCGGCATCTGGCGTTATTCCATGGGCGCCGTGCATTTCGTGCGCGGCTGCCTGTTCCTCTACCTGGTATATCCCTGGTATCGCCGCAAGGTGCAAAGACTCGGCAAGGATGCCGACCCCTCTCATGTCTTTCTGCTGGTCACCAGCTTTCGCATCGAGGCGCTGACCACCGCCATGGTCTATCGCTCGGTGATCCGCGAGGCGATCGACTGCGGCTACCCGAGCACCGTGGTGTGTTCGATCGTCGAGCTGTCCGACGAGCTGCTGATCAAGACGCTCTGGGCCCAGGCCCAGCCGCCGGCGCACGTCAAGCTGAACATCGTGCGCATTCCCGGCACCGGCAAGCGCGACGGCCTGGCCCACGGTTTCCGCGCCATCTCCCGGCAGCAGCCGGATCGCGATGCGGTGGTGGCGGTGATCGACGGCGACACCGTGCTCGAGCCGGGCGTGGTGAGCAAGAGCGTGCCCTGGTTCAAGCTGTTCCCCAATGTCGGCGGGCTGACCACCAACGAGTTCTGCGAGGTGCGCGGCAGCTACCTGATGAGCGAGTGGCACAAGCTGCGCTTCGCCCAGCGCCATCTCAACATGTGCTCGATGGCCCTCTCCAAGCGCGTGCTGACCATGACCGGGCGCATGTCGGTGTTCCGCGCCAGCGTGGTGACCGACCCCGAGTTCATCCGCGACGTGGAGAGCGATCACCTCGAGCACTGGCGTCTGGGCCGCTTCCAGTTCCTCACCGGCGACGACAAGTCCAGCTGGTACAGCCTGATGCGCCTGGGCTACGACACCTTCTACGTGCCGGATGCGGCGATCAACACGGTCGAGCATCCGCCGGAGAAGAGCTTCATCAAGGCCAGCCGCAAGCTGATGTTCCGCTGGTACGGCAACAACCTGCGGCAGAACTCGCGCGCCCTGCGCCTGGGCCTGAATCGCCTCGGCGCCTTCACCAGTCTGGTGCTGCTGGACCAGCGCGTGTCGATGTGGACCTGCCTGCTCGGCCTGTGCGTGGCGATCATCGCCAGCATCAAGTACAGCCTGATGTACCTGTTGATCTACCTGCTGTGGATCGGCAGCACGCGCCTGGTTCTGACAGTGCTGCTGATGCTCTCCGGCCACCGCGTCGGCCCGGCCTACCCGGTGCTGCTCTATTACAACCAGATCGTCGGCGCCCTGGTGAAGATCTACGTGTTCTTCCGCCTCGACCAGCAGTCCTGGACGCGCCAGAACACCAAGCTCAACCGCGGCCTGTCCAGCTTCGCCAACTGGTTCAACAGCTGGTCGTCGCGCGCCATGACCTTCTCTGCCTCCTGTGTATTCATCGCCGCGCTGTTGGCGCTGGTATGACCGAACTCGAATAGGAACTAGCCACCATGAACTCAGTCGCCAACCTCAACGTCGTCCATGAGTCCGAGGCCCAACGCCAGCACGCCCGGGTCAAGCTGCCCGGACGCCTGCGCTACAGCAATGCCCAGCGCGAACGCATCGACGTGCGCCTGCTGGATGTCTCCGCCGGCGGATTCAGCTTCGCCAGCGAACGCACCGCGCACAAGGTCGGCGATTTCCATCGCGGCCAGCTGCAGTTCCAGCTCGACAGCCTGGTGCTGGGCCTGGACATGGATTTCCAGGTCTGCTCGGTGCAGCCCGAACAGGGCCGCGTCGGCTGCCAGTTCCACAACCTCGGCACCCGCGAAACCGCCGCCCTGCGCCACCTGATCAGCGCCCACCTGGCCGGCGAGCTGGTCAACGTCGGCGAGGTGCTGCACATCCTCCAGCGCGAGAACTTCACCAAGGCGCGCAAGAACGGTGCCGGCGGCGGCATGGGCCTGTTCGGCCGCCTGCGCGCGGTGACCTTCAGCACCGCGATCTTCCTCGTCGGCCTGGCCGCCTTCGGCTACATCGGCAAGTCGATCTACGGCCTGTACTTCGTCACCCACGCCCAGTCGGCGCAGATCAGCCTGCCCGCCCTGCAGGTGACCATGCCGCGCGAAGGCAGCGTGCAGAGCCTGGTGCAGCCCGACGGCATCGTCGAGAAAGGCGCGCCGATCGCCACCTTCACCACCAGCATGCTGGAGATGCTCAAGGGCCATCTGGGCGAGGAGCAGCTCGAGCCGAGCCAGATCGAGGCACTGTTCAGCCGCGAGATGCAGGGCACCCTGACCAGCCCGTGCAACTGCAAGATCGCCCGCCAGCTGGTGGCCGACGGCCAGTTCGCCAGCAAGGGCGACGTGATCTTCGAACTGGTGCCGCAGGACGGCATCGCCACCGTCAGCGCCAGCTTCCCCTACCGCCATCTGGAACAGGCGCGCCCGGGCACCCCGGTGAGCTTCAAGGTGGCCGGCGAAGACCAGCCGCGCCGCGGCGAGATCGTCAGCAGCAGCCTGCACGACGGTGGCCTGTCCGCCGACATCCGCGTGCAGATCAAGCCCGAACAGACCCTGCCCGCCAGCCTGGCCGGCCAGCCGGTGGACGTGGTCATCGACCGCGGCCCGTCGCTGAGCTGGCTGGTCGACCGGGCCATCGCCGCCGGACGTTAACGCCATGTCTCTGCCTCTTCTCCGCCCCGCCCTGCTCGGCCTGGCCGTGAGCGCCGCCCTCGCCGGTTGCGCCGGCCTGCCCGATCAACGCCTGGCCCGCGAGGCGCTGCAGCGCGGCGACCAGCAGACCGCCGAGCGGCATTTCCGCCAGCTCGCCGAGCTGGGTTACGACGAAGCGCAGATCGGCCTGGCCGACCTGTATGTCGCCAACGGCCAGCCCCAGGACCTGGCCGAGGCCGAGCGCGTCTATCGCCAGGCCCTCGACGGTTCGCCGCGGGCCAAGGCGCGGCTCGGCAAGCTGCTGGCGCGCAAGCCCGGCAGCAGCTCCGCCGAGCGCCAGGAAGCGGCCGAACTGCTGGAGACCGCCAGCCGCGCCGGCGAGCCCGGCGTGCTGCTGCCGCTGACCGAGCTCTACCTGTTCTACCCACAGGACTTCCCCGCCATGAACCTATCGCAACGCATCCATGACTGGCGCCAGCAGGGACTGCCGCAGGCCGAACTGGCGCAAATCCTCGTCTACCGCAGCGACGGCAGCTACGACCAGCACCTGGGCGAAATCGAGCGCATCTGCCAGGCCGGCCTGGCGGCGAACGACGTGTGCTACGTCGAGCTGGCCACGGTGTACCAGAAGCAGGGGCGCGCCGAAGAGCTCGACGCCCTGCTCGAACAGCTGATGGCCGACTACCGCGCCGGCCGCGTGTCGCCCAACCGGGTCGACGCCGTGGCCCAGGTGCTGGCCGATGCCGAAGTCGGCCAGCCGCAGCCCGGGCGCGCACAGGAGCTGCTCGAAGCCATCGCGCCACAGCATCCGGCCGCCTGGGTCAGCCTGGCGCGGCTGCTCTACGACTACCCGCAGCAGGGCGACAGCGAGACCCTGCTCGGCTACCTGGACAAGGGCCGCGACGCCGCCCTGCCGCGCGCCGAGCTGCTGCTCGGACGCCTGTACTACGAAGGCAAGCTGCTGCCGCAGCAGCCGAAGAAAGCCGAGGAGCACCTGCGCAAGGCCGCGCCCAGCGAGCCCAGCGCCAACTACTACCTGGGACAGCTCTACCTGCGCGGCTACCTCGGCGAGGTCTACCCGCAACAGGCGCTCGATCATCTGCTCAGCGCCGCCCGCGCCGGCCAGCTCAGCGCCGACTTCGCCCTGGCGCAGATGTTCAGCCAGGGCCGCGGCGTCAAGCCCAACCCGGTCAATGCCTATGTCTTCAGCCAGCTCGCCCTGCCGCGCAACACGCCGCAGACCCACGAGCTGGCCCATGCCATCGCCCAGCGCCTGACCCCGGCGCAACTGGCCGAGGCCCAGCGCCTGCTGCAAGAGGAGCGCGCGGCGCGTGGCAGCGCCTGGCGCGAACAGAACAGCCTGCAGGCGAGCCAGCCATGAACAAGGACACCCGTATGCAGTTCAATCGAATCGTCAGCCAGCTCGGCCTCGGTGCCAGCCTGCTCGCCGCCGGCACCGCCTGGGCGACCGACAACCAGACCGACTTCGGCCTGGACATCAAGATCACCGCGCAATCGGAAGACGACCGCGACCTCGGCACCCGCGACGGCGGCGACGTCAACGGTATCGGTCTCGACCTGCGCCCCTGGGCCTATGCCCAGCGCGGCGACTGGAGCGCCTTCGCCATGGGCCAGGCGGTGACGGCCACCGACACCATCGAGACCGACCCGCTGCAGCGCGCCGGCGACGACGGCGAAACCGCCGCCAGCAGCAGCCGCAGCGACGCGCGCCAGCCGGACGACAGCTACCTGGCCCTGCGCGAGTTCTGGGTCGACTACAGCGGCCTCACCGCCTACCCCGGCGAGCGCCTGCGCTTCGGCCGCCAGCGCCTGCGCAGCGACGAAGGCACCTGGTGGGACACCAATATCGAGGCCCTGCACTGGCGCTTCGACAGCACCCTGCTGCAGGCCGATATCGGCGTCGCCGAACGCTTCTCCGAGTACCGCACCGACCTCGACGAGCTGGCCCCGGAAGACGAGGACCGCCGCCACTACTTCGCCGGCCTCGCCTACCAGTGGACGCCGGGCCACCGCATCGGCGCCAAGCTGCACCACAGCCGCGACGACGGCAGCCTGCCCAATGTCGGCGAGCGCGTCGACGAGCTGAGCAAGCGCCATACCGGCGACCTCACCTGGTTCGGCCTGCATGCCGACGGCGGCTTCTTCGAGCGCAACTCGCGCAACCGCCTCAACTACTGGGCGCAGATGACCTGGCTCAAGGGCGACACCGACCAGCTGCAACAGCAGGTGATCGGCGACGAGCGCCTGGCCAGCGGCTCGCGCAGCCAGGACGTCGATGCCTGGGCGGTGGACCTCGGCCTGCGCTACAGCCTCGACGAGCACTGGAAGATCGGTGCGGCCTATGCCCGCGGCAGTGGCGGCGGCGATGAGGACGAGTCGCGCCAGTTCATGCAGACCGGCCTGCACAGCAACCGCGCCAATTTCACCGGCGTCGAATCGCGCCTGCACCGCTTCGGCGAGGCCTTCCGCGGCGAGCTCTCCAACCTGCAGGTGGCCAGCGCCTTCAGCTCCTGGCAACTGGGCCAGGACTACGACGCCAGCCTGGTCTACCACCGCCTGTGGCGCGTCGACGGCGACCAGGACATCGGCGACAGCGGCGTCGACGCGCCGCTGGTGGCGGGCGAGAAGGACGTCGGCCAGGAGGTCGACCTGGTCCTGACCCGCTACTTCAAGCAGGGCCTGCTGCCGGCCTCGGTGGCGGAACGACTCGACGAGCGTTCGGCCCTGGTGCGTCTGCGCGGCGGCGTGTTCCTGCCCGGCGACGCCTATGGCCGCGGCACCGACTCGGTGATGCACCGCGCCTTCGTCGACTTCATCTGGCGCTTCTAAGGAGAGATCCCATGCCACGCAGGATCAACAAGCGCCTCGCCTTCTGCCTGCTCGGCGCAGGCGCGCTGCTCGGCGCCGTGCAGCTGGCCGCGCCGCCGGCGCTCGGTGCCGAGAGCGAGCACCAGTTCGACTACCGGGTGCGCAGTGCGCCGGCCGAGCCGCTGCACCTGGAAGCGCCGACGCTGCCGGATCTGTCCGGCTACACCATGGACGCCGTGCTGGCCAAGATTCCGCGCCAGGACAAGGGCCGCGTGGCGGTGCGGCGCATGCTGCGCCAGGACGCGCTGAAGGACTTCACCGGCGGCAACGAGCGCCTGCGCGAATGGGTCAAGCGCCAGCAGGGCATGCCCCAGGCGATCTTCATCGAAGGTGGCCTGGTCACCGCGCAGGACCTGGCCAAGGCCCTGCCCGCCAGCCAGTTCGAAGAACAGCAGCCGGGCGTCTACATTGCCCGCCTGCCGATCGTGGTCGCCCAGGGCGCGACCCTGCACGTCGGCAAGGAGACCCGCGAGCTGCGCCTGTCGCAGGAACGCGGCGCCTTCCTGGTCAACGACGGCCTGATGTTCCTCACCGACACCCGCGTCACCGCCTGGCGCGAGGCCGACAAGGGCCCGGCCACCCTGCGCGACGACGGCAAGGAGTTTCGCCCCTTCCTGGTGTCCTGGGGCGGCAGCGAGCTGTACATCGCCGGCAGCGTGCTGACCAGCCTGGGCTATTCGAATTCCAAGTCCTACGGCGTGTCGATCACCCAGTACACGCCGAACATGCATGCCCGCCTCAAGCGCGAGGAGCCGACCGGCTGGCTGATCGATTCGGAGTTCGTCGACCACTGGTACGGCTTCTACTGCTACGAAGCGCAGAACGTGGTGATCAAGGGCAACACCTACCGCGACAACATCGTCTACGGCATCGACCCGCACGACCGTTCGCACGGCCTGATCATCGCCGAGAACAAGGTGTTCGGGACCAAGAAGAAGCACGGCATCATCATTTCGCGCGAGGTCAACGACAGCTGGATCATCAACAACGAGAGCCATGACAACAAGCTCTCCGGTGTGGTCATCGACCGTAACAGCGTCGGCAACCTGATCGCCTACAACCGCGTGCACGGCAACCATGCCGACGGCATCACCATCTACGAGAGCGGCGACAACCTGTTGTGGGGCAACCAGGTGCTGCGCAACCAGCGCCACGGCATCCGCATCCGCAACAGCGAGAACATTCGCCTGTACGACAACCTCGCCGCGCTCAACGAGCTGACCGGCGTGTACGGCCACATCAAGGACCTGTCCGATACCGACCGCGACCTCAAGCTCGATCCCTTCGACACCAAGGTGTCGATGATCATCGTCGGCGGCACCCTGGCCGGCAACGGCTCCAGCCCGATCAACATCGACTCGCCGCTGTCGGTGGAGCTGTACCGGGTCAAGCTGATCGCCCCGCGCAAGAGCAACGGCATCCAGCTCGCCGGCATCCTCGGCGAAAAACAGGAACAGATCCTCGACCTGCTGGTGCGCCAGCGCCAGCCCGTGCTGATCGACCCGATCGATCCCGAGCAGATGACCAATTGACGAGGCCCACCATGATCGTTTCTCCGCTCAAATCCCTCGCCCTGGCCGTGGCCTGCGCCGCCTGCGGTGCCCTGCAGGCGCAAGAGCGCCAGGCGCCGCAATACCAGGTCGAAGACTGCTGCTCGCTGTGCCCCGCCGCGCACGACGCCAGCCGCTACACCAGCAACTACATGAAGAACTTCATCACCCTGATGGACGCCGAGGAAGGCTGGCTGTTTCGCAGCGTGGAAGACCTGCGCACCGAGTTCGGCACCAGCGAAGCCGGCTACCAGCGCCTCAAGGAACTGCGCGACGGCCTCAAGCAGCGCGGCGTGGAATTGGTGGTGGTCTATCAACCGACCCGCGGCCTGGTCAATCGCAGCAAGCTCAAGCCCGCCGACTACCAGCGCTTCGACTACGACAAGGCGCTGGCCAACTACCGCCAGGCGCTGGCGCGCTTCGAGCAGCTGGGTATCTGGGTGCCGGATCTGACCCCACTGACCGACGAGGACAGCGACCAGGCGTTCTATTTCCGCCGTGACCAGCACTGGACGCCCTACGGCGCCGAGCGCACCGCACGCCTGGTGGCCGAGACGGTCAAGCGCATCCCCGGCTTCGAGGATATTCCGCGCAAGGAGTTCGTCACCGAGCGCGTCGGTCTGATGGGCAAGACCGGCACCATGCAGAACGTCGCCAGCCAGCTGTGCGGCACCGGCTACGCGGTGCAGTACGTCGATCAGTTCGTCACCGAGCCGAAGGACGCCAGCGATGGCGACGCACTGTTCGGCGAGGCGAGCAGCCCGAAGATCGCCCTGGTCGGCACCAGCCACAGCGGCAAGAACTACAACTTCGGCGGTTTCCTCGAACAGCACCTGGGCGCCGAGGTGCTCAACGCCGCCTTCGCCGGCGGTGGCCTGGAAGGAGCGATGCTCGAGTACCTGGGCAGCGAGGCGTTCCAGAAGGATCCGCCGAAGATCCTGATCTGGGAATTCTCGCCGCTCTACGACCTGGCCTCGGACAAGATCCACCGCCAGCTGATGGCCACCCTGAACAACGGCTGCAGCGACCAGAGCGCCCTGCTCAGCGCCGAGACGCGCCTGCGCCCGGGCAGCAACGAGGTGCTGGTCAACGGCGAGAACCGCCTGCTGACCCTGGCCGGCACGCGCCATCAGCTCGACCTGCGCTTCAGCGATCCCTCGGTCAAGCGCGTCGACGCCACCGTCTGGTACCTCAACGGCCGCCGCGAGCAACTCAAGCTGGAGAAACCCGACACCGCCGACACCGACGGCCGTTTCGCCTTCGAGCTGCGCGACGAGCCGGGCTGGGGCGAACAGAACTTCTTCGCCCTGGAAATCCAGAAACCCGAAGACAGCGCCGACGACCTCAAGGTCGAGGCCAGCCTGTGCCAGCGCCCGAGCGGTGCCGGCCAGCAGGTGGCCCGCCACGAGCCCAGGAGTTGAGGTTGCCCATGAAGCGATTCGCCCCCGCCCTGCTCGCCAGCCTGCTGTTCGGCGCTCCGGCCTTCGCCGCGCTGCAGCCGCCGCCCGGCTACCTGGCGCCGGTACGGCAGCAAGGCGGCCAGGCGCCCAGCTGCCCGGTGACGCCTGCGCCCTACACCGGTGCGCTGCAGTTCACCAGCAAATACGAGGGTTCAGGCAGCGCCCGCGCCACGCTCAACCGCCAGGCGGAGCAGAACTTCCGCGCGCAGACCGCGCCCATCACCCGCCTGGAAAAGGAAGCCGGGCGGATGATCACCGGCTATATGCGCACCGGTCAGCAGGGACGCCTGGACTGCGCCATCGACTGGCTCGACCAGTGGGCCAGCGCCGATGCGCTGGCGTCCGAGCAGTTCAACCACACCGGCAAGTCGATGCGCAAATGGGCGCTCGGCAGCCTGGCCGGCGCCTGGCTGCGCCTGAAGTTCTCCGCGTCGCAGCCGCTGGCCGCCTACCCGCAGCAGAGCGCGCGCATCGAAGCCTGGTTCGTGCGTCTGGCCGAGCACACGGTGCGCGAGTGGAGCGACCTGCCGCTGAAGAAGATCAACAACCACAGCTACTGGGCCGCCTGGTCGGTGATGGCGGTGGCCGTCATCGCTGACCGCCGCGACCTGTTCGACTGGTCGGTGGGCCAGTTCCGCGTCGCCGCGGGTCAGGTCGACGACCAGGGTTACCTGGCCAACGAGATGCGCCGCAGCCAGCGCGCCCTGGCCTATCACAACTACGCCCTGCCGCCGCTGGCGATGATCGCGGCCTTCGCCGAGGCCAACGGCGTCGACCTGCGCGGCGAGAACCAGGGCGCCCTGCAGCGCCTGGCCGAGCGCGTGCTGCAAGGCGCGCGCGACCCGGCGGCGTTCGCCCAACGCAGCGGCGCCAAGCAGGACATGAGCGAGCTGCGCAAGGACTACAAGTACGCCTGGCTGGCGCCTTACTGCAGCCTCTACGCCTGCAGCGAACAGACCCGCGAACTGAACCGGACGATGGGGCCGTTCAACAGCTTCCGCCTCGGCGGCGAGGTAAGCCAGGTATTTGAAAGCCCGTAGGCGCGGCTTGAGCCGCGAATTTCGCGAACAAGTTCGCGCCTACGGGACGCAGCAAAACAAACCCTCCGCTCGCGGGGGAAAGGGGGGCGCTGCCCCGGCTATTTTCGGAGAAGCCCGGATGGTCTTTTCATCCAACGTCTTTTTGTTCCTGTTCCTGCCGATCTTCCTCGGCCTGTACTACCTGTGCCCGAATCGCGGGCGCAACCTGCTGATCCTGGTCGGCAGCTACACCTTCTATGCCTGGTGGCGGGTGGACTTCCTCCTGCTGTTCGCCGCGGTGACGCTGTGGAACTACGTCTTCGCCCTGCGCATCCAGGCCCATGCCGGCACCGAAACGGCACGCCGCTGGGTGGTGGCCGGGGTGGTCGGCAACCTGGCCACGCTGGGCTACTTCAAGTACGCCAACTTCGGCGTGGCCAATATCAACGCCCTGCTCGAATCCTTCGGTCTCGAGCCCTTCGTCCTCACCTCGGTGATCCTGCCGATCGGCATCTCCTTCTACATCTTCCAGTCGATCAGCTACCTGATCGACGTGTACCGCCGCGACACCGAACCGACGCGCAACCTGATCAACTTCGCCGCCTTCATCGCCCTGTTCCCGCAGCTGATCGCCGGCCCGGTGCTGCGCTACAAGGACCTGGCCGACCAGTTCACCGAGCGCACCCACAGCCTCGACAAGTTCAGCGAAGGCGCCACGCGCTTCATGCAGGGCTTCGTCAAGAAGGTGTTCATCGCCGACAGCCTGGCGCCGCTGGTCGATCACTGCTTCGCCCTGGAAAACCCCAGTACCGGCGACGCCTGGCTGGGCATGATCGCCTACACCGCGCAGCTCTACTTCGACTTCTCCGGCTACAGCGACATGGCCATCGGCCTGGGCCTGATGATGGGCTTTCGCTTCATGGAGAACTTCAACCAGCCCTATATCAGCCAGTCGATCACCGAGTTCTGGCGGCGCTGGCACATCAGCCTGTCGACCTGGCTGCGCGACTACCTCTACGTGCCCCTGGGCGGCAACCGCCACGGCACCTTCAACACCTACCGCAACCTGTTTCTGACCATGCTGCTGGGCGGCTTCTGGCACGGCGCCAACTGGACCTTCCTGATCTGGGGTGCCTGGCACGGCACCTGGCTGGCCATCGAACGGGCGCTCGGCGTGAAAGCCGCACCGATTGTGTTCAACCCGCTGAAATGGGCCTTCACCTTGCTGCTGGTGATGCTCGGCTGGGTGATCTTCCGCGCCGAGAATCTGGAGGTGGCCGGGCGCATGTACGCCGCGCTGCTGCCCTTCGGCGACTGGCGCCCGAGCGAGCTGACCCTGGCGCAGATCAGCGGGCTGCAGATGGTCACCCTGGCGCTGGCCTGGGTGGTGATCGCCGTCAACGGCGCCCGTCAGTTCCTCGCCAGCCGCAGCCAGGAGCCGGGCCTGACCCTGGCCAGCGCCGGTGTCGCCCTGCAGGCCGTCGACCTGCGCCTGCTGGCGCTACGCGGTGCCCTGCTGCTGCTGTTCTGCGCCTCGCTGCTCAAGCTCTCCGCGCAGAGCTACTCCCCCTTCCTCTACTTCCAGTTCTGAGCGGAGGTCATCCATGAATCGCCCCGTCACTACCCTCTACGTCGCGCTGTTCAGCCTGCTGCTGGTACCCACCAGCCTGCTCGCCCTCGGCGGCCTGGCGGACTACCGGCCGCCCGCCGAACCGCGCGTGCTTGACGGCAGCCTGGCCAAGAGCCTCGAGCGGCACTACGACGAGCACTTTCCGCTCAAGCAGGTCGGCATCAACCTGTGGGCGGCCCTGGAATACCTGGCATTCGGCGAAGGCCGCGCCGGCCTGGTGATCGGCCAGGACGGCTGGCTGTACTCGGACGAGGAATTCGACCCGGTGGTCGATGCTCAACGCCAGCTGCGCGACAACCTGGCGCTGATCCGTGGCGTGCAGCGCCAGCTGCAAGAACGCGATATCCAGCTGCTGCTGGCCATAGTCCCGGCCAAGACCCGCCTCTACCCGGAGCACACCGGCGCCCATCAGCCCAGCGCCCTGCAGCGCAGCCTGTATCCGCGCTTTCATCGCGCGGTGCGCAATGCCGGGATCGCCGCACCGGACCTGCTCGGCCCGCTGCAGGCGGCCAAGAGTGAGGCGCCGATGTTCCTGCGCACCGACACCCACTGGACGCCGGAAGGCGCCGAGGTCGCCGCGCGCGCCCTGAGCGAGGTGGTGCGCAGCGCCGTGCAGCTGCGCGGCGAGCCGCAGGAGTTCGTCACCGAGACCCTGGAAACTCGCGCGCACCAGGGCGACCTGACCCGCTTCCTGCCGCTCGGCCCGCTGTTCGAGAGCCTGCTGCCGAGCGCCGACCGCCTGCAACTGCGCCAGACCCATGCCGCCGGCGGCGACGGCGATGCGCTGTTCGCCGAGACCGACCTGCCGGTGGCGCTGGTCGGCACCAGCTACAGCGCCAACCCGGCCTGGAACTTCGCCGGCGCGCTGCGCCAGCACCTGCAGCGCGACCTGGCCAACCACGCCGAGGAAGGCGGCGGCCCGCTGGTGCCGATGCTCAAGTACCTGCAGAGCGAGGAGCTGAACAACGCCCCACCGCAGCTGGTGATCTGGGAGTTCCCCGAGCGCTACCTGCCGATGACCAGCGATCTCACCGACTTCGACCCGCAATGGCTCGCCGCCCTGAGAGACGGCGGCGAGCGCCAGGGGCTGGCTGCCGCCAGCCACTGATTCATCCCCCAAGGAGGACTATCCGATGAACACTCAAACCACCCTGCGCCGCTTCACCCTGGGCGCCTGCGCCCTGGCCCTGGGCCTCGGCATGTTCCAGGCCCAGGCCGACGACGGCGCCCTCTACGGGCCCAAGGCACCCAAGGGCTCGGCCTTCGTTCGCGCCTACAACGCCGGCAACGCCGAGCTCGACGTCAACGTCGGCGAGGTGCAGCTCAAGCGGGTCGCACCGCTGGGCTCCAGCGACTTCGAGTACCTGCCGGCCGGCAGCTACCAGGCCCAGGTCGGCAACGCCCGGTTGCCGGTGCAGCTGCAGGCCGCCCACTACTACACCCTGGTCAGCCAGACCGGCAGCGCGCCGCGCCTGGTCGAGGAACCGGCGTTCAGCAACAAGCAGAAGGCGCTGCTGCGCGTGCAGAACCTCAGCGACAGCCCGCTCAGCCTGAAGACCGCCGACGGCAAGACCGCGGTGGTCGCCGATGTGCAGCCCGACGGCCGCGGCGAGCGCGAGATCAACCCGGTCAAGGTCGGCCTGGCGCTGTTCGAGGGCGAGCGCAAGGTGGCCGACCTCAAACCCGTGACACTGGAGCGCGGCGAGGTGGTCAGCCTGTTCGTCACCGGCGCCCAGGGCAAGTTGGCACCGGTGTGGGTCAAGCGCCCCATCGACGGTTAAGGAAACTCTGAAATAGCCGTCATTCCCGCGCAGGCGGGAATCCAGAGCCTGCGTAGTCCCTGGGCTCCCGCCTTCGCGGGAGTGACGATAAATGGCTTTTTCAGAACTTCCTTAAGGCAACGAGTTTTTTCGAGAACAAGGAAAACGGCGGGCACACGCCGCACCACATGACGCTGGAGCACCTCATGACCCTCATCTCAGGAGACACACCATGACCCCGATCATCCTTTCCGGTGGCAGCGGCTCGCGACTCTGGCCGCTCTCGCGCAAGCAGTATCCCAAGCAGTTCCTCGCCCTCACCGGCGAGCACACGCTGTTCCAGCAGACCCTGCAGCGCCTCTCCGTCGAGGGCATGCAGCCGCCGGTGCTGGTGGCCAACCTGGAGCACCGCTTCATCGTCCAGGAACAGCTGCAGCAGATCGGCCAGCAGGCGCAGCTGCTGCTGCTCGAACCCTTCGGCCGCAACACCGCGCCGGCGGTGGCCATGGCCGCCCTGCAGCTGATCGCCGAGGGCCGTGACGAGCTGATGCTGGTGCTGCCGGCCGACCACGTTCTGGACGACCAGCAGACCTTCAGCCAGGCCCTGGCGCTGGCCACCGTGGCCGCCGAGAAGGGCGAGATGGTGCTGTTCGGCGTACCGGCCGACCGCCCCGAGACCGGCTACGGCTATATCCGCGGCGGCGTCGATGCGCAGCTGCCGGACGGCGTGGCGCGGGTCGCCCGCTTCGTCGAGAAGCCCGACGCCGAGCACGCCGCCGAATACGTGGCCAGCGGCGACTACTACTGGAACAGCGGCATGTTCCTGTTCCGCGCCAGCCGCTTCCTCGAGGAGCTCAAGCGGCACGACGTGGACATCTACGACACCTGCCTGCTGGCCCTGGAGCGCAGCCAGCGCAAGGACGCGGAAATCAGCATCGACCCTGCCACCTTCGCCTGCTGCCCGGACAACTCCATCGACTACGCGGTGATGGAGAAGACCACCCGCGCCTGCGTGGTGCCGCTGGCCGCCGGCTGGAACGACGTCGGCAGCTGGTCGTCGATCTGGGAAGTGCACGACAAGGACGCCGCCGGCAACGTCACCAAGGGCGACGTGCTGCTCGAGGACAGCCGCAACTGCCTGGTGCACGGCAACGGCAAGCTGGTCTCGGTGCTCGGCCTGGACGACATCGTGGTGGTGGAAACCAAGGACGCCATGATGGTGGCGCACAGGGACCGCGTGCAGGACGTCAAGAAGCTGGTGGGCAGGCTCGACGCCCAGGGCCGCAGCGAGACCCAGAACCACTGCGCCGTGTACCGCCCCTGGGGCTCGTACGACTCGGTGGACATGGGCGGGCGCTTCCAGGTCAAGCACATCACCGTCAAGCCGGGGGCGCAGCTGTCGCTGCAGATGCACCACCACCGCGCCGAGCACTGGATAGTGGTGTCCGGCACGGCGAAGGTGACCTGCGACGACCGCGAGTTCCTGCTCACCGAGAACCAGTCCACCTACATCCCGATGACCTCGGTGCACCGCCTCTCCAACCCGGGCAAGATCCCGCTGGAGATCATCGAAGTGCAGTCCGGCACCTACCTGGGCGAGGACGATATCGAGCGCCTGGAGGACGTCTACGGCCGCAGCGATGCCGCGGTCATCAGCGCACATTGAGCCGCCGTAGTCCGGACGCAATCCGGGGCCCCGCCGCCGAGCCCCTCGGATTGCATCCGGGCTACGCCCCTGTCACAGCTTGAGACAGCCCGTGCGGTTACCCTGACAAACCGCCTTGTGTAGGATGAGGGCAGACTTTTCCAAGGCTGCCCCCATGCTGATCGGTGTCCTGCTCGTCGTCTCCTGGCTGATCCTGCTGATCCGCTACCCGCTCAAGGCCCTGCCGATCTCCATGGCGGCGCTGGCCGGCCTGGCCCTGGTCGCCAGCTGGGTGCTCTGGCAGGAAAACCGCGATGCCCGCTACCTCGCCCACCTGGAACTGCGCCTGCGCTACGATCCGCAGCAGTGCCCGGCCGACCGGCCGTTGTTCGTCACGCTGAAGAACGGCAGCGACGCCGCCCTGCTGGAACTGCGCTGGGAAGTCGCCGCCTACCGCCCCGGCAACGCCACCAACCTGGCTCAGCGCCTGTACGAATCGCCGCGCTACAGCGGCCCCGGCGAACTGCTGCCTGGCGCCAGCTGGAACGACTGCCTGCCGCTGCCCGACCTGCGCAGCGGCTACAGCCCGGCTACCCTGGAGTTTCGCGCCGAGCGCCTGCAGGGCCAGTTCGTCCGTTGAGCCCCGGGCTGCACCGCGCATACCGATAACCCGCCACAAGGAAGACCGCCGCATGTCCCAAGCCAATGTCCTGATCACCGGTTGCTCCAGCGGCATCGGCCGCGCCCTGGCCGACGCCTTCCAGGCCGCCGGTTACCGCGTCTGGGCCACCGCGCGCAAGGACGGCGACCTGGCGGCGCTGCAGCAGGCCGGTTTCCAGGCGGTGCAGCTGGACGTCAACGACGGCGAGGCCCTCGAACGCCTGGCCAGCCGCCTGAACGAGGAGATCGGCGGCCTCGAGGTGCTGATCAACAACGCCGGCTACGGCGCCATGGGCCCGCTGCTCGACGGCGGCGTTCAGGCCATGCGCCAGCAGTTCGAGACCAACGTGTTCGCCGTGGTCGGCGTGACCCGCGCCATGTTCCCGCTGCTGCGTCGCAGCCGCGGCCTGGTGGTGAATATCGGCAGCGTCTCCGGCGTGCTGGTCACCCCCTTCGCCGGCGCCTACTGCGCCTCCAAGGCGGCGGTGCACGCGCTGACCGACGCCTTGCGCCTGGAGCTGGCGCCCTTCGCCATCGAGGTGATGGAGGTGCAGCCCGGCGCCATCGCCTCCAGCTTCGGCGCCAACGCCAGCCAGCAGGCCGAAGCACTGATCCGCCAGGACTCGCCCTGGTGGCCGCTGCGCGACGGCATCCGCGCCCGCGCCGGCGCCTCGCAGGACAACCCCACCCCGGCCGAGGCGTTCGCCGCGCAACTGCTCGCTGCCGTGCAGCGCGACAAACGCCCGCGCCTGCTGCGCCTGGGCAACGGCAGCCGCGCCCTGCCGCTGCTCGCCGCGCTGCTGCCCGGCGCCCTGCTGGACCGGGTGCTGAGCAAGCGCTTCGGCCTGGCCCGCAGCCTGTGAGCGGCGCCGTGCAACTGCGCTACTACGCCCTCGGCGGGGTGCTCGCGGCGGTACTGCTGAACCTGCTGCTGCGCACCTTCGTGCGCCTCGGCGGGGTGCTGACCACCCTGCTGATCGCCGCCGCCATCGCCGCCGGCCTGGCGCTGCTGTTCCACTGGCGCGAAGGGCGCGCGCCGAGCAACGCCGAACGCTGGCGCTTCACCGCGCTCTACGGCGGCCTGCTGGCGCTGCTCTACCTGGGCCTGCTGGCGATGATGGCCCTGCAGGACACCCCCAGCCCCATGGGCCTGTTCCTGTTCAGCCTGCACTACCTGTGCTACCCGCTGCTGGCCTGGCTGGCCTTCTCGCCGCGCCACGGCCGCTGATTCCTGGTCAGGACGACACCCATGCTGCATACCCTCGCCGTCGCCAACTACCGCTCGATCAACAGCCTGGTGCTGCCGCTGGGCCAACTCAACCTGATCACCGGCGCCAACGGCAGCGGCAAGTCCAATCTCTACCGCGCCCTGCGCCTGCTGGCGGAAACCGCCCAGGGCGGGGTGGTCAATGCGCTGGCCCGAGAGGGCGGGCTGGAGTCGAGTTTCTGGGCCGGGCCGGAGCAGATTTCCCGGCGCATGCGCAGCGGCGAGGTGCCGGTGCAAGGCGGCCCACGGCAGCACGCAATGCGTCTGCGCCTGGGCTTTGCCGGCGAGGATTTCGGCTATGCGATATCCCTCGGCCTGCCCGAGCCGAGCCGCTCGGCCTTCGCCCTCGACCCGGAGATCAAGCGCGAATGCATCTGGGCTGGCGCCAGCTACCGCCCCGCCTCGCTGCTGGTGGATCGCGCCGGGCCCATGGTGCGCCTGCGCGAAGGCCGCAGCTGGCAGGTGCTGGCCCAGCACCTGCCGAGCTACGACAGCCTGTTCGACCAGATCGGCAACGACCCGAGCTGCCCGGAAGTCTTCCAGCTACGCGAAACCATCCGCCTCTGGCGCTTTTACGATCACTTTCGCAGCGACGCCGAGGCCCCGGCACGCCAGCCGCAACTGGGCACGCGCACGCCGGTGCTGCATCACGACGGCCGCGACCTGGCCGCGGCGCTGCAGACCATCCGCGAGATCGGCGACCGCGCCGCGCTGGATGCCGCCATCGACGACGCCTTTCCCGGCAGCCGCCTGCACATCGACTTCCAGCCGGGCGGCCGTTTCGCCGTCGAGCTGCGCCAGGAAGGCCTGCTGCGCCCCTTGAGCGCCGCCGAGCTGTCCGATGGCACCCTGCGCTACCTGCTGCTGGTGGCCGCCCTGCTCACCCCGCGGTCGCCATCGCTGATGGTGCTCAACGAACCGGAAACCAGCCTGCACCCGGATCTGCTGCCCGCGCTCGGGCGCCTGATCGTCGCCGCCTCGCAGCACACCCAGGTGTGGGTGGTGTCCCACGCCAGCCGCCTGATCGCCACGCTCAAGCAAAGCCCGGCGTGCAACGCCCTGGAGCTGGACAAAGCGCTGGGCCAGACCTGCATCCGCGGTCAGGGCCTGCTGGACGAACCGGCCTGGCACTGGCCGGATTGACTCATAGTGGGTGGGAGGCGCTCGCATAGCCCGGATGACATCGGGGCGACCACGAAAAAGCCCCGCCATCTCGCGATGCCGGGGCTTTGTCCACAACCGGAGCTCAATGCCCGTCGAGATAACGCTCGACATCCAGCGCCGCCATGCAGCCGGCACCGGCCGAGGTAATGGCCTGGCGATAGACCGAGTCGGCCACGTCGCCGGCGGCGAACACGCCGGGGATGCTGGTGGCGGTGGCGTTGCCCTCGCGCCCGCCGTTGACCACCAGGTAACCGTCCTTGAGCGCCAGCTGGCCCTCGAACAGGCTGGTGTTGGGGGTGTGGCCGATGGCGACGAACAGGCCGTCCACGGCCAGCTCGCTGCTGGCGCCGTCCTGGTGTTTCAGGCGCACGCCGGTGACGCCGCCGGCATCGCCCAGCACCTCGTCCACCTCGGCATTCAGGCGCAGCTCGATCTTGCCCTCGGCGATCCGCGCGCGCAGCTTGTCCTGCAGGATCTTCTCGGCGCGGAAGGTCTCGCGGCGGTGGATCAGGGTCACCTTGCTGGCGATATTGGCCAGGTACAGCGCCTCCTCCACCGCGGTATTGCCGCCACCGACCACCGCCACCGGGCGACCGCGGTAGAAGAAGCCGTCGCAGGTGGCGCAGGCCGACACGCCCTTGCCCATCAACGCCGCCTCGCTAGGCAGCCCCAGGTAACGGGCGCTGGCGCCGGTGGCGATGATCAGCGCGTCGCAGCTGTAGATGGCGCTGTCGCCGACCAGGGTGAAGCGCGGCCCGACCAGGTCCACCGCGTTGATATGGTCGACGACGATCTCGGTCTCGAAGCGCTCGGCGTGTTCCTGCATGCGCTGCATCAGCGCCGGGCCGGTGAGGCCGTGGGGATCGCCCGGCCAGTTGTCCACTTCGGTGGTGGTGGTCAGCTGGCCGCCGGCCTGGATTCCGGTGATCAGCAGCGGCTTGAGATTGGCCCGCGCCGCGTACACCGCGGCGCTGTAACCGGCCGGCCCGGAACCCAGGATGATGACGCGGGCATGGCGAATGGCAGACATCGACGACTCCTCCCGGCAGCTGCGCCGGCTGAGATAAGAACGGGCTCCCGAGCACGTGGGGAAGGCTGACGCAGGGGGAGCCCGGCAAAGTGTGAAACTGGACGCCAGGCTAGCGAGCGCTCGGCGCGAGCGGAAATACCCATTGCCAATGCGCGACATAGAGTCCCGCTATCGACCGGAAGGATCGTCCACCCTGGCTATACTGGGCCCATCGACTTCAGGGACGAATGCCGTCATGACCCTGCGCGCCCGCCTGTTCTCGCTGTTCGCCCCCCTGCTGGTACTGACCCTGCTGGCCGTCTACGGCCTCTCCGAGCGCCTGCTGCTGAGCCGCTTCGACCAGCAGGACAACCTGCGCCTGCAGGCCGAGGCGCACAAGGCGCATGCCCTGCTGCTCGCCCATATCCACCGCACCAGCAGCCTGCTGCGCAGCTATGCCTGGTGGGACGGCAGCTACGAGCTGCTGCTCGGCGAAGGCGACCGCAGCCGCTTCCTGCGGCGCAACCTCGACCCCGGGCAACTGGCCAACCTCGACTTCGACTTCATGGTGCTGCTCGACGACCGCGGCCGGGTGGTGGTCGAACAATGGGCGCCGCCGGACCTGCTCGACATGCTCCCGGTCGGCGGCGAGCGCCCGCGCAGCATCGCCAGCCTGCGCCGCGACATCCTCGCCCGCAGTCAGCGCCTGGGCCTATTGCAGCACGGCGGCGATGCGCAGTTCCAGTCCGGCCAGCTGCTGCTGGTGCAGGGCGTGCCGCTGCTGCTGACGGTCAGCGCGGTGAGCAACAGCCAGGGCAGCGCCGAGGCCATCGGCAGCCTGCTGGCCGGCTATTTCTTCGACGGCGCACGCCAGGAGAACCTGCAGCTGCGCACCCTCGGCGACCTGCGCCTGCTGCCGCCCGTGGAGATGGACGACGACTGGCAACGCCTGGCGCTGCCCGCCGACACCCCGCTGCCGCAGGGCTGGCTCAGCCCGCGCAGCCTGCTCGACGCGCAGCGTCAGCGCATCGAGCTGCAATCGGCCAACAGCCTCGGCGAGCCGGAACTGCGCCTGCAGCTGACCGGCGAACGCATCAACTTCCGCAAGGGCGGCGAGGCCATCCACTTCTTCCTCGGCCTCAGCCTGGCGATCGCCCTGGCGGCGGCGCTGCTGGTGTACATCGGCCTGGAGTTCTGGGTGCTGCGCCGCCTCGGCCGGCTCAATGGCGAGATCGCCGCCATCGGCGACCAGGCCCGCCTGCCGCGGGTCGGCGACCTCGGCCGCGACGAGCTGGGCGCGCTCAGCACCGGCCTCAACCAGATGCTCGAGCGCCTGGAACAGAGCGAGGCGCGCGACCGCGTGGTGCTCGACGCGATCCACGACGGCTACTTCGAGGTGGACGCCGAGGGCCGCCTGCAGCGTTTCAACCGCGCCCTGGAGCGCCTGCTCGGCTACCGCGACGACCAGCTGCTGCACCGCCCCTTCGTCGAGCTGCTGGCCGGCGACGAGGTCGAGCGCGCCCGCCAGCTGTTCCAGCAGGCGCGCGACGACGCCAGCCGCGACACCTTCAACGCGCGCTTTCGCCGCGGCGACGGCCAGACGCTGGACTGCGAGGCGCGGGTCAGCGCCATCCGCGAGCGCGGCGGCGCCGTGCTCGGCTACCGCGGCATCCTGCGCGACGTCAGCGAACGCATGGCCTACCAGCGCCACCTGCACGACCTGGCCTACCGCGACCCACTCACCGGCCTGGGCAACCGCAAGGCGTTCAATGAACAGCTGCAGCACGACCTCGACCAGGCGCTGAGCGGCAACGCCGGCCCGCTGGCCCTGCTGTTCATCGACCTGGACCACTTCAAGCAGGTCAACGACCAGTTCGGCCACGACGCCGGCGACGCCCTGCTGGTGGCCATCGCCGCGCGTCTGCAGCACGGCCTGCGCCAGCCCGGCAAGCTGTACCGCCTGGGCGGCGACGAATTCACCCTGCTGCTCGCCGGCGCCAGCGCCGAGGCCGCGCAGGCCCTGGGCGAGCGTCTGCTGGCCAGCCTCGGCGCGCCGTTCGACATACTCGGCGAGCGCATCGACTTCGTCACTCCGAGCATCGGCATCGCCCTCTGCCCGCAGCACGCCGGCGAGGCCGAGGCGCTGATCAAGGCCGCCGACAGCGCCATGTACCTGGCCAAGCGCAAGCGCAACCAGGTGGTGCTGTACCAGCCGCAGGCCAGCACGGCGGAGCCATGAACCGCTGAACTTTCGCCGCCCCGGCAAAGTCGGTATGGTCGCGCGACTCAACCACCCTGGAGCCCATCATGCCCGCTGCCCCCGTTCTGTCCGGCCCGCAATACCTGCGCGAAGGCCTGAAGCTGGTGCTCAGCCCCGGCCTGCGCCTGTTCGTGCTGCTGCCGCTGACGGTCAACCTGATCCTCTTCGTCGCCTTGATCGGCGTCGCCGTGCAGCAGTTCGGCGGCTGGGTCGATGCCTTCATGCCCAGCCTGCCGAACTGGCTGAGCTTTCTCGAGTACCTGCTGTGGCCGCTGTTCGTGGTGCTGGTGCTGCTGATGGTGTTCTTCAGCTTCACCCTGCTGGCCAATATCATCGCCGCGCCGTTCAACGGTTTTCTCGCCGAGAAGGTCGAGGTGGTGGTGCGCGGCGAGGATCACTTCCCGCCCTTCAGCTGGGCCGAACTGGCGGCCATGGTGCCGCGCACCCTCGGCCGCGAGGCGCGCAAGCTGGCCTATTTCCTGCCGCGCGCCATCGCCCTGCTGATCCTGAGCTTCATCCCGGTGGTCAACCTGGTGGCCGCGCCGCTGTGGCTGCTGTTCGGCGTGTGGATGATGGCGGTGCAGTACATCGACTACCCGGCGGACAACAACAAGCTGAGCTGGCAGGACATGCTCGCCTGGCTGCGCGAAAAGCGCTGGCAGAGCCTGAGCTTCGGCGGCATCACCTACGCCGCGCTGCTGATTCCCTTCGTCAATATCCTCGTCATGCCGGCGGCGGTGGCCGGCGCCACGCTGTTCTGGGTGCGCGAACGCGGCGCAGAGCCCGTCACAAAAGCGCAACCCTGACGTCACATGGGCTACATGGCGGCGGCCCAGACTGCCGTCATGAACCCGACCGCCCTGCAAATCACCCTGATCAGCGAAACCTACCCACCGGAAATCAACGGCGTGGCCAACACCCTCGGCCGCCTGGTCGAGGGCCTGCGCGGCCGCGGCCATCGCGTGCAGCTGGTGCGCCCGCGCCAGGCGACGGACCCGGCGCAGCCGCTGGACGCCGACCTGCTGCTGACCCGCGGCTGGCCGCTGCCCGGCTACCCCGGCCTGCAGTGGGGCCAGTCGGCGCTGCACAAGCTGCTGCGACGCTGGCAACGGCAACGCCCGGACGTGCTCTATATCGCCACCGAAGGCCCGCTCGGCCTGTCCGCCCTGCGCGCCGCCCGGCGTCTGGGCATCCCGGTGGTCAGCGGCTTTCATACCAACTTCCAGCAGTACACCGGGCACTACGGCGTCGGTCTGCTGACCCGCCTGCTGACCAACTACCTGCGCTGGTTCCACAACCGCTCGCAACTGACCCTGGTGCCCAGCGCCGGGCAGCAGATCGAGCTGCAGCGACGCGACTTCGAGCGCCTGGCCCTGCTCGCCCGCGGCGTCGACAGCCAGCTGTTCCACCCCAGCCGGCGCAGCGAGGCGCTGCGCGCCAGCTGGGGCCTGGGCCCGGACGAGCTGGCCGTGCTGCATGTCGGCCGCCTGGCCGCGGAGAAGAACCTCGGCCTGCTGGGCAAGGCCTTCGCCGCCCTGCAGGCGAGCCAGCCGCGCCGGCGCATGCGCCTGATCCTGGTGGGCGACGGCCCGCAGCGCGCCAGTCTCCAGGCGCAGCTGCCGGACGCGGTGTTCTGCGGCCTGCAACGCGGCGAGGCGCTGGCCGCGCACTATGCCTCGGGCGATTTGTTCCTGTTTCCCAGCCTGTCGGAGACCTTCGGCAACGTGGTGCTGGAAGCGCTGGCCTCGGGCCTCGGCGTGGTGGCCTACGACCAGGCCGCCGCCGCCCAGCATATTCACCACGGGCACAACGGCGCCCTCGCCCGCCCCGGCGACGAGCACGGCTTCTGCGAGGCGGCCTGCTGGCTGCTGGAAGACGACGAGACCCTGCGCCGGGTTCGCCTCAATGCCCGCCAGCACGCCGGCAGACAGGGCTGGGACGGCATCGTCCAGCTGTTCGAACAGCACCTGCGCGGCGCCCTGCAGGCACCGCCCAAGGTCGCCGACAGGGCTGGCGCGGCCGCAATCCGGGGCAAGGCGCCCGGGCCCTGAGCCCTGCCGGATTGCAGCCAGGCTAGGCATCCGAGGCGCACCCCGCACCCTGCCAGCGGGCGTAAAAAAGCCCCGATGTGCCGGGGCTCGAAAGCAGGCGCCGCAAACCGGCGCCCAGGGAAAGAGGCCTCAGACCAGCTGCATCAGCGCATCGCGGCTGAACGGCAGGATGTCGCCCTCGCGTCCTTCGCGCACCTTCAGCGCCCAGTCCGGGTCGACCAGCAGCGCGCGGCCCACCGCCACCAGGTCGAACTCCTGCTTGTGCAACCGCTCGAGCAGGTTGTCGATGCTGGCCGGCTCGGCGACCTTGTCGGTCTTGACCATGAACTGCAGGAACTCGCCGTCCAGGCCGACGCTGCCGACGGTGATGGTCGGCTTGCCGGTGAGCTGGCGGGTCCAGCCGGCCAGGTTGAGGTCGCTGCCGGCGAATTCCGGCTCCCAGAAGCGGCGGGTCGAGCAATGGAAGATATCCACGCCGGCCTCGGACAGCGGCTTGAGGAAGGCTTCCAGCTCCTCGGGGCTCTGCACCAGGCGCGCGCTGTAGTCCTGCTGCTTCCACTGCGAGAAGCGCAGGATGATCGGAAAGTCCGGGCCGACCGCGGCGCGCACCGCCTGGATCAGCTCGATGGCGAAGCGCGAGCGGCCGGCCAGGTCGCCACCGTACTCGTCCGTGCGCTGGTTGCAGCCTTCCCAGAAGAACTGGTCGATCAGGTAGCCGTGGGCGCCGTGGATCTCCACACCGTCCATGCCGATGGCCTTGGCATCGCGCGCGGCCTGGGCGAAGGCGGCGATCACCTCGTCGATATCCTGTTTGGTCATGCCGTGTACCACGACATTGCCGTCCTTGAGCTTCTCCATCGGCCCATAACCCGGCACGCCGGCGTCCGGCTCGGTACCCAGGCGCCGCACGTTGCCCACGTGCCACAGCTGCGGAACTATCTTGCCGCCCTCTGCATGCACCGCCTCGACCACCTGCTTCCAGCCGGCCAGGGCGTCCTCGCCATAGAAACGCGGCACGTTGGGGTAGCCGTTGGCGGCCTGGTGGCCGACCGTGGTGCCCTCGGTGATGATCAGGCCGACGCCGGCGGCGGCGCGGCGGCGGTAGTACTCCACCACCTGGGCGTTGGGCACGCCGCCGGGGGAGAAGGAACGGGTCATCGGCGCCATCACCACGCGGGTCGGCAGCTCCAGGTTGCCGAGGCGGAAGGGGGCGAACAGGGCTTGTACGGGGGCGCTCATGGGGTCTCCTGGGGCCGGCCAACCGACCGGTCGTCTCGTTTCAAGGGTCAAGAAAAATCAAGCCTGCAGCAGACGCTCCAGGCGCAACACGAAAGCTTCCAGCGGCTGCAGGCTGCGGCCCACCTTGAGCCGCGCCAGCACGCCTTGCCAGGCGTTGGCGATAAACACGGCGAGGTTGCCGCAGTCCTCGTCGGCACTCAGCTCGCCGCTGGCGCGCGCCTGCTCCAGGCACTGACGGAGGATTTCCACCGAGGCCTGCTGGATGGCCTCCACCTCGGCGCCGATGGCCGGCAGCATCTCGCTCATCTCGAAACTCAGGCTGCCGATGAAGCAGTGGTACTGCGGCGAGTCCTGGCGGGCGAAGTGCGCCAGCAGGTCGCGGTAGTAGCCGAGGATGCGCGCCCGCGGGCTCAGCGCCGGGTTGCCCAGCGCCTGGGCATAACGCTCCAGCCGCGGACGGTAGATAAAGGCCAGCGCCTGCAGGGCGAAGTCTTCCTTGCTGGCGAAGTAGTGATAGAAGCTGCCCTTGGGAATCCCGGCGGCCTGGACGATCTCCTGTACCCCGGTGCCGTGGTAGCCGCGACGGGTCATCACCGCCGAGCCCTTGCTCAGGATCAGGTCACGCTTGTCGAGTCGAATGCTGTTCATGGCGCCAAGCATATGACCGGTCGTCTCGCTCGGCACAGCACTATTGATGATGGTGATTAAGAGCTACAAAAGCGCCGATTAGCGGAGATGGCGGGATGGCCGTAGGGTGGATATCGGTTTTTATATCCACCAGAGCGGTGGATCGATAAAGCGCGATCCACCCTACGCGGTCAGGGTATCCCGACTCAGGGTTGCAGCCAGATCAGCGAGGCGAAACGCCCGGTGCGTGGGCTGCGCCGGTAGGAATAGAAACGCGGGTCGTTGTAGGTGCACAGGCCGCCGCCGCTGACCGCTGTCACGCCGATGGCGGCCAGGCGGATGCGCGCCAGCTGGTAGATATCGGCCATGTACTTGCCGGCATTGGTGCCAGGCATGAAGGCGCTTGCCGCTTCGCCGTGCTGGCGGACGAAGGCCTCGCGCACCTCGGCGCCGACCTCGAAGGCCGCCGGGCCGATGGCCGGGCCAAGCCAGACCAGCAGGTCCTCGGGCGCCACGCCGAGCGCCTGCACGGTGGCCTCCAGCACGCCGCCGGCCAGCCCGCGCCAGCCGGCATGGGCGGCGGCCACCCGAGTGCCGGCGCGGTCGCAGAACAGCGCCGGCAGGCAGTCGGCGGTCATCGCGGTGCAGGCGATGCCAGGGGTGGCGGTCCAGCTGGCATCGGCCTCGGCGACCCGCGCCGGGTCGGCGGCGACCACCTGGATACCATGCACCTGGCGCAGCCAGGCCGGCTGGCAACCCAGCTGGCTGAGCAGGCGCTGACGGTTCTTGGCCACGGCGGCGGGGTCGTCGTCGACGTGCTCGCCGAGGTTGAGGCTGTCGAACGGCGCCGCGCTGACCCCGCCGCGGCGGGTGGTGACGCAGGCGCGCACCCTGGCCGGCGCGGGCCAGTCCGGGGTCAACCAGTCATGTGCCCAGGCGTTCACCCGACGAATGCCTCGCGGTCCTGGCGCAGCAGGGTGAGCAGCCAGACCAGGTCGTCCGGCAGCGGCGACTCCCACTTCATGCGCTTGCCGGTGGCCGGGTGGTCCAGCTCGAGGAAGCGCGCGTGCAGCGCCTGGCGCGGGAATTCCTTGAGGCTCTGCACCAGGCTCGGGCTGGCCGCCGGGGGAATGCGGAAGCGCCCGGCATACACCGGGTCCCCCACCAGCGGGTAGCCGACGTGGCTCATGTGCACGCGAATCTGGTGGGTGCGCCCGGTTTCCAGCTTGACCCGCACGTGGGTGTGCGAGCGGTAGCGTTCCAGCACCCGGTAGTGGCTGACCGCCGGCTTGCCACCGTCGGTCACCGCCATGCGCTGGCGCTGCGCCGAGCTGCGGCCAATGGGCGCGTCGATGGTGCCGCCGGCGGTGATCACGCCGATGCAGATGCATTCGTAGATGCGGCTGACCGTGCGCTTCTGCAGCTGCTCGACCAGGATGGTCTGCGCCTGCAGGGTCTTGGCCACCACCATCAGGCCGGTGGTGTCCTTGTCCAGGCGGTGGACGATGCCGGCGCGCGGCACGTTGACGATGTCCGGCACGTGGTGCAGCAGGGCGTTGAGCAGGGTGCCGTCGGCGTGTCCGGCCGCGGGGTGGACGACCAGACCGGCCGGCTTGTCGATCACCAGCAGGTGCTCGTCCTCGTAGACGATGTTCAGTTCGATATCCTGCGCCAGCCACTCGCCCTGGGCTTCCTGCTCGGCGTCCAGCACCAGCTGCGCGCCGGCATGGACGATGTCGCGCGGGCGCGCCACGGCGCCGTCGACGGTCAGCCGGCCGTCCTTGATCCAGGCGGACAGGCGCGAGCGGGAAAACTCGCCGAACAGCTGCGCCGCCACCTGGTCGAGGCGCTGCCCGCCCTGTTCGAAGGGCACGGTGGCCTGGAGTTGGATCAGCTGTTTATTGATAGAAGTCATCTTCGGCAACGGCGGGAGCCCGGCCTTTGGTTTCGGCGACGGGCTTGTGGTTAAATACGGCGTCTTTGCCCCAGGGGAACCCAGGGGGCGCTCATCATAACAGGACGGCCGCGCGGCCGTCACAGGGACGCAAGCCGCCATGCAAGTGAGACACCTGCTGCTGATCGCCATCCTCGCCCTCACCGCCGCCTGTTCCTCGAAGCAGCCGGAGGTCGACGAAAACCTGAGCGAGGTGGAGCTGTACCAGCAGGCCCAGGCCGACCTGGACAACCGCAGCTACACCAGCGCCATCAGCAAGCTCAAGGCCCTGGAATCGCGCTACCCGTTCGGCCGCTACGCCGAGCAGGCGCAGCTGGAGCTGATCTACGCCTACTACAAGAACGTCGAGCCGGAGGCCGCCAAGTCCGCTGCCGAGCGTTTCATCCGCCTGCACCCGCAGCACGCCAACGTCGACTACGCCTACTACCTCAAGGGCCTGGCCTCCTTCGACCAGGACCGCGGCCTGCTGGCGCGCTTCCTGCCGCTGGACATGACCAAGCGCGACCCCGGCGCGGCGCGCGACTCCTACAACGAGTTCGCCCAGCTCACCAGCCGCTACCCCACCAGCCGCTACGCGCCGGACGCCAAGCAGCGCATGATCTACCTGCGCAACCTGCTGGCCGCCTACGAAGTGCACGTCGCCCACTACTACCTCAAGCGCCAGGCCTATGTCGCCGCCGCCAACCGCGGCCGCTACGTGGTGGAAAACTTCCAGGAAACCCCGGCGGTCGGCGACGGCCTGGCGATCATGACCGAGGCCTACCAGCGCCTGTCCCTCGACGACCTGGCCGCCACCAGCCTGGAAACCCTCAAGCTCAACTACCCCGACCACCCCAGCCTGGTCGACGGCCAGTTCGTGCCACGCGAGGAAGAGGCGGACAACCGCTCCTGGCTGGCCAAGGCCACCCTCGGCCTGATCGAGACCGACACCCCGCTGCCGCCAGGCGAAACCCGCGCCAGCCAGGACGTGATCCGTCAGTACGAAGATGCCGAGCAGCAGATTCCGGCCGAGCTGCAGCAGGACGCCGAGACCGGCGAGACCGAAAAGAAGCGTTCGATCTGGAGCTACCTGACCTTCGGCCTGTTCGACTGATCGCTACGTCCGCATAGAAGGGAGGCCACGGCCTCCCTTTTTTATTGCCCGGAATCAGCGCACAGCCTGCCACCCGGCCCCTGTGCCGATGGCCGCGGCTTGGCTAAACTGCCGGCTTTAACCGACTAAAGAGCACACCATGGGCCTGTTCCGCCTGCTGTTCTGGATCGCCGTGATCTTCGCCGCGATCTGGATCTGGCGCCGCTTCGTCAGCAAACCGAAACGCCCGCGTCCGCGCGAGGACGCCGCCGCGCCCATGGTGCGCTGCGCCCACTGCGGCGTGCACGTGCCGCAAAGCCAGGCACTGAGCCAGGATCAGCGCTGGTACTGCAGCCAGGCCCACCTCGAACTAGGCCCGCACGCCGGTGATCGCTGACGCCAACGTCCTCGACAGCACGCAGGGGCGGCGCATCCTCAGGCTCTACCACTTCTATCGCCTGAGCATCGGCCTGGCGCTGATCCTGCTGATCTCCAGCAACCTCGACGAGCAACTGCTCGACGTGATGCATATCGAGCTGTTTCGCACCGGCAGCTGGGTCTACCTGATCCTCAACATCTTCATCGCCGTGCTGGTGCAGAAGCCCAGGCACCTGATGCAGCTGTTCAGCCTGGCGCTGGTCGACGTGATCTTCCTCTCCGGCCTGTTCTATGCCGCCGGCGGCACGCCCAGCGGCATCGGCAACCTGCTGGTGGTGGCGGTGGCCATCGCCAATATCCTGCTGCGCGGACGCATCGGCCTGCTGATCGCCGCCGTCGCCGCGATGGCGCTGATCTACCTGACCTTCTACCTCAGCCTCAGCCGCCCGGCCGCCGCCGCGCAGTACGTGCAGGCCGGCGCCCTCGGCGCACTGTGCTTCGCCGGCGCGCTGTTCATCCAGGGCATCACCCGCCGCCTGCAGGTCAGCGAAAACCTCGCCGAACAGCGCGCCGCCGACGTGGCCAACCTGGAAGAGCTCAACGCGCAGATCCTCCAGCGCATGCGCACCGGCATCCTGGTGCTGGACACCCAGCACCGCGTGCTGCTGGCCAACCAGGGCGCCACCCAGCTGCTGGGGCGCGGCGAGCTGACCGGCAAGATCATCGACCCGCACTGCCCCGAGCTGGTCAAGCGCCTGCAGCAGTGGCTGCACAACCCCACCCTGCGCCCCGACAACCTGCAGGCCCAGCCCGACGGCCCGGTGCTGCAGCCCAGCTTCATTTCCCTGCAGCGCGGCGAGCAGCAGCACATCCTGGTGTTTCTCGACGACATCTCGCAGATCGCCCAGCAGGCGCAGCAGCTCAAGCTGGCCTCCCTGGGAAGACTGACCGCCGGCATCGCCCACGAGATTCGCAACCCGCTCGGCGCCATCAGCCACGCCGCGCAGCTGCTGCAGGAGTCGGAAGACCTGCAGGGCCCGGACCAGCGCCTGGCGCAGATCATCCAGGATCACTCCAAGCGCATGAACCTGGTGATCGAGAACGTCCTGCAGCTGTCGCGCCGGCGCCAGGCCGAACCGCAACTGCTCGACCTGAAATACTGGTTGCACCGCTTCGCCAGCGAGTTCCGCAGCTCGGCGCCGGCCGACCGGCAGATCCACCTGGAGACCCAGGGTGGCAGCATGCAGACGCGCATGGACCCGCACCAGCTGACCCAGGTGCTGACCAACCTGGTGCAGAATGGCCTGCGCTACAGCGCCAAGCAGCACAAGATCGGCCAGGTCTGGCTGCGCCTGTTCCGCGACGAGGCCAGCGACCTGCCGGTGCTGGAAATCCTCGACGACGGCCCCGGCGTGCCACCCGAGCAGGAGCAGCACATCTTCGAGCCCTTCTACACCACCGAGAACAAGGGCACGGGCCTGGGCCTGTATATTTCCCGCGAGCTGTGCCAAGGCAACCAGGCACGCCTCGACTACAAACCCCGCGAAGGTGGCGGCAGCTGCTTTCGCATCACCTTCGCCCACCCGCGCAAACTGAGCTGACCATGACCCGCCAGAGAGCCTTGATCGTCGACGACGAACCGGACATCCGCGAACTGCTGGAAATCACCCTCGGCCGGATGAAGCTGGACACGCGCAGCGCGCGCAACGTCAAGGAAGCGCGCGAGTGGCTGGCACGCGAACCCTTCGACCTGTGCCTGACCGACATGCGCCTGCCCGACGGCACCGGCCTCGACCTGGTGCAGCACATCCAGCAGCGCCACCCGCAGGTGCCGGTGGCGATGATCACCGCCTACGGCAGCCTGGACACCGCGATCAACGCGCTCAAGGCCGGCGCCTTCGACTTCGTCACCAAGCCGGTGGACCTCGGCCGGCTGCGCGAACTGGTCGCCACCGCCCTGCGCATCCGCTCTCCCGAGGGCGAGGACGCGCCGGTGGACAACCGCCTGCTCGGCGACTCGCCGCCGATGAAGGCGCTGCGCAAGCAGATCCAGAAACTCGCCCGCAGTCAGGCGCCGGTCTATATCAGCGGCGAGTCGGGCAGCGGCAAGGAACTGGTGGCGCGGCTGATTCACGAACAGGGCCCGCGCGCCGAGCAGCCGTTCGTTCCGGTCAACTGCGGCGCCATCCCCTCGGAGCTGATGGAGAGCGAGTTCTTCGGCCACAAGAAGGGCAGCTTCACCGGCGCCATCGAGGACAAGCAGGGCCTGTTCCAGGCCGCCAACGGCGGCACCCTGTTCCTCGACGAAGTGGCCGACCTGCCGCTGCCGATGCAGGTCAAGCTGCTGCGCGCCATCCAGGAGAAGGCCGTGCGCGCCGTCGGTGGCCAGCAGGAAGTGGTGGTGGACGTGCGCATCCTCTGCGCCACGCACAAGGACCTGGCCGCCGAAGTGGCCGCCGGGCGCTTCCGCCAGGACCTCTACTACCGCCTCAACGTCATCGAACTGCGCGTGCCACCACTGCGCGAGCGCCGCGAGGACATCGCCCAGCTGGCCACGGTGATGCTCGCGCGCCTGGCCGACGGCAGCGGCCTGGCCGCCGCCAAGCTGCAACCCGAGGCGCTGGAAAAACTGAAGAACTACCGCTTCCCGGGCAACGTGCGCGAACTGGAGAACATGCTCGAACGCGCCTACACCCTGTGCGAGGACGACCAGATCAGCGCCGCCGACCTGCGCCTGGCCGACGCCGCAGGCCCGAGCGGCGAGGCCGGCGAAACCAGCCTGGCGCAGATCGACAACCTGGAGGACTACCTCGAAGGTATCGAGCGCAAGCTGATCATGCAGGCCCTGGAAGAAACCCGCTGGAACCGCACCGCCGCCGCCCAACGCCTGGGCCTGACCTTCCGCTCGATGCGCTACCGCCTGAAGAAACTGGGGATCGACTAGGACACACAGCGTTCCGCAGGGTGGATGTCGCTGTTTACATCCACCAAAGCACGGGATCGATACCGCATGCCGCTGGCCAAGCTAGCCCAGCCGCCCCGCCGGCGCATAGGGCGCCGGATCGATGATCGGCTCGCGCCCCAGCAGCAGATCGGCCAGCAAGCGGCAGGACGCCGGCGCCAGCACCAAGCCGTTGCGGTAATGCCCGCAATTGAGCCACAGCCCGGGATACGCAGGCACCTCGCCGATAAAGGGAATACCCTCCGGCGAACCCGGCCGCAGACCGGCCCAATGGCCGACCACCTCGGCCTCCTTCAAGGCCGGCAACAGCGTCTCCGCCGAATCCTTCAGACTGGCCAGGGCCACCTCGGTCGGCGTCTTGTCGAAGCCGGCATGCTCCAGGGTGCTGCCCACCAGGATATGCCCGTCGCGCCGCGGGATCGCGTAGCGCCCTCCGGCCAGCACCATACTCGGCAGAAAGTCCGCGGCGCACTTGTAGAGAATCATCTGGCCCTTGACCGGCTGCACCGGCAGATCGATCCCCAGGCTCTTGAGCAACTCGCCACTCCAGGCCCCGGCGGCCAGCACCACACGCTCCGCGCGAATCTCGCCGTCGGCCGTGGTGACGCCACAGATCCGTCCACCCTCCTGAATGAAGCCGCTGACCGCACACTGCTCACGCAACTCCACGTTCGGCATCGCCAGCAGCGCCGCGCGCAGCGCCTTAACCAGCCGCGGGTTACGCACATTGGCCACCCCCGGCATATGGATGGCGCGCGCAAAACCCGCCCCCAGCGCCGGCACCCGGGCATGCACCTCGGCGATCTCCACCGCCCGCAACACCCGCCCCTCACGCGCCGCCCAGGCCAGCGCCGCGGCCTCGTCGTCCAGATCCAGCCAGTACAGGCCGGTGACATGTACCTCGGGGTCGATCCCGGTCGCCGCCAGCAACTGCTCGCCGAGCCCCGGATAGAAATCCTGCGACCAATGCGCCAGCGCCGTCACCGCCGCACCGTAGCGCCAGGGATAGAGCGGCGAAACGATGCCGCCGCCGGCCCAGGAGGATTCAGTGCCGACATAGCCCCGCTCGATCAGGGTCACCTGAATCCCTTGTGCGGCAAGATTGCTGGCCGTCAGCAAACCTAGCGCCCCACCACCTACAACTATTGCATCCAACAAAACCAAGCGCTCCACATCGACTGGGAAAATTCAGGTATTGCTCTACCCTAAAGATTGTTACGGACAACGACATTGGGAACTCAGGATGAGAGCCAATCAGATTGCGGGCTATAGCCTGCTCGAACTACTCCTCACACTTGCAGTGCTCGGTCTGTTGATGGGCATGGCAGTCCCCGCTTCTTCGGTCTGGCAGGATCGCCAGCAAATGCACAGTCTGAAAACCGGACTATTTCATATGACCAGCAAGGCCCGCTACCTGGCGATGACCAGCCAAAGCCGGGTCACCCTCTGCCCGCTCTCGGAGCAAGGGCTCTGCCAGCAGAGCTGGAGCGAGAGCATCAGCAGCTTTATCGATGGCAACGGCAATCGTCGCCTCGATCCGGGGGAAGAAATCGTCAGCACACTCTACCTACCCAGCAGCATCAGCCTGCACTGGCGCGGCATGCTGCCAAACAACTCGATCCACTTCAGCAGCCAGGGGGTCACCTTCGTCAGCAACGGCACCATGAGCCTCTGCCCAGCCAAGCCTGGTGCCAAGGCGGGCGCGGTCGTTATCAGTCGACAGGGGCGGGTAAAAACCTCGACTGAAGACGCACGTTGCCCTCAGTGACGGGACAGGCTCGACCACTCGGCACCGCAAAGCCACCGGACGTCCCGGTCAATCTTGAAGCGCGCGAGGCAACTGGCAATGATGCAAAGCACATTGCAAGGACTCCGCCCGATGAAGCAGCAATACGGATTCACCCTTATCGAGTTGATGGTCACCCTGGCGCTGCTCGGGATCATCCTGGGCTTGGCGATGCCCGCCGTCACCGACTTCGCCATCAAGCAGCGCGTCAGCTCCCAGGCGAATGAAATGATGCTTTCTCTGGCGTTCGCCAGAAGCGAGGCGCTAAAGCTCAATCAGGATGTCCGGGTCATTCCGCGCACAGGCACCGCCAGCGGCTGGAGCGATGGCTGGTGTGTAGGCCCGGCCACCATTGGCAACAACTGTAATCATGCTGACGTTATACGGGTCTTCACAGGAACCAACGGCGTGAGCATCACCAGCTCCGGTATCGCCAACCCGCCGGTTCTGGTGTTTCGCCGTGACGGCACCGCTACTCAGGCCAACGCAGCCCTGGCCGTGACCTCCCCCAATCTCAAGGCGGCAGGCGAGAGTGCCCGCTGCATCACCTTGAACCTTCAGGGGCGTGCGGAAGTTGAAAAAGTCGCGCGCGACGACGGCTGCTGACAGTCAAGGAATGTATATGAACTCATCTTCATGCACGCAGCGCGGCGCCTCGCTGATCGAGGTACTAGTCGCTCTACTGATCTTCACCGTCGGCCTGCTGGGGCTGGCTGCCATGCAGCTCAGCTCGCTGCAGAGCACCGCCGACAGCGGGCAACGCTCGCAGTCGGTCTGGCTGATGCAGGACTTTATCGAGCGCATGCGCGCCAACCCGGACGGTACTGCCGCCCAATATGCCGCCGCGCAAAATTGCGCCGCGCTACCGGCACGCATGTGCGCCGATTACTACAACCCCAGCACGGCAGCAAAGGTCAATGCCAGCGAGTGCAATGCCGCGCAGATGGCGGCCTTCGATGCCTGGGAAGCGCAGTGTAGCTATGCCGCGATTGCCAACTTCAACACCATCGACGCCCGCTTCAATAGCCGAGACTTCATCACGCCTCCCGCGGCCGGCAATCTGGTCGGCGCCACCGTTGACGGCAACAACCTGGATCTCAGCCTGAACTGGCTCAACCGAAGCAACCCCAGCGCCAAGAACGAAGCAGCTACAAGCGACGGCGCCACGACCGAGTTGAGGATTGAACGATGAACTATCGCGAGTCCATTCATCTCTCGAGGCAGCGTGGCCTTTCCATTGTCGAGTTGTTGGTTGCCCTGGTTATCAGCATGCTGCTGCTGACCGGCGTCGTTCAGGTGTTTTTCTCATCGAAGCAGACCTACGCCAGCAACGAAGCAGCGTCGCGCCTGCAAGAAAACGGACGCTTCGCCCTGGAGTTTATTGCCCAGAGCGCACGTCATGCCGGTTATGTGGAAGCTGCCAACACCACAACTGCCCCGCCAAACCCTATCGCCACTCCTGGCGCCACAAACTGCAACACTCCGCGCGTTTGCAGCACCCAAGGCGCCGGCAATGCATCGGACACCATTGGTTTCGCATTGCAACCACGAATCCTCGAGGGCGCACGCCGGGATTGCCTGGGCAATACCCTCAGCGGCGCCACCGCCAATACAGACCTCATAATCAATCATTTTGAGATTATCCCTGGGGCCGATGGCGCCCCCTCTGCACTGGGCTGTAGGTCCTGGAACTTCACCAAAGGCGCGGGTGAATGGGTCGCCGGCCCCGGCGCTTCACCGTTGATTGATGGAGTGGATGCGCTGCAAATCCAATACGGAATCAGCACCAGCGGTGATCGCAATAACGTCAACCAGTATGTTTCGGCCGACCGCGTTACAGCGCTGAACGCTTGGAACGACGTCGTAGCGGTTCGTATCGCCGTGTTGGCCAACTCGATCGAACCCGTAGACCCACCTGCCCCGGCACGCCGATATGTATTGCTGGATGCGGCTCCGACCGCAGCTTTTGATGACGGCAGAGCCCGTCAGGTCTTCACCACCACTATCAAGCTACGCAACACCTTCTGAGGTCAGGCGCCATGAATATCGCAGCCCCATCCCGCCAGACCGGTGCCACCCTGATCGTGGCACTGGTATTCCTGGTCGTGCTCACCATCGCCGGTATTACCGCCATGCAGTTTTCCACCCTGGAAGAGCGCATGGCCAGCAACTCGCAATTCCGTAACGAAACCTTCCAGTTGGCCCAGAACGAGATTCGCTCCGAACTGCTGGTATTCAATGCCAGTCTCTCCGGTCGCATGCCCTTGCTGGAAGCACTGAACGCGGGCCGCTACTCCGACGGTGACGGCGGATATCCGAAAAAACTTACCGCCGCCCAGTTGCAGGTGCTCGGCCTTCCTGCCAGCACCGCAGGCAGAGGGGTCGACACCCAAACCCCCATCCCCGCCCCCGGTTTTACCGTGGTGCGTTTTACCCGCCCCAGTCTCTGCACGGGCGCAAGCCTCGAACGTTTCGAGTGCACCGACTATGAATTGCAAACCCGCTCACAGATGGGTAACGGCGCCTACTCGGATCAGTCGCAAGGCCTGGTCTTCATGAATACCAAGGGCTAGGGAGAATCGACATGTACAAACTTGCAGCCACTCTCATGCTGCCTATCGGCCTGCTACTGAACGCCAGCGCATATGCCGAAGAAGACACCAACAGTTATGCCCCGTTAGAGATGGTTGAAGTCACCATCCGCATGACCGGCGGCCACCCCTATGGCGAACTGCGTCCCTGCCCGGAATGCCCACTGCGCCTGCTGCCCTTCTCACCAGGCGCCCTGGTGTATATCAACGGTCAAAGAATGACCGCCGATAACCTGCAGGACGGCCAGTCCCTGGAGGGCACGGTCTTCCTTCGCAACAAGCCAATTGATTCAATCAACGAAATAATTGCCAAGTAACAGGACGGACAGAATATGAATACCCGCTCGTTCTCCCTCGTCCTCGGCAGTTTTCTCTATGTTGGGCTGACCTTCCAGACCGCACTTGCAGACGACACCGAAATCTACGTTAGCCGTAAACTTCCGGAAGACCAGCAAGTACGTCCCAACTTGATGTTTGTCATCGACAACTCGGGCTCGATGCAAACCAGCGTTCCTGGCACTACCTGCACCGTGGCGGAAAGAAATATCCGCAACCGCTGCGAAGCCATACTGGTAAGTCGAACCTGCACAAGATACGACAACCGAGGCAGGTGCCAGAACTATGTCGATAATTACGAATACCGAAAAACTCGCCTGCAAGTCGTCAAAGACGTAACCAATACCCTTATTGAAGAACTGCGCTTAAGCGATGACGTCAATATCGGCCTGATGCACTTCGACGCCGCCCCCAACACCAGCAACGAGGAAGGCGGGATGGTCGCCATCCCCGTGGGCCGCGCCAGCACGACAGCCGATAGCTTCATCACGGAACTTAACCGCCTCTATGGCGCGTCCAATACGCCCATTTCGGAAAGTTTCTATGAAGCTGCGCTTTATATGAAAGGCGCGACACCAAAGTTCGGCAACGGTACCAACGCGGCTTATGAAGATGGCAATAGCTGGACCAACCCAACCAAGCCAAGCGTCGCCGCCTCCAAATCCGGTAGCAGTTACAACAGCCCCATCCAGTACTCTTGCCAGAAGAGCAATATCATTCTGCTCACCGACGGCGAACCCACCTACGACAACTCGGCCAACAACGACATCCGCGCGCTGATCAGCACCTCTGGCGCTGCAAACACCCAGTACCTGGCCGCCACCTGCCGCGACCCCGGTACCAGCAGCACCAGTCGAAGCGGCGAGTGCATGCCACACCTGGCCGAGCATCTGGCCAATCAGGACGTCAGCAGTGGCCAACCAGGCAAGCAGACCGTCAGCACCTACACCATCGGTTTCGCCACCAACCAGACATTGCTGCAAAACACCGCTACTGCCGGTAACGGCCGCTATTTCACCACCGACAACACTTCCGGACTGGTATCGGCACTGAAGTCGATCCTGGTGGAAATCCTCGCCGAGAACACCACCTTCGCCACCCCCAGCGTCGCGGTGAGTGCCTATAACAACCTGGGTTTCCGCAACGATCTCTATTACGCGCTGTTCCGTCCGGCGGAGGGCGCGCGCTGGGTGGGCAACGTCAAACGCTACACACTCAAGCCCGAGAGCACCGATGCGCAAGGCAACACCGTTGCCGCACAAATCGTCGACAAGAACGGCCAGCCGGCCGTCGACGAGGCCACAGGCTTCTTCAGGGAAAACGCCTCCAGTTATTGGTCGACCATGGACGGCAGCGATGTGGCCAAGGGCGGTATCGCCGGCATGCTGGGCAGCCCTAGCAGCCGCAATGTCTACACCTGGACAGCTGCCGACCGCTCCCCGACGGCCAGCGCAGGGGTTACCGGCAGCGTCCTGCTGAGCACCAGCACGCACGCACTGACAACGGGTAACAACGCCGTAACCAATGCGCTTATGGGTGTGAGCACTACTACCGCGAGGGAGAACGCCATCAAGTGGGGTCGCGGCCTAGACCCCGACAACGGCGATCAAGCTCGCCAGCAGCTAGCCGACGTGCTGCACAACGAACCCCGCCTGGTCGCTTACAAGACCGACGAGGATCTGGTGCGCGTCGAGGCTGCCAAGAAGGGTACCGCGACTTCCCCCGAACAGCTCTATATGTTCTTCGGCACCAACGAGGGCTTCATTCATGCCGTCGACCCCAAGACCGGCGTAGAACAGTTCGCCTTTATTCCGAAGGAGTTGCTGCCTAACCTCGACGCCTACTACCGCGATCCCAAGGGTTCCGAGAACAAGCGCTACGGCATGGATGGCCAGTTCAACCTCTGGGTTGAATATGGCGCACTCAACACTACTGCCAAGACCCGCGATATCACTAAGAGCATTCTTTACGCCGGCATGCGCCGCGGCGGCCGCAATTACTATGCGCTGGACGTCGGCACCATCACTGCCCCCGCCCTGAAGTGGGTGATTAAGGGCGGCACCACTCCAGGCTTCGAAAAACTGGGGCAGACCTGGTCCACGCCCAAACTGGCCGACATCAACCTCAACGGCACCAAGACCAAGGTACTTATCTTCAGCGGCGGCTACGATCCCCTGCAGGACAACGACAGTCCCAATACGCCCCTGGCCAACGACAGCTACGGCAACAGCCTGTATATCGTCAACGCCGAAACCGGCCAGTTGATCTGGCGCGCCGGCCACACCACGGAAACCGGTGCCAACCTGCAACTGGCCAGCATGACCCACAGCATGCCAGCAGACCCGGTGATCATCGATATCAATGGCGACGGTCTGGCCGACATTCTGTATGCCGCCGATAGCCGGGCGCAGGTCTTCCGCTTCGATATCAACAATGCCAACACCGGTGCCGCCAACCTGGCAACCGGCGGCCGTATCGCCCGACTGGGCGGCGACAACGCCCTGAACAATCGTCGCTTCTTCAGCACGCCCGACGTGGCCTTGATCCGCGAGCGTGGCGGCAAGACCTATTTCACTATCTCTGTCGGTTCAGGCTACCGGGCCCACCCGCTCAACGAGGACACCATCGACCGCTTCTACGTGCTGCGCGATGCCAATGTCTTCACCAAGCCGAGCACCTACACCACCATGACCGAGAGCGACCTGGTGGACGTCTCCAGCGTTGATCTGACGGACGCCCAGGCTGCTCAGATTCTTGAGGACATTGCGGAGCTGGAGGCCGAGATCAATGCCCTGAATGCCTCCGTAGGCTCTGCCCGCGATGCGTTCAACGCCTACAAGGACTCGTCCGGCTTCACTGCGGCCTACAACGCCATGCTGCAGGCAAACAGCAGCGCCAATGACGCTCAAACCCAGATCGATACCATCATGGCCGCCGATCCCTATCTGCAGCCCCACGCAGCCGAAAGCAGTGAGCAGAGCAAGCTGCAGCAAGGGCTGCTGGCGAGCCAGCAAACCCTGAAAGCCATGCAGCAGGCGCGTACCGACGCCGAAGCAGATCTGGCCAGCAAACAGGCTGCCTACAATACGGCGCAGGCTAATCGCGATGCCGCTCAGAGCGCTCTGGCGGCTGACCCAGGTAATGTGGATAAACAGCAAGCACTGAGCGACGCTCAAGCAGCCTATGACGCCGCGACCACTGCCCGCGATCAGTCCGAAGCGAAACAGCAAGCGCTGTCCACCCATAGCCAGTCGCTGGCCGAAAGCTACGGTGCCCTGATCAGCCTGCAAACCGGGCTGGGCACGCTCTACCAGGCCATTGTCGACAAGGAACAGGCGCTTCTCGCCGCCAAGGCGGCATCGGCGAACGATGACACCATTGCCAACCTGCAGGCCGAGCTGGACGGACTGAACCAGAGCTATGCCGGCAGCCCCGAAGCGGATCAGCGCAACGGCCTCAATGACGGCCAGACCAGCACCGCCCTGCAGGACGCCCTGGCGCAACTCAATAGTGCGATCAGCGGGGGAGATAGCACCGCAATCGGCGAGGCCCTGGCCGAACTGCAAGACCTGACCGGTTCGGCATCCCCGGCACCGAGCGAGGCCGACCTGCTGGCCCGCGACGAGGCCAGCAAGAACACCGAACTCGCCAACAACGCGGCCAACCTGGCCAGCAACGTGGCGCTGGTGGCGCAACTGGAAAGCACGCGCAACGATCTGCGCGCCCAGGCCGATGCGGCACAGGTGCAGGCCAATCTGCTCTCCAGCGCAGCCTATGACGAGGGCTCCGGGCTGCTCACGCCAGAACAGCTGGCAGCGGCCAAGGCGCTCTACGGCGATGACCTGACGGTATTCGAGGCCTATCAGTTCCTGGTCGACCAGGCGCAACTGGCTACCCTCGACGAGACCGACGGCCTGCCGGCGCTTCGCGAGCAGATCAACACCCTCTACGCCCAGTTGACCCCCGGCAACAACTACGTGCCGAACCAGACATTGCTGGCCAACAGCAAAGGCTGGTTCCTGCGTCTGCCCAAGGGCGAGAAGGTACTCTCTGCCTCGCTGTCGTTCCGTGGCGCGGTGCTGTTCAACACCTTCAGCCCCCGTGGCGAGACCGTTACCACCTGTGGTCCCGACGTCGGTCGTGGCCGCGCCTACGCCCTCAGCCTGATCGACGCCGGTGCGATCTTCACCAAGAATGAAGTGCCGATTCGCAGCTATGCCCTGGTGCGCTCGGGGATCCCGCCCTCTCCGGCAATTGTGTTCTCCGATGACGGCACGCCGAATATCGTCAACGGCTCGGAAGTCGGCGGCCTGGCAGCTGGCGGCGACGGCAAGCCGGGACCTGATGGCTGTGTGGAAGGCGCAGAGTTCTGCGAGAATCCTGCACCGGTGACCACGACCTACTGGAGAGAAAACTGATGCGACAGCAGCGCGGTTTCACGCTGATCGAACTCATGATTGCGGTGGCGATAATCGGCATACTGGCCGCCATCGCCTACCCCAATTATCAGCAGTACCTACTCAAGACGGGGCGCTCCGATGGCCATGCAAAGCTGACCCAGCTCATGCAGGCGCAGGAACGCTTCTACTCGCAGAACCAGAGCTACACCGCCAACCTCGGCGCCGGCGGCCTGGCCTTTCCAGGCGTTGCTGCCAACGCCCCGGTAATCAGCGACGAAGGGCGCTACAACATCGCGGCCCAGGCGTGTGCCGCCGGCACCCCGCTGACTCGCTGCGTACGACTGGTGGCTACCGCCGTTGGCGCGCAGGCGGCGGACACGCAGTGCGGCAACCTGGGACTGAACAGCCAGGGCATAAAGACCGAGACAGGCAGCGGTACGGTGGAAAGCTGTTGGTAGAAAGAAAAAAGTAAAAAGCCGGCTTAACGCCGGCTTTTTTATTTGCGCGAAAACTCACACCTGCCTAACCCGCAACTCCTTCGGCATGGAAAACGTCACGTTCTCCGGCCGCCCGTCCAGTTCGGTCTCCCCTTGCGCGCCCCAGGCGCGCAGCTGTTCGACCACCCCACGCACCAGCACCTCAGGGGCCGAGGCGCCGGCGGTGATGCCGATGCCGCTTACCCCGTCGAACCATTCGGCCTTGAGATCCTCGGCGCCGTCGATCAGGTAGGCCGGGGTGCCCATGCGCTCGGCCAGCTCGCGCAGGCGGTTGGAGTTGGAACTGTTGGGGCTGCCCACCACCAGCAGCACGTCGCACTCGGCGGCGAGCTGCTTGACCGCGTCCTGGCGGTTCTGCGTGGCGTAGCAGATATCGTCCTTGCGCGGCCCGCCGATGGCCGGGAACTTGGCGCGCAGGGCGTCGATCACCTTGCTGGTGTCGTCCATCGACAGCGTGGTCTGGGTGACGAAGGCCAGCGCCTCGGGGTTGCGCACCTGCAGCTCGGCGACGTCGGTCTCGTCTTCCACCAGGTAGATGGCGCCGCCGTTGCTGGCGTCGTACTGGCCCATGGTGCCTTCCACTTCCGGATGCCCCTCGTGGCCGATGAGGATGCACTCGCGGCCCTCGCGGCTGTAGCGCACCACCTCCATATGCACCTTGGTCACCAGCGGGCAGGTGGCGTCGAACACCTTGAGTCCACGGCGCTCGGCCTCGTCACGCACGGCCTTGGACACGCCGTGAGCGCTGAAGATGACGATGACGTCGTCCGGCACCTGGTCCAGCTCTTCGACGAAGACCGCACCGCGGGCACGCAGGTCCTCGACCACGAACTTGTTGTGCACCACTTCGTGACGCACGTAGATCGGCGGGCCGAAGACTTCCAAGGCGCGGTTGACGATCTCGATGGCGCGGTCGACGCCGGCGCAGAAGCCGCGGGGATTGGCGAGTTTGATATGCATGCTGGTTGTCTCGGTATTGATCGAGGATCGACGCGCCGCTATCGGTCGATCCCGGAAGGTACAGCCTGCGCGGGATAAGCGCAGGCTGCAACAAGAGCTTCGCGGCTAAAGCCGCTCCCACGGAAGCGGCGATTCGGGCTAGAGCGCCTTGACCGAGAGGATCTCCACCTCGAAGTCGAGCACCTTGCCGGCCAGCGGGTGGTTGAAGTCGATGGTCACCTGCTTGTCGTTGAAGGCCTTGACCACCCCGGGCAGCTCGGCATTGGCGGCGTCGTTGAAGATCACCAGCAGCCCTTCGGACAGCTCCATGCCCTCGAACTGGCTACGCGGCATGACCTGCACGTTCTGCGGGTTGGGCTGGCCGAAGCCCTGCTCCGGCTGCACCTGCACGCTACGCTTGTCGCCGGCCTTGAAGCCGTACAGCGCCTGCTCGAAGCCGGGCAGCAGGTTGCCGTCGCCGACCTTGAAGGTGGCCGGCTGCTTGTCAAAGGTGCTGTCGACCACGTCGCCGTTCTCCAGCTTGAGGGCGAAGTGCAGGGTGACTTCCCTGTCCGGGCCGATGCGTACGTCAGTCATTGGCAGGTTCTCCGGACTTGTTGCTCTTGAACATATCCAGCGCCAGGAGGATGGCGCCGACGGTGATGGCGCTGTCGGCCAGGTTGAACGCCGGGAAATACCAGCGGTTCTGCCAGTGCACCAGGATGAAGTCGACCACGTGGCCGAGCACCACGCGGTCGTAGAGGTTGCCCAGCGCACCGCCGAGCACCAGCGCCAGGGCGATGGCCAGCCAGGTTTCCTCGGGCTTCAGGCGCTTGAGCCAGACCACCAGCACGCCGCTGACCACCACCGCGATGGTGGCGAAGAACCAGCGCTGCCAGCCGGCGGCATCGGCCAGGAAACTGAAGGCCGCACCGGTGTTGTAGGCCAGGGTCCAGCTGAAGTAGTCGGGAATCACCACGATCTGCTGGTACAGGCTGAGGCTGCCCTCGAAATAGTGCTTGGTCAGCTGATCGACGACGAACACCGCCAGGGTCAGCCAGAGCCAGGCCAGTCGGCCGAAACGCGAGACCTCAGGCATGCTTGCGCACCTCGCCTGCACCTTCGATATTGCTCACGCAGCGGCCGCACAGTTCCGGATGGGCGGCATGGCTGCCGACGTCGGCGCGGAAGTGCCAGCAGCGACCGCACTTGGCGTGGGCGGACTTGAGGATCTTCAGCTTCAGCCCCTCCACCTCGGTGACCACCGCATCGACCGGCGCCTCGGCCAGCGGCGCAGTCTGCGCCGCCGAGGTGATCAGGGCGAAACGCAGCTCGTCGCCGAGCTTGGCCAGGTCGGCCTGCTTGGCCTCGTCGCAGAACAGGGTGACCTCGGCCTGCAGGCTGCCGCCGATGGCCTTGGCCGTGCGCAGGTTCTCCAGTTCCTTGTTGACCGCGGCCTTGACCGCCATGATCCGATCCCAGTAGGCACGATCCAGCTCGAAACCCTCCGGCAGGCGGCTGAGCCCCTCGTACCAGGTATTGAGCATCACCGACTCGTTGCGCTCGCCCGGCAGGAACTGCCAGATTTCCTCGGCGGTGAACGCCAGGATCGGCGCGACCCAGCGCACCAGCGCCTCGCTGATGTGGTACAGCGCGCTCTGGCAGGAGCGACGCGCGACGCTGTCGGCAGCGGTGGTGTACTGACGGTCCTTGATGATGTCCAGGTAGAAGCCGCCCAGCTCCTGCACGCAGAAGTTGTGCACCTTGGAGTAGACGTTCCAGAAGCGGTAGTCGGCGTACGCCTCGATGATCTCTTCCTGCAGGCGCAGGGCCGCGTCGACGGCCCAGCGGTCGAGGTCGAGCATCTGCTCGGGCTGCAGCAGGTCCTTGGCCGGATCGAAGCCATTGAGGTTGGCCAGCATGAAGCGCGCAGTGTTGCGGATACGGCGGTAGGCGTCGGCGCTGCGCTGCAGGATCACCTTGGACACCGCCATCTCGCCGGAATAGTCGGTGGAGGCGACCCACAGGCGCATGATGTCGGCGCCCAGGCTGTCGTTGACCTCCTGCGGCGCGACCACGTTGCCGAGCGACTTGGACATCTTGCGGCCGTTCTCGTCGACCACGAAGCCGTGGGTCAGCAGCGCCTTGTAGGGCGCGTGGCCGTCGATGGCGCTGCCGGTCAGCAGCGACGAGTGGAACCAGCCGCGGTGCTGGTCCGAGCCTTCCAGGTACAGGTCGGCGCGCGGGCCAGAGGTGTGACCCATGTCGTGCGAACCGCGCAGCACGTGCCAGTGGGTGGTACCGGAGTCGAACCACACGTCCAGGGTGTCGTTGATCTTGTCGTAGTCGGCGGCCTCGGCGCCGAGCAATTCGGCGGCGTCGAGCTTGAACCAGGCTTCGATGCCCTCTTGCTCGACACGCTTGGCCACGATCTCCATCAACTCGACGGTGCGCGGGTGCAGCTCGCCGGTGACCTTGTGCAGGAAGAACGGGATCGGCACGCCCCAGTTGCGCTGGCGCGAGATGCACCAGTCGGGACGGCCGGCGATCATGCTGTGCAGACGCGCCTGGCCCCAGGCCGGGACGAACTGGGTCTGCTCGATGGCCGCCAGCGCGCGCTCGCGCAGGGTCGCGCCATCATTGGGTTGAGTATCCATGCCGACGAACCACTGCGCGGTGGCGCGGTAGATCAGCGGGGTCTTGTGCCGCCAGCAGTGCATGTAGCTGTGCTGGATCGGCTGATGCTTGAGCAGCGCGCCGACTTCGTCGAGCTTGGCCACGATGTTGGCATTGGCCTTCCAGATAAACTGGCCGCCGAAGAACAGCAGATCCGCGGTGTAGACGCCATTGCTCTGCACCGGACTGAGAATCTCGTCGTTGCTCATGCCGTAGGCTTTGCAGGTGCGGAAGTCGTCCTCGCCGTAGGCCGGCGACGAGTGGACGATGCCGGTACCGGCGTCGAGGGCGACGTAGTCGGCCAGGTAGATCGGCGAGAAGCGCTCGTAGAAGGGGTGGCGGAAACGGATCAGCTCCAGCGCCGCGCCCGGCGCGGTGGCGAGCACCTGGCCGTCGAGGCCGTAGCGCTGCAGGCAGGACTCGACCAGCTCCTCGGCCAGCAGCAGCAGGCGCGCGCCGGTGTCGACCAGCGCGTAGCTGAATTCCGGATGGACGTTGAGCGCCTGGTTGGCCGGGATGGTCCAGGGCGTGGTGGTCCAGATGACGATGGCGGCCGGTTTGCTCAGCTCGGCCAGGCCGAAGGCGGCGGCCAGCTTGCCGGCGTCTTCCACCGGGAAGGCGACGTCGATGGCGTCGGATTTCTTGTCCTGGTACTCCACCTCGGCCTCGGCCAGCGCCGAGCCGCAGTCGAAGCACCAGTTGACCGGCTTCAGGCCCTTGAACACGAAGCCCTGCTTGACCATCTCGGCCAGGGCGCGGATCTCGCCGGCCTCGTTGGCGAAATCCATGGTCTTGTAGGGGTTGTCCCAGTCGCCCAGCACGCCGAGGCGGATGAAGTCGGCCTTCTGCCCTTCGATCTGCTCGCCGGCGTAGCTGCGGCAGCGCTCGCGGGTCAGGTCGGCCGGCTGGTTCTTGCCGAAGGTGGTCTCGACCTTGTGCTCGATCGGCAGGCCATGGCAGTCCCAGCCCGGCACGTAGGGCGCGTCGAAACCGGCCAGGGTCTTGGAGCGGGTGATGATGTCCTTGAGGATCTTGTTCACCGCATGACCGATATGGATGCTGCCGTTGGCATAGGGCGGGCCATCGTGCAGGACGAACTTGGGCCGACCCTCGCCGATCTGCCGCAGCTTGCTATACAGGCCAATCTCGTTCCAGCGCTGCAGGGTCTGCGGCTCGCGTTGCGGCAGGCCGGCCTTCATCGGGAACGGGGTATCGGGCAGGTTCAGCGTGGCTTTGTAATCGGTCATGTCGGACTCTTCATCAGCGGGTGGCTCTGCCAATAATCACGGGCAGCGGCAATATCGGCGGCAATCGCCGTCTTCAGGGCCTCCAGCGAGGCGAAACGCTGCTCGTCACGCAGCTTGTGGTGGAAGGCCACCGAGAGGCGCCGGCCATACAGGTCGCCGGCGAAATCCAGAAGGTGCACTTCCAGATGGGCGCTGCCGTCGCCGGCAACGCTGGGGCGCACGCCGATATTGGCCACGCCCGGTTGAATTTGGCCGTCCACCACGCAACTCACCAGGTACACCCCGGACAGCGGCACCTTGCGCCGCTTGAGCTGGATATTGGCGGTGGGGGCGGCCAGCTGACGACCGAGCTTCTGCCCGTGCAGCACCCGCCCGGCGATGCGGAACGGCCGGCCCAGCAGCGCCTCGGCCAGCTCGAAATCGCCATCGGCCAGGGCCTGGCGCACGCGGGTGCTGCTGACCCGGCCACCGCGCACCTCCACCGTGGTCGAGGCATCGACGCTGAAACCGTGGCGCCGCCCGGCGGCCTGGAGAAACTCGAAATCGCCGGCGCGGTCGCAGCCGAAGCGGAAATCGTCGCCGATTTCCAGGTCCTTCACGCCGAGGCCGTCGACCAGCACGCGCTGGACGAACTCGGCCGCCGACAGCTCGCGCAGGCGGCGGTTGAAGGCCAGGCACAGCACCATGTCGACGCCTTCGGCGGCCAGCAGGGCGAGCTTGTCGCGCAGCCGGGTCAGCCGCGCCGGAGCGGTGTCGGGACCGAAGAATTCGCGCGGCTGCGGCTCGAAGATCACCACGCAGCTGGGCACGGCCAATTCCGCGGCACGCTCGCGCAGGCGCGCCAGGATGGCCTGGTGCCCACGATGAACGCCGTCGAAATTACCGATGGTGACCACGCAGCCCCGCGTCTGGGGCTGCAGGTTATGAAGACCTCGAACCAGCTGCATAGCACGCTTCTTGTTCACAAAGTGGCCGATTATACGCACAGCCCGCGGCCCAATACAGGCGTCAGACCGTCCGCCGGGCAAAGTCGCGCAGGCGGAAACCGAGCAGCAGCAGCATGCCGAAGTAGACCAGCAGCCCGGCGACCACCAGCGCGCCGAGACGCAGCAGGCGCAGCGGCATGTCGCCCTCGGCCCAGGCCGGCATGATCTGCAGCAGGCCCAGCAGCACCGCCACCATCGCCGTCACCGCCAGCACCAGCTTGAGCAGGAACAGGCCCCAGCCCGGCAGCGGCCGGAAGATATCGGCGCGGCGCAGCTGCCAGTACAGCAACCCGGCGTTCAGGCAGGCCGCCAGGCTGATCGCCAGGGCCAGGCCGGCGTGCGCCAGCGGGCCGACCAGCACCAGGTTCATCAACTGGGTGAAGACCAGGGTCACCACGGCGATCTTCACCGGCGTCTTGATGTTCTGCTGGGCGTAGAAGCCGGGCGCCAGGATCTTCACCAGGATGATGCCGAGCAGGCCGATGGAATAGGCGATCAGCGCCTGCTGGGTCATCAGCGCGTCGCTGGCGGTGAACTTGCCGTACTGGAACAGCGATACGGTCAGCGGCTCGGCCAGCACCGCCAGGGCCAGGGCGCTGGGCAGCACCAGCAGGAAACACAGGCGCAGGCCCCAGTCGAGCAGGCGGCGGTACTCCTCGCGGTCGCGGCTGGCGTAGGTCTTCGACAGCGCCGGCAGCAGGATGGTGCCCAGGGCCACGCCGAGCACGCCCGAGGGCAGCTCCATCAGGCGGTCGGCGTAGTACATCCAGGACACCGAGCCGGCGACCAGGAAGGAGGCGAAGATGGTGTTGATGATCAGCGAGATCTGGCTCACCGACACGCCGAAGATCGCCGGCCCCATCTGCTTGAGCACGCGCCACACGCCGAGGTCGCCAAAACTCAGGCGCGGCAGCACCAGCATGCCGATCTTCTTCAGATGCGGCAGTTGCCAGAGCAGCTGCAGCAGGCCGCCGACCAGCACCGCCCAGCCCAGGGCCATGATCGGCGGGTCGAAATAGGGCGTCAGGAAGACGGAAAAGCCGATCATGCTGACGTTCAGCAGGGTCGGCACGAAGGCCGGCACCGAGAAGCGGTTCCAGGTGTTGAGGATGGCGCCGGCCAGCGACGACAGCGAGATCAGCAGGATATAGGGGAAGGTCACCCGCAGCAGGTCGACGGTCAGCTCGAAGCGCTCGGCCTCATCGGCGAACCCCGGCGCGGTGGCCCAGACGATCCAGGGTGCGGCCAGCACGCCGATGGCGGTGACCAGCGCCAGCACCAGGGTCAGCAAGCCCGAGACATAGGCGACGAAGGTACGCGTGGCCTCCTCGCCCTGCTGCATCTTGTACTCGGCCAGGATCGGCACGAAGGCCTGGGAGAACGCCCCCTCGGCGAAGATGCGGCGCAGCAGGTTGGGCAGCTTGAAGGCCACCACGAAGGCGTCCGACGCCACCCCGGCGCCGAAGGTGCGAGCGATGATGGTGTCGCGCACGAAACCCAGCACGCGCGAGACCATGGTCAGGGAACTGACCGCGGCCAGGGATTTGAGCAGATTCATGGAGTGACTCGATTTCCCGCAAACGGGCGCGCCGCTGGACAATCCGCCGGCGCGCGAAGGCGTCGAGTGTAGCGAGCCGCCATTGGTCAGGCCAGCACGGGAAAGCGCCAGCGGGCTTGACAGATGCCCAGGGGGTCGGCATGATTCGCGGCCTTATTTGTCGTAACCCCCCAGTTTTCGAGGAGCTTGACGGTGGCCAACTCACCTTCTGCCAAAAAACGCGCCAAACAGGCTGAGAAGCGCCGTAGCCATAACGCCAGCCTGCGCTCCATGGTCCGTACCTACATCAAGAACGTGGTCAAGGCTATCGACGCCAAAGACCTCGAGCTTGCCAAGTCGTCCTACACCCTGGCCGTTCCGGTCATCGACCGCATGGCCGACAAGGGCATCATCCACAAGAACAAAGCCGCTCGTCACAAGAGCCGCCTGAACGCGCACATCAAGGCGCTGGGCGAAGCTGCTGCCGCCTAATCGCGACAGGTTCTTGAAAAACCGGCCCCCGTGGCCGGTTTTTTATTGCCTGGAAGAAAGGCAAACCGCAGGGCGGACAAGCCTTCGGCATGTCCGCCCGACTGCAGGATCAGCCGGCGCGCGCGGCCTTGATCACCTCGATATAGGGGTCGGCGTTGCGCTGATCCTGGATCAGGGCGACGAAGTCGTGGCCCTGCGCGTCGGTGGCCGCCAGGTCGTAGCCGGCGGCGACGAAGAAGCCGACGAAACGCTCGAAGTCGTCGATACGCAGACCGCGATAGGCCTTGATCAGCTTGTGCAGCGAGGGTGGCGTGGCGTCGGCCGGCTCCACCGCCAGGAACAGCTTGATCGAGTCGTCGCTGATTTCTTCGCCAATCACCTGCTTCTTGTCTTTACGCATCGCCCGCTCCCGCCAGCATTACAGAGGGCCGGCAGTTTACCGCCGCGCCGCGCGCGGCTCAACGCGCAGCCGAGCAGGCTAGCACGCGAACATTCGACGCAACAGCCGACCTAGGTCATGCCGCCGCACGGCGCGCCGCTTCTATAATGCGCCGAGCCATCCCGGAGCCACCATGCCACGCCACTCCCTGCCGCTGTTCGCCGCCTGGCGCCAGACCCTGCGCGCCGGCTACTCCTGGAAGGCCCTGCGCGGCGACCTGAGCGCCGGGCTGACGGTCGGCGTCATCGCCATCCCCTTGGCCATGGCGCTGGCCATCGCGGTCGGCGTGGCGCCGCAACACGGCCTGTACACCGTGCTGATCGCGGCGCCGCTGATCGCCCTGTGCGGCGGCTCGCGCTTCAATATCTCCGGGCCCACCGCGGCCTTCGTGGTGATCCTGCTGCCGATCACCCAGCAATATGGTCTGGGCGGGTTGCTGCTGTGCACCCTGCTGGCCGGCGTCATCCTGATCACCCTGGGCCTGCTGCGCGCCGGCCGCCTGATCGAGTTCGTGCCCTACCCGGTGACCCTGGGCTTCACCGCCGGCATCGGCATCGTCATCGCCATCCTGCAGCTCAAGGACCTGCTCGGCCTGGAACTGGCCGAAACCCCGCAGCACCTGCTGCAGCAGCTCGCCCTGCTGGCCAGCGCGCTGCCCAGCCTGCAGCCAGGCGACAGCCTGGTCGGCGCCATCTGCCTGGCCACCCTGCTGCTGTGGCCGCGCCTGGCGCCGAAGATTCCCGCGCACCTGGTCGCCCTGGCCGTCGGCGCCCTGCTGGCCCTCGCCCTGGAGCGCCTCGGCCTGCCGGTGGCGACCCTGGGCGAACGCTTCAGCTATACGCTCGACGGCATCGAGCACCCCGGCATCCCGCCCTTGCTGCCCAGCCCGAGCCTGCCCTGGCAGTTGCCCGGCGCGGACGGCCAGCCGCTGGTGCTGTCCTTCGAGCTGGTCCGCCAGCTGCTGGCGCCGGCCTTCGCCATCGCCATGCTCGGTGCCATCGAATCCCTGCTCTGCGCCGTGGTCGCCGACGGCATGAGCGGCAGCAAGCACGACCCCAATGCCGAGCTGATCGGCCAGGGCCTGGGCAACCTGGCCGCGCCCTTCTTCGGCGGCATCACCGCCACCGCGGCCATCGCCCGCACCGCCGCCAACGTGCGCGCCGGCGCCTTCTCGCCGCTGGCGGCGCTGATTCACGCCGGCGTGGTGCTGGCGGCGATCCTGCTGCTGGCGCCGCTGTTCAGCTACCTGCCGATGGCGGCGCTGGCGGCCCTGCTGCTGGTGGTGGCGTGGAACATGAGCGAACCGCAGCATGTGGCCCACACCCTGCGCATCGCCCCGCGCGGCGACGTACTGGTGCTGCTCACCTGCCTGCTGCTGACGGTGCTGTTCGACATGGTGCTGGCGGTCGGCGTCGGCCTGCTGCTGGCCGCCGGGCTGTTCATCAAGCGCATGAGCGAGCTGACCGACACCGCCGCGCTGAGCCGGCAGCAGCGCCAGGCCCTGCAGGACCTGCCCGAGCACGTGCTGGTCTACGCCATTCGCGGGCCGCTGTTCTTCGGCGCGGCGGAGAAGGCACTGAGCGTGCTGCGCCGCTTCACCCCCGGGGTGCGCGTGGTGATAGTCGATATCAGCGCGGTGCCGCTGCTGGACATGACCGCCATCGCCGCGCTGGACAACGTGCTGCGCGACTACCGCCAGCAGGGCGTGGCGCTGATCCTCAGCGGCCCGACCGCGCAGGTGCGCCTGCAACTGCGCCGCGCCGGGGTGCACCGGCGCGCCGGCGAACTGGCCTACGTGCGCGATCTGGCGCAGGCGCGGCAGAAGGCGCTGCGCTGGCTGGGAGAAGGCCTGGAACCGTAGCCCGGATGAAATCCGGGCGCAGCACGCGCTTACAGCCCCTTGACCGCGTAGATGCCGGCGGCGTTGCGCCAGTAGCCCTTGTAGTCCATGCCGTAGCCGAAGATATAGCGGTCGATGCAGTGCAGGCCGACGTAGTTAGCCTTGAGGTCCGGGCGCGCCTTGCGCTGGTGTTCCTTGTCGATCAGTACCGCGGTGTGCACCGCACGGGCGCCGGCGTGGCGGCAGAAGTCGATGATCGCGCCCAGGGTATGCCCTTCGTCGAGGATGTCGTCGATGATCAGCACGTCGCGGTCGATAAAGGAGACTTCCGGCTTGGCCTTCCAGAACAGCTCGCCGCCGCTGGTCTCGTTGCGGTAGCGGGTGGCGTGCAGGTAGGACGCCTCCAGCGGGAAGGCCAGCTTGGGCAGCAGCTTGCCGGAGAAGATCAGGCCGCCGTTCATCACGCAGAACACCACCGGGTTGCGTTCGGCCAGTTCGGCGTTGATTTGGGCGGCGACGCGGTCGATGGCCGCTTCCACCTCGGCTTCGGTGAACAGGCAGTCGGCTTCCGCCATGACTTGGCGGATGTGCGCGAGATCGGCGGACATGGGGCGTTCTCTCTTGGTCGGGCTGATGAAATGAGCGGCGATCGGCGGCAAAAGCTGAGCGATCAGTCAAATAAAAGCGGGCAAAGGTACAGACCTGCGTCGCACTTGCCAAGCCTCGCCTGACCAGCGTAGCCGAGGCCGCTCGCGCGGTGCGCTGACCCATCAGTCACCCACCACCTGGCATGAGCAATGCTTTAATCTAACGCGATTTTTCCCAGAGCCCGTTCAGGGTCTCGCGAGCTAGAGCAAAACAGCGGCGAAAAAAGCTGAGGAAGCGGAGTTTACGAGTGGTAAATGAGCATTCCGAAGCTGTTTTCAACGCTGTTTGGCCGACGCGCAGCAGACCGTGAATGGGCTCTCAGCCCGCCGGAGACCCCAGCCCATGCCCATCCGCGAGATCCGCCACCCGCTGATCCGTCACAAAATCGGCCTGATGCGCCGCGCCGACATCAGCACCAAGAATTTCCGCGAACTGGCCCAGGAAGTGGGCGCGCTGCTGACCTACGAGGCGACCAACGACCTGCCGCTGGAAAGCTACGAGATCCAGGGCTGGGCCGGCGCGGTGCAGGTGGAGAAGATCGCCGGCAAGAAGATCACCGTGGTGCCCATCCTGCGCGCCGGCATCGGCATGCTCGACGGCGTGCTCAGCCTGATCCCCGGGGCCAAGGTCAGCGCCGTAGGCGTGGCGCGCAACGAGGAAACCCTGGAGGCGCACACCTACCTGGAGAAACTGGCACCGGAGATCGACGAGCGCCTGGCGCTGATCATCGACCCGATGCTGGCCACCGGTGGCTCCATGGTCGCCACCATCGACCTGCTGAAGAAAGCCGGCTGCAAGGACATCCGCGCCATGGTGCTGGTCGCCGCGCCCGAGGGCATCAAAGCGGTCGAGAAGGCCCACCCTGACGTGACCATCTTCACCGCCTCGATCGACGAGCGCCTGAACGAGCACGGCTACATCATCCCCGGCCTGGGCGATGCCGGCGACAAGATCTTCGGCACCAAGCAGAAGGACGCCTGAACATGTCGCAAACGGAATTCAAGGATCCGCTCTGGCGCCAGGGCCTCTCCGGCGCGCAGATGCTCTTCGTGGCCTTCGGCGCCCTGGTGCTGATGCCGCTGATTACCGGCATGGACCCCAACGTCGCGCTGTTCACCGCCGGCCTCGGTACCCTGCTGTTCCAGCTGGTGACCAAACGCCAGGTGCCGGTGTTCCTCGCCTCCAGCTTCGCCTTCATCGCGCCGATTCTGGCGGCCAAGGGTGAGTTCGGCCTGCCGGCGGTGCTCGGCGGAGTGATGGCGGCCGGCCTGGTCTACATCCTGCTCTCGGTGCTGGTCAAACTGCGCGGCCCCAGCTTCATCGACCGCCTGCTGCCGCCGGTGGTGATCGCCCCGGTGATCATCTCCATCGGCCTGGCCCTGTCGCCGGTGGCGGTGAACATGGCCATGGGCAAGGCCGGCGACGGCAGCGTCGAGCTGGTGCCCTATGCCACCGCCATGCTGATCTCGATGCCGGCGCTGCTCACCACCTTGCTGGTCGCCGTGCTCGGCCGCGGCATCTTCCGCCTGGTGCCGATCCTCGCCGGCATCGCCGTCGGCTGCCTGATCGCCGCCGTGCTCGGGGTGATCGACAGCAGCGCGGTGGCGAGCGCGCCCTGGCTGGCGCTGCCCAATTTCGTCGCGCCCGAGCTGCACTGGGGCGCCATCCTGTACATGGTGCCGGTAGCGCTGGCGCCTGCCATCGAGCATATCGGCGGCGTGGTGGCGATCGGCAGCGTCACCGGCAAGAACTTCGTCAAGAAGCCGGGCCTGCACCGCACCCTGCTCGGCGACGGCCTGGCCACCTCGGCCGCCGGCCTGTTCGGCGGCCCGCCCAACACCACCTACGCCGAAGTGACCGGCGCGGTGATGCTGACCAAGAGCTACAACCCGAAGATCATGACCTGGGCCGCGCTGTTCGCCATCGCCCTGGCCTTCGTCGGCAAGTTCGGCGTCGCCCTGCAGAGCATTCCGGTGCCGGTGATGGGCGGTATCCTCTGCCTGCTGTTCGGCTCCATCGCGGTGGTCGGCCTCAACACCCTGATCCGCCACCAGGTCGACCTGTCCGAGGCGCGCAACCTGATCATCGTCTCGGTCACCCTGGTATTCGGCATCGGCGGCATGGTGATCGGCGGCAAGGAATTCGCCCTGTCGGGGATTTCCCTGTGCGCCGTCAGCGCCCTGCTGCTCAACCTGCTGCTCCCCGGCGGCGCCGGCTGGAACAACAAAAGCCTCGAAGAGACCGACTGAGTCGTCCCCATGAAAAAGCCCGCGATAGTCGCGGGCTTTTTCGTGCTCGGCCACTGCGCCGGGCGCTTACCAGCCGACGCCGAAGCCCAGGCTGTAGCGGGTCTCGTCCAGCTCGCCCTCGGCACCGCTGACGATGTCCTTTTCCGCCTTCATGTTCAGCGAGGCCCAGTCGGTGACCTTGTAGCGCAGGCCGACCTCGGCATCCAGGGTGTAGTCGGCGACACCTTCCAGCGGCTTGCCCACCTCGCCGACGCTGAACAGTTCCACCGCCTTGCCGATCAGGTAGCGGTTGTAGTCCCACTTGACGCTGAGCGCGTAGAAGCGGTCCTGCTCGCCGTTGCTGTAGACGTAGTCGCTGCGGTTGGCCAGGGTGGCGATGGAGAAGGCGCCCAGTTCGTTGTCCCAGAACTGGTAACCGGGACCGGTACCCAGGGTGCGCTGACGCTCCAGCTCCTCGATGCGGTCGCGCTTGTACTCGAAGCGCCCCTGCCAGAACCACTGTTCGGTGAGGAAGCGGTCGAGGGCGTACTCGGCGCTCCAGTTGTCGGTGCTGACCACATCGTCCTTCAGCTCGCGGTTGTACTCGGCCTGCGCGTTGTGCCGCCACCAGCCGTGGCGGGCCTGGGTCTTGACGTCGACGTCGTAGTCGTCGGTGTCGCTCTCGGCGCGCTTGTAGTCCAGCGCCAGGTCGACGTTGCCCTTCCAGGTGAAATCCTCCACCAGCGGCTTGGGCTTGATGATCTGGGCGATCTCGCTCAACTCCACGGTCTTCGGCACGTCGCCATTGGCCAGGGTCACCTTGCCCGGCTCGGCGGCCTGCAGCGACTTGGCGCGCTCGCCATTGAAGTCGTCCTGCTTGATCAGCAGCGCCTGCTCGCTCTCCAGGGTGGCGATCTTCTTCCAGTCCAGGGCGATGGCGCCGCCATAGTCGGTCTGGAGCAGCAACTTGTTGCCGTCGTAGAACTTGATGGTGCCGGTCAGGCGGTCGCCGTTCTTCAGCCAGACGGTGTCGGCGACGGCGGTGGAACTGAGCAGGGCGAGGCTCAGGCTGAGCAGGGAAAGCGGTAGCGAACGCGACATAACGAGGACAACTGAGCTCTGATGGGGCGAAAAGCCGGGCATTATGCGCAAGCCCGACGCCAGAGCAAGAGCTGACCGGCATCGGCCGGCAGAGTTCAGCTTTTTCCGCTGGGCGGCACTCCGCTGGGCGGCATCACCAGCCCACGCCGACGCCGATCAGGTAATGGCGATCCGAGATGGTCTGGCCCTGGCCGCGCAACTGGTCGAGCTCATACAGCAGCGACAGCCGCGCCCACTGGTTGAGGCGGTAGCGCAGGCCGAACTCGCTGTCCAGCACGTAGTCGATGGCGTCGATATGCGGCATCTGCAGCTCGGCGTTGGCATAGAACTCCAGCCGCGTGCCCCACAGCAGGCGCTTGTAGTCCAGCTCCAGCGAGGTGGTGTCGAAGGCCAGATCGACGATATCCGACTCCAGCCGCACCCGGTTGAACTGGGCGATCAGGTCGAAGCGGCCCAGCTCGTCGTCCCAGAAGCGGTAGCCCGGCCCGGTGCCGAGGATGCGCTGGCGCTCGATGGACTCGAACTCGTCCTCGCGCTGCTCCCCCCCCACCCGCCAGAACCAGTGCTCGGTGAAGAAGCGGTCGAGGTCGTACTCCAGCTCCCAGTTGTCGTCGACCTTCTCGCCGTTCTTGGTCTCGTGCTCCAGCTCGCCGCTCAGCACGTGGCGCCAGCGCCCATGTTCGACGCGCGTGTTGCCCTTGAGCTTCCACTCGTCGACCTTGCTGTCGTTGCGCTCCATATCCAGCTTGGCGTCGAGATTGCCTTCCCAGACGCGATCCTCCAGCAGCGGCCGCGGCGGCACCAGGCGGGTGATCTCGGCCAGCGGCAGCACCTGGCTGCGCTCGCCCTCCACCCGCACCATGCCGGCGCCGGCCGCCGCCAGGGTCTTGCTCAGCTCGCTGTCGAAGCCCTGGCGGCGCAGCAGCAGGGGTTTGTCCGAGCTCAGGGTGTCGATATCCTTCCAGTCGATCAGCACCTGGCCGGCGTACTTGGTCTTCAGCGCCAGCTTGCCGCCGTCGAGCAGGACGATCTCGCCGCTGAGGCGGTCGCCGTTGTCGAGCCACACGGTGTCGGCCCACAGCGGTGCGGCCAGGGTATAAAGGACGAAGGCGAACAACAGACGTGGCAGCATGACGAGGACAACCCATAGGGGCACAGTGGACCCGGCAGAGTCTGCATGGCCGGCCCCGCCACCGGCAAGCGCCGAGGCCCGGCGCGAGGCGCTGTACCTGGTGCTGGCGCAGGTGCCGGCGGGCAAGGTGATCAGCTACGGCGAGCTGGCCCGACTGGCCGGCCTGGGTCGCGCCGCGCGCTGGGTCGGGCGCACCCTCGGCCAGTTGCCGGAGGGCACCGCGCTGCCCTGGCATCGGGTGCTCGGCGCCGGCGGACGCCTGAGCCTGGGCGCCGGAACGCCGGCGGGAAACGAGCAGCGCGCGCGCTTGCGCGCCGAAGGCATCAGTATCCTGAACGAACGGGTGGATATCCGTCGGCACGGCTGGCGCCCGATGGAGCACAGCGGTTAGAGTGCGCGCTATCACCCGTTCCCCAGATTCGAGCCCGATGCCACGCAAATCCTGGCGAGAAGCCCTCGCCACCTATGCCAGCCCCGCCACCCTGGCACTGCTCCTGCTCGGCTTCGCCGCCGGCCTGCCTTACATGCTGGTGTTCTCCACCCTGTCGGTGTGGCTGCGCGAAGCCGGCGTGGCGCGCGAGACCATCGGCTTCGCCAGCCTGATCGGCCTGGCCTACGCCTTCAAATGGGTGTGGGCGCCGATGCTCGACCAATGGCGCCTGCCGCTGCTGGGCAAGCTGGGCCGGCGCCGCTCCTGGCTGGTGCTGGCGCAGAGCCTGATCGCCGTCGGTCTGGTCGGCATGGCCAGCTTCGACCCGCAGACCCAGCTCAGCTGGCTGATCGCCCTGGCGGTGGTGGTGGCATTCGCCTCGGCCACCCAGGACATCGCGGTGGACGCCTACCGCCTGGAGATCGTCGACGACACCCGTCAGGCCGCCCTGGCCGCCGCCTACATGGCCGGCTACCGAGTCGCCGCGCTGCTCGCCACCGCCGGCGCGCTGTATTTCGCCGAGGGTTTCGGCTCCACCGCGCAGCTGTACAAGCACGGCGCCTGGGCCGGCACCTACCTGGTGTTCGCCCTGCTGATGCTGCCGGGCCTGCTCACCAGCCTGTGGATGCGCGAGCCGCCGGTGCCGCTGAAGACCCAGCTGGCGGCGGCCAAGTACGGCTTCGTGCGGCAGATCCTCTCGGTGCTGGTGCTGATCGTGCTGCTGGTGTCGGTGCCGGCGATGTTCACCCAGTTCTTCCACACCGACTTCGCCAGCGTCCTGCGCGGCGAGGCCAGCCTGCTCGACCTGCTGCTGGAGGACCGCGCCTTCCTGCGCGCCCTGCTCTACACCATCCTCACCGCGCTGTGCCTGTCGGCCATGGGCCGGCGCAGCCTGGCGCCGGTGCTGACCCCGGTCAACGACTTCATCCTGCGTTACCGCTGGCAGGCCCTGCTGCTGCTGGGCCTGATCGCCACCTACCGGCTGTCGGACACGGTGATGGGGGTGATGGCCAACGTCTTCTATATCGACCAGGGCTTTTCCAAGGATCAGATCGCCAGCGTCAGCAAGCTGTTCGGCCTGGTCATGACCCTGCTCGGCGCCGGCATGGGCGGCCTGCTGATCGTGCGCTTCGGCATCATGCCGATCCTGCTGATCGGCGCCTTCGCCTCGGCGGCGACCAACCTGCTGTTCATGCTGCTGGTGGGCATGGGCCCGCACCTGAACATGCTGATCGTCACCATCAGCTGCGACAACTTCAGCGCCGGCCTGGCCACCGCGGCCTTCGTCGCCTACCTGTCGAGCCTGACCAACCTGAAGTTCTCCGCCACCCAGTACGCCCTGCTCAGCTCCATCATGCTGCTGCTGCCGCGCCTGATCGGCGGCTACTCCGGGGTGATGGTGGAGAAGCTCGGCTACGCCCACTTCTTCCTCGCCACGGCGCTGCTCGGCATCCCCACGCTGATCCTGATCGCCCTGCAGTGGGGCCGCGACCGGCGCCAGCCCAACGGCGACACGCCGGTAGCGCCGGCGGAGAAGGCCTGAACGACAGACAGAAAAAAGCCCCGGACCTGCCGGGGCTTTTTCCATCCGCTACGCCTCAGTCGGCCTTGGCCAGGTGCACCACCCGCTGCGGGAAGGGGATGCCGATGCCGGCGGCGGTCAGGCGCTCCTTGGCCAGCTCGGTAAACTCGAAGGTCACCGGCCAGAAATCGGCGGTGGCCACCCACACCCGCAGCGACAGGTTGACCGCGCTGTCGCCCAGACCGGTGACGAACACCACCGGCGCCGGATCGAGGTGCACGCGCGGGTCCTTGGCGATCTCCAGCAGCACTTCGCGGGCGCGCTTGATGTCGCTGGAGTAGTCGATGCCGATATTGATGTCGGCACGCCGGCGCGGTTCGCGCGAATAGTTGGTGATGTGGCCGTTGGACAGGCTGCCGTTGGGCACGATGACCACCTTGTTGTCGGCGGTCTTCAGCGTGGTGTGGAAGATCTGGATGCTGTCGACGCTGCCGGCCACGCCCTGCGCCTCGATCCAGTCGCCGGCGCGGAACGGGCGGAACAGCATGATCAGCACGCCGCCGGCAAAGTTGGCCAGACTGCCCTGCAGGGCCAGGCCGATGGCCAGACCGGCGGCACCGATCATGGCGATGAAGGAGGTGGTCTCCACGCCGATCATCGAGGCCACGCTGATCAGCAGCAGAATGCGCAGCACGATGCTGACCAGGCTGCCGATAAAGCTGCTCAGCGCCCGATCCACGCGCCGCACCTCGAGCAGACGACCGATGCTGGCGGTCAGCCGGCCGATCAGCCACCAGCCGATCAGCAGGGTGATCAGCGCCAGGGTCAGCTTGCCGCTGTACTCCAGCACCACCGGCAGCCAGGCCTCCGAGAGCTTCACCAATTCGTCGACGTTCATCTCCATGGGGTACTCCTTTCCTGTGCATGAAACGACACCGCCATGGCATGCCATGGCGGTCAGAATGCTATCAATCCTGCGTTGCGACGCCGCTATGCGGCAAAGGTTCAATCGCGGAAGTTGTTGTACTGCAGCGGCATGCCGAAATCGTGACCCCGCAGCAGGGCGATGGCCTCCTGCAGGTCATCGCGCTTCTTGCCGGTGATGCGCACCTGCTCGCCCTGTATGGCGGCCTGCACCTTGAGCTTGGCGTCCTTGATATGGGCGACGATCTTCTTCGCCAGCTCCTTGTCGATGCCCTCGCGGAAGGTCACCTCCTGCTTCATCACCTTGCCGGAGGCGTAGGCCTCCTTGGCTTCCATGCACTGACAGTCGATCTTGCGCTTGATCAGGCTGCTGCGCACGATGTCGAGCACCTGCTCGAGCATGAACTCGGCTTCGGCGGTCAGGGTGAGGGTCTTGTCCTTGCTTTCGATGCTGCACTTGCCGCGCAGATCGAAACGGCGATCGAGTTCCTTGACGGCATTGTCGACCGCGTTGGTCAGTTCGTGTTTGTCCAGTTCCGACACCACGTCGAACGAAGGCATGGGCTTGCTCCTGATGGACGGCGCGATCCCCTTCACGGAGTGAACGCGCCTGACTTGACGATAACTATGGCGGGCCCATTATAACCGGACTGATCCACGCCGTTTGGCGTCCTTCCTCTCTGTCGTGAGCCTGCCCATGCCCAACCCCCATCTCAGCATCCTGGTGGTGGACGACGCCAAGTTCTCCAGCGCCATGATCGGTCGCGCCCTGAGCCAGGCCGGCTACCAGGACGTGCGCTTCGCCAGCAGCGCCGCCGAGGCCCTGCAGCTGCTCGAAGAGCGTCCCGCCAGCGTACTCCTGGCCGACTGGCTGATGCCCGAGATAGACGGCCTGGAGCTGACCGCGCGGGTGCGCCAGCTGGACGAGACGGCCGATCACTACACCTACGTCATCCTGCTCACCGGCAAAGAGGGCGAGAACGTGCTGGGCGAGGCCTTCGATCGCGGCGTCGACGACTTTATCAGCAAGGCGGCGATGAACGAGCAACTGGTGCCGCGGGTCTACGCCGCCGACCGTCTGTGCAACACCCTGCAGCGCCTGCTGCAGGAAAACCGCCTGCTGACGCAGAACATCGCCAGCCTGGAGCGGCGCAACCTGGTCGACCCGCTCACCGGCCTGGGCAACCCGCGCTACCTGCGGCAGAAGCTGGCCGACAGCCTGCGCCAGGTGGAGTCGCGCGGCGGCGCGGTGTGCTACCTGCTGATCGGCCTGCCAGAGGCCGGCCAGCTGCACCGCAAGTTCGGCGACCGCTTCTACAACGAGCTGCTGCACGGCGTGGCCCGGCGCCTGCAGCAACTGGTGCGGCCGCTGGATGTGCTGACCCGCCTGGACGACAACCACTTCGGCCTGATCACCCTGCTCGAAGACCTCCACGAATGCTCGCCGAGCAGCTTCAAGCGCCTGCACGAGGGCCTCAACCTCAAGGCGTTCAAGACCAGCGAAGGCTTTGTCACGCTCAAGGCCGGCATCAGCCTGGTGGGCCTGGACGCCAAGGCCTTGCCCACCGATCCGGAACAGCTGATTCGCCATGCCGAAGGCCTGCTGGCCGAGTCCTACGCCAGCGGCCGGGTCGCCGCCATGCGCCTGCCGCTGCTGTGACCTGGCACGTTCTCGGCGCCGGCAGCCTGGGCAGCCTGTGGGCCGCCCGCCTGGCCCGCGCCGGCCTGCCGGTACGGCTGATCCTGCGTAACCGCGAACGCCTGGCGGCCTACCAGCAGGCCGGCGGCCTGACCCTGGTCGAGCGCGGCGCAGCCCGCCGCTACGCCATCCCCGCCGAACTGCCGCAGGCCGATGCGCCGATCCACCGCCTGCTGCTGGCCTGCAAGGCCTACGATGCCGAGGCCGCAGCCGCCGAACTGGCGCCGCGCCTGGCCGCCGATGGCGAGTTGCTGCTGCTGCAGAACGGCCTGGGCAGCCAGGACGCGGTGGCCCAGCGCCTGCCGCAGCAGCGCTGCCTGTTCGCCTCCAGCACCGAGGGCGCGTTTCGCCAGGCCGACTTCCAGGTGGTGTTCGCCGGCAACGGCCACACCTGGCTGGGCGATCCGGCCGACCCGCTGCCGCCGCCCTGGCTCGACGAGCTCGAACGCGCCGGCATTCCCCATCAGTGGAGCCCGGACATCCTCGCCCGGCTGTGGCGCAAGCTGGCGCTGAACTGCGCGATCAACCCGCTGACCGTGCTCCATGACTGCCGCAACGGCGGCCTGCGCGAACACCCGGCCGAGGTCGCCACGCTCTGCGCCGAGCTGAGCGAGCTGCTGCAGCGCTGCGGCCAGCCGGCGGCGGCCGAGCAGCTGCACGAGGAAGTGCAGCGGGTGATAGAAGCCACCGCGGCCAACTACTCCTCCATGCACCAGGACGTGGCCCAGGGCCGCCGCACCGAGATCGCCTACCTGCTCGGCCATGCCTGCGCCACCGCCCGCCGCCATGACCTGCAGCTGCCGCACCTGCAGCACCTGCAGCAGCGCCTGCTGGCGCACCTCGGTGCACGCGGCCTGCCGTTGGACTGACGGCCCTGTCCACCAGCGCCCGCCCCCGTGGACAAGCCGGGCTGCGGCATGTCCACCCCACGACCTGTGCGCAGCCGCCCGATCCCGCCATGGCAATGGCCGCCCGGCCGCGCTAACCTGCCCTTCCCGCCCGTCACAGCGATAGCCACATGCGACTGCGTCAGCACCTCGACAACCTGCCGGTCGGCCGCAAGCTGCTCGCCGCGCTGCTGGTGCTGCTCGCCGCGGTGCTGCTGATCGCCAACCTGGCCTTTATCAGCGCCGCCTACTGGATCACCCAGGAGAGCATGGCGCCGCAGGCCCTGCACACCCTCGGCCGGCTGATCGCCAGTCCAGCTCTGAGCAAGGAGGCGCTGCACTCGCCGGCCTCCGCCGAAGCCCTGCTCAAGCGCCTGGACGACTACGCGCCGCTGCGCGCGGCGGTGATCTACGACAGCAACGGGGTCAGCCTGGCGCAGCTGCAGCGCGGCGAGAAACTGCAGGTGCCGTTGCAGCTCAGCCAGCTGCAGCACTGGCGCGAGACCGCCTTTCGCGCCAACCACCTGGTCGAGCTGCCGCACCCCAGCGGCCGCCCCGGCGCCCTGCTGCTGGTGGCCTCCAGCGAACTACCCGGCGCCTTCTACACCGGCACCCTGACCGCCAGCCTGGCGATCCTGGCGCTCAGCGTGCTGCTCTGGCTGCTGGTGGCGCGGCAGATCAGGCGCCTGGTGACCAGGCCGATCCGCAAGCTGGAGGAGCTGTCGCGCCAGGTCACCCGCGAGGAGAACTACGCCCTGCGCGCCGCCCGCGGCAACCAGGACGAGATCGGCAGCCTGGCCGACGCCTTCAACACCATGCTGATGCGCATGGAGGCGCGCGAGCAGCAGCTCAGCCGCGCCCGCGACGACGCCCAGGCCGCCTTCGACCAGGCGCAGAGCCTGGCCGAGGAAACCCGCCACTCCAACCGCAAGCTAGAGCTGGAGGTGCAGGTGCGCAGCAAGATCGAGAAAAAGCTCACCGGTTTCCAGAACTACCTCAACAGCATCATCGACTCCATGCCCTCGGCGCTGATCGCCCTCGACGAGCAGCTCTACGTCACCCAATGGAACCAGGAGGCCAGCGCGCTTTCCGGCACGCGCCTGGACGAGGCGCTGAACCAGCCGGTGTTCCTCGCCTTCCCGCCGCTCAAGCCCTTCCTGCCACAGCTCAAGCGCACCGCCGAGCAGCACCGGGTGGAGAAGATCGAGCGGGTCACCTGGCACAAGGACGAGGAGCCGCGCCACTATGCCCTGACCTTCTACCCGCTGATGGGCGGTGCCGGACGCGGCGCGGTGATCCGCATCGACGACATCACCCAGCGCCTGGCGCTGGAGGAAATGATGGTGCAGTCGGAGAAGATGCTCTCGGTCGGCGGCCTGGCCGCCGGCATGGCGCACGAGATCAACAACCCGCTCGGCGCCATCCTGCACAACGTGCAGAACATCCGCCGGCGCCTGTCGCCGGAACTGGAAAAGAACCGCGAACAGGCCGAGCAGGTCGGCGTCTGCCTGGAAAGCATCGACCGCTACCTCGAGGCCCGCGAGGTGCCGCGTCTGCTCGACGGCATCCAGCAGGCCGGCCAGCGCGCCGCGAAGATCGTCAGCCATATGCTCAGCTTCAGCCGGCGCAGCGACCGGCAACTGGCGCCCTGCCAGCTGCCGGCACTGATCGACCAGGCGCTGGAGATCGCCGGCAACGACTTCGACCTCACCGACAGCTTCGACTTCAAGGCGCTGCACATCGTCCGCGACTTCGACCCGCAGCTGGGCGCGGTGGCCGCCACCGCCAACGAGCTGGAGCAGGTGCTGCTCAACCTGCTGAAGAACGCCGCCCAGGCCATCCACCAGCGCAGCGCGCCCGACGAACCCGGGCGCATCACCCTGCGTACGCGCCAGGTCGGCAACTGGGCCGAACTGCAGGTCGAGGACAACGGCACCGGCATGAGCGAGGCCGTGCGCAAGCGCATCTTCGAGCCGTTCTTCACCACCAAGGAAGTCGGCCAGGGCACCGGCCTGGGCCTGGCGGTGTCCTATTTCATCGTCACCAACAACCACAAGGGGCAGATGGAAGTGCAATCCAAGCCCGGCCAGGGCACCTGCTTCACCCTGCGCCTGCCGCTGGCCCCCGCTCCCGACAGCACAGGACTCTGAACATGGGCTACCGCCTTTCCAAGATCTACACCCGCACCGGCGACAAGGGCGAGACCGGCCTGGCCGATGGCCGCCGGGTGACCAAGGACCACCCGCGCATCGAAGCCATGGGCGAGCTGGACACGCTCAACAGCCAGCTCGGCCTGCTGCTGGCCGAGCTGGCCGAAGGCGAGGCCAGGTGGCCGGGCTTGCAGGAAATCGCCGCGGTGCTGGCGCCCTGTCAGCACCGCCTGTTCGACCTCGGCGGCGAACTGGCGATGCCCGACTACCAGGCCCTGCAGGCCAGCGAAGTGCAGCGCCTGGAGGCGGCCATCGACCGCTGGAACGAGGAGGTCGGCCCGCTGGAGAACTTCATCCTGCCCGGCGGCTCGCGCCTGGTGGCCCAGGCCCATCTCTGCCGCAGCGTCGCCCGCGGCGCCGAACGCCGCTGCCAGCACCTCAACGCGGTGGAACCGCTGCGCGCCGAGGGTCTGGCCTACGTCAACCGCCTCTCCGACCTGCTGTTCGTCGCCGCGCGCCTGATCGGCAAGCGCCAGGGCATCGCCGAGGTGCTCTGGCAGGCAGCGGAGAAGCCGTAGGCGGGGCAGGCGCGGAGCCTGAGCGCTGCGAAGCCCGACGGCGAACCCCGCGACAAGTCGTAGATATCCTCAGCGCCGTCCGTTGGGCTTCGGCGCTGCGCGCCTCAAACCAACCTACGCCGGCCAGAACGCGCGGATTCCGGCGACGCCCTGGGCGCCGATCTGCCGGGCCCGCTCGATTTCGCCGGGGCCGACGCCGCCGAGCAGGTAGGCCGGCCGGTTGCAGCGACGCAGCAACTCGGCGGCGGCGTCCCACCCCAGCGGCCGGGCCTGCGGGTGGGACTGGGTGGCCTGCAGCGGCGACAGGGTGACGAAGTCCACTGCCAGCTCGCCGGCCAACGCCAGCTCCTCGGCATCGTGACAGGAGGCGGCCAGCCAGCGCCCGGGCTCCAGCGGCCGGCCGCGGCCGGCGAGCTGGCGCAGCTGCGCCGCGGTCAGGTGCCAGCCGGCGGCGGGAAAGTCCGCCAGCCACTCCGCCGGGCCCTTGAGCATCAGCTGCGCCTTGCCGGCGCACAGGCCCTGGATATCCAGCGCCAGATCACGATACTGGGCGTCGAACAGATTCGGCGCGCGCAGCTGCAGCAGCCGCGTGCCACCGGCGATGGCGCGCTGCACGCCGGCGAGCAATTGCTCGGGCGTCAGCCCGTCGGGGGTGATCAGGTACTGCTCGGGCAGGCGCGCCGCGGCGACTATCGGCGCGTTGGCGGCGGGGAACTGGTAATCGCCGAGCCGTCCCGGGGCGACCCAGGCCAGCGGCTGGCCCTCGGCGCCATGGGGCTCGCCGGCGAATGCCGAGACCTCCCAGACATCCAGCAGCACCTGCTTGTCCGGGTAGTCGTGGCGCACCTGGATCAGCGGCCGCACCACCGTCGGGCGGATGCCCAACTCCTCCTCCAGCTCGCGGGCCAGGGCACGCTCGACCGCCTCGCCGTCTTCCACCTTGCCGCCGGGAAACTCCCACAGGCCGCCCTGGTGCTTGTCCGGCGGGCGCTTGGCGATCAGGATGCGGCCGTCCGCGCCGCGAATCACCGCCGCCGCGACATGGATGCGCTTCACCCCTGCACCTCCTGCAGGGCGGCCCGGTACCAGCGCTGGAACGCCGGCCACTGGTAGAGGGTCTCGACATAGGCCGCCGCGGTCGTCGGCAGCACCACCCGGTAGCTGCGCAGGCGCGCCGCCACCGGCGCGTAGAAGGCATCGGCGATGCTGGCGTGGCCGAACAGGTAATGACCGTCCTGACCGAAGCGCTCGCGGCAATCGGCCCAGATCGCGCAGATGCGGTCGATGTCGGCCTGGGCCGCGTCGGGCAACTCGGTCAACGCCTGGTCGCGCGCCAGGTCCATCGGCAGGTGGCTGCGCAGCGCGGCGAAGCCGCTGTGCATTTCCGCGCAGATGCTGCGCGCCAGCGCGCGGGCGTACTCGCCGCGCGGCCACAGATGGGCCTCGGGAAAGCGCTCGGCCAGGTACTCGGCGATGGCCAGCGAGTCCCACACCGGGCCTTCCTCGGTCAGCAGCACCGGCACCTTGCCGGTCGGCGAATGCGCGAGCAGGCGCGCGCGGCTGTCCGGCTGGTAGAGCCGCACCTGCACCTCGTCGTAGGGCTCGCCGGCCAGTTCCAGGGCCAGGGCCGCGCGCAGCGACCAGGAGGAATAGTTCTTGTCGCCGATCACCAGTTGCAGGGCCATGCCGATGCTCCTTGGATTGCTTAAGGAAGGGATCGAGAGACGGTAAAAGTTCGCTCCCCGAAAGGCAAATTCCCGCGCGTCATGGGGGCATGAGGCGCGGGAATAGTGCACAGCCGAGGTTACTCAGGTGCGGTATTCGGCGTTGATCTTGACGTATTCGTGGGACAGGTCGGTGGTCCAGATGGTCTCGCTGCAGCTGCCGCGGCCCAGCTCGATGCGGATTGTGATTTCCTCACGGGCCATCACCGCCGCGCCCTGCTCCTCGGTGTAGCTGGTGGCGCGGCAGCCCTTGCTGGCGATGCACACCTCGCCGAGGAACACGTCGATCTTGCTCACGTCCAGTTGCGCCACGCCGGCGTAACCGACGGCGGCGAGAATACGGCCCCAGTTCGGGTCGGAGGCGAACAGCGCGGTCTTGATCAGCGGCGAGTGGGCCACGGCGTAGGCCACATCGAGGCATTCCTGGTGGGTGCCGCCGCCGTTGACCTGCACGGTGACGAACTTGGTCGCACCCTCGCCGTCGCGGACGATGGCCTGGGCCACTTCCATGAACACCTCGAACACCGCCTGCTTGAGCTTGGCGAACAGCTCGCCGGAGGCCTCGACGATCTCCGGCAGGGCGGCCTGGCCGGTGGCGATCAGCATGCAGCAGTCGTTGGTCGAGGTGTCGCCGTCGATGGTGATGCGGTTGAACGACTTGTTCGCCGCGTCGCGCACCAGGTCCTGCAGCACGCCGCGGGCCACTTTGGCATCGGTGGCGATATAGCCGAGCATGGTCGCCATGTTCGGCCGGATCATCCCGGCGCCCTTGGAAATGCCGGTCACGGTGACGGTGACGCCATCATGCTGGAACTGACGGCTGGCACCCTTGGGCAGGGTGTCGGTAGTCATGATGCCGGTGGCGGCCGCTTCCCAGTTGTCGGTCTTAAGGTCATCCAGTGCGGCCTGCAGCGCGGACTCGATCTTCTCCACCGGCAGCGGCTCGCCGATCACCCCGGTGGAGAACGGCAGCACGGCGCTTTCAGCCACGCCGGTCAGCTCGGCCAGCCGGGCGCAGGCACGGCGGGCACGCGCCAGGCCATCGGCGCCGGTGCCGGCGTTGGCATTGCCGGTGTTGGTCAGCAGGTAGCGCACCTCGCCACCCAGGCGCTCGCGGGTGATCAGCACCGGTGCCGCGCAGAAGGCGTTGGTGGTGGTCACCCCGGCGATGCGCGAACCTTCGGCGCAGCGCATCACCACCACATCCTTGCGCCCCGGGCGCTTGATGCCGGCCGAGGCGATGCCCAGCTCAAAGCCAGGAACCGGGTGCAGGGTGGACAGCGGGCCAAGACCAACAGCCATAGAGTGCGCTCCTTTAAGGTGTTCGGTGACCGCGCAGGCGGCCGGGTAGATGGTAAAACGCCGCGAGCGGCTGGGCCGTTCGCGGCGTTGTCAGGGCGGCGACAGCATAGCTGAAGCGCCCTCTACTGCAAGCGGCCCTTGCGGGCCGGCGGTCAGCCGATCTGACCGTGGCAGTGCTTGTACTTCTTGCCCGAGCCACAGGGGCAGGGCTCGTTGCGGCCGACCTTGGGCTCTGCGCGCACCGGCGCGGCGGCCACGGCGACGTCGCCCTCCTCGCCGAGCGCTTGCGGCTGGGCCAGGGCGGAGGCTTCAGCGTGCTGGAACTGCATGCGCTCGGCCAGGGCCTCGGCCTCGCGACGCAGGCGCGCCTCTTCCTCGGCCGGGTCTTCGCGGCGCACCTGCACATGGCACAGCACGCGGATGGTGTCGCGCTTGATCGACTCCAGCAGGTCCTGGAACAGGGCGAAGGACTCGCGCTTGTATTCCTGCTTGGGGTTCTTCTGCGCGTAGCCGCGCAGGTGGATGCCGTGACGCAGGTGATCCATGGTCGACAGGTGGTCCTTCCACAGGTCGTCCAGCACGCGCAGCAGGATCTGCTTCTCGAAGGTCCGCAGGGCCTCGGCGCTGGCCTGGGTTTCCTTCTCGTTGTAGGCGGCCAGCAGCTCGGCGAGGATGCGCTCGCGCAGGGTCTCCTCGTACAGCTTGTCGTCCTCGTCGAGCCACTGCTGAATCGGCAGCTTGAGGCCGAAGTCGCTCTGCAGGGTGGCCTCCAGGCCGGCGACGTCCCACTGCTCGGGCATCGACTGCGGCGGGATGTGGCCGTTGATCGCGGCGCTCAGCACTTCCTCGCGGAACTCGGCGATGGTGTCGCCGACGCTTTCCGCAGCCAGCAGGCTGTTGCGCATGTGGTAGATCACCTTGCGCTGCTCGTTGGCCACGTCGTCGAATTCGAGCAGCTGCTTGCGCATGTCGAAGTTGCGCCCTTCCACCTTGCGCTGGGCCTTCTCGATGGCGTTGGTGACCATGCGGTGTTCGATGGCCTCGCCGGACTGCATGCCGAGCGCCTTCATGAAGTTCTTCACCCGGTCCGAGGCGAAGATGCGCATCAGGTTGTCTTCCAGCGACAGGTAGAAGCGGCTGGAACCCGGGTCACCCTGGCGACCGGCACGGCCGCGCAGCTGGTTGTCGATACGTCGCGATTCGTGACGCTCGGAGGCGATCACGTGCAGGCCGCCGGCCTCGATCACCTGCTGGTGGCGCTTCTGCCACTCGGCCTTGATCTGCGCGATCTGCTCGTCGGTGGGGTTCTCCAGGGCGGCGACTTCCACCTCCCAGTTACCGCCGAGGAGGATGTCGGTACCGCGACCGGCCATGTTGGTGGCGATGGTCACCGCGCCGGGACGCCCGGCCTGGGCGATGATCTCGGCTTCCTTGTCGTGGTACTTGGCGTTGAGCACCTTGTGCTCGATCTTTTCCTTGTTCAGCAGCTGGCTGACGTACTCGGACGCCTCGATCGACGCGGTACCGACCAGGGTCGGCCGGCCCAGGGCCTGGCATTCCTTGATGTCGGCGATGATCGCCTGGTACTTCTCCTCCTGGGTCAGGTAGACCAGGTCGTTGAAGTCCTTACGGGCGACGGCCTTGTTGGTGGGGATCACCACCACGTCGAGGCCGTAGATCTGACGGAACTCGAAGGCCTCGGTGTCGGCGGTACCGGTCATGCCGGACAGCTTGTTGTACAGGCGGAAGTAGTTCTGGAAGGTGGTCGAGGCGAGGGTCTGGCTCTCGGCCTGGATGTTCACCCCTTCCTTGGCCTCGATGGCCTGGTGCAGGCCTTCGGACAGGCGACGGCCGGGCATGGTGCGGCCGGTGTGCTCGTCGATCAGGATCACCTGGCCGTTCTGCACTATGTATTCGATGTTGCGGTGGAACAGGGTGTGCGCGCGCAGGCCGGCGTAGACGTGGGTCAACAGGCCCAGGTTGTGCGCCGAATAGAGGCTCTCGCCCTCGGCCAGCAGGCCGGCGTCGGTGAGCATTTCCTCGACGTACTGGTGGCCCTGCTCGTTGAGTTCGACCTGGCGCGACTTCTCGTCGACCTTGTAGTGGCCTTCCTGAGTGACCACGCCTTCCTCTTCCTCGATGTGCTGCTTGAGGCGCGGGATCAGCTTGTTGATCTCGATGTACAGCTTGGAGCTGTCCTCGGCCTGACCGGAGATGATCAGCGGGGTACGCGCCTCGTCGATGAGGATGGAGTCGACTTCGTCGATCACGGCGAAGTTCAGCTCGCGCTGGAATTTGTCCTCCAGGCTGAAGGCCATGTTGTCGCGCAGGTAGTCGAACCCGAATTCGTTGTTGGTGCCATAAGTGATGTCGGCGGCATAGGCGGCGCGCTTCTCTTCCGGCGGCTGGAAGGGGGTGACGATGCCCACCGACAGGCCGAGGAACTCGTACAGCGGCCTCATCCAGTTGGCGTCGCGGCGGGCCAGGTATTCGTTGACCGTGACCACGTGGGTGCCCTTGCCGGACAGCGCGTTAAGGTACACCGCCAGGGTGCCCACCAGGGTTTTGCCCTCGCCGGTACGCATCTCGGCGATCTTGCCTTCGTGCAGGGTCATGCCGCCGATCAGCTGCACGTCGAAGTGGCGCATGCCCATCACCCGCTTGCCGGCCTCGCGGGCTACGGCGAAGGCTTCGGGAAGCAACTGATCGAGGGTTTCGCCCTGGCCCAGACGGGCCTTGAACTCTTCGGTCTTGCCGCGCAGTTGCTCGTCCGAGAGGGCGATCATCTGCTCTTCGAGGGCGTTGACGGATTGCACCGCCTTGAGCATGCGTTTGACTTCACGCTCATTCTTGCTTCCGAAAAGTTTTTTCAACAGAGGCGCAAACATATCGACAGGATCTTCCGGCGAATGGATGGAGGTCGGCGCAAATCGCGACCTGGCAGCCAGTGTGGCTGCGGGCGAAGGGGGCATTCTACCCGGAAAAGCCGGGGAGGAAAGTGACGTTGTCTGCCCATTGCTACCGCGTGATGGCGCAGGCCGCGCACGCCCCGGACAATCGCGGCGGCGCGGCATGGGCCAATAGGTTGGGGCGAATGCGAGGAATTCAAGCGACGGCGGTTGCCGACCCTTTCAGACGCAACTCACTCGACGCCGCTGGCGCGGGCGATATAGAGCGCGGGATTGACCTGGCGGCCATCCTTGCTGACTTCGAAATGCACGTGATAACCGGTGGAGCGGCCGCTGCGGCCGACCTTGGCGATGGTCTGACCACGCTGCACCAGGTCGCCTATCTGCACCGTGTTGCTCTGGTTGTGCGCATAGAGGGTGACATAACCGTCGGCGTGGCTGATTTCCACCACATTGCCGTAGCCGCTCTTCCTGCCGGAGAAGGTCACCACCCCGGCGGCCACCGCCACCACGTCGCTGCCGGGCTTGGCGGCGAAGTCGACGCCCTTGTGCATGCTCGAACGCCCGGTCAGCGGGTGCACCCGGCGGCCGAACGGCGAAGACATGTAGCCCTGCAGCACCGGCCGCCCGGAGAGGAACTCGGCCTCGCTGAGGCGGCGCTCGCCGAGCAGTTGCTCGAGCACTTCCAGCTGCTGCTCGCGGCTGTCGACGCGCAGGGCCAGCTCGTCCAGCGCGGTCATGAACGGCGGCGGCGCATAGGCCGAGGCGCCGAGGGCATCTTCGGCACCGCCCTGGCCGACGTCGAGGGAGAAATCGAATTCGCTGGCGTCCAGCTCGGCCAGTTCGGTCAGGCGCTCGCCGAGGGCATCGAGACGGGTCAGGCGCGCCTGCAGTTCGGCGACGTGAGCGGCGAAGGCATCCAGCTGGCGCTGGGCGTCCAAGCGTACCGCGCCGACCTGCTCGCGCTGCTGGTCGAGGGCTTCGGCCAGCTGGCTGTCGGCGATGGGTTCGGCGATCAGCCACTTGGCGCCGAGGGCGGCGCCGGCGCCGAGGCTCAGGCTGAGCAGGAGGAACAAAGCCAGCAGCAGCCAGCGCAGGTCGAGATTGATCGTTCGCGCCGAACCGTGCCGGCCGTTGAGCAGGATAATATGCATGGCATCCCCTTCTGGCAGAACCCAGGCTGGTAGCAGGCTCTGCTACCATGACGGCTCTGCAATACTAAGGCCTCCTGCCATGACGTTCCGTCCCTTGCCGGCCCAGGCACCCGCTGCGCTGTTACGCGAAGCCAAGCCCCTGAAAGCGCTGTTCGGTCAGGCGCAACGCCTGGCCCATCTGCAGCGTCTTGTCGAAAGCCAGCTGCAACCAGCCGCCCGGGAGCACTGTCATGTGGCCTCCTGGCGCGACGGCTGTTTGTTGTTGATCGTGACCGATGGCCACTGGGCAACACGCTTGCGCTATCAACAGCGCAGGCTGCACAGGCAGCTGCAAGCGTTGGAAGAGTTCGCGACCTTAACGAAAATCCTGTTCAAGGTGCAACCGCCAAGCGGCGCGAGTCGTGCGCCCGGTCGCACAATTCACCTCTCCGCCAGCGCCGCGCAGAGCATCCAGGCCGGCGCCGAAGGTATCCGCGATCCCAGGCTGCGCGCGGCTCTCGAGCGCCTGGCCAGCCATACCAAGGACGCCGAATAAGCGCCCAAGACCGCTCGTCGAAAGAACCACGCAAAAAAGAGGCCACCCTAGGGTGGCCACTAATTTTGAAGCGAGAAAGAGAGGTCGAACTACACCGCTGCAACCGGGCGCATGTAGGAGATCGGCGCGAGCTTGGCGTCCTCGAAGGTCACCATTTCCCAGGCATCGGTCTGCTCGATCAGGGTGCGCAGCAGGCGATTGTTCAGCGCGTGCCCCGACTTGAAGCCCCTGAACTCGCCGATCAGGCTGTTGCCCAGCAGGTACAGGTCGCCGATGGCGTCGAGAATCTTGTGCTTGACGAACTCGTCCTCGTAACGCAGGCCGTCTTCGTTGAGCACGCGGTACTCGTCGACCACGATGGCGTTCTCCACGCTGCCGCCGAGTGCCAGGTTCTGCGAACGGAGGAACTCGATGTCACGCATGAAACCGAAGGTGCGGGCCCGGCTGACTTCCTTGACGAAGGAGGTGCTGGAGAAATCCACACTGGCGCTCTGCGTGCGATTGCGGAACACGGGGTGATCGAAATCGATCTCGAAGCTCACCTTGAAACCGTCGAAGGGCACGAAGGTGGCGCGCTTGTCGCCCTCCTCCACCGTGACTTCGCGCAGGATGCGGATGAACTTCTTCGGCGCGTCCTGCTCCTGCAGGCCGGCGGATTGAATCAGGAATACAAAGGGACCGGCGCTGCCATCCATGATCGGCACTTCGGACGCGGAGAGCTCGACGTAGGCGTTATCGATGCCCAGGCCTGCCATGGCCGAAAGCAGGTGCTCTACCGTATCCACCTTGACATCACCATTGACCAGCGTGGTCGACATGGTGGTTTCACCGACATTCCCGGCCAGCGCGCGGATTTCCACCACGGGGTCGAGGTCGGTACGACGGAACACGATGCCGCTGTCCACCGGAGCCGGCTTCAGGGTCAGGTAAACCTTTTCCCCCGAGTGCAGGCCGACGCCGGTGGCACGGATGATGTTCTTCAGGGTGCGTTGTCTGATCATGGCTTTGGCCGCTATATCGCTAGTTGCGAACTGTTTTCAACAATGGCCGGGGATGATAGCAGAACCGGCCTTTGCTGAACACCAATCACCCTTATACTCCTGATACATTCCATCAATCGGCCTGACGACGCAGGAACGCCGGAATATCCAGGTAATCGAGATCGTCCTGGGTATTGAGCTTGGCCGCGGTCGCCGCGCCGCCATGGCTCTGGCGCTGTACGGTGGGACGCTCGTAGTCCTTGTAGTTGACCGACTGCTCGCTGCGCGGCTGCGCGGCGGACTGCTGGGCAACCGGCTGGCTGGCGGCGACCTGCACGGTGTTGTCGATCACCTTGACCGGCTTCTCCATGCGCGCGCCGAGGCCGGTGGCGACCACGGTGACGTGCAGCTCGTCGCGCATGTCGGCGTCGATCACGGTGCCGACCTTGACGGTAGCCTGGTCGGAGGCGAACTGCTCGATGATGTTACCCACGTCGGAGTACTCGCCCAGCGACAGGTCCGGGCCGGCGGTGATGTTGACCAGGATGCCGCGCGCGCCCTGCAGGTTGACGTCTTCCAGCAGCGGGTTGCGGATCGCCGCCTCGGTGGCCTCGCGGGCGCGGTTCGGGCCGCTGGCGCAGCCGGTGCCCATCATGGCCATGCCCATTTCGCTCATCACCGTCTTCACGTCGGCGAAGTCGACGTTGATCATGCCCGGACGCTTGATGATGTCGGAGATGCCGCGCACCGCGCCGGCCAGCACGTCGTCGGCCTTGGCGAAGGCGGACAAGAGGCTCGCGTCCTTGCCGAGGATGGTCAGCAGCTTCTCGTTGGGGATGGTGATCAGCGAGTCGACGCTCTCGGCCAGCGCACGGATGCCTTCGTCGGCGATCAGCATGCGCTTCTTGCCCTCGAAGGGGAACGGACGGGTGACCACGGCGACGGTGAGGATGCCCAGCTCCTTGGCCACCTCGGCGATCACCGGCGCGGCGCCGGTACCGGTACCACCGCCCATGCCGGTGGTGATGAACACCATGTCGGTGCCCTGCAGGACTTCTGCGATGCGCTCGCGATCTTCCAGCGCGGCCTGACGACCGACTTCCGGATTGGCGCCGGCGCCCAGACCCTTGGTCACGCCTGGGCCGAGCTGCAGCACGGTACGCGCACCGATGTTCTTCAGCGCCTGCGCATCGGTGTTGGCGCAGATGAACTCGACGCCTTCGATGTTGCTGACCGCCATGTGGTTGACCGCGTTGCCGCCGCCACCACCGACACCGATGACCTTGATGACCGCGCTTTGCGGAATGTTATCTACTAGTTCGAACATGATCCCTCTCCTTCCTTTCTAGTTGTAACGCCTACTGCAAATTCAGAAATTGCCTTGCACCCAGCGCTTGAGGCGCTCGAGTACCGGGGTCTTGTTTTCGTCCTGGTAAGGACTGCCCACCGACATGGAAACGCCGTCGTTCTGCTTCTGCAGCCCGTACATCAGCAGCCCCACGCCGGTGGAATAAATCGGGTTGCGCACCACGTCGGCCATGCCCTTGACGCTGTGCGGCACGCCGAGACGCACGGGCATGTGGAAGATCTCCTCGGCCAGCTCGACCGCACCTTCCATCTTCGCCGTGCCGCCGGTCATGACGATGCCGGCGGGAATCAGGTCTTCGTAGCCGCTGCGGCGCAGCTCGGCCTGGATCAGGGTGAACAGCTCGTCGTAGCGCGGCTCGACCACCTCGGCCAGGGACTGGCGCGACAGATCGCGCGGCGGCCGGTCGCCGACGCTGGGCACCTTGATGGTTTCGCCGGCACCGGCCAGCTTGGCCAGGGCGCAGGCGTAGCGGATCTTGATTTCCTCGGCGTACTGGGTCGGGGTGCGCAGGGCCATGGCGATGTCGTTGGTGACCTGGTCGCCGGCAATCGGGATCACCGCGGTGTGGCGAATCGCCCCCTCGGTGAAGATGGCGATATCGGTGGTGCCGCCGCCGATGTCGACCAGGCAGACGCCCAGTTCCTTCTCGTCCTCGGTCAGCACCGAATAAGCCGAGGCCAGCTGCTCGAGGATGATGTCGTCGACTTCCAGGCCGCAGCGGCGCACGCATTTCTCGATGTTCTGCGAAGCATTCACGGCGCAGGTGACCACGTGCACCTTGGCCTCCAGGCGCACGCCGGACATGCCCAGCGGCTCGCGCACGCCTTCCTGGTTGTCGATCACGTAGTCCTGCGCCAGGGTGTGCAGCACCCGCTGATCCGCCGGGATGGCCACCGCCTGGGCGGCGTCGAGCACCCGCTCGATATCGGCCGGGCTCACTTCGCGATCACGAATGGCGACGATGCCGTGGCTGTTCAGGCTGCGGATATGGTTGCCGGCCACGCCGACGAAGGCCGAGTGGATGCGGCAGCCGGCCATCAGCTGCGCCTCCTCCACCGCGCGCTGGATCGAGGCCACGGTGGACTCGATATTGACCACCACGCCTTTCTTCAGGCCGCGCGACGGGTGCGTGCCGATGCCGACGATTTCCAGCTGGCCGTCGGCCGTCACCTCGCCCACCAGCGCCACCACCTTGGAGGTGCCGATGTCCAGGCCGACGATCATCTTGCCGCTCTGCGCGCTATTCATTGTGCTGCCTCTCCTCAATTCACTTTCTGCTCGGCCGCGGCCGGCTCCACCGGCTCGCGCCAGGCCACGGCCAGGCCGTTGGCGTAGCGCAAGTCGATGCGCGCGATGTTCGCGCTCTGTTCTTTCAGTTCCCGCTCGTATATGGCGGCGAACCGACGCATTTTTTCCACCACGTGATCGCGCCCCAGCAGCAGCTCGATGCGTTGGCCGCTGGCGTTCTCGGTGGCCGAGAGGAACCAGCTGCCGCGCTCGCGCAATTGCAGGCCGACCACGGTAAAACCCAGCGGCCGCAGCAGCTGGCTGAGCATCTGGTACTGCTGCATCACCCTGGGCTGCGCGCGCTTGGGGCCGGACAGCTGCGGCAGGTGCTGATAGTGGTTCAGCTCCTGCGGGGCGAACGCCTGGCCCTGGTTGTTGAGCAGCGCCTCGTCGCCCCAACGGGCGATCGGCAGTTGCTCCTCCAGGCGTACGTCGACCTGGTCCGGCCACACCCGGCGCACCTCGGCGTGGGCGATCCAGGGCATGCGCTCGAGCTCTTCGCGCATGCCGCGCAGGTCGACGCTGAAGAAGCTGGCCTCGATATAGGGCGCGATGCGCCGCTGCACCGCCTGCTGGCTGACATAGGCCAGATCGCCCTGCACGCTGACCTTGGCGATGGGCCGGTCGGCATAGGGCAACAGACGCAACGCGCCTTCGTAGGCGCCGAAGCCCAAGCCCACCAGCAGCAGCGGCCAGGCCAGACGCCCCACCCAGGAAAAATCCGCCTTGGGCAGGCGCAGGCGCACCGGCTCCTTGGCCACCAGACGGCTGGCGCCACGCGGCGCGGGCTTGCCGCGCAGCGGCGCCCTCAGCGAGTCCTGGTGACGCACGGCCGTGACCATTGCTTAACCCCTTGCCTCGACGCTGTCGGCCAGGATCGCCAGCACCAGCTGCTGGAAATCCAGGCCGGCGGCGCGCGCGGCCATCGGTACCAGGCTGTGATCGGTCATGCCCGGTACGGTGTTGACTTCCAGCAGCCAGAACTGGCCGCTGGCATCCTGCATCACGTCGGCGCGCGCCCAGCCCTGAGTGCCCACGGCCTCGCAGGCACGCGCGGTCAGCTCTTTCAGTTCCGCCTCTTTCTCGGCCGAAAGGCCGCAGGGAATGCGGTACTGGGTGTCATCGGCCAGGTACTTGGCGTCGTAGTCGTAGAAGCTGTGCGGGGTGCCCAGGCCGATCGGCGGCAGCACCTGGCCGCGCAGCACGGCGACGGTGAATTCCGGACCGGCGATCCACTGCTCGACCAGCACCTGGCTGTCGTAGCGCGCGGCGTCCTGCCAGGCCGCGATCAGCGCCTCGACCCTGTCGACCTTGGCCATGCCGATACTGGAGCCTTCATGGGCCGGCTTGACGATCAAGGGGAAGCCCAGCTCGGCGGCGGCCGCCTCGCAGTCGGCCTGCGAGCTCAGCACCGCATGGCGCGGCGTCGGCAGGCCGAGGCTGTGCCAGACCTGCTTGGTGCGCAGCTTGTCCATGGCCAGCGCAGAGGCGAGGATGCCGCTGCCGGTGTAGGGGATGCCGGCACACTCGAGCAGGCCCTGCATGGAGCCGTCCTCGCCGCCGCGACCGTGCAGCACGATAAAGGCGCGGTCGATCTTCTCGGCATTCAGGCGAGCCAGGAAGTCGTCGCCCACGTCGATGCCGAAGGCGTCCACCCCGGCGGCCTGCAGGGCGCCGAGCACGGCCTTGCCGGACTTCAGCGACACCTCGCGCTCGGCGCTCTTGCCGCCGAACAGCACGGCGACGCGGCCGAAAGCCTTGGGATCGAGGCTACTGTGCAAACTCATTGCGACTCCCCCACGAACAGCGGGTGCTTGATCAGTTGCGGCGCCACCGCACCGATATCGCCGGCGCCCTGGCACAGCAGGATGTCGCCGGCACGCAGCAGCGGTTTGAGCAGCGGCGCCAGGTCGGTACCGCGCTCGACGTAGATCGGGTCGAGCTGGCCGCGCTGGCGGATACTGTGGCACAGCTGCCGGCTGTCGGCGCCGGGGATCGGCTCCTCGCCGGCCGGGTAGACCTCCACCAGCAGCAGCACGTTGGCCTCGCCGAGCACCTGCACGAAGTCGTCGTACAGGTCGCGGGTACGGCTGTAGCGGTGCGGCTGGTAGACCATCACCAGGCGGCGCTCCGGCCAGCCGCCGCGCACGGCCTTGATCACCGCGGCCACTTCGCGCGGGTGGTGGCCGTAGTCGTCGACCAGCATCACGCTGCCGCCGTCCACCGGCAGCTCGCCGTAGACCTGGAAGCGTCGACCGACGCCCTGAAAGCCCGACAGGCCAGCGACTATGGCGGCATCGTCGATGCCCTCGTCGGTGGCGATGGCGATGGTCGCCAGGGCATTGAGGACGTTGTGATTGCCGGGCATGTTGACCGACACGTCGAGCGGCGCGCAGTCCGGGCGCAGCACGGTGAAGTGGGTGCGCATGCCTTCCTGACGCACGTTGATCGCGCGCACGTCGGCGTCCTCGGCGAAACCGTAGGTCACGGTCGGGCGACCGACCTGCGGCAGCAACTCGCGCACCACCGGATCGTCCACGCAGAGCACGGCCAGGCCGTAGAACGGCAGGTTGTGGAGAAACTCGATGAAGGTCTTCTTCAGCACATTGAAGTCGCCGCCATAGGTGCTCATATGGTCGGCGTCGATATTGGTGACCACCGAGACCATCGGCTGCAGGTGCAGGAAGCTGGCGTCGCTCTCGTCCGCCTCGGCGATCAGGAAACGGCTGGAGCCGAGCTGGGCATTGGTGCCGGCAGCGTTGAGGCGGCCGCCGATGACGAAGGTCGGGTCCAGGCCACCGGCGGCGAACACCGAGGCCAGCAGGCTGGTGGTGGTGGTCTTGCCGTGGGTGCCGGCCACCGCGATGCCGTGGCGGTAGCGCATCAGCTCGGCGAGCATCTCGGCGCGCGGCACCACCGGAATGCGCCGCTCCAGGGCGGTGGCGACTTCCGGGTTGCGGGCGTTGACGGCGCTGGACACCACCAGCACGTCGGCCTGCTCGGCGTTCTCCGCGGCATGGCCGATGAAGATCTTGGCGCCGAAGTTTTCCAGGCGCTCGGTCACCGCCGAGGCCTTGAGGTCGGAGCCGGACACTTCGTAGCCCAGGTTGAGCAGCACCTCGGCGATGCCGCACATGCCGGCGCCGCCGATGCCGACGAAATGGATGCGGCGGATACGGCGCATGCGCCGCACTTCGGCCTTGACCGCGGCGGGCGACTTAGCCATGGGCCACCTCCTGGCAGATATCGACCACCGCGCGGGTGGCGTCGGGCTTGGCCAGGCGACGCGCGGTGGCGCCCATGGCGGTGAGTTTTTCCAGGTGCATCAGAACCTCGGTGAGCTGCGCGGCGAGCTTGGCCGCGTCAGTGGCGTGTTGCGGAAGAAGGACGGCCGCGCCCTCCTTCGCCAGGTATTCGGCGTTGCGGCTCTGGTGGTCGTCGATGGCATGCGGCAAGGGCACGAGAAACGACGGCAGACCGGCGGCAGCCAGTTCGCTGACGGTCAGCGCACCGGCGCGGCAGATCACCAGATCGGCCCAGCCGTAGGCACGGGCCATGTCCTTGATGAAGGGCGCGACCTCGGCTTCGACCGCGGCATTGCTGTAACGCTCCGCGGTGACCTCGGCGTGTTGCTTGCCGGCCTGGTGGAATACCTGCGGACGTATATCGGCAGGGATTTTCTCCAGCGCGGCCGGCAGCAATTTGTTCAGCGGTTCGGCGCCCAGGCTGCCGCCCAGCACCAGCAGGTGCGGCTTGCGCCCGGCCAGCGGTTCGCGCGGGGTCTCGAGGAACAGCTCCTCACGCACCGGGTTACCGGTGGTACGGCGCTTGTCGGACGCGGTGAAGGTATTCGGGAAGGCCTCGCAGATACGCGCGGCGATGCGCGACAACAGGCGGTTGGCAGTGCCGGCCACGGCGTTCTGCTCGTGGATCACCAGCGGCACGCCGGCCAGGCGCGCGGCCAGGCCGCCGGGGCCAGTGACGTAGCCGCCCATGCCGAGCACGCACACCGGCTGCAGCTGGCGCACGATGCGCCGTGCCTGCCACAGCGAGCGCAGCAGCTGGAACGGCGCCTTGAGCAAGGACAGTTTGCCCTTGCCGCGCAGGCCGCTGACGTCGATCAGGTGCAGCGGCAGGCCGGCCTGCGGCACCAGCTCGTTCTCGATGCCGCGCGGCGTGCCCAGCCAGTGCACAGCGTAGCCGCGTGCCTGGAACTCACGGGCGCAGGCCAGCGCCGGGAACACGTGGCCGCCGGTGCCGCCGGCCATGATCAGCACGTTACCGCGCATGGGCGACCTCCTGGTTCGGCTCGGCGAAATCCGCCTCGTCGAACTCGACGTCCTCGCTGCCCAGCACGTTGCGCCGCTCCCACTCGATACGCAGCAGCAGCGCCAGGCTGACGCAGCAGATCACCAGCGAGCTGCCACCGTAGCTGAGGAACGGCAGGGTCAGGCCCTTGGTCGGCAGCAGCCCGGTGTTCACCCCGATATTGATTAGGAACTGGCCGATCCACAGGAACGACAGGCCATAGGCCACGTAGGCGGCGAAGAACTGCTTGGCCTTCTCCGCCCACAGGCCGATGTAAAGGCCGCGCACGCAGACGAAGACGAACAGCGCCAGGGTCGCCAGGGCGCCGATCAGGCCGAGCTCCTCGGCCAGCACCGAGAAGACGAAGTCGGTGTGGGCTTCCGGCAGGTAGAACTGCTTCTGGATGCTGTTGCCCAGGCCGACGCCGAACCATTCGCCACGGCCGAAGGCGATCAGCGCCTGGGTCAGCTGGTAACCGGCGCCGTACTGGTCGGCCCAGGGGTCGGTGAAGGTGATCAGGCGCTGCAGGCGGTATTCCTGGGTCTGCACCAGGACGAACACCGCGCCGACCGCCAGGGCCACCATCAGGCCGAAACGCAGCAGGCCGACGCCGCCGAGGAACAGCATGGCCATGGCCGCGCCCATCATAACTACGGTGGCGCCGAAGTCCGGCTCCAGCAGCAGCAGGCCGGCCATCGGCAGCAGCACGACGAAGGGTTTGAAGAAACCGGCCCAGCTCTCGCGCACTTCTTCCTGACGGCGCACCAGGTAGCCGGCCAGATAGACCACCACGAACACCTTGGCGATTTCCGAGGGCTGCACGTTGAACGCGCCGAAGCCGATCCAGCGCCGCGCGCCATTGACCTCGCGGCCGATGCCCGGCACCAGCACCAGCACCAGCAGGGCGAAGGCGGCCAGCAGCAGCATCCAGCCGTAGCGTTGCCAGAAGCTCATGGGGATCAGCAGCACCACGCCGGCGGCGCCGAGGCCGATGATCAGGTAAATCAGGTGGCGAATCATGTGGTACAGCGGGTTGCCGGACAGCGCCGCGGCCACTTCCGAGGAGGCCGAGGTGATCATCACCAGGCCCAGGCCGAGCAGGCCCAGGCAGCCGGCCAGCAGCGGGAAGTCGAGGTCGAGGCCACGACGACTGAGCAGCGGCGACGGGTAGGGACGCAGGAAGGCCAGCATCAGACGAGCCCCTCCACGGCCTGGGCGAACAGCCGCCCGCGTTCTTCGAAGTTCTTGAACATGTCCAGGCTGGCGCAGGCCGGCGACAGCAGCACGGCATCGCCCGCCTCGGCCAGCTCGCTGCAACGCAGCACGGCTTCGTCGAGGGTTTTCACCCGAACCAGCGGCGCGGCGTCGCCCAGGGCCGCGGCGATCCGTTCGGCATCGCGGCCGAGCAGCACCACGGCGCGGCAGAAACGCGCCACCGGCGCCTTCAGTGCGGAGAAATCGGCGCCCTTGCCGTCGCCGCCGACGATCAGCACCAGCTTGCCGGCGATATCGCCACCCAGGCCTTCGATGGCGGCCAGCGCGGCGCCGACGTTGGTGGCCTTGGAATCGTCGTAGTAGTTCACCCCGGCGCGCTCGCCGACCCACTGGCAGCGGTGCGGCAGCCCGGCGAACTGGCGCAGGGCGGCCAGCATGGCGTCCATCGGCAGGCCGATGGCATGGCCAAGGGCCAGAGCGGCCAGGGCGTTGGACTGGTTGTGCGCGCCGCGGATCTTCAGCTCGCTCACCGGCAGCAACGCTTCGAAGCGAAACGCCAGGGACTTCTCGCCGTTTTCCTCGAGCAGACCGAAGCGCTTGAAGTCGGGCTTGCCCAGACCGAATTCCCAGCAGGTCACCTGGTCGGCGATCAGCGGACGCGACAGCGCGTCGTCGCGGTTGATCACCACCTGACGGGCACCACGGAAGATCCGATGCTTGGCCAGGTGATAGGCCGGCAGACCGCTGTAGCGATCCATATGGTCTTCGCTGACGTTCAGGCAGGTGGCCACTTCGGCATTGAGCTGATCGGTGGTCTCCAGCTGGAAGCTGGACAGCTCCAGCACGTACAGCTCGACATCGTCGGCCAACAGATCCAGCGCCGGGGTACCGAGGTTGCCACCCACGGCGACGCGCTTGCCCGCCGCAGCCGCCATCTCGCCGACCAGGGTGGTGACGGTACTCTTGGCGTTGGAGCCGGTTATGGCGACGATCGGCGCCTTGGCGTGGCGGGCAAACAGGTCGATATCACCAGACAGTTTGACCCCGCGTGCAGCCGCTGCGGCCAGCGCTGGAGTCGCCACAGCCAGGCCCGGGCTCACGTACAGTTCCGAGGCGCGGCAGAGGAAGTCCACGTCCAGCTCGCCGCAACGCACTTCCACCTCGGGGTAGTCGCGCTTGAGCGTCTCCAGCTCCGGCGGGTTCGCGCGCGTATCGGCCACGGCGAAGCGCACGCCCTGCTGCGCCAGGAAGCGCACCAGGGACATGCCGCTCTTGCCGAGGCCGACAACGATGCGGAACTGGTCGGAAGCGATCAATGACACGCTCTATTACCTCAGTTTCAGGGTGGCCAGGCCGATCAGCACGAGAATCACGGTGATGATCCAGAAACGGACGATCACGCGCGGCTCAGGCCAGCCCTTGAGTTCGAAATGGTGGTGGATCGGTGCCATGCGGAACACGCGCTTGCCGGTCAGCTTGAAGCTGGCGACCTGAATGATCACTGACAGGGTTTCCATGACGAACACCCCGCCCATGATGAACAGCACCACTTCCTGGCGCACGATCACGGCGATGGTGCCCAGCGCGGCGCCGAGGGCCAGCGCACCGACGTCGCCCATAAAGACCTGCGCCGGGTAGGTGTTGAACCAGAGAAAGCCCAGGCCGGCGCCGACCAGCGCGGCGCAGAACACGATCAGTTCACCGGCGCCCGGCACGTAGGGAATCAGCAGGTACTCGGCGAATTTGATGTTGCCCGACAGGTAGCAGAAGATCGCCAGCGCGCCAGCCACCATCACCGTGGGCAGAATGGCCAGGCCGTCGAGGCCGTCGGTGAGGTTCACCGCGTTGCTGGTGCCGACGATGACGAAATAGGTCAGGACGATGAAGCCGACGCCCAGGGGAATGGCGACGTCCTTCAGCAGCGGCAGGATCAGGGTGGTCTCCACCGGGCTCTGTGCGGTCATATAAAGGAAGATCGCCGCCGCCAGGCCGAATACCGACTGCCAGAAATACTTCCAGCGGCTCGGCAGGCCGCGCGAGTTCTTCTCGATCACCTTGCGGTAGTCGTCGACCCAGCCGATGGCACCGAACAGCAGGGTCACCGCCAGTACCACCCAGACGTAGCGGTTGGACAGGTCGGCCCAGAGCAGAGTGCTCACGGCGATGGCACTGAGAATCAGCGCGCCGCCCATGGTCGGCGTGCCCTTCTTCGACAGGTGCGACTGCGGGCCGTCGTGGCGCACGGCCTGGCCGATCTGGCGGATCTGCAGGGTGCGGATCATCCAGGGCCCGAGCCACAGCGACAGGGCCAGGGCGGTGAGCACGCCGAGGATGCCGCGCAGGGTCAGGTATTGAAAGACCGCGAAGCCCTTGTGGAACTGTTGCAGGTACTCCGCCAGCAGCAGCAGCATTTAGTGATTCTCCCCAGATACGCCACAGAGCGCCGCCACGACCTTGTCCATGGCAGCGCTGCGTGAACCCTTGATTAGTAGTGTGCTGCCGGCCTGCTCGGCGCGAAGCGCTGCGATCAGGCTGGCTTGATCGGCGAAATGGCGGCCTTGTGAGCCGAATTCCTCGACCGCAAAGCGCATCAGCGGCCCCACGGCATAGAGCGCATCGACCTTGCCGGCGGCATGACGGCCGACATCGCGGTGGCCCTGCTCGGCCCACTGGCCCAACTCGCCCATATCCCCGAGCACCAGGACGGTGCGGCCGGAGAAGGCGGCGAGTATATCCACCGCCGCGCACATCGACACCGGGTTGGCGTTGTAGCTGTCGTCGATCACCCGCACGCCATTGGCCGTCAACTGCGCTACGGCGCGGCCTTTGACCGGCTGCAGGCTTTCCAGGCCCTGAATCATGGCGACCAACGGCAGGCCCAGGGCATGGGCGGCGGCGCAGGCGGCCAGGGCGTTGGCAACGTTGTGCACGCCGAGCAGGTTGAGCTGGATGCGCGCGCTGCCTGCCGCACCCTGCAGGGTGAAGCCCTGGCAGCCGCGCTCGTCGCGGCTCAGCTCGCCGGCATGGAAGTCGGCGGCCTGATCGACCAGCGAGAAGCTCAGCACCCGGCGCCCGGCGGCCCGTTGCTGCCAGATGGCGAAAGCCTTGTCGTCCAGATTGAGCACGGCCACGCCGTCCTGCGGCAGGCCTTCGAGAATCTCGCCCTTGGCCTGGACAATCTTTTCCGGGCCGCCGAACTCGCCGACATGGGCATTGCCGGCATTGGTGATGATCGCCACCTGCGGCCGGGTCAGGCTAACGGTGTAGGCGATCTCGCCGACATGGTTGGCGCCCAGCTCGATCACCCCGGCGCGGTGCTCCGGCGCCAGTTCGAGCAGGGTCAGCGGCGCGCCGAGGTCGTTGTTGAGGTTGCCGCGGGTGGCCAGCACTGCACCGTTCAGGCCGGCGCGCAGAATGGCGGCGAGCATCTCCTTGACGCTGGTCTTGCCGCTGGAACCGGTCACGGCCGCCAGCGGGCCGCTGAAGGCCTGGCGATTCAGCGCGCCGAGCTGACCGAGGGCCAGGCGGCTATCGGCCACCAGCAACTGCGGCAGCGGTGCATTGGCCACTTCACGCTCGACCAGGGCGGCGACCGCGCCCTTGGCGGCCACTTCGGCCAGGTAGTCATGGCCGTCGAAGCGCGGCCCGGTCAGCGCCACGAACAGCTGGCCGGGGGCGATGGTACGGCTGTCGGTGCCGACGGCGGAGAAGGCGACGTCGGCACCGATCAGGCGAGCGTTGAGAGGGCCGGCGACTTCGCCGAGCAGCCAGGGCTTAAGCATGGGCCGCCTCCCAGGCCGCCAGGGCCTTGTCCGCCTCGATCAGATCGGAGAAGGGGTGACGCACGCCCATGATCTCCTGGTAATCCTCGTGACCCTTGCCGGCCAGCACCAGCACGTCGGCGGCCTCGGCCTGCGCCACCAGACGGGCGATGGCCTCGCCGCGCCCCGGGACGAACTGCACGGCATCCGGTGCTTTGAGGCCGGCGCGGATATCCTTGATGATCTGCGCGGGGTCTTCGCTGCGCGGATTGTCGTCGGTGACCCACACCGCATCGGCCAGACGCTCGGCCGCCGCGGCCATCAGCGGGCGCTTGCCGCGGTCGCGGTCGCCGCCGCAGCCGAACAGGCAGATCAGCCGCCCGCGCACGTGCGGGCGCATGGCCTCGAGCACCTTCTCCAGGGCGTCCGGGGTGTGCGCGTAATCCACCACCACCAACGGCCGGTCGCCGCCGCCGAGGCGCTGCATGCGCCCGGCCGGCCCCTGCAGCTGCGGCAGCACCTGGAGAATCTCGTCGAGGCCGTAGTCCATGCCCAGCAGCGCACCGACCACCGCCAGCAGGTTGCTCAGGTTGAAGCGGCCGAGCAGGTTGCTGCGCAGCATGCCTTCGCCACGCGGGGTGACCAGGCGCGCACGTACGCCATGATCATCGAACTGCGCTTCGCTGCAATAAACGAAGGCGTTGGCGTCGCTCAGGCTGTAGCCGATCAGGCGCGAATCATGCGCCTGCTGCGCCAGCTCCTGACCGAAGGCGTCATCCAGATTGATCACCCGGCAACGCAGGTTCGGCCAGGCGAACAGCTTGGCCTTGGCCGCACCGTAGGCCTGCATGTCGCCGTGGTAATCGAGGTGGTCGCGCGACAGGTTGGTGAACACCGCGACGTCGAACTCCAGCGCCGCCACTCGGCCCTGATCCAGGCCGTGGGAGGACACTTCCATGGCCACCGCGCGGGCACCGGCCTGCTTGAGGCCGGCCAGGGTGGCCTGCACCCCGACCGGGTCGGGCGTGGTGTGCTTGCCCTGCTCCAGCGCACCGTGGAAACCGTTGCCCAGGGTGCCGACTATGCCGCAACGCTGGCCGAGCAGGTCCAGTGCCTGGGCCAGCAGCTGGCTGACGCTGGTCTTGCCGTTGGTGCCGGTGATGCCGACCAGGTGCAGGCCGCGGCTCGGCTCGCCATAGAAGCGCCCGGCGATGGCCGACAGCTGGCCGGCCAGACCCTTGACCGGCACCAGCACCGCAGTTTCGGCGTGCATGGGGGCAGCCCCTTCGGCCTCGTAGGCCACCGCGGCGGCGCCGCGGGCGACGGCGTCGGCGATGTGCACGCGGCCATCCTGCTGGGTGCCGGGCACGGCGAGGAACAGGTCGCCCGGGCGCACCTTGCGGCTGTCCAGGGTCAGTTCGCGAATCAGCACGGCGCTCTCGGCGGCCGGCAGCAATTGATTGAGTGGCATGGGCATCAGTTGCGCCCTCCCTGGGTCATGGCGGCTACCTTCTGCTCCGGCGGCGGCAGGTTGTCCGGCGCGATATTCATCAGGCGCAGCGAACCGGCCATCACCCGACTGAATACCGGCGCGGAGATCAGGCCGCCGTAATAGGCGCCCTTGCCGGGCTCGTCGACCACCACCACCATGGCGATGCGCGGGTTCTGCGCCGGGGCGAAGCCGGCGAACAGCGAACGGTAGGAGTTGGCCTGGTAGCCCTTGGTACCGACGCTGGTCTTGCGCGCCGTACCGCTCTTGCCGGCCACGTGGTAGCCCGGCACCTGGGCACGAACGGCCCCGCGCGGGGACTCGATGACCTGTTGCAACATGCCCTGCAGGGTCTTGGCCACCTCGGGCGGCACCACCTGCATCGAGCCCGGCGTGCTGTCCACGCGGATCATCGACAGCGGCACCATGCCGCCGCCGTTACCCAGCGCGGCGTAGGCGTGGGCCAGCTGCACCGCGGTCACCGACAGGCCGTAGCCGTAGGACAGCGTGGCGGTCTCGGCCTGGCGCCACTGGCGGTGGTTGGGCAGATTGCCGACCCGCTCGCCGGGAAAGCCCAGACCGGTGTCGCGACCGAAGCCCAGCTTGCTGAACACTTCGTAGAGCTGCTCGCCGCCGACGTCGAAGGCGATCTTGCTCATGCCGACGTTACTGGAATTGATCAGGATGCCGGGCAAATCCAGCGCCGGGCCCTGGGTGCGGGACACGTCGCGGATGTTGTAACGGCCGATCTGCAGCGTGCCGTTACCCACCTGGACGATATCGCTGGGCTTCCAGCGTCCGGTCTCCAGGGCGGCGGCCATCGACAGCGGCTTGATGGTCGAGCCGGGCTCGAACACGTCGATCATGGCGCGGTTGCGCATCGCCGCCGGGGTCAGGTTGCGCCGGTTGTTGGGGTTGTAGGTGGGGTGATTGACCATGGCCAGCACTTCGCCGGTCTTGACGTCGACCATCACCAGGCTGCCGGCCTTGGCGTCGTGTTCCAGCAGCGCGTTGCGCAGCTCGCGATGGGCCAGGTACTGCAGACGCAGGTCGATGGACAACGCCAAGGCCTTGCCAGCCTTGGCGTTCTGCGCGACCTGGACGTCCTTGATCAGCTTGCCGCGGCGGTCCTTGAGCACCTGGCGCTTGCCAGGCACGCCGGCCAGCCATTCTTCATAGGCCAGCTCCATGCCTTCGCGACCACGGTCGTCGATATCGGTGAAGCCGACCACATGGGCCGCCACTTCGCCGGCCGGGTAGAAGCGGCGGAATTCCTCGATGGCGTAGACGCCCGGCACCTTGAGGTCGAGCACGCTCTGGCCCTTCTCCGGGGTCAGGCCGCGCACCAGGTACATGAACTCGCGCTCCTTGTTCTGCTGCAAGCGTTCGGCGAAGGCCTTGGGCTCCTGGCCCAGGGCGGCGGCCAGCGCCGGCCAGCGCTCGCGCCTGGCCTGCAGTTCCTTGCCATTGGCCCACAGGGTGGTGACCGGGGTGCTCACCGCCAGTGGCTCGCCGTTGCGGTCGGTGATCAGGCCGCGGTGCGCCGGAATCGGGATGTGCCGCACGCTGCGCGCATCGCCATGGGCCTTGAGGAAATCGTGGTCGAGCACCTGCAGATCGAGCATGCGCCAGGCGATGGCGCCGACCATCAGCGCCAGCAGGGCCAGCACCAGGCGGAAGCGCCAGGGGTAGAGCGCGCCTTCGAGGCCGATCATGGCTGCACCATGCGCACTTCGGCGGGGTCGGGAATGCGCATCTGCAGCCGCTCGCTGGCCAGCGCCTCGATGCGGTTGTGCGCGGTCCAGGTGCTTTGTTCGAGAATCAGTCGGCCCCACTCGGCCTGCGCCTTGTCGCGCACGCTGAGTTCGCCGTACAGCTCGTTGAGTAGCTGGCGGTTCCAGTGCGCGCTGTAGGACACCGCCAGGGCCGACAGCAGCACCGCGATGAACAGCACCAGCATCAGCAGGCTGCCGCTGGGCATGGTCTTGCCGAGACGCAGGTTCACCGCAGTTTCTCCGCGATGCGCATCACCGCGCTGCGCGAGCGCGGGTTGGCCTTGAGCTCCGCTTCGCCGGCGAAGACCGGCTTGCCGATCAGTTTCAGGCGCGGCTCGAAGGCCTTGGGGATGATCGGCAGGTCGCGCGGCAGCTTGTCCGCCTCGCCCTTGGCCTGGCGCTTCATGAACTGCTTGACGATGCGGTCTTCCAGCGAGTGGAAGCTGATCACCACCAGGCGACCGCCGACTTCCAGCGCTTCCAGCGCCGCGTCGAGGCCGCGCTCGAGGTCGCCCAGTTCGTTGTTGATATAGATACGAATACCCTGGAAGGCGCGGGTCGCCGGGTTCTTGCCCTTCTCCCAGGCCGGGTTGGCCACGGTCAGCACCTGCGCCAGGTCGGCGGTGCGGGTAAAGGGCTGCTGCTCGCGGCGCTGCACCACGGCGCGCGCCATGCGCTTGGCGAAACGCTCTTCGCCATAGTCCTTGAGCACGCGGGCGATCTCGTCTTCGGCGGCCGTGGCGATCCAGTCCGCCGCGCTGACGCCCACTGCGGGGTTCATGCGCATATCCAGCGGGCCGTCGTTGAGGAAGCTGAAGCCGCGCTCGGGATCGTCCAGCTGCGGCGACGACACGCCGAGGTCCAGCAGGATGCCGGCGACCTTGCCGACCAGGCCGCGGACAGCGACTTCCTCGCCGAGTTCCGCAAAACTGCGCTGCACAACGACAAAGCGGCCGTCTTCGGCCGCCAATGCTTCCCCGGTGGCTATCGCCAGGGGGTCCTTGTCGAACCCCAGGAGCCGCCCGTCCGGGCCGAGCTTCTGCAAGATCAGCCGACTGTGTCCGCCGCGACCGAAGGTGCCGTCCAAGTAGCAGCCGCCGGCGCGCACGGCGAGCCCCTCGACGGCCTCGTCGAGCAGCACGGTGATATGGCGCAAGGTGCTATCGGTCATGGTCACAGGATCAGGTCACGCAAGTCGTCGGAAAGGGCGCCGGGCTGCTTGATGGCAGCCAGATCGGCTTCGGCTACGGCATTCCAGGTATCTTCGTCCCAGAGTTGAAACTTGTTGAGCTGGCCGACGAGCATCGCCCGCTTGTCCAGCTTGGCGTACTCGCGCAAGCGCGGCGGCACCAGAAAACGGCCGCTGGCATCCAGTTCGAGGTCGACGGCGTTGCCGATCAGCAGGCGCTGCAGGCGGCGGTTCTCTTCACGGAAGGAGGCCAGTTCACGCAGCTTGTTCTCGATCAGCTCCCATTCGGCCAGCGGGTAGACACAGAGGCAGGGGTCGACGGCATCGATGGTGACGATGAGCTGGCCGGCACAACGCGAAACGAGCTCGTCGCGATACCGACTCGGCATCGCGAGGCGCCCTTTGGCGTCGAGACTGATGGCGTTAGCTCCGCGAAACACGGCTGCGCTTCCCCTGTAATTAGCTTTCCATGCCCAAAAAAACCCACTTCATGCCACTTCTCACCACTTGCGCACACTATAGGAATGCGTATGCCCCACCGTCAAGGCGCGCCAGAAGGGAAAAATCCTTACAGGACGGAGATTTAGCGAACGAAAGCGAGGAAAAAAGCGATGCCGGAAGGGGTAGTCGAGAGACAAAAACCAGCTATTCCAGAGAGCTGAAATTCGAACTTAAAGTAATTTGTTAAGAGTAAGATTTTTTCGGTATTAGAAAGGCGGGAAGTAAAAGCGCAAATCGAGGGGGAAAAAGAGGTGGAGAGTCGATCTGTAAGCCGGGTTCTGTCGAGGACAGTCATTCCTCTACGACGTACATCACTGCACGCCTTTAGCAACCTACCCGGTTCCAGCGCGGGCCACGCCAATGGAACCCTATTTGGTCTTGCTCCGAGTGGGGTTTACCTAGCCACGGACTGTTGCCAGCCGCGCGGTGCGCTCTTACCGCACCTTTTCACCCTTACCGGCGCCGAAGCGCTTAGGCGGTTATTTTCTGTGGCACTTTCCGTAGGCTCGCGCCTCCCAGGGGTTACCTGGCACTCCGCCCTATGGAGCCCGGACTTTCCTCCCCCTTCTTGCGAAGGCAGCGACTGTCCGATCGACTCTCCGCCGGCAAGGGTAACAAAGCCGCAAGCGGCAAGCCACAAGCTGCAAGAAAAAGCAGCCTGCCCCCTGCAGGAGCGAGCTCATCCCTGACGCGTCAGCGCCACCTGGTAGAGCAGGTTCTTGCGCACCCCGGTGATCTCGGCGGCCAACGCCGCCGCGCGCTTGAGCGGCATTTCCGCCAGCAGCAGGTCGAGTACCCGCAGCGCCTCGGCGCTGACCGCCTCCTCGCCTTCCGGGGCCTGCCAGCCGGCCACCAGCACCACGCACTCGCCGCGCTGCTGATTGCTGTCACCGGCCACCCAGGCGCACAGTTCGGCCAGCGGCAGGCCCTTGAGAGTCTCGAAGGTCTTGGTCAGCTCGCGGGCCAGCAGCGCCGGACGCTCGTCGCCGAACACCGCACGCATATCCTCCAGGCACTCGAGAATCCGGTGCGGCGCCTCGTAGAAGATCAGCGTGCGCGGCTCCTCGCGCACCTGCTCCAGGCGCGCACGCCGCCCCACGGCCTTGGCCGGCAGAAAACCCTCGAAGATGAAGCGATCCGACGGCAGGCCCGCGGCCGACAGTGCGGCGATCAGCGCACAGGCTCCCGGCACCGGCACCACGGCGAAGCCGGCGGCGCGCGCCTGACGCACCAGATGGTAGCCGGGATCGGAGATCAGCGGCGTGCCCGCATCGGAGATCAGCGCCACATCCTCGCCGGCCTCCAGCTTGGCGAGAAAGCGCCCGCCCTGGTCGCGCTCGTTGTGCTCATGGCAGGCCGCCAGCGGCGTTTCGATGCCGAAATGCTGCAGCAGGCGCACCGAGTGACGGGTGTCTTCGGCGGCGATCAACGCCACGTCGCGCAGAACCCGCAGGGCGCGGGCACTGATGTCGTCCAGGTTGCCGATCGGCGTGGCGACCACGTAGAGGGTGCCGGGCTGAGCACTGACGACGGCGGAATGACTCACTGGAAACACCTCGTTAATTGAAAGAGCGCTCATTCTAGCCGCTTCCACCCCGGCAACATCGCACCGACTGCAGGGCTTGGGTACAATCGCCGCCTGATTCGCTCAAGCACCAGGATGCCCCGATGATCGCTAGCCTGCGCCCCCTTTCCGTCCTTTGCCTGGCCGGCCTGCTCGCCGCCTGCGCCAGCTCGCCCTCCAACACCCTGGGTCAGCTGCCGCGCACCCCACAGGCCAGCATCGAGCAGATGCTCCAGCAGGCCGCCGAAAGCAAGCCGGAGCAGGCCGCCCTGCTGCGCCTGTCCGCCGCCGACCAGGCCTATCAGCAGAAGGACATCGCCCGCGCCGCGCGCATCCGCGAACAGATCGACCTGGCCGCCCTGGCGCCAGCCCAGCAGATCTTCGCCAGCACCCTGGACGCCGAACTGACGCTGGCCCGCCAGCAGCCCAAGAGCGCCCTGCAGGCCCTGCAACATCCCAGCCTGGAGCGCCTGGCCGAGCTGCCGGTGGAGCAGCAGATCCGTACCCAACTGGTCCGCGCCCGCGCCCTGGAAGCCGACGGCCAGGCCCTGGCCGCCGCCCGCGAGCGGGTGTTCATCGCCCCGCTGCTCAGCGGCCAGGCCGCCCACGACAACCATGAAAGCATCTGGGCCCTGGTTTCCACCCTGCCGCCGCAGACCTCGGCCGGCGCCGACAGCGACCTGGCCGGCTGGCTGGAACTGGCGCGCGTGACCAAGGCCGGCGCCACCCTGGAGCAGCAGCAAGCCGCCATCGACCAATGGGTCGCGCAGAACCCGCAACACCCGGCCGCCGAACAGCTGCCCGAGGCGCTGGGCAAGCTGCGCGAGCTGGCCAGCCAGCCGCTGACCCGCATCGCCCTGCTGCTGCCCCAGGAAGGTCAGCTGGCCAGCGTCGCCCGCGCCCTGCGCGACGGCTTCCTCGCCGCCCATTACGAGGCCCAGCAGGCCGGCCAGAACCCGCCGCAGATCCAACTCTACGACAGCGCCCGCATCGGCTCGCTGGACGCCTTCTACCAGCAGGCCCAGGCCGACGGCGTGCAACTGGTGGTCGGCCCGCTGGAGAAGCCGCTGGTCAAGCAGCTCAGCGAGCGTGAGCAGCTGCCGATCACCACCCTGGCGCTGAACTACAGCGACGCCAGCCAGGAAGGCCCGGCCCAGCTGTTCCAGTTCGGCCTGGCCGCCGAGGACGAGGCCCGCGAAGTGGCCCGTCGCGCCTGGGACGATGGCATGCGCCGCGCCGTGGCCCTGGTGCCGCGCGGCGACTGGGGCGACCGCGTGCTGGAAGCCTTCCGCCAGAGCTGGCAGGCCCAGGGCGGCAGCCTGATCGCCGCCGAACACGTCGACCAGCCGGTGGAACTGGCCCGGCAGATCGCCGACCTGTTCCAGCTGCGCGAAAGCGAGGCCCGCGCCCGTCGCCTGCAGAACACCCTGGGCACCAACCTCGACGCCCAGCCGGCGCGGCGCCAGGACATCGACTTCATCTTCCTCGCCGCCACCCCGCAACAGGCGCAGCAGATCAAGCCGACCCTGGCCTTCCAGTACGCCGGCGACGTGCCGGTGTACGCCACCTCGCACCTGTTCACCGGCGCCCACAGCCAGGCGCAGTACCAGGACCTGGAAGGCATCCGCTTCTGCGAGACGCCCTGGCTGCTGGACGCGCAGGATCCGCTGCGCCAGCAGGTCAGCGGTCAGTGGCCGCAGGCCGCCGGCAGCCTCGGCCGGCTGTACGCCATGGGCGTCGACGCCTACCGCCTGGCGCCGCGTCTGGGCCAGCTCAAGGCCCTGCCGGAGTCGCGCATCGACGGCCTGTCCGGCAGCCTCAGCCTCAACCCGGCACAGCGCATCGAACGCCAGTTGCCCTGGGCCGAGTTCCGCGGCGGCCAGGTCCAGCGCCTTCCCGACGCGCTCAATTGAGTGCCCACAACGAGCTCGGCCGGGCCGCCGAACAGGCAGCCCGAGAGCATCTGGAACGTAACGGCCTGCGCCTGATCGAACGGAACTGGAGCTGTCGCCGCGGCGAGCTCGATCTGGTCATGCTCGACGGCGATACAGTAGTATTCGTCGAAGTCCGCGCCCGCCGTCACAGCGCCTGGGGCGGCGCCCTGGAGAGTATCGATGCGCGCAAGCGCGGCAAGTTGATCATGGCCGCCGAGCTCTTCCTCCAGCAGCAGTCTCGCTGGGCCCGCCACCCCTGCCGCTTCGACGTGGTCGCCATCGGCGGCCCCGGCCTCGACTGGATCAAGAACGCCTTCGACGCCTGACGGCCGCACACTCAAGGTTTAACCGATGGACATGCAATCCCGAATCCGCCAGCTGTTCCAAGCCAGCATCGACACCAAGCAACAGGCCATGGAAGTCCTGGTTCCCTACATCGAGCACGCCAGCCTGGTGATGGTTCAGGCCCTGCTCAACGAGGGCAAGATTCTCTCCTGCGGCAACGGCGGCTCGGCCGGCGACGCCCAGCACTTCTCCTCCGAGCTGCTCAACCGCTTCGAGCGCGAGCGCCCCAGCCTGCCGGCCATCGCCCTGACCACCGACAGCTCGACCATCACCTCGATCGCCAACGACTATAGCTACAACGAGGTGTTCTCCAAGCAGATCCGCGCCCTCGGCCAGCCCGGCGACGTGCTGCTGGCCATCTCCACCAGCGGCAACTCGGCCAACGTGATCCAGGCCATCCAGGCCGCCCACGACCGCGAGATGACCGTGGTCGCCCTCACCGGCCGCGACGGCGGCGGCATGGCCTCACTGCTGCTGCCCGAGGACGTGGAAATCCGCGTGCCGGCCAAAGTCACCGCACGCATCCAGGAGGTCCACCTGCTGGCCATCCACTGCCTGTGCGACCTGATCGACAGTCAACTATTCGGGAGTGAAGAATGAAGCGTTCCGCCCTGATCCTGGCCGCCCTGGCCGTTACCCTGAGCCTGGCCGGCTGCGGCAGCCGCAGCATCGGCAACAAGATCGACGACCAGTTCCTCGGCCCGGATGTCGCCACCCAGGTCAGCAAGACCCACGCCGACCTGGCCAGCCCGACCTCGCGGATCATCGTCACCAGCTACAACGGCGTGATTCTGCTCGCCGGGCAGACCCCGCGCAGCGAGCTGAAGGACGCCGCTGCCCAGGCCGCGCGCCGCGTGCAGGGGGTGAAGAAGGTGTATAACGAGCTGCAGGTGCAGCAACCGGCCTCGCTGCTGGCGCGCAGCAACGACTCGCTGCTGACCACCAAGATCAAGACCCAGATGCTCGCCGACGCCACGGTGCCGAGCACGCGGATCAAGGTGGTCACCGAAAACGGCATCGTCTACCTGCTCGGCCTGGTGACCCGCGAGGAAGCCAACGCCGCCACCCGCGTGGTGCAGGGCGTGGCCGGGGTGCAGAAGGTGGTGCGTCTGTTCGAGTACACCAACTGAGGCAGCGGCAAACCATAAGGCGGATGGCCGCCTCCCCCGCAAGCTGCAAGTAAAAACGGGCGCCCATTGGCGCCCGTTTTTATTGTCATGCAACTCTTTCTTGCCCTGGCCTGCAGCAGCCCTACTTGACCACCTTGAGGCTCGGCCGACCGCTGGGCCGCGGCGGCTCGCCGCCGGACGGGCCGTCGTCGTCCGGACCCTGCTCGTCTTCGTCGTCCGCCTGCGGCGGCTCCATGTCGAAGACCATGCCCTGGCCGTTCTCCCGCGCATAGATCGCCAGGATCGCCGCGGCCGGGATGTACAGGCTGTGGGCCACGCCACCGAAGCGCCCCTCGAAGCTCACCGCCTGATTGTCCATATGCAGGTGTCGCACCGCGCCGGGCGATGCGTTGAGCACGATCTGCCCGTCGCTGGCGAAGCCCGGCGGCACCTGCACCCCGGGGTATTCGGCATTGACCAGCAGGTGCGGGGTGCAGTCGTTGTCGACTATCCACTCGTACAGGGCGCGCACCAGGTAGGGACGGCTGGAATTCATGGTTTTCTCCTTCTCAGCGCATTTCGCGCTCGGCGGCGGACAGACTGGCCTGGAAGGCCTCGCGGGCGAACTGCCGTTCCATGTAGTCGAGCAGCGGCTTTGCCGGTCGCGGCAACTCGATCCCCAGCCGCGGCAAACGCCAGAGAATCGGCAGCAGGCAGCAATCCACCAGGCTCAACTCGTCACTGAGAAAGAACGGCTTGTCGGCGAACAGCGGCGACACGCCGGTCAGGCTCTCGCGCAACTCCTTGCGCGCCAGCTGGCGCTCGGCCTCCTTGCTGCGCTTGTCGAGAATGCGGTCGACCAGGGCGCACCAGTCGCGCTGGATACGGTGCATCAGCAGGCGGCTGTTGGCGCGCGCCACCGGATACACCGGCAACAGCGGCGGATGCGGGTAACGCTCATCCAGATATTCCATCACCACGGACGATTCGTACAGCGCCAGGTCGCGGTCGACCAGGGTCGGCACGCTGCCGTAGGGATTGAGTTCGGCCAGCTTGGGCGGACAGCGGCCCAGCTCGACATCGACGATCTCGACGCTGACACCTTTCTCGGCGAGCACCAGACGCACGCGATGGGAATAGTGGTCGGCGGGGTCGGAGTAGCAGGTCAACCTATTGGTCACCGCCATGGCGATCCTCCTCGCGTTTTGGATTTATCAGAAGCAGGAAAAATTGCCGGGAGCAATTTTTGACGTCGCTTGCGGCGGCCCCACAGGGGTGGCCGCCAGGGATGGCAGGTCACAAATACCTGCGCGCCCATATAGGGCGCGCAGGTCGACAGCAGGGGTAAAGCGGCTTAGTGGACGTCCTTCCAGTATTCGCGCTTGAGCAGGTAGGCGAAGACGAAGAAGAAGGCCAGGTACAGCAGCACGTAGGTGCCGATGCGCTGGGACTCCAGCTTGACCGGGTTGGCCGAGTAGGCCAGGAAGGTCACCAGGTTCTTGATCTTCTCGTCGAACTCGGCCTCGCTCAGGCTGCCGCTGTTCGGCTCGACGGTCAGCTGGTCGCAGGCTTCGTGAGTGATCGGGGTGCCGGTCAGCGGGTCGAACTGCTTCTTACCGTTCTCCACCACCTGCACCTGCTTGCAGCCGATCACCTGGTTGCCCTGCAGACCTACCAGCACGTTGGGCATGCCGACGTTGGGGAACACCTTGTTGTTGGCACCCAGCGGACGTGCCGGGTCGGCGTAGAACGTGCGCAGGTAGGTGTACAGCCAGTCGTTACCGCGTACCCGGGCGACCAGGGTCAGGTCGGGCGGCGCCGCACCAAACCAGGCCTTGGCGTCGTCCGGCTTCATGCCGATCTTCATGTGGTCGCCGATCTTGGCATCGGTGAACACCAGGTTCTCCAGCATGATCTCGTGCGGAATGCCGAGGTCGTCAGCCACGCGCTCGTAACGCTGGTACTGGGCCGAGTGGCAGCCCATGCAGTAGTTGGCGAAGGTGCGCGCGCCGTCCTGCATGGCGGCCTTGTCGCGCAGGTCGATATCCACTTTGTCCAGCGGATAGTTGCTGGCTGCGCCCAGGGCCAGGGCCGGCAGCGCAGCGATCACAAATGCAGCGAAGAGCTTTTTCATCAGCCAGTCACCCTTTCCGGAACCGGTTTGGTCTTCTCCATCCTGGTGTAGAACGGCATCAGGATGAAGTACGCGAAGTACAGGAAGGTGCACACCTGCGACAGCAGGGTACGACCCGGAGTCGGCGACAGCACGCCCAGTACGCCGAGGATGACGAAGGAAATGCAGAAGATCACCAGCCAGATCTTGCTCAGCCAGCCCTTGTAGCGCATGGACTTGACCGGGCTACGGTCGAGCCACGGCAGGACGAACAGCACCGCGATGGCCGCGCCCATGGCGATGACGCCGAGCAGCTTGTCCGGCACCGCACGGAGGATCGCGTAGTAGGGGGTGAAGTACCACACCGGGGCGATATGCTCGGGGGTCTTGAACGGGTTGGCCGCTTCGAAGTTCGGCTTCTCGAGGAAGTAACCGCCCATTTCCGGGAAGAAGAACACCACGAAGCAGAACACGAAGAGGAACACCACCACGCCGACGATATCTTTCACGGTGTAGTAAGGGTGGAAGGCGATACCGTCCAGCGGCACACCGTTCTCGTCCTTGTTCTTCTTGATGTCGACGCCGTCCGGGTTGTTCGAGCCAACTTCGTGCAGCGCCAGGATGTGCAGCACCACCAGGCCGAGAATAACGATCGGCAGGGCGATCACGTGCAGGGCGAAGAAGCGGTTCAGGGTGATCCCGGAAATCAGGTAGTCACCGCGAATCCACTGGGTCAGGTCGTCGCCGATCACCGGGATGGCGCCGAACAGCGAGATGATCACCTGGGCACCCCAGTAGGACATCTGGCCCCAGGGCAGCAGGTAGCCCATGAAGGCCTCGGCCATCAGCATCAGGTAGATCAGCATGCCGAAGATCCACACCAGCTCGCGCGGCTTCTGGTAGGAGCCGTAGAGCAGACCGCGGAACATGTGCAGGTAGACCACCACGAAGAACGCCGAAGCGCCGGTGGAGTGCAGGTAGCGCAGAATCCAGCCGTACTCGACGTCGCGCATGATGTATTCGACGGAGGCGAAGGCGCCCTCGGCCGAAGGCTCGAAGCTCATGGTCAGCCAGATGCCGGTGACGATCTGGTTGACCAGCACCAGCAGCGCCAGGGAGCCGAAGAAGTAGAAGAAGTTGAAGTTCTTCGGTGCGTAGTACTTGGACAGATGGTCTTCCCACATCTTGGTGGCGGGGAAGCGCGCATCCACCCATTCCATGAATTTGCTCATCAGGCGTTCTCCTGGTCCACACCGATGATGATCACATCATCCGTCTCGTAGGTGTGCGGCGGCACCGGCAGGTTCAACGGCGCGGGCTGAGCCTTGTAGACGCGGCCGGCGAGGTCGTAGCGCGAACCGTGGCAGGGGCAGAAATAGCCACCGACCCAATCCGGACCGAGGTCGGCCGGGGCCACTTCCGGGCGGAAGGACGGTGCGCAGCCCAGGTGGGTGCACAGGCCGACCAGCACCAGCAGCTCGGGCTTGATCGAACGGGTCTTCTTGTCGACGTACTCCGGCTGCACCGAGGCAGCGGATTCGGGGTCAGCCATGCCGCCTTCGATCTTGGTCAGGTTGGCCAGGATCTCCTCGGTACGGCGCACGATGAACACCGGCTGACCGCGCCACTCAGCAACCATCTGCTGACCCGCTTCGATCTTGCTGACGTTCACCTTCACCGGTGCCCCGGCCGCCTTGGCCTTGGCACTGGGGAACCATGACCCCACGAACGGAGTCGCAGCACCTACCGCTCCGGCAGCGCCCACCACGGAAGTGGCTGCCACCAGGAAGCGACGTCGGCCTGCATTCACGCCGTCATTGCTCATTCAGTCGTCTCCCATCAGCTTTGTGGCCTGTTGTTCAGGCCTCTACTAAGTAAAAATCGGGCCGCGCAAAAAATTCGCCAAATGGTAAAGAAAAGCCCCTTTTCTGACAAGGTAATTACCCCCGAACAGGCCGGCGAAAGCCTTGTCGCGCGCGGCTTGCGCGGCTGCGGCACGTTGTCGCAGCGTTTTGTCGCGCCCATAAAAAACGCCCAGTTCCGAAAGGAAACTGGGCGTCTTCGAAAGCGCCAGCGAATTAACGCTTGGAGTACTGCGGACGCTTACGCGCCTTGCGCAGACCGACTTTCTTACGCTCGACTTCACGGGCGTCGCGAGTGACGTAACCGGCTTTACGCAGCGGGCTGCGCAGGGTCTCGTCGTACTCGATCAGGGCGCGGGTGATGCCGTGACGGATGGCACCGGCCTGGCCGCTGACACCGCCACCGATAACGGTAACGTAGATGTCGAACTTCTCGGTGGTCTCGGTCAGCTCCAGCGGCTGACGCACGACCATGCGAGCGGTCTCGCGGCCGAAGAAGGTATCCAGGCTGCGGTTGTTGATGGAGATGTTACCGGTGCCCGGACGCAGGAATACGCGCGCGGTTGCGGTCTTGCGACGGCCAGTGCCGTAGTTTTGAGTCGCCGACATAATGAACTATTCCGTTAAATCTTCAGTTCTTGGGGCTGCTGAGCGGTGTGCGGGTGGACGGCACCCTTGTACACCTTCAGCTTACGGTACATGTCGCGACCCAGCGGGTTCTTCGGCAGCATGCCTTTGACCGCGGTCTCGATCACGCGCTCAGGAGCACGAGCGATCAGCTTCTCGAAGTTGATCGACTTGATGCCGCCCGGGAAACCGGAGTGGGAGTAGTACATCTTGTCGCTGGTCTTGGCACCGGTGACACGCACCTGCTCGGCGTTGATCACGACGATGTAATCGCCGGTGTCGACGTGCGGGGTGTACTCGGGCTTGTGCTTGCCGCGCAGACGGCTGGCGATTTCGGTGGCCAGACGACCCAGGGTCTGACCTGCAGCGTCGACGACGTACCAGTCGCGCTTAACAGTTTCCGGTTTTGCAGTAAAAGTCTTCATTCGCTATAGCCTCAGGGGCCGCCCTGAAAATAAGACGGCGGATCTTACTGAATAGTGCTTGCTTTGACAAGTCAAAGACGGCCGGAAACAGACGCTATCGGGGGCTCGGGTCAGCGCGTCCGCTACGGCGGGGTGTTCGGCGGGCTAGGCATCCCCACCTTCTCTGTCAGCGAGCTAGGCGTTCCCGCGTCGAGAGCCGCGGAATTATGCCGATTGCAGCGAAAATAGCAACCTGCTTTGATGCACCCTCTCACCTGCAGTCGAAAACTAGGAGTCAGCAATGGAATACCGTCAGCTGGGCCGTACCGACCTCAGGGTCAGCGCCCTCTGCCTGGGCACCATGAACTGGGGCGAACAGAACAGCGAGGCCGAGGGCCATGCCCAGATCGAGCGCGCCAAGGCCTGCGGCATCAATTTCATGGATACCGCCGAGATGTACCCGGTGCCGCCGCGCGCCGAGACCTACAGCCGCACCGAACAGATCATCGGCAGCTACTTCAGGCAGCGGGGCGACCGCGCCGACTGGATTCTGGCGAGCAAGATCGCCGGCCCCGGCAACGGCATCGGCCATATCCGCGGCGGCCAGTTGAAATTCGACCGCGCGAATATAGTCGCGGCGCTGGACGCAAGCCTGAAACGCCTGCAGACCGACTGGATCGACCTCTACCAGCTGCACTGGCCGGAACGTCCGACCAACTTCTTCGGCCAGCTCGGCTACCAGCATCAGGAAGCGGACTTCACGCCGCTGGAAGAAACCCTGCAAGTGCTCGACGAGCAGGTCAAGGCCGGCAAGATCCGCCATATCGGCCTGTCCAACGAAACGCCCTGGGGCACCATGAAGTTCCTGCACCTGGCCGAGAGCCGCGGCTGGCCGCGTGCGGTGTCGATCCAGAACCCCTACAACCTGCTCAACCGCAGCTTCGAGGTGGGCCTGGCGGAGGTGGCGATGCGCGAGCAGTGCGGCCTGCTGGCCTACTCGCCGCTGGCCTTCGGCATGCTCAGCGGCAAGTACGAGGGCGGCGCGCGGCCGGCCGGCGCGCGCATCAGCCTGTTCAGCCGCTTCACCCGCTACACCAACCCGCAGTCGGAGGCTGCCTGCTCGCGCTACGTCGCCCTGGCCCGCGCACACGGCCTGGATCCGGCGCAGATGGCCCTGGCCTTCGTCACCGCACAGCCCTTCGTCACCAGCAACATCATCGGCGCCACCAGCCTGGCGCAACTGGACAGCAACCTGGCCAGCGCCGAGCTACGACTCTCCGAGGACGTGCTGGCCGGCATCGAGGCGATCCACAAGGCGCAGCCCAACCCGGCGCCCTGATCCCGACTCAAACGAAAAAGCCCGGCAATGCCGGGCTTTTTCTTGCCATCACCGCACTCAGACCAGCGAGCGGGCGATGATTTCCTTCATGATCTCGTTGGTGCCGGCGTAGATGCGCTGCACCCGCGCGTCGGCCCAGGCGCGCGCCACCGGGTATTCCCACATGTAGCCGTAGCCGCCGTGCAGCTGCACGCACTCGTCGAGCACCTTGCACTGCAGGTCGGTGCCCCAGTACTTGAGCATCGCCGCGGTGGGCACGTCGAGCTTGCCCTGCAGATGCAGCTCCAGGCAGCGGTCGACGAACACCCGGCCGACCTGGATCTCGGTGGCCATCTCGGCCAGCTTGAAGCGGGTGTTCTGGAAGTCCGCCACCGCCTTGCCGAACGCCTTGCGCTCGCGGGTGTAGTCCAGCGTCCACTGCAGCGCCGCCTCGGCCGAGGCCAGGGCGCCGACGCCGACGGTCAGGCGCTCCTGCGGCAGCTCCTGCATCAGGTAGGCGAAGCCCATGCCGGCCTGACCCAGCAGGTTTTCCTTGGGGACGCGCACGTCCTGGAAGAACAGCTCGGAGGTGTCCTGCGCCTTCATGCCCACCTTCTCCAGGCGCTTGCCCTTGGCGAAGCCCGGCGTACCCGCCTCCACTAGGAACAGGCTGGTGCCCTTGGCTCCGGCCTTGGGGTCGGTCTTGGCCACCACGATGACCAGGTCGGCCAGCCAGCCGTTGGTGATAAAGGTCTTCGAGCCGTTGATCACGTACTCGTCGCCGTCCAGCACGGCGGTGGTCTTCACCCCCTGCAGGTCGGAGCCGGCGCCCGGCTCGGTCATGGCGATGGCGGTGACCAGCTCGCCGCTGACCAGCTTGGGCAGGTAATGCTGCTTCTGCGCCTCGCTGCCGTAATGCAGGATGTAGGGCGCGACTATGTCCGAGTGCAGGGAGAAGCCGATGCCGGTCAGGCCCAGGCGGCCGATCTCCTCGATCACCACGGCGCTGTAGAGGAAGTCTGCGGCCATGCCGCCGTATTCCTCGGGGATGTGCGAGCAGAGCATGCCGGCCTCGCCGGCCTTGTTCCACAGCGCGCGGTCGACATGACCGTCCTTTTCCCACTGCGCATGAAAAGGCACCGCTTCCTGCTCGAGGAACTTGCGCACGCTGTCGCGGAACAGCTCATGGTCGGAGCTGAAAATCGTTCTGGGGATCATGGCGCTACCTGTGTCTGAGACCTTGGGGACAGTGGCCTCGACTTTAGCCAAGCAAACGCTTGGTCACACTGGACACAAGCGCCAAAAAATAAGACGATCCAGCCGTCGCATGACCGCTTAGCCCTAAAAAGAACAATATCTATGCCTACCCAATCCAATGCCCCGCTGCGCCGCGTCAGCATCCTCGCCACCGACGGCGTATTCGCCTCCACCCTGATGCAGGCCAAGGATTTCTTCCATATGGCCGGCATCCGTTACGCCAAGCAGCAGGGCCTGGGCCATGAGCCGCCGTTCGAGATCCACCTGGTCAGCCCGGACGGCCTGCCGGTGAACAGCTTCAGCAAGGTGCAGGTGCCGGTGGACGGCGGCCTGGAGGCCTGCGACGTGATCATCCTGCCGGCCTTCTGGGACGACTTCGACGCCCTCAGCCGCCGCTACCCGCAGGTGCTGGACTGGCTCAAACGCCAGCACGCGGCCGGCACGGCGATCTGCGGCGAGGCCAGTGGGGTGTTCTGGATGGCCGAGGCCGGCCTGCTCGACGGCAAGGAGGCGACCACCTACTGGCGTTTCTTCCGCGAGTTCGCCGAGCGCTTCCCCAGGGTGCTGCTCAACCAGGACAAGCACCTGTCCGATGCCGACAACCTGTACTGCGCCGGCGGCGTCACCTCGGCCTGCGACCTCTATATCTACCTGATCGAGCGCTACTGTGGCGCCGGCGTGGCCCAGGGCGTGGCCCGCGACATCCTCTACGAGGTGCAGCGCAGCTACACCCCGGGGCGCATAGGTTTCGGCGGGCAGAAGCTGCACCAGGACGTCACCGTGCTGCAGATTCAGCACTGGCTGGAGGAGCACTATGCCGACAAGTTCCGTTTCGAGGACGTGGCCCGCGAGCACGGCATGAGCATCCGCAATTTCATGCGCCGGTTCCAAGGTGCAACGGGCGACAAGCCGCTGCACTACCTGCAGCGCCTGCGCATCGAGACCGCCAAGAGCCTGCTGTCCTCCACCCGCAAGAGCATCAAGACCATCAGCTACGAGGTCGGTTACGACGACGCCAGCTTCTTCGCCCGGCTGTTCCGCCAGCACACCGAGCTGTCGCCGAATCAGTACCGCCGCCAGTTCCAGCACAAGGACAGCCACTGAACAGCCACCCACCCTTGGTTAGGTTGGCCGCAGGTGACGCCGGCCTATGATCGGGACACTGATAACAACAACAGGTCCATCGCCATGCGCCGCACCCTTATCGCCCTGCTTGCCGCCTGCAGCCTCACCGCCATGGCGGACGACAACTGGAAGCCCTTCCCGCTCGACCAGAGCGCCTACGACTACAGCGGCGACAAGCTGCGCCAGGCCTGGCCGCAGCTGACCCGCGGCTTCGGCGACTACCCCTTCCCCGACGCCGACTGGGTGGTGAGCATGGCCAGCCGCCATCCGCAGGCGCTGGAGAGGACCGTGGCGGCAGGCACCGGCTTCACCGGCAAGCCGGAAGAGGCCGAAGTTTATGCGCAGAAACTGCAGGAGGTCTGGCGCCTGATGTTCCGCGGCGACTTCGCCCAGGCCAAGGAGCAGGGCCTGGCGCTGGGCGTCGGCGGGCAGATCCCGGCGCTGTTCGCCCAGGTGATCTACGCCATGTTCCTGGTGCCGGAGCAGGCCGAGAAGCATCGCCTACTGGAAGAAGTGATCGCCTACACCGACGAGGCCGGCGAACTGGTGCAGGCCGACACCGTCGCCCAGTTCGGCCGAGTCTACGCCAAGGCGCGCCTGGGCGAGGAGCTGTCGGTGCCGGTGGTGCTCAAGCGCGGTTACACCTCGCAGATCCCCGACGAGCTCGAGGCGCTGCTGGCCAAGCAGCCGCAGCAGCCCTTCGCCCTGGCGCTGTACGGCGGCTACGAGGCCGGGGTGATCCGCAAGGTGGGCAAGCTGGTGGGCAAGATGACCTACGGGGTCAGCGCGGACAATATGGAGAAATACTTCAGCCGCAGCTTCCAGGCCCGCGACGACCTGCCGATCGGCCACTACGAATACGCCAACGCGCTGACCTACGTGTACGGCGACGACCAGCACGACAAGGTCGTCGAGCACCTCGAGCGCGCCGTGGCGATCAAGCCGATCAACGCCATGGAGGCCCTGGAAGTGGCCCACGCGCAGAAGATGCTCGCCCAGTACCAGCAGAAGCTGGCGAAGCACTGAACCGCCGGCGGCGCCCCTATCCGGATCGCCGCGCCAATACGAAAAAGGCGACCACTCGGGTCGCCTTTTTTCATGCTGCGCAAGCCATCAGGGCTTGTGCGGCCGCGACAGGAACTCGTGCGACTGCATCTCCAGCAGGCGGCTGAGGGTGCGCTGGAACTCGAAGGTCAGGCGGCCGCCGGTGTACAGGTCCTTCAGCTCCACCTCGGCGGAGATGATCAGCTTGACGTTGCGGTCGTAGAACTCGTCCACCAGGTTGATGAAGCGCCGCGCCATGTCGTCCTTGGCGGTGCTCATCTGCTCGACGTTGGCCAGGATCACCGCGTGGAAGATCTTGCCCAGCTCGATGTAGTCGTTCTGGCTGCGCGGTCCGTCGCACAGCTCGCGGAACTCGAACCAGGCCACGTCGTCGCCGACCTTGCGCGCAACTATGGGGCGGTTCTCGATCATCATCGCCTCGTGCTCCTGCACCGAGCAGTGCTCCGGCAGCAGGCTCCTGAAGCTCTTGTCCAGGCTGACCTCGGCCTCGGCGTCCAGCGGGAAGTGGAACAGCTCGGCCTGCTCCAACGCGCGCAGGCGGTAGTCGACGCCGCTGTCGACGTTGACGATGTCGGTGTGCTGCTTGAGCAGGGCGATGGCCGGCAGGAAGCGCGCGCGCTGCAGGCCGTCCTTGTACAGGCCGTCCGGCACGATGTTGGAGGTGGCCACCAGCGACACGCCGTTCTTGAACAGCTCCTCCAGCAGGGTGGCGAGGATCATCGCATCGGTGATATCGCTGACGAAGAATTCGTCGAAGCAGATCACCCGCGCCTCGTCGGCGAAGCGCCGGCCGATGATGGTCAGCGGGTTCTTCTCGCCCTTGAGGGTACGCATCTCCTCGTGCACGCGCTTCATGAAGCGGTGGAAGTGGGTGCGCATCTTCCGCTCGAAGGGCAGCGCGTCGAAGAAGGTATCGACCAGGTAGGTCTTGCCGCGCCCGACGCCACCCCAGAAATAGATGCCCTTGACCGGCCCCTGCGGCTTCTTGCCGAACAGTTTGCCGAGCAGACCGCCCTTGCCCTGGTCGGCGGCGACCAGCTCGTCGTACAGCCGCTGCAGGTGGCGCACGGCGTTTTCCTGGGCCGCATCATGGAAGAAGTCGGGCCGCTGGAGGTCGGCCTGATAGCGCTCGAAAGGAGTCATGATTCGTTAGCCGGGCAAGTAAAAACGGGGGCGTCACTTTAGCGACGCCCCCGTGGATTGGCAATCGCAGGTTGGGCTGAGCGCAGCGCAGCCCAACGACCGGCAACGGCATGCCATGAGCCGTTGGGCTTCGTCGCTACGCGCCTCAACCCAACCTACGGCGTCAGGCCGTTGCCCGGCTGCCATCCGGGCGACATCATTCCTGCGTCGCCAACGCCTCGCGCAGACGGGCGATGGCGGCGTCCAGCGCCACGGCATCGGCGAACTCGGGGCTGCTCGCCACGCATTCGTCATCCAGCCAGACGCCGAAGCCCTGCCCTTCGGCGCGCACATCCAGTGGTTCGCCGGACTGCAGGCGCTTATTGACCATGCCGGCCGACTTGCCATCGGCGAAGGCTTTCGACAGCAACAGCTGCTCGCCAGCGGCGTCCAGCAGGCGGAAGCGGAAGCTGCCGTCGTCGTCGCGGAAGCTGACGAAGCGCGCGCTCTTGGCCGCCTTCTTCTTCTCGCCGGAGGCGGTTTGCACCTGCTCGCGGAACGAACGCAGGCCCACCGCCTCGCGCAGCTCGCCGAGGAAGGGCGTGGCAATCTTGCGCGCCTTGGCGGCGCCGGCCAGGAGGATGTCCTCCAGATCGGCGGGCCTGGCGATCAGCGCGTTGTAGCGCTCGCGCGCCTCGCCCAGCTCGTTTTCCAGCAGCTGGTACAGGCGATTCTTCGCCTCGCCCCAGGCCAGGCCGCCTTCCAGCTCGGCGCGGAACTCGGCCTGCTGCGCCGGGGTGGCGAAGGCCTGGTACAGGGTGAACAGGTGCGAGCCGTCGGCGTCCTTGGGTTCGCCCGGCAGGCGCGAGTCGGTGACGATGCGGGCGATGGCGTCCTTGAGCTGCTTGGCGCTACCGAACAGCGGGATGGTGTTGTCGTAGCTCTTGCTCATCTTGCGGCCGTCGAGGCCGGGCAGGGTCGCCACCTCCTCCTCGATCACCGCCTCGGGCAGGGTGAACAGCTCGCGACCGGCGCCGAACAGGTGGTTGAAGCGCTGGCCGATGTCGCGGGCCATCTCCACGTGTTGGATCTGGTCACGGCCGACCGGCACCTTGTGCGCGTTGAACATCAGGATGTCCGCCGCCATCAGCACCGGGTAGCTGAACAGGCCCATGGTGATGCCGGCGTCCGGGTCTTCGCCGGCCTCGACGTTCTTGTCCACCGACGCCTTGTAGGCGTGGGCGCGATTGAGCAGGCCCTTGCCGGCGACGCAGGTGAGCAGCCAGCACAGCTCGGGAATCTCGGGAATGTCGGACTGGCGGTAGAAGGTCGCCTTGTTCACGTCCAGGCCCAGCGCCAGCCAGGTGGCGGCGATCTCCAGACGCGAGCGCTGGATGCGCGCCGGGTCGTCGCACTTGATCAGCGCATGGTAGTCGGCGAGGAAGTAGAAGGAATCGGCATCCGCGGCGCGGCTGGCGACTATGGCCGGGCGGATGGCGCCGGCGTAGTTGCCCAGGTGCGGGGTGCCGGTGGTGGTGATGCCGGTGAGGATACGGGTGGTCATGGCGTTCGCTTGTCGTACAGCTGGTTCAGAGACGCGGCAACAGCAGATCCTTCAGATCGGTCAGCTTGCCGTGAAAGAAGTGGCCGCATTCTGCCACTTTCAGCAGCTCGTGGGCACGCCCAAGGTTCGCCGACCAGTCGTACACCGCCTGCGGCTCGACCACTTCGTCGGCGTCCGGCTGGATCAGCACCAGCGGGCAAGTGGCCGCCGGCGGATTGTCGGCGGTCAGCCGGTGCACCGCCGGCGCCACCATAAACAGCTTGTCCAGCGCCACGCCCTGGCGCTCCAGACGCGCGCCCAGCGCGGCGGCGACGAAACCGCCGAAGGAGAACCCGAGCAGGGTGAGCGGCAGATCCGGGTACCCTTCGCGCAGCCAGGCGGCCACCGCTTCGGCGTCGTCCACCTCGCCGCTGCCCATGTCATGGCTGCCGGCACTGGCGCCGACGCCGCGATAATTGAAGCGCAGGGTATGCAGGCCGCAGTCGCGGGCGCTGCGTTGCAGGGTGGAAACCACCTTGTTGAGCATGGTGCCGCCCTGCACCGGATTGGGGTGGCAGATCAGCGCCACGCCGCGGGCGTCGGGCACTTCGAGAAAAAGGGCTTCGAGCTGGCCGACGGGGCCAGGGATAAAAACGGCGGTTTCGCGGTTGAGCAACAGAGAACTCCGTGACCCCGGATCGGGTCGACTCGTCTAGCAAACTGTCTGCGCGGCACGGCATAGCCGTATACAGCGCAGGTTCGAGCCGCTAACGTAAAGCAAAGCCGTTTTGAGAGGAAGGACTCGTGGAACAGACCCTTACAGCCTGGTTGATACCCGCCCTGACCCTGGTGGTCGGCATTGCCGTCGGCTTTCTGATCGCTCGCCTGGCGCCCAGCGCCGCACCGAGCCGCACGCAGCGGCAAATGGAAGAAATGCAGGCACGCTTCGAGGCCTACCAGAACGAAGTGGTGACCCACTTCAACACCACCGCCAGCCTGGTGAAGAAACTCACCCAGAGCTACCAGGACGTGCAGGAGCACCTGTCCGACGGCGCCAATCGTCTGGCCCTGGACGAACTGACCCGCCAGCGTCTGCTGGCCGCCCTCAGCAGCAGCGAAGGCGGCGAGAAGCGCGAACGCCTGACCCCGCCGAAGAACTATGAAATGCCCAAGGACTACGCGCCGAAAAGCGACGGTCCCGGCATGCTGGACGAGAGCTACGGGTTGAAGAAGTAACCCCTCGGCCAAGACAGGGAGCCCCGCTATTGCGGGGCTTTTTATTGGCCTTGTAGCCCGGATGCAATCCGGGAAGGCTCGACCCGGGCACCCTGGATGGCCGCCAAGGCGCAGGTTTATCCGCGAAATTCACCGCGCAACCGCGAATAGATTCGCACCTGCGGAGGCTGGATCGGCGCATCGACAGGCCAGGTGGACCTCGCCCGTTACGCCCCAATAAAGCGCAACCAACAAAAAGCCCCGCTGGCGAGCGGGGCTTTTTGCATTGCGCGCAGGCTGTTAGATGGCGCCGCGACTACGCAGCAGCTGCAGCACCTGCTTGACGCCCTCTTCCACCGACACGGTCTGGGTGTCGATCACCAGATCGGCGTCCAGCGGCACGTCGTAGGCGAAGGACTCGCCGGGGATGTTGTCGCTGGCGGCGGCATACAGGCCCTGCGGGTCACGCTCGCGGCAGACCTGCGGCGAGGCCTGCACGTAGACGGTGAGCAGGCGCTCGCCGCCGATCAGCGCCTTGGCCTGCTCGCGGCCCTCGGCATCCGGGGCGACGAAGGCGGCCAAGGTCAGCAGGCCGGCCTCGTTGAACTGGCGCGCCACATGGGCGGCGCGACGCCAGTTCTCGGTACGCCCGGCGCGATCCTGCGGCAGGCCCTTGTTCAGGTCGTGGCGCAGGTTCTGGCCATCGAGCACGTAGACGGCGCGGCCCATGTCGAACAGCTTGCGCTCCACGGCGTAGGCCAGGGTGCTCTTGCCGGCGCCGGACAGGCCGCTGAACAGCACGGTGGCCGGCTGCTGGCCGAAGCGCGCGGCGCGCTCGTCGGTCGACACATGGGCCAGACGGCCGTGCTGGCCGCCGCCATGGCCGACCGGATCGGCAATGATCATGCCCGCGCCGACGGTACCGTTGGTCAGGCGGTCGATGACGATAAAGGCGCCGGTGGTGCGGTTGTGCTCGTAGCCGTCCAGGGCAATGGGCGCATCCAGGGCGACCTTGACCCGGCCGATCTCGTTGAGCTTCAGTTCGCTGGCCGCGCCCTGCTCCAGGGTGTTGACGTCGACGCGGTGCACGATGCTCGGGATCGAGCCCGGCACGTAGCTGGTGGCGCGCTTGATGTCGTACTTCTTGCCCGGCAGCATCGGCTCTTCGCCCATCCACACCAGCATGGCCTCGAAGCTGTCGGTGACCTGCGGACGGTTGTCGGCGTGCACCAGCATGTCGCCGCGCGACACGTCGATCTCGTCTTCCAGGGTCAGGGTGATGGCCTGGCCGGGGCCGGCGTGCTCCAGCTCGCCCTCGAAGGTGACGATGGACTTGACCTTGCTGGTCTTGCCCGACGGCAGCGCCATCACTTCGTCGCCCTTGCGCACGATGCCGCTGGCCAGGGTGCCGGCGAAGCCGCGGAAGTTGAGGTTGGGGCGGTTGACGTACTGCACCGGGAAGCGCAGGTCGTCGAAATTGCGGTCGCCCGCCACTTCCACGGTCTCGAGGATTTCCATCAGCGACTGGCCGTCGTACCAAGGCGAGCGCTCGGACTTGTTGACCACGTTGTCGCCTTTCAGCGCCGACATGGGGACGAAATGCAGCGTACTGGGCTTGAGGCTGATCTTGTCGGCGAAGGCCAGGTAGTCGGCCTTGATCGACTCGAACACGCCCTGATCGAAGTCCTTGAGGTCCATCTTGTTGACCGCGACGACGATGTGCTTGATGCCCAGCAAGGAGGCGATGAAGCTGTGGCGCTTGGTCTGGGTCTGCACGCCGTAGCGGGCGTCGATCAGGATAATGGCCAGGTCGCAGGTGGACGCGCCGGTGGCCATGTTACGGGTGTACTGCTCATGGCCGGGGGTGTCGGCGATGATGAACTTGCGCTTGGCCGTACTGAAATAGCGGTAGGCCACGTCGATGGTGATGCCCTGCTCGCGCTCGGCCTGCAGGCCGTCGACCAGCAGCGCCAGGTCGATGTCGTCGCCGGTGGTGCCGACCTTCTTCGAGTCGCGGCTGATGGCCTCCAGATGGTCCTCGTAGATCATCTTGGAGTCGTGCAGCAGGCGCCCGATCAGGGTGCTCTTGCCGTCGTCGACGTTGCCGCAGGTGAGGAAGCGCAGCAGTTCCTTGCGTTCGTGCTGGGCCAGGTAGGCGAGGATGTCCTCGCTGATCAAATCGGATTGATGACTCATGGTGCGGAATCCTTAGAAGTAGCCCTGGCGTTTTTTCTCTTCCATCGAGCCGGCGGCGTCGTGGTCGATCACCCGGCCCTGGCGTTCGGAAGTACGAGTCAGGAGCATTTCCTGGATGATGTCCGGCAGGGTCGCCGCGGTGGACTCCACCGCGCCGGTCAGCGGGTAGCAGCCCAGGGTGCGGAAGCGCACCATCTTCTTGGTGATGCGCGCCTTCTCCTCGTCCGACAGGTGCTCGAGGATGCGCTCGTCGTCGATCATGATCAGGGTGCCGTTCCTCTCGATCACTTCGCGCTCGGCGGCGAAGTACAGCGGCACGATCGGGATCTGCTCCAGGTAGATGTACTGCCAGATGTCCAGCTCGGTCCAGTTCGACAGCGGGAACACGCGGATCGACTCGCCCTTCTTGACCTTGCCGTTGTACACGTTCCACAGCTCGGGACGCTGGTTCTTCGGGTCCCAGCGGTGCTTGCTGTCGCGGAAGGAATACACGCGCTCCTTGGCGCGGGACTTCTCCTCATCGCGGCGCGCGCCACCGAAGGCGGCGTCGAAGCCGTACTTGTCCAAAGCCTGCTTGAGGCCCTCGGTCTTCATCACGTCGGTGTGCTTGGCACTGCCGTAGGTGAAGGGGTTCATGTCCTGCGCCACGCCATCGGGGTTGATGTGGGTGATCAGGTCCAGGCCCATCTCGCTGACCATCTTGTCGCGGAAGCGATACATCTCCTGGAATTTCCAGCGGGTGTCGACGTGCATCACCGGGAACGGCAGCTTGCCGGGAAAGAACGCCTTGCGCGCCAGGTGCAGCATCACGGCAGAGTCTTTACCGATGGAATAGAGCATTACCGGGTTGTCGAATTCGGCGGCCACTTCACGAATGATGTGGATACTTTCCGCCTCCAGCTGCTTCAGGTGGGTCAGTTTATCGAGCATGGCTACTCACGGTTTGCTGTGTAATTGGGCCGGCGGGCCGTGGACGAGGGCGCACTCTAGCACAGCGCCAACTTCTAATCAGGACGCTACTTAGATCGAAAAGGTCTAGTTTTATACCCGCAAGAAAGCGCCCTCAGATCGGATTCGGGCAGTCGATAAACAGGTGTTCGAGGGCGAAGCGCCGCGCCAGGTAGTCGCCCAGCGCCTGCACGCCGTAGCGTTCGGTGGCGTGGTGGCCGGCGGCGATGAAGGCGATGCCGTTTTCCCGCGCGCTGTGGAAGGTCTGCTCGGAGGCTTCGCCGGTCAGGTACAGGTCGACGCCGGCGGCGATGGCCTGGTCGATATAGCCCTGACCGCCACCGGTGCACCAGCCAACCCGGCGGATCAGTCCCTCGCCCGCCACCAGCAGCGGCTCGCGGCCGAGCGCCTGTTGCACCTGGCGAGCGAAATCGGCGGCGCTCATCGGCTCTTCCAGCGACCCCACCAGGCCGACGGTGCGCAGGTTGTCCGGCTCCAGCGGGCCTTCGACGACGATGCCGAGCTGGCGCGCCAGTTGCACGTTGTTGCCCACCTCGGGGTGCAGATCCAGCGGCAGGTGATAGGCCAGCAGGCTGATGTCGGCAGCCAGCAGTGCCTTCAGCCGGCGCTGCTTCATACCGGTGACGCAAGGGTTCTCGCCCTTCCAGAAGTAGCCGTGGTGCACCAGCAGCACGTCGGCCTCGGCGTCGATGGCCGCCTCGATCAGCGCCTGGCTGGCGGTGACGCCGCTGACGATGCGCCGCACCTGCGGCCGCCCCTCGACCTGCAGGCCGTTGGGGCAGTAATCGGCGATGCGCGCGGCGCCCAGATAGGCATCGGCTTCGGCGACCAGGGTAGACAAGGCAATGGCCATGGGGTTTCCTCACAAGCTGTTGCGGGCCGCTGCCTTATTGGCCGGCACCTCTCTATAATGCGCCACCTTAAGGGGCACCTTGGCCCCTCGCAACTCTCAGAGATCGTCTCGATGTCCCAGGCCCTGCGTTTCCTCGGCTGGCCCTTGCTGGTCGGCGTGCTGCTCGCGCTGTTGATTATCCAGCGCTACCCGGAGTGGGTCGGCCTGCCCCGCCAGGAAGTGCATATGCTGCAGGCGCCGATCTACAGCCGTCTGCAAGAAGGCCCGGTGTCCTATGCCGAGGCGGTGGATACCGCCTCGCCAGCGGTGGCCAACCTCTACACCACCAAGCTGGTGAGCAAGCCGACGCACCCGCTGTTCGAGGACCCCACCTTCCGCCGCTTCTTCGGCGACAACCTGCCGCGCCAGCAGCGCATGGAGTCGAGCCTGGGCTCGGCGGTGCTGATGAGCCGCGAGGGCTACCTGCTGACCAACAACCACGTGGTCAGCGGCGCCGACCAGATAGTGGTGGCGCTCAAGGATGGTCGCGACACCCTGGCGCGGGTGATCGGCACCGATCCGGAAACCGACCTGGCGGTACTCAAGATCGATCTGCCCGACCTGCCGGCCATCACCCTGGGCCGCTCCGACACCATCAAGATCGGCGACGTCACCCTGGCCATCGGCAACCCCTTCGGCGTCGGCCAGACCGTGACCATGGGCATCATCAGCGCCACCGGGCGCAACCAGCTGGGCCTCAATACCTACGAGGACTTCATCCAGACCGACGCGGCGATCAACCCGGGCAACTCCGGCGGCGCGCTGGTCGACGCCCACGGCAACCTGGTGGGCATCAACACCGCGATCTTCTCCAAGTCCGGCGGCTCGCAGGGCATCGGCTTCGCCATCCCGGTCAAGCTGGCGCTGGAGGTGATGCAGGCGATCATCGAGCACGGCCAAGTGATTCGCGGCTGGCTGGGCATCGAGGTGCAGCCGCTGACCCCGGAACTGGCCGAGTCCTTCGGCCTCGAAGGCCGCCCCGGCATCGTCGTCGCCGGCCTGTACCGCGACGGCCCGGCGCAGAAGGCCGGCCTGCAGCCGGGCGACCTGATCCTCAGCATCGACGGCGAACCGGCCGGCGACGGCCGCCGCTCGATGAACCAGGTGGCGCGCACCAAGCCGGGGGACCAGATCCGCATCGAGGTGCTGCGCAACGGCAAGACGCTGGAACTGACCGCGGAAATCGGCCTGCGCCCCCCCGTCAACGGCAACTGATCGGCTGAATTTTCATCTGGGAACTCTTCTCGATTGGGTTTAATGTTATGTTATTACATTAAATCCCATCGACAGGAGCCTTCCCTTGCGCGCCACCCTTGCCCTGCTTGCCAGCCTGCTGGCTCCCAGCGCCCTCGCCACGCCATCTCCCGCCCAGCTCGAAGACAGCATCATCAGCGCCGACGCCGAGCTGGCCGACGGTCCGGTGCAGGGCTACCGCGCCACGCGCTCGGCCAGCGCCACCCGCACCGACACGCGCATCGAGGCGATTCCCCAGAGCATCGCCGTGGTGCCCGCCCAGGTGCTCGACGACCTCGGCAGCACGCGCATCGACCGCGCCCTGGATTTCGCCGGCGGCGTGTCGCGGCAGAACAACTTCGGCGGCCTGACCTTCCTCAACTACAGCGTGCGTGGCTTCACCACCGGCGAGCTGTACCGCAACGGTTTCGCCATCAACCGCGGCAGCTACAGCTCGCCGGACGCCTCGGCCATCGAGCGCCTGGAGGTGCTCAAGGGCCCGGCCGCGGCACTCTATGGCCGCGGCGACCCCGGCGGCCTGGTCAATATCGTCACCAAGCGCCCGCAACTGGAGCCCTTCACCCAGTTCAAGGCCAGCGCCGGACGCTGGGATCGCTACCGCAGCAGTCTCGACGTCAACACGCCGCTGAACGCCGAGGGCACGCTGCTCTCGCGGGTCAACCTGGCGGTGGAAGACAACGGCAGTTTTCGGGACCACGTCGGCAACCAGCGGCAGATCGTCAACCCGGCGCTGAGCTGGCAGCTGTCGCCCGACACCCTGCTGACCCTCGATAGCGAGTTCTCGCGCACCGACTCGGTGTTCGACCGTGGCATTCCGGCGGTCGACGGCAAGATGGGCGCGGTCAAGCGCTCGACCTTTCTCGGCGAGCCCAACGACGGCGAGATCCGCAACGACAACCAGCTGCTGCAGGCCAGCCTCGAGCACTATCTGAACGATGCCTGGAAACTGCGCCTGGCCAGCCATTACAGCCAGGGCACGCTGGACGGCAACAGCTCGGAGCCGTCGCGGCTGATCGGCGACCAGGTCACGCGCTTCTATCGCGAGCGCAGTTTCGAGTGGAACGACAGCATCACCCAGGCCGAACTGCACGGCCAGTTCGAGCTGGCCGGCTGGCAGCACCAGACGCTGCTGGGCCTGGAGTACGAGAACTACCGCAACAGCCAGAAGTACCCGCAGAGCGTCACCGGCCTGGGCTATGGCCAGGACATCTACAACCCGATCTACGGGCAACCGAAACCACCCATCGTCAATCCCAACGACTTCCACGAGCATACCGAGAGCTACGCCCTCAACCTGCAGGACCAGATCGCCTTCAGCGAGCGCTGGAGCGGCCTGCTCGGCGTGCGCCTGGAGCGTTTCGAGCAGACTGCGCGCAACCGCAGCACGCGGGTCAGCAACGAGCAGAGCAAGGATGTCGCCACCCCGCGCGCGGGCCTGCTCTATCAGCTGATGCCTGAAGTCGGCGTGTTCGCCAACGCCTCGATGTCGTTCAAACCCAATGCCATCGGCGCTCAGGGGCAGGTGTTCAAACCGGAAAAGGGTCTCGGCTATGAAACGGGGCTCAAGCTCGACCTGCTCGACAGCCGCCTGGGCGCCACCGTGGCGCTGTTTCATATCGACAAGGAAAACGTGCTGACCGCCGACCCGAACAGTCCCGGCGACAGCATCGCCGCCGGCAAGGCGCGCAGCCAGGGCCTCGACCTGCAGATCAGCGGCCAGCTCAGCGAGGCCATGAGGCTTATCGGTGCCTACGCCTACATCGACGCCGAAGTGACCGAGGACAACAGCATCCCCGAGGGCAGCGACCTGCTCGGCATCGCCCGCAACAGCGCCAGCCTGATGGGCGTCTATCAGTTCCAGGGCGGCGCCCTGCAAGGCTCGGAGCTCGGCGCCGCGATCACCCATGTCGGCGACCGCTCCGGGCAGACCGGCAGCGATTTCGAGCTGCCGGCCTACACCACGGTCGACCTGCTGGCGCGCTGGCAGGCCACCCAGGACCTCAGCCTGGGCCTGAACCTCAACAACCTGCTCGACCGCAAGTACTACGAGCGCTCGTTCAACAGCGTCTGGGTACTGCCCGGCGAGCCCCGCAACCTCAGCGTCAACCTGACCCTCAACCTCTGAACCGGAGTTTCACATGCGTATCCCTGCCTACCTGCTCCTCGCCGGCCTGTTCGCCAGCGGCAACGTCCTTGCCCATGGTCTGTGGACCGAACAGCGTCGCGGCAACATCGAAGTGGTCTATGGCCACGGCGCCGAGGACAACGTCTTCAAGGCCGAGAAGATCAGCGGGGCCTGGGCCTATGACGCCGCCGGCAAGATGATCCCGGTGAGCGTCGAGCGCCTGAGCGACCACGCCCGCCTGCAGCCACTGAAGCCCCCCGCCGTGCTCGGCGTGGCCCTGGACAACGGCGCCTGGTCGAAGACCCCGGACGGCCAATGGATCAACCAGGGTCGCAGCCAGGTCGCGAACTCGACCCAGTCGCTGCACACCTACAAGTACAGCCTGGCGATCTACGCAGAAGGCGCCCAGCTGCCGGCGCTGGATCAACTGAAGATGGTCATAGTGCCGGAAACCGACCCGCTCAAGGTCGGCCCGGGCAAGTCGTTGCCGGTGCGGGTGCTGGTGGACGGCAAGCCGCTGGCGGGCGTCGAGCTGGTCGGCGACTACCGCGGCGCGCCGCACCAGGTCAGCGCGGTGACCGATGCCGAGGGTCGCGCGCAGGTACCGGTACGCAACCAGGGGCTGAACATCATCAGCGCCGAGGTCAGCCTGCCGGTGGCGAACGATGCGGATATCGAGACTCGCGGCCTGTTCGCCTCGCTGACCTTCCTCGGCCAGGCGCACCACGAATAACCGCGGTCAGGGGGCTCAGGAGGCCAGGTAGGACGAGCGGGTCAGGCCCAGACGCAGGGCGTCGAGGAACTGGGTGCGCTCGCGGGCGCTGATCCTGGCGCTGGCCACCTTGTCGCGGTAGTGGGTCATCAGCTCCTCGGGCGACAGGTGCACGTAGCGCAGCATGTCCTCGATGGTGTCGTGGGTCTCGATGCCGGCGTGGTACACGCTGCCGTCGGCGTTCTGATAGATGTTCACCGAGTCGGTGTCGCCGAACAGGTTGTGCATATCGCCCAGGATCTCCTGGTAGGCGCCGACCAGGAAGATGCCCAGCACATAGTCCTCGCCCTCGCGCACCTCGTGCACCGGCAGGCTGGTCTCGATCGACTGCTCGTCGACGTACTGACGGATCTTGCCGTCGGAGTCGCAGGTCAGGTCCTGCAGCACGGCGCGGCGCAGCGGCTCCTCGTCCAGCCGCGACAGCGGCAGAATCGGCAGGATCTGGCCGATGGCCCAGGTGTCCGGCAGGCTCTGGAACACCGAGAAGTTGCAGATGTACTTGTCCGCCAGCTTGTCGTTGAGCTCGTCGAGCACCGCGCGGTGCGAACGCTGACGCGCCTTGAGCTGGTTGTACAGGCGCCGGCAGATGGCGAAGTAGCACTGCTCGGCCAGGGCCTTCTGCGGCAGATCGAGCTTGCCCGCCGAGTACTGTGCCGCCACCTCCTCGATGTAGTGGGTGGCGCGCCAGTAGGTCTCGGCGACCATCTCCGGGTCGCTGTCGTCGAGCAGCTCGATCAGCACCTGCAGCACTTCCGGCTGTTCGACGCTGGCATCGATCTCCGGCACCTTGTCGTTGTGCCGCTCGACGTCGGTGACCTGCACCAGCAGCACGGCGTGGTGCGCGGTCATGGCCCGGCCGCTCTCGGAGAAGATGTGCGGATGGGGGATTTCCTGGCGGTCGCAGAATTCCTTGAGCATGTCGACCACGGCATCGGCGTAGTCCTGCATGTCGTAGTTGATCGAGCTGGCGTTGCGCGAGTGGGTGCCGTCGTAGTCCACCCCCAGGCCGCCGCCGACGTCGATGTGATCGACCGGCAGGCCCAGCGCGCGCAGCTCGCCGTAGTAACGGATGGCCTCGCGGAAGCCCTTGCGGTAGTCGGCGATGTTGGCGATCTGCGAGCCCATATGGAAATGCAGCAGGCGAATCCCCTGATCCAGGCCGGCGGCCTTGAAACGCTCGACCACCTGCAGGATCTGCGCGGCGGACAGGCCGAACTTGGACTTCTCGCCGCCGGTGTCGGCCCACTTGCTTGATGCCAGCGAGGACAGGCGCACGCGCAGGCCGATCTGCGGCGCGACCTTGAGTTCGGCCGCCTCCTCGATCACCAGGCGCACCTCGGATTCCTTTTCGATAACGATGAACACGTTGTGGCCGAGCTTCTGCCCCATCAGCGCCAGACGGATGAACTCGCGGTCCTTGTAGCCGTTGCAGACGATGGTGCCGCCCTTCGGCGCCAGCGCCAGCACCGCCAGCAGCTCGGGCTTGGAGCCGGCTTCCAGGCCGATGGAGACGTTCTGCGTGGCGATGATGTTCTCCACCACCGCCTCCTGCTGGTTGACCTTGATCGGGTACAGCGCGGTGTAGCGGCTCTGGTATTCGAGGCGCTCGATGCTGGCGTCGAAGGCACCGGTCAGACGGCGTACGCGGTCCTGCAGGATGTCCGGAAAGCGCACCAGCAAGGGCAGCGACAGACCGCTCTGACGCAACTCGTCGACCTGGTCGTAGAGGTCGATCGGCGCGCTGTCCGGGCCGTTGGGACGCACTTCGATGCGGCCGGCATCATTGATCGAAAAATAGCCGGCGCCCCAATGGCGAATACCGTAGACACTGCGGCTGTCGGCTACCGTCCACTGGCTGCCGTCGTCTTTGCGGGTGCGTCGTGCGGACATCGGGTTCTCCCATGAGAATGAGTCTGGCCCTCTAGGTGGCCAGCCTGGAAATTAAGGATGCAAGATGACGTTTGCTCGGCGGTTGACCGCATGAGCAGCATCGAAGTTTAGGAAATGACGCTTCAGCCGCCGGACTTCTTCGCGGTGAAACCGCGCTTGCTCAGTTCCGCGAGGAGCAACTCGACATGATCGCCCTGGATCTCGATCACCCCGTCCTTCAGCGCGCCGCCGATGCCGCAGCGCTTCTTCAGCGCGCTGGCCAGCTCCTTGAGCGGCTCCTCGGCCAGCGGCACACCGCTCACCGTGGTCACCGTCTTGCCGCCACGCCCCTTGGTTTCACGGCGTACGCGGGCGATGCCGTCACCGGCGGGAAGCTGGCTCTGCTTGCAGCTGCAGGCGTCCACCGGTTGGCCGCAGTCGGGGCAATGCCGACCAGTGTCGGTGGAATAGACGAGACCGCTCAGGGCGGAAAATGACGAAGCTTTCTTGACCACCGGCTTGTCCTCGTAGGGGTCAGGATAGCGACTGGTCGACGGGCGTCGACCGCGAAGCCCCACTCTGGCAGGGGCAGCGCAAGCGGACAGACGTCCGCTGAAAAGGTCGCGCAGTGTAACGGCAAAGGCGGCGCTTGCTAAGTACGGATTTGCGTCATTGTGCGGCACTTTGGCGACGCCGTTCGTCATCGCGCACGGCGTGCTCGGAATGCCTGACACCCCGGATTGCATCCGGGCTACCTGGTTGCCGCCAGGTAACGCTCCAGCGCGGCCAGCGAGTCCGGACAATAGGACAAGCGGCGGGTCTCCTCCAGCGCCTGCTCGACGCTGATGAAGCGAGCCTCCAACACCTCTTCCGGCTGCAGCACCAGCGGCGCATCCGACACCGCCGAGTAGGCCATGCACCACAGCCGGCTTTCCGGGGCGTCGTAGAGAAAATGCGCATGCTCCACCAGCTCGGCGCCGACTATGCCCAGCTCCTCGGCCAGTTCGCGCTCGGCCGACTCGGCGTATGCCTCGCCTTCCAGCACCATGCCGCCGGCGGCCACGTCCCAGTAGCCGGGATACAGCGCCTTGCTCAGGGTGCGCCGGTGCACGCAGAGCAGGCCGGCCGAGTTGAACAGCAGGATATAGGTGCCGCGGCCGATCAACCGGCGCTCACGCAGCTCGGCGCGCGAAACCCCGCCGAGCGGCCGGTCCTGTTCGTCGACCCAGGCCACCCGCTCGGCGTCGGAGGCGGCGCGATGCGCCGCTTCCGCCTCGGAGATCGCCGCCATCAGCCCTGGCTCAGCAGCTGGCGCAGGTCGATGATCGCCGCGTTGGCCCGTGAGATGTAGTTGGCCATCACCAGCGAGTGGTTGGCCAGCAGGCCATAGCCGCTGCCGTTGAGGATCATCGGGCTCCACAGGGTTTCCTGCGCCGCCTCCAGCTCGCGGATGATCTGCCGCACGCTGACCGTGGCGTTCTTCTTCGCCAGCACGTCGGCGAAATCCACCTCGACCGCGCGCAGCAGGTGGGCCAGTGCCCAGGCCTGGCCGCGCGCCTCGTAGAACACGTTGTCGATCTGCAGCCAGGGCGTCTCGTAGATGCCGCCCTCGCCCACCGCCGTGGCGTCCGGCTCGCTCGGCAGCACCTCGGTATTCAGGCGCACCTGACCGACGCTGGCGGACAGCCGCTGCGACAGCGAGCCGAGGCGGGTGCCGGCGTCGCCCAGCCAGTTGTTGAGGTTGTCGGCGCGGGTATAGAACTGCGCGTTCTGCTTGCTCGGATCGGCCAGGCGGGCCAGGTAGCGATCCAGCGCCTTGATCCCTTCGCGGTACTCGGACTCCGAGGCCGGCAGCGCCCAGCTCTTGTTGTCGAAGTGGAAGCGCGGCTCGGCCTGGGCCAGGTCCGGGTCCTCGGTGGATTGCGACTGCGAGCGGGCGAAGTCCTTGCGCAGGGCGCGGGAGAAGTCACGCACCTGCACCAGCACGCCGTACTCCCAGCTCGGCATGTTGTCCAGCCACAGGCCGGGCGGCGCCAGGTCGTTGGACAGGTAGCCGCCGGGCTTGTCCAGCAGGGTGCCGGCCACCTGCTTGAGGGTCTCCACCGTGGTGTAGCCGCCGACCAGCTGGCGCTTGGCCTGCTCCGCCGCGGCCTGGGCCCGCTGCTGCACCGGGAAGGCCGACGGCTCCTGACTCCAGTACCAGCCGACCACCAGGGCCAGCAGCAGGTAGACGCCGAGCAGTCCGCCGACCGCGCGACCGATCAGGCTGGCGCCGCTGCGCTCGCCTGCGTACGTGGCGGCCTTGGCGGCGGCGTCGGGCGAGCTCGCCGCGCGATTCTTCCAGTCCAGCATGGCAGTGTCCTTCCTTCAGCAAATTCGAATGTTCGACCGCGCCCCGAACAACGGGTTGCGTGTCCCGCACTATAAGGCAAGCTCGCCGCAAAGCGCAGGGCGCACGGGCAAACTTACCGCCGGTGGCAAGTCAGTGGGAAAAAGCTAGGTTTATGTCGCCTATTCGACAGAAAACACGACGCCAATTGATCGACGGCACTGTCAGCGCCGCCGCCAAGTGATAGCATCGAGCCACCACTGACCCAGTCATTTAAAGAAGTCGGCCCATGACCGAGCACCCAGACCCCAGTCGCGATCGCCTCAAGCATCACTTCGCCCAGCGCGTGATCCATCAGGCGCGCCAGGTGCTGGAAGTCTGGCAGCGCCTGCAGCGCAGCGAATGGAACGACGCCGGCATGGCCGAACTGGGCGAGGCCAACCTGCGCCTGCTGCGCTACGCCGAGCGCTTCGAGCAGGCCGAGCATGCCCAGCTGGCCGAGGCCATCGCCGCCAGCCTGATGGCGGTGGCGGACAACCGCGGACGCCTCAACAGCAGCCTGATCGGCCAGCTCAACCTGGCCATGCAGCGCCTGTCGCGCACCGGCCTGCGCCACGGCGACGCGTTCGAGCAGACCTTCCTGCCGCCGCTGCGCAAGCCGGTCTACCTGGCCCTGCAGGACACCGCCCGCGCCGAGCGCCTGGCCCAGCAGCTGGAGTTCTTCGGCCTGGCCGCGCAGGCGCTGACAGACGCCGCGGCGTTTCGCGCCGCGATCGCCGAGCGCCACCCGGCCGCCATCGTCATGGACGTCGACTTCGCCGGTGCCGGCCTGGCGCTGGCCGACTCGCTGCAGCAGGGCCTGGAGCAGAAGATTCCGCTGCTGTTCTTCAGCCACCGCGACACCGACACGCCGACCCGCCTGGCCGCGGTGCGCGCCGGCGGCCAGGAGTTCTTCACCGGCTCGCTGGACGCCTCCAGCCTGCTCGAACGCATCGAGGTGCTGACCCACGTCGCCCAGTACGATCCCTACAAGGTGCTGATCGTCGACGACTCCAAGGCCCAGGCCACCCACACCGAGCGCGTGCTCAACAGCGCCGGCATCCTCACCCACACCCTGACCGAGCCGATCCAGGCGATGGACGCGCTGGCCGAGTTCCAGCCCGACCTGATCATTCTCGACATGTACATGCCCGAGTGCAGCGGCACCGAGCTGGCCAAGGTGATCCGCCACAACGACCGCTACGTCAGCGTGCCGATCATCTACCTGTCGGCCGAGGACGACCTGGACAAGCAGCTCGACGCCATGAGCGAGGGCGGCGACGATTTCCTCACCAAACCGATCAAGCCGCGTCATCTGATCGCCACCGTGCGCAACCGCGCCGCCCGCGCGCGCAACCTCAAGGCGCGCATGGTGCGCGACAGCCTGACCGGCCTGTACAACCACACCCACACCCTGCAGCTGCTCGAGGACGCCTGCTTCCGCGCGCGCCGCGACGAGCAGCCGCTGGCCTTCGCCATGCTCGACATCGACCACTTCAAGAGGGTCAACGACAGCTACGGCCACCCCATGGGCGACCGGGTGATCAAGAGCCTGGCGCTGTTTCTCAAACAGCGCCTGCGCAAGACCGACCATATCGGCCGCTACGGCGGCGAGGAATTCGCCGTGGTGCTGCCCGATACCGACGAGCAATCGGCGCTGCGGGTGCTCGAGGAAATCCGCCAGCGCTTCGCCGAGATCCACTACCCGGCGCAGCCGCAGGACCTCTCCTGCACCTTCAGCTGCGGCATCGCCATGCTGCAGCCGGGCCTGGACGGCAACGCCCTGTCCAAGCAGGCCGACGAGGCGCTGTACCGGGCCAAGCACGGCGGCCGCAACCGGGTGGAGCTGTACCGCGGCGCGTGAAGGCTCCCAGCCGCCGGAACGTGACGCAACGCACAACGTCATCAGCCTGTAACCAAACCGCAATAGGCTCGCGGGCATCGTTCAGCCGTCGATCGAGCCCGCCATGCGTCTCAAGCTGCTCACCAACCTCAACACCCTGCTGCTGGTCACCGTCTGCGTCGCCCTGGCGGCGACCCTGTGGTGGTCGCAGCGCGCGCTGCAGCAGCCGTTCCAGCTGATGGAGCGCTACCTGGCGCTGTCCCAGCAGTTCCAGCAGGACGTGGCCGGCAATATCCAGGCCTACCTGGCCAGCGGCGATGCCCTGCGCCACAGCGCCGCGGGCCAGGCCATCGACGGCCTGGAGCTGGCGCTCGACGAGCTGCCGGCGCCGCTGGCCGAGGAGCTGCGGCCGAGTCTGGAGCAATTGCGCACCTTCAGCGCGGGCGAGCTGCTCGCCGCCGGCAAGCTGGCCGGCGACCCACAGGGCCTGCTGCTGCAGGCCGAACGGGAGATGGGCGGCGCGCTGGAGCAGCTGGCGCAGTACGCCGACTCGGCCGCGGGGGCGTCAGCGCAGGATTACCGCCGCCCGCTGTTCGACGCCAGCCAGCACCTGACGCGCCTGGGCCATGCCCGCGGCCGCTTCGTTGCCCAGGGCCGCAACGAGCTGCTGGCCGATATCGAACGCGAACTCAAGGCCCTCGGCGCGCAGGCCGGGCGCCTCGACAGCCTGCCGCTGCTCGGTGTGGCGGAGGCTTCGGACTCGGCCAGCGCCGGCTTCGCCGCCCTGCTCGGCCTGGCCGACGACAGCAGCGCCAGCCAGGCGGAAGATCGTGGCGTCGCCCTCAAGCGCGACTTCGCCGCCCTGGTACGCCGCTACCCGGCCGAGCTGCAGCGCACCCGCGAGCTGGTCGAGCAGCGTCAGCAACTGGCCGCCGCCACCCGCGCGCGCATCGACCAGCTGCAGCAGGCGCTGGCCGCCCTGGAGCCGCAGGTCAAGGCCGAGTACGCGCGCATCCAGGGCGACGTGCGGCTGATCCAGGGCCTGATGATCGGCCTGATCCTGCTGATCGCGCTGACCATCGACAGCATCCAGCGGCGCCTGACCCGGGTGCTCAGCCAGCTGGTGCCGGCGCTGTCGGCCTGGGCCCGCGGCGACTTCGCCACGCCCATCGCCATCGGCGCGCGCACCCGCGAGCTGCGCGATATCGAGGACTCGCTCAATCACCTGCGCCGCTACCTGGTCGAGCTGGTCGCCAGCATCCGCGGCCACGCCGAGCAGGTCGCCGGCTCCAGTCGCACCCTGGCCGAACTCAGCGGCGGCCTGCATGCCGGCGCCGAGCGCCAGGCCGGCGACACCGCGCTGATCCGCGACGCGCTGAGCGAACTGGAAGCCACCATCGGCCAGGTGGCGCAGGACGCCAGCCAGACCGCCGACGCCAGCCGCGACGCCGACCGCGCCCTGGAGCAGGGCCAGCGGGTCATCGGCCAGAGCCTGGAAGGGCTGCACGCGCTGGTCGGCGAGGTGCAGGACAACGCCCAGGCGATCGAGCGCCTGGCCGAGGAAACCGCCACCATCGGCGGCGTGCTGACGGTGATCCGCGGCATCGCCGAGCAGACCAATCTGCTCGCGCTCAACGCCGCCATCGAGGCGGCGCGGGCCGGCGAGGCCGGCCGCGGTTTTGCCGTGGTCGCCGACGAGGTGCGTTCGCTGTCGCAGCGCACCGGCAGCGCCACCGCCGAGATCCAGGAGCTGATCGGCCGCCTGCAGCAGGCCGCGCGCCAGTCGGTGAGCGCCATGCGCGCCCAGGTCGAACACGCCGAGGCCACCGCCGGCAAGGCCGAGGCGGCCGACGGCGCGCTCGACGAAATCGTCGCGGCGATCCGCACCATCGCCAACATGGCCGAACGCATCGCCGACGCCACCGCGCAACAGAGCGAGGCGGTCGGCGAAATCCGCGAGCACGGCGAACGCATCCACCAGCTCGGCGGCGACAACCTGCAGCGCATCGGCCGCAGCCGCGACCAGGGCGAGCAGCTGCTGCACCTGGGCGGGCAGCTGCATAGTGCGGTGCAGGTGTTTCGCGTCTAGGCGCGTGCGTCAGCCGGGCACTGCCACTGCGCTCGCCTCAGTGCTGGTGATGCTCATGGGCGGCCGCGGCCACCGGCGCCTCTTGCTGCACCGCCACCTCGACCTCGACCTGGCCGGCCTTCTCGAAGGTCAGGGTCAGCGGGAAGCGTTCGCCGTCCTTGGCCTGCTGCTTCAGCTCGAACAGCATCACGTGGTAGCCCATGGGCGCGAACTGCACCTCGCCGCCGGCGGGGATGGTCACGTCCTGCACCTGCTGCATCCTCATCACCTCGCCTTCGTGCACATGCTCGTGCAGCTCGGCCTTGCCGGCCACCGGGGTGCTGACGGCGAGCAGGCGGTCGGCCTCGCGGCCCCGGTTGTGCACCACGAAGTAGGCGGCGGCGGTCGGCGCCACCGGCGGCATGGCGCGCGACCAGGGGTGGTCGATATGCAGGTCGCCGGCCTGGTAGTCGTGGGCCTGGGCCAGCAGGCTGGCGCCGAGCAGCGCGCCCAGCAGCAGGAATTTGTTCGGCAGCATGGTGTTCCTCCAGTTGCGATAGTCGGCCGTAGCCTGAATGAATCCGGCGACGCCGGCCAGGGCCGGGGCGCCGCGATAAAGGCGGCGCATCAGTCGCTGGCCAGCCGGCGCCAGGCCGGCAACCGCGCCAGCAGGCGATCCAGCAGCCAGATCAGCAGCAGCGAGGCGCCGACCAGCGGGAAGACCAGGCCGAGCGCCAGCATGATCGCCACCCCGACCTTCCAGCGCGGCAGGTCGTGACGCAGCGGCGGCACGCCAAGGCGACCGGCCGGGCGGCGCTGCCACCAGAGCAGCAGGCCGCTGACCGCGCCGAACAGGATCAACAGGCAGACCAGCGCCATCAGCAGCTGGTTGGCCAGGCCGAACATCTTGCCCTCGTGCAGCTTCACCCCGCTCTCCACCGTTCTGGCGACCAGGCCGTAGTCGCGCCAGCGCACATCGGCGAGCAGCGCGCCGCTGTACTGATCCAGGTGCAGGGTGGCGTCGTGGCGCGGGTCGTCGGCGAACAGGGCGACGGTGTAGACGCCTTCGGCGCCGCGCGGGAAGCTGATGCTGTAACCCGGCTGCACAGCCTGCGCCGCGGCCGTGTCGACCACCTGCTGCAGGCCGATCTGCGGCGCCGCGGCCGCGCCGGCGTGGCGCTGGCCATGGTGCCCGGCATGCGGGTCGGAGGCCGGCAGCGGCGTCACCTCCACCGCCCAGGCCACGGTCTGCTGGCGGCTGTCGTTGAGGCTGCCGGTGAGTTGCCCGGACTTCGGCACCGCGTCCCACATCGCCGCAGGGAAGTGGTTCCAGGTGCCGGCGAACTGCGCGCCCCAGAAGCCGGTCCAGGTCATCCCTGTGAGCAGCATCAACAGCAGCAGCAGGCTGCCCCAGAAGCCGGTGACCCCGTGCAGGTCGCGCCACAGCAGACGCCCGCGGGCGCCCAGGCGCGGCCACAGCACGCCGGCGCCACCGCTGCCGCGCGGCCACCAGAGGTACAGGCCGGAGACCACCAGCACCACGCCCCAGCCGGCGGCCAGTTCGATCAGGCGGTCGCCGACTGTGCCGAGCAGCAGATCGCCGTGCAGCTTGCGCACCACCGCCTGCAGGTTCCAGGTGGCGTCCTGCACGCCGAGCAGCGTGCCGCGGTAGGGGTCGAGGAACAGATTGAGTTCCTGTCCGTCCTGGCCGATCACGAACTGCGCGCTGCGGTCCTCCGCCACCGGCGGCAGGTACTTGCTCACCGCTGCCTGCGAATAGGCTGCGCGAACGATGGCCAGCTGGCGGTCGGCATCCAGGGGCCGCTCGCCCGCCGGCACCTGCAGCAGATCGGCGTACAGCCACTGGTCCAGCTGTGGCTTGAACAGGTAGATCATGCCGGTGATCGACAGCATGACCATAAAGGGGATGACGAACAGCCCGGCATAGAAATGCCAGCGCCAGACCAGGTTGTAGAAAGCGGGCTGCGCGCGCATGCGAGCCCCTGCAACGGCATCGGAGGGTGACGACATGGGAGTTCTCCAGCGTCGCGCGCATGCCGCGCGACGCACTATTCGCATGGTGGGGAATGCCCCGCCAGGGGCAGGCTGATCAGGCGAACAACGGAGAAGCGCGGGGGTTGGCCGAGGGCCAGAGGTAGCGGAGCGGGCGGCGGACCGCGAGGCTGACGCCGGGCAGCGCGCGACTGACCGGCAGCAGGCCGAGCAGGCCGAAGAAGGCGGCGAGGATGATGGCGCTGAAGCTGCTGCTCAGGGCGCAACCGGAGCCGGTGGCCGGATTGGGCGCGACCACGCCGGAGCCGTCGAGATCGGCGCCAGCGCCGAAGTTGCCCTCGAAGGAGCAGTACTGGCCATCCAGCCCGCTGAGCTGCAGGCCGGCCATCTGGCCGTGGCTGATGGCGCAGACGAACGCGCCGAACAGGATGCTGAAGTACAGCAGCCAGGCGGTCAGCGAGCGGTGTTTGCGGGCCAGTTTCATGGGGCGCGACTCTAAACAGGCGATGGCGGCGCGACACTGCGGTGGATTGCCGCAGGCGAGTGCAAGCCTAGCCGCGCCAGGGGGCATGCGCCAGCAGCTCGGCGCAGCGCGCCTGGACGAACTCGCGCAGCAGGTGCACCGGCCGGCTCAGCTGCGCGCGGTGGGCGCAGACCAGGTTGAGCGGGGTCGGCTCGCCGCGCCACTGCGGCAACAGCAGCTGCAGGCGCCCGGCGCGCACGTCGCCGGCGACATCCAGCCAGGATTTATACACCAGCCCCTGCCCCGCCACCGCCCAGCGGCGCACCACGTCGGCATCGTCGCTGACCCGGTCGCCGGCGACCGTCAGGGCGATTTCGCGCTTGCCACTGTGAAAGCGCCAGCGCTCGTGCACCCGCCCGCCGAGCATATAGAGCAGGCAGTTGTGCTCGGCCAGCGCCTCCGGCGTCTGCGGCGCGCCATGCCGCGCCAGGTAGGCCGGGGCGGCGCACAGCACGCGGCGGTTGTCCGCCGCCAGCGGCAGCGCCACCAGGCTGGAGTCTTCCGGCGCGCCGTAGCGCAGGGCAATGTCCACCGGCTCGCGGAACAGGTCGGCGACGCGGTCGCCCAGCAGCAGGCGCAGGTGCAGCTGCGGATGCTCGCGCTGGAACGCGTCGAGCCAGGGCAGCAGGGTGTTGCGGCCGAAATCCGAGGGCACCGACAGCTGCAGCACGCCGCCGATCTCGGCCTTGCTGCCGGCCAGCTGCCGGCGACCGTCCTCCAGGCTGTGCAGGGCCAGGCGCGCATGGCCGAGAAACAGCTCGCCTTCCGGGGTCAGGCGCAGGCTGCGGGTGGAACGGGCCAGCAGGCGCACCTGCAGTTGCTGCTCCAGGCGCTTGAGCGCGGCGCTGGCCACCGCCGGCGACACCTCCAGCAGGCGCGCGGCGGCGGACAGGCTGCCGGTCTCGGCAGTGCGGACGAAGAGTTGCAGGTCGTCGAAACGCAGCATGATTTTCAAAGAAATAATGAAAGAGACTCTATTCCTACGCGCTTTTTCGCCTTTGTGAAATAGCCGAGCATGGCGACACCCTCTCCCGCGGAGCTCGCCCCGATGAAAGCCGTCGCCTATTACCAGTCCCTGCCCGCCGAGCATCCCGACGCCCTGCAGGATGTCGAACTGCCCGCCCCCACCCCCGGTCCGCGCGACCTGCTGGTGGCGGTGCAGGCCATCTCGGTCAACCCGGTGGATACCAAGATCCGCCGCAACGTCGCCCCGGAACACGGCGCGGCCAAGGTACTGGGCTGGGACGCCGCCGGCGTGGTGCAGGCGGTGGGCAGCGAGGTGAGCCTGTTCCAGCCCGGCGACCGGGTGTTCTACGCCGGCGCCATCGACCGCGCCGGGGCCAACAGCGAGCTGCACCTGGTCGACGAGCGCATCGTCGGCCGCATGCCCGCCAGCCTGTCGTTCGCCGAGGCCGCCGCCCTGCCGCTGACCGCCATCACCGCCTGGGAACTGCTGTTCGAGCGCCTGCAGGTCGGCGAAGGCCAGGCCAGCCAGGGCCAAAGCCTGCTGATCGTCGGCGCCGCCGGCGGGGTCGGCTCGATCCTGGTGCAGCTGGCGCGCCAGCTCACCGAACTGCAGGTGATCGCCACCGCCTCGCGGCCGCAGACCCAGGCCTGGGTGCGCGAACTGGGCGCCCATCAGGTGCTCGACCACAGCCAGCCGCTGGCCGCGGAACTGGCGCGCCTCGGCCTCGGCCAGGTCAGCCACGTCGCCAGCCTGACGCAGACCGACCAGCACTTCGCGCAGCTGGTCGAGGCGCTGGCGCCGCAGGGCCGCCTGGCGCTGATCGACGACCCGCTGCAGCCGCTGGACGTGATGCTGCTCAAGCGCAAGAGCCTGTCGCTGCACTGGGAGCTGATGTTCACCCGCTCGCTGTTCCAGACCGAGGACATGATCGAGCAGCACCGTCTGCTGCAGCGGGTCTCCGCGCTGGTGGACAGCGGCGTGCTGAAGACCACCCTGAGCGAGCACTTCGGCCGCATCGACGCGGCCAATCTGCGCCGCGCCCACGCCCTGCTGGAAAGCGGCCAGGCGCGGGGCAAGATCGTCCTCGAAGGCTTTTGATAGCCTCTCGCCACCACTCGCAATAGGCCAGCTAGACTTGCTGGGGCGCCCGCTGGCGCCTCAGTGCGAGTCTTGTCATGCGTCGTAAACTGGCCCACCCCCTGTATCTGACCGCCATCTACTGCGCCTTCGGCGTGCTATGGATCGTCTTCAGCGACGGCGCGCTGCAGGCCCTGGTCGCCGACCCCGGCCTGCAGGCTGCCTGGCAGATCGCCAAGGGCCTGCTGTTCGTGGCGTTCAGCAGCCTGCTGGTGTACGCCCTGACCCGCTACGCCCTGGCCCAGCAATCGCGGCTCTACGACGCCCTGCAGTTGCGCACACGCATGCTGCAGCAGGCGCAGCGCAACGCCGCCCTCGGCAGCTGGGACTACGACGGCCAGTTCAGCTGGGGCGAGGAGGCCCTGGAGCTGCTCGGCCAGAGCGAGGCCCAGGCGCCGCGCCATCTCGACCAGTTGCTCGCCCTGATCCATCCCGGCGACCGCCCGGCGGCGCGCCGCGCCCTGCTGGCGCTGCTGCAGGAAGGCCAGCCCCTGCACCTCAGCCTGCGCCTGCGCCAGTCGCGCGACAACGGCGAATACTGGCTGCAGCTGCACGGCGAGGCGGATCGCCCCGGCCATGCCCTCGGCACCCTGCAGAACATCAGCGCGCAGAAGCGCGACGAGCAGGCCCTGCGCGAGAGCGAGCAGCGCTTTCGCCAGCTGTTCGAGCAGACCCCGCGCATCGCCGTGCAGGGCTACGACCGCGAGCGTCGGGTGATCTTCTGGAACCCGGCCAGCGAGCAGCTGTACGGCTACCGCTTGCAGGACGCCCTCGGCCGGCGCCTGGAGGAACTGATAGTGCCGGAGGCCGACCGCCGTCAGGTGGCGGCGGCGATCCAGGCCTGGCACCTGGGCGGGCCGGTGATTCCCGCCGCCGAGATCCAGCTGCAACGCCAGGACGGCAGCCTGGTCTGGGTGTTCTCCAGCCACGTGATGCTGCGCAACAGCCGCGGCCAGGCGGAGATGTACTGCATCGACATCGACCTCACCGAGCAGCGCCGCGCCCGCGACGAGCTGCAGGTGTCCGAGCTGCGCTACCGCGAGCTGGTGCAGGAGATCGACGATGCCGTGTGCCTGACCAACAGCCAGGGCCGCCTGACCTTCCTCAACCCGGCCTGGGATCGCTTGAGCGGACGCCCCGGCCACAGCTGCCTGGGCCTGCCGCTGGGCGACTACCTGCGGGATCCCGCGGGCAAGCCGCTGCAGGCGACCATCGCCGCCCTGCTCGCGGGCCACGGCGGCCACTGGCAGGGCCCGGCCCTGCTGCTGCGCACCGGCGCCGAGCCGCTGCCGGTGAGCCTGCGCCTGGCCACCGGCAGCGAGCCACGCCACGGCCTGCACGGCAGCCTGCGCGCCAATGGTCGGCTGCTTGATCCAGGTCAGGAAACTGCCACGCCGGCAGACTAAGATTGCTGATCCCCCCAAGAGGTGGCGCAGCATGAACATCCTCATTCAGCCGCTGAACAAGGCCGGCCAGACCCTCTGGCAGGTACGTCTGGATCAACACAGCGTGAGCTTTCGCAGCGAAGGCGAGGCCCGCCAGTTCGTCGCCACCCTCGAGGCGCGCCTGCGCGCGCCACATGCCCTGCCCTGGCGGCAGCACAGCCAGGCGAGCTGAAGCAGCCTAGACCGGGCTGCGCAATGCCGGGCTGCTGCGCAGCATGTCCAGCACTGCGTCCACCAGCGCCGGCGCCTGCGCGGCCAGGTCGAAATCGGGCACCAGCAGCCAGTTGGCTTCCACCCCTTCCATGTAGGCGTGCAGGCACACCGCCGCGCGCCGGCAATCCAGCTGCGCCGGCAACTGGCCGCGACTCACCGCATTGCCCAGTGCCTTGGCGATGCGCTGGTCGCACTCGGCGCTGAGCGCCTGCAGGCGTTCGCGCAGGCCGACCAGCTCGCCGGTGTACTCGCACTTGTAACGCAGGATGTCGTGGATGCGCCGGCTCTGCGCGTCCTGCGCCAGGCGGGTAAGGGCCTTGACCAGCAGTTCGCGCATGCAGCCCAGCGGGTCCGGCTCGTCCTCGCTCTCGCTGGCCCGGGCCAGTTCTTCCAGCGGCAGACGCAGGCGTTCGAGCATGGCCTGGAACAGGTCCAGCTTGTTGTCGAAATGCCAGTAGATGGCGCCGCGGCTGACCCCGGCGGCCTTGGCCACTTCCGCCAACGAGGCGCGCGAAACGCCCTGGGCGTGGAACACCCGTTCGGCGGCATCGAGTATCTGCACCCGCGTCGCCTCGGCTTCTTCTTTGGTTCGTCTGACCATTTTCCGCGCTTACCTGTATTGCCCAATAGCCGCTCGCTAGAGCGCCGGGCTGGAGTATGAAGGCAGTTTTAGGCATTTACAAACATTCACGTACGTAAGTATATTCGCCGCCATTGGTTCTCAGTTACTGCCCTCCCCGCCCCCTTCGGGTACCAGATTCGACAAACGAGGTCTCCTCAGATGCACACGAAGCCAGCCTTCGCCGTCATGGTTTCCGCCATTGCTGCGGCCCTGCTCAGCCTCTCCGGCTGCCAGGAAGCCAGCGCCCCGCAGACCCAACAGGCCCCCGAAGTCGGGGTGGTGACGCTGCAAGCGCAACCCTACGCCCTGACCAGCGAACTGCCGGGCCGCACCAGCGCCTACCGCATCGCCGAGGTGCGCCCGCAGGTCGCTGGCATCATCCAGAAGCGCCTGTTCACCGAGGGCAGCGAGGTCAAGGCCGGTCAGCAGCTGTACCAGATCGATGCGGCAACCTATCAGGCCAGCTTCAAGAGTGCCCAGGCCACCCTGCTGTCGGCCAGCGCGCTGGCCGAGCGCTACAAGCTGCTGGTGGCCGACCAGGCCGTCAGCCAGCAGGCCTACGACGAGGCGCGCGCCGCCAGCCTGCAGGCCGAGGCGGCGCTGGAGCAGGCGCGCATCGACCTGCGCTACACCAAGGTGCTGGCGCCGATCGGCGGCCGCATCGGCCGATCCGCGGCCAGCGAAGGCGCCCTGGTGAGCAACGGCCAGAGCGCCGCCCTGGCCACCATCCAGCAGCTCGACCCGATCTACGTCGACGTCACCCAGTCGAGCAAGGAGCTGCTGCGCCTGCGCCGCGACCTGGCCAGCGGCCAGCTGCAGAAGGCCGGCGACGGCGGCGCCAGGGTCGCGCTGAAACTGGAGGACGGCAGCCGCTACGCCCACGAGGGCAGCCTGGAGTTCTCCGAGGTGGCGGTGGACGAAGGCACCGGCTCGGTGACCCTGCGCGCGGTGTTCCCCAACCCCGACCACCTGCTGCTGCCGGGCATGTTCGTGCATGCCGAGCTGCTCTCCGGGGTCAAGCGCGACGCCATCCTCGCCCCGCAGCAGGGCGTGACGCGCAACCTCAAGGGCGAGCCGGTGGCGCTGGTGGTGGGCGCCGACGGCAAGGTCGAGCAGCGCCTGCTCAAGGCCGAGCGCACCGCCGGCAACGCCTGGCTGGTCGAGGAAGGCCTGGCCGAGGGCGACCGCCTGATCACCGAGGGCCTGCAGTTCATCCAGCCCGGCACCCAGGTCAAGACCGTGCCGGCGCGCAATATCAAGGCCGACGAGGTGGCGCAGGACGCCGCCCCGGGCAACGGCAAGGGCTAACGGAGCGCCACTGAATGTCCAGATTCTTTATCGACCGGCCGATCTTCGCCTGGGTCATCGCCCTGGTGATCATGCTGGCCGGCGGCCTGTCCATCCTCAAGCTGCCGATCAACCAGTACCCGAGCATCGCCGCGCCCGCGGTGGGCATCAGCGTCAGCTACCCCGGCGCCTCGGCGCAGACGGTGCAGGACACCGTGGTGCAGGTGATCGAACAGCAGCTCAACGGCATCGACGGGCTGCGCTACATCAGCTCGTCGAGCAACTCCGACGGCAGCATGGAAATCACCGTGACCTTCGAGCAGGGGGTCAACCCGGACATCGCCCAGGTGCAGGTGCAGAACAAGCTGCAGCTGGCCACTCCGCTGCTGCCGCAGGAAGTGCAGCAGCAGGGCATCCGCGTGACCAAGGCGGTGAAGAACTTCCTGCTGGTGATCGGCGTAGTCTCCACCGACGGCAGCATGAGCAAGGACGACCTCGCCAACTACATCGTCTCCAACCTGCAGGACCCGATCTCGCGGACCAAGGGCGTCGGCGACTTCCAGGTGTTCGGCGCGCAGTACGCCATGCGCATCTGGCTCGACCCGGCCAAGCTCAATGCCTTCCAGCTGACCCCGGTGGACGTGCGCAACGCGATCCAGGCGCAGAACGTGCAGATTTCCTCCGGCCAGTTCGGCGGCCTGCCCGCCTCGCCGGGCAACCAGCTCAACGCCACCATCATCGGCAAGACCCGCCTGCAGACCCCCGAGGAGTTCCGCAACATCCTGCTCAAGGTCGAGACCGACGGTTCCCAGGTGCGCCTGGGCGACGTCGCCAAGGTCGAGCTGGGCGGCGAGAACTACGCCATCAGCGCGCAGTTCAACGGCATGCCGGCCTCCGGCCTGGCGGTCAAGCTGGCCACCGGCGCCAACGCCCTGGACACCGCCAAGGCGGTGCGCGAGACCATCGCCACGCTGGAACCGTTCTTCCCGGCGGGCATGGAGGTGGTCTTCCCCTACGACACCACGCCGGTGATCTCGGCCTCCATCGAGGGGGTGGTGCACACCCTGTTCGAGGCCATCGTCCTGGTGTTCCTGGTGATGTTCCTGTTCCTGCAGAACTTGCGCGCCACCATCATCCCCACCCTGGCGGTGCCGGTGGTGCTGCTCGGCACCTTCGGCGTACTGGCGGCGTTCGGCTTCTCCATCAATACCCTGACCATGTTCGCCATGGTCCTGGCCATCGGCCTGCTGGTGGACGACGCCATCGTGGTGGTGGAAAACGTCGAGCGGGTGATGCGCGAGGAAGGCCTGTCGCCGCTGGAGGCCACGCGCAAGTCGATGGGCCAGATCCAGGGCGCGCTGGTGGGCATCGCCCTGGTGCTGTCGGCGGTGTTCCTGCCGATGGCCTTCTTCGGCGGCTCCACCGGGGTGATCTACCGGCAGTTCTCCATCACCATCGTCTCGGCCATGGCCCTGTCGGTGCTGGTGGCGCTGATCTTCACCCCGGCGCTGTGCGCCACCCTGCTCAAGCCCATCGCCAAGGGCGAGCACCACGAGAAGAAGGGTTTCTTCGGCTGGTTCAACCGCAAGTTCGAGCGCAGCTCGGACGCCTACCAGCGCGGCGTGACCGCCATGCTCAAGCGCAAGGCGCCGTACCTCGTGCTGTACCTCGCCATCGTCGCTGTGATGGCCTTTATGTTCACCCGCATCCCCACCGCCTTCCTCCCCGAGGAAGACCAGGGCGTGCTGTTCGCCCAGGTGCAGACCCCGGCCGGCTCCAGCGCCGAGCGCACCCAGGCGGTGGTCGACGAGATGCGCCAGTACCTGCTGGACGAGGAAAGCAGCACGGTGAAATCGGTGTTCACCGTCACCGGCTTCAACTTCGCCGGTCGCGGGCAGAGCTCGGGCATGGCCTTCATCATGCTCAAGCCCTGGGGTGAACGGCCCGGCGCGGAGAACGGCGTGGCCGCCCTGGCGCAGCGCGCGCAGCAGCACTTCTTCAGTTTCCGCGACGCCATGGTGTTCGCCTTCGCCCCGCCGGCGGTGATGGAGCTGGGCAACGCCACCGGCTTCAACCTGTTCCTCCAGGATCAGGCCGGCGTCGGCCACGAGGTGCTCAACCAGGCGCGCGACCAGTTCCTCCAGCTGGCCAACCAGCACCCGACGCTGACCAGCGTGCGCGCCAACGGCCTGCGCGACGAGCCGCAGTACCAGCTGCTGATCGACGACGAGAAGGCCAGCGCCCTCGGCCTGTCGCTGGCGGACATCAACAGCACCCTGTCGATCGCCTGGGGCGCCAGCTACGTCAACGACTTCATCGACCGCGGCCGGGTGAAGAAGGTCTACCTGCAGGGCGTGTCGTCGGCGCGCATGAGCCCGGAAGACCTGAACAAGTGGTACGTGCGCAACGCCGCCGGGCAGATGGTGCCGTTCAGCGCCTTCGCCAGCGGCGAGTGGACCTACGGCCCGCCCAAGCTGAGCCGCTACAACGGCGTGTCGGCGGTGGAGATCCTCGGCGCGCCGGCGCCCGGCTACAGCTCGGGTGACGCCATGGCCGCGGTGGAGGAAATCGCCAAGCAGCTGCCCGAAGGCGTCGGCTACGCCTGGACCGGGCTGTCCTACGAGGAGCGCCTGTCCGGCTCGCAGGCCCCGGCGCTGTACGCCCTGTCGCTGCTGGTGGTGTTCCTCTGCCTGGCGGCGCTGTACGAGAGCTGGTCGATCCCGTTCTCGGTGATGCTGGTGGTGCCGCTGGGGATCATCGGCGCGCTGCTGGCCACCTACGGCCGCGGGCTGTCCAACGACGTGTTCTTCCAGGTCGGCCTGCTCACCACCATCGGCCTGTCGGCGCGCAACGCGATCCTCATCGTCGAGTTCGCCAAGGCGCAGTACGAGCAGGGCATGAGCTTCACCGAGGCGGCCATCGAGGCCTGCCGCATGCGCCTGCGCCCGATCGTCATGACCTCGCTGGCGTTCATCCTCGGCGTGCTGCCGCTGGCCATCGCCAGCGGCGCCGGCGCCGGCAGCAAGCACGCCATCGGCACCGGGGTGATCGGCGGCATGCTCAGCGCCCTGGTGCTGGCGATCTTCTGGATTCCGCTGTTCTACGTGCTGGTCTGCTCGCTGGTCGAGAAGAAGAAAACCGAGCCGGCCGGCGAAACCGAAAAGGAGGCGCTGCAGTGAGGCAGTCCCTGTTGACCCTGGCCGTGACCGCCGCCCTGCTCGGCGGCTGCAGCCTGATTCCCGATTACCAGCGCCCGGACGCCCCGCTGGCCGCCGACTGGCCGCAGGGCGAGGCCTATGGCAGCGCCGCGGCCGAAGGCGAGCGCGTCGCCGCCGACCTGCAGTGGCGCGAGTTCTTCCGCGACCCGGCGCTGCAGCAGCTGGTGCAGCTGGCGCTGGAAAACAACCGCGACCTGCGCGTGGCCGCACTCAACGTCGAGGCCTACCGCGCGCTGTACCGCATCCAGCGCAGCGAGCTGCTGCCGTCGCTCTCCGCCGATGGCAGCGGCACCCGCCAGCGTCTGCCGGCCGACCTCAGCCAGAACGGCGCGGCCAGCACCAGCGGCCAGTACAGCGCGACCCTGGGGGTGAATGCCTGGGAGCTGGATTTCTTCGGCCGCATCCGCAGCCTCAACGAGCAGGCGCTGGAACAGTACCTGGCCACCGAACAGGCGGCGCGCAGCACCCAGATCAGCCTGGTGGCCAGCGTCGCCAGCGCCTACCTGCAATGGCAGGCCGATCTGGCCCTGCTGCAGCTGACCCGGGACACCCTGGCGACCTACGAAGACAGCTACCGCCTGACCCAGCGCAGCTTCGACGTCGGCGTCGCCGACGCCCTGGCCCTGAGCCAGGCGCGCAGCGCGGTGGACAGCGCGCGGGTGAGCCTGGCGCAGTACCAGCGCCTGGTGGCGCAGGATCGCAACGCCCTGACCCAGCTGCTCGGCACCGGCCTGCCGGACGACCTGCCGCAGGGCCTGGCGCTGGACGCCGAGCTGCTCGAGAGCGTGCCGGCCGGGCTGCCGTCGGATCTGCTGCAACGGCGCCCCGACCTGCTGCAGGCCGAGCACCAGCTCAAGGCGGCCAACGCCAATATCGGCGCGGCGCGCGCGGCCTTCTTCCCCAGCGTCAGCCTCACCGCCAATGCCGGCACGGCCAGCAGCCAGCTGTCCGGGCTGTTCGACGGCGGCTCCGGCACCTGGCTGTTCCAGCCCAGCATCAGCCTGCCGATCTTCAACGCCGGGCGCCTGCGCGCCAACCTCGACTACGCCGAGCTGCAGAACGACATCCAGGTGGCGCAGTACGAGAAGGCCATCCAGGTCGCCTTCCAGGAAGTCGCCGACCGCCTCGCCGCCCGCACCACCTACCGCGAGCAGCTGGCGGCCCAGCGCGCCCTGCTGGACACCACCGAGACCTACTACCAACTGGCCGAACGCCGCTACCGCACCGGGGTCGACAGCTACCTGACCCTGCTCGACGCCCAGCGCCAGCTGTTCAGCGTGCGCCAGCAGCTGATCGGCGACCGCCTGGCCCAGCTCGCCAGCGAAGTGGAACTGTACAAGGCACTTGGCGGCGGCTGGAACGCCGATACGGGCACTGCCCCGCAAGGTTGATCGCGCGTACCCCGCATCACGGACGAGCCTTATCCCACGTGCCGCCCCCGCAGTTATTGCGGGGGCGTTTTTCTATTCAGGCCATACGCGCGGTAGCTGTCGATACGTCGATCTACCCATTCGCCCGTCCGGGGAGAGGGGGTAGCCCGCACCGACGCCCCTCTTATCAACCGGCATAGTGCCGACTCCGCCAGGCGAAGGCGCAGGTCCCGGCGCCGCACAGCGCGATTACCAGGGCCATGGGCGCCGCCGTGCCGTCGTGCAGGGCGCCGACCAGAGCCGAGGCGCTGGCCGCCACGCTGAACTGCAGGCTGCCGAGTAGCGCCGAGGCGCTGCCGGCGTGTTCGCCCTGGCCGGCCATGGCGCAGGCGGTGGCGTTGGGCAGGATGCTGCCCAGGCTGGCGACGCAGACGAACAGCGGCACCAGCAGCGGCCACAGGCTGGCCGGCTGCCAGGCCGCCAGCCCCAGCAGCGCCAGGCCGCTGGCCAGGTACAGCGGCGCCATGCGCCGCAACCAGCGGCCCGGCCCGCCACGGCGCACCAGGCGCGCATTGACCTGTGCCATCAGCACGAAACCGGCGGCGTTGCTGCCGAACAGCCAGCCGTAGTGCTCGGCCGGCACCCCGTACAGCTCGATGAAGACGAAAGGCGAACCGGCGATATAGGCGAACATCCCGGCCATCGCCACGCCGCCGGCCAGCGAATAGGTGATGAAGGCGCCATTGCCCAGCAGCACCCGGTACTGCCCCAGCGCCCCGCGCAGCGGCGCCGGCGCCAGACCTCGCGGCCGCGTTTCCGGCAGCCACAGCAGCACCGCCAGCAGGCACAGGCCGGCGAACAGCGCCAGGCTGTGGAAGATCCACGGCCAGCCCAGGGTGCCGAGCAGCAGGCCGCCGCCCAGCGGCGCGAGGATAGGCGCCAGGCCCATCACCAGCATCAGTTGCGAGAACACCTTGGCCGAGGTCAGCGGGTCGCACAGATCCCGCACCACCGCGCGGGTCACCACCATGCCGGCGCAGCCGCCCAGAGCCTGGACGAAGCGCGCGCCGATCAGCCACTCCAGGCTCGGCGCCAGGGCGCAGGCCAGCGACGCCGCGGTGAACAGCGCCACCCCCAGCAGCAGCGGGCCGCGCCGACCGTAGCGGTCGGCCAGCGGGCCGTAGAACAGCTGACCGAGGGCGATGCCGACGAAGTAGGCGGCCAGCGACAGCTGCACCTGCTCGACATCGGTGGCGAACTGTTGGGCCAGGGTCGGGAAACTCGGCAGGTAGAAATCGATGGCCAGCGGGCCGAAGGCGCACAGCGCGCCGAGAATCAGCAGGAGGCGAAGGTTCATGGACAGTCCGGACATTTATTAGCCGGCTAATCATCTCATCGGGACACCGCCCGAGAAAGGCCCGGGCCGCGGCTCGCGGCCCGGGCAGGGCTCAGCGCTGGTCGGCCTCTTCGCCCTGTTCGGCCTTGCCGCGTCGGCTCAGGCGCTGCGCGGCGGACTCCACCAGCAGGTAGAACATGGGGATCAGGAAGGTCGCCAGCAACGTGGCGGCAAGCATGCCGCCGATCACCCCGGTGCCGATCGAGTGGCGGCTGGCCGAACCGGCGCCCGAGCTGATCGCCAGCGGCACGCAGCCGAGGATGAAGGCCAGCGAGGTCATCACGATGGGGCGAAACCGCAGCTTGGCCGCCTCCAGCGCCGAGTCGAAGATGCCCTTGCCCTCGGCGCGCAGCAGCACGGCGAACTCGACGATGAGGATGGCGTTCTTCGCCGCCAGGCCGATCAGGGTGACCAGGCCGACCTGGAAGTACACGTCGTTCTGGATGCCGCGCAGCCACACCGCGAGGATCGCGCCGAACACCGCGAAGGGCACCGCGGTGACCACCGCCAGCGGCAGGGTCCAGCGCTCGTACTGGGCGGCGAGGATAAGGAACACCAGGATCAGGCCGAAGACGAAGGCCTGGGTGCCCGACCCCTGAGTGGCCAGCTCCTGGAAGGCCGAGCCGATCCAGCCCAGGCTGTAGTCCTCGCCGAGCACCTGGTCGGCCACCTCCTGCATCGCCGCCAGCGCCTGCCCCGAGCTGTAGCCGGGTGCCGGGCCGCCAAGCACCTTGGCCGAGGGGTAGACGTTGAAGCGGTCGTAGGAGTCCGGGCCGAGGATGCGCCGCACCCGCAGCAGGCTCGACAGCGGAATCAGCTCGCCGGCGCTGGAGCGCACGTAGACCTGACCGAGATCCTCCGGCTTGCGGCGAAACTCCGCCTCCGACTGCAGGCTGACCTGCCAGGTGCGCCCGTAGAGGGTGAAGTCGTTGACGTAGTAGCTGCCGAAGGTGGCCTGCATGGCGGTGAACACGTCGCTGACGCTCACCCCCAGGGCGCGGGTCTTGGTGCGGTCGAGGTCGATGTAGTACTGCGGCACGTTGGCGCTGAAGGTGCTCTGCACCCCGGCCAGTTCCGGGCGCTGGCTGGCGGCCTGGACGAAGGCCTGGACCTTGGCGCCGAGCGCCTCGACGCTGCCGCCGGAGCGGTCCTGGATATAGGCCTCGAAGCCGCCGGTGGTGCTCATGCCGGTGATCGGCGGCGGGTTGAACGACAGCACCAGGCCGTCCTTCTGCGCCGCGCCCATGCCCATGAATTCGCGGGTCAGGTTGCGCGCATCCAGTTCGGGCGTGGTGCGCTCGCTCCAGTCCTTGAGCGGCACGAAGGACACCCCGGCGTTGCTGCGCACACCGAAGGTGAGCACGTCGAAACCGGCGAAGGTGACCACGTCCTGCACCGCCGGATGCTCCATCAGTTGCTGGGTCACCGCGCCGCTGAGCGCGTCGGTGCGGTTGAGCGAGGCCGCCGGCGGCAGGTAGTAGGCGTTGATCACGTAGCCCTGGTCCTCGTCCGGCACCAGCGAGCCGGGCACCCGCGCGAACAGCAGCACGATCAGGCCGATCATCCCGCCGAACAGCAGCAGGCCCACGGCCGAGCGCTTGAGGAAGAAACGCACGCCGGCGCCGTAGCCCTCGGTGGCCTTGTCGAAGAAGCGGTTGAAGGCACGAAACGGCGCCGCCGGCTCGTGATGGCCGGGCTTGAGCAGCAGCGCGCAGAGCGCCGGACTCAGGGTCAGGGCGACTATGCCGGAGATCACCACCGACACCGCAATGGTGATGGCGAACTGCTTGTACATCTGCCCGGCCAGGCCGCCGAGGAAGCCCACCGGAATGAACACCGCGCAGAGCACCAGGACGATGGCGATGATCGGCCCGGTGACCTCCTCCATCGCCTCGATGGCCGCCTCGCGCGCACCCAGGTGCTTGGTGCGCATCACCCGCTCGACGTTCTCGATCACCACGATGGCGTCGTCCACCACGATGCCGATGGCCAGCACCATGCCGAACAGGGTCAGCAGGTTGATGGAAAAGCCCAACAGGTACATGCCGGCGAAGGTGCCCACCAGCGATACCGGGATGGCCAGCACCGGGATCAGCGTGGCGCGCCAGTTCTGCAGGAACACGAAGACCACCAGCACCACCAGCACCAGGGCCTCGAAGAAGGTGTGGATCACCTCCTCGATGGACACTCGGACGAACTTGGTGGTGTCGTAGGGGATCTTGTAGGCGATGCCCTCGGGAAAGCGCTGCGCCAGGCGCTGCATGGTGCGCTCCACCGCCTCGGCGGTGTCCAGGGCGTTGGCGCCGGGCTGCAGGTAGATGCCGAAGGCAGCGTTCTGCTGGCCGTTCAAGGTCGTCACCAGGGAGTAGTCCTGGGCGCCCAGCTCGACCCGCGCCACGTCCTTGAGCAGCAGGCTGGCGCCGGTGGCGTCGCTGCGCAGGATCACGCTCTCGAACTCCCTGGGGTCGGTGAAGCGGCCCTGGGTGGTCACCGTGTAGGTGAAGTCCTGCGCCTCCTTGAGCGGCTGCTGGCCGAAGCTGCCGGCGGCGAACTGCGAGTTCTGCTCGCGGATGGCATTCACCACGTCGGTAGGCGTCAGGTCGTACTGCGCCAGCTTGTCCGGGCGCAGCCAGATGCGCATGGAGTAGTCCTTGGAACCGAACTGGCTGGCGTCGCCCACCCCGGGCAGGCGCTTGAGCTCGTCGATCACGTTGATCAGCGCGTAGTTGCTGATGAAGATCGGGTCGCGCGAGTCGTCCGGCGAATAGAGGGTGATCACCTGGAGGATGTCGGAGGACTTCTTCTCCACGTTGACCCCCTGCCGGCGCACCTCTTCGGGCAGCTTGGCCTGGGCGGCCTGCACCCGGTTGTTGACGTCGATGGTGGCCTGGTCGGGGTCGGTGCCCACCTCGAAGTACACGGTCAGGCTCATGGCGCCGCTGCTGGAGGAGTTGGACAGCTGGTAGATCATGCCCTCGACGCCGTTGATCTCCTGCTCCAGCGGCGCCGCCACGGTCTCGGCGATGACCTGGGCGCTGGCGCCGGGATAGGCAGCCGAAACCGAGACCTGCGGCGGCAGGATCTCCGGGTACTGGGCAATCGGCAGGGCGCGCATGGCGGCCAGGCCGGCGAGCACGATGACGATGGAAATGACGGTGGCGAACACCGGGCGGTCGATGAAGAAGCGCGAGATCATGGCGTCACTCCTGCGCCGTGGCTTGCGCCGGGGCTGCCTTGGCCTCCTCGACCTGTACCGGACTGTCCGGGCGCACCTTGGCCAGGCCGTCGACCACCACCCGGTCGCCCTCGCTGACGCCGGAGGTGATCAGCCAGCGGCCGCCGGCCGTATCGCCGGTGCCGACCTGGCGCATGCGCGCGATGCCCTGCTCGTCCACCACGTAGACGAAGGTGCCGCGCGGCCCCTGGGCCACCGCCCGCTCCGGCACAGTGATGGCGTCGGGCCGGGTCAGGCCCTTGACCAGCACCCGCACGAACTGTCCCGGCAGCAGCTTCTGCTCGGGGTTGGGCACCACGCCGCGGGCGCTGACGGTGCCGGTGCCGCGGTCGATCAGGCTGTCGGTGAAATCCACCTCGCCCTCCACCGGATAGGCCGAACCGTCGCCGAACTGCACCTCGACGTTGAGTTTGCCGCTGGCTGGCGGCACCAGGCTGCCTTCGGACAACTCGCGACGCAGGCGTTCGGCTTCGGCGTCCGGGTAGGCGAAGTTGACGAAGATCGGGTCGAGCTGGGTGATCTGGGTGAGCAGGCTGGCACTGGGATCGCCGGCGACGATCAGGCTGCCCTCGGAGACGCTTTCCTTGCTGGTGATGCCGGTGATCGGCGCCTTCACCGTGGTGTAGTCGAGGTCGATCTGGCGCGATTGCACCTCGGCCTGGGCGGCCTCGATATTGGCCTTGCTCTGCTCGAAGTTGGACACCGCATTGTCCAGCTCGCTCTCGCTGGCGAAGCCCTTCTTCTGCAGCTCGCGAATGCGCTTGAGGTCGCGCTCGGTCTGCCGAAAGCGCGCCTGCTCCTGGGCCAGCGCGCCCTTGGCGCGGGCCAGCGCGGCCTGGTAGGGACGCGGGTCGATGCGAAACAGCAGCTGATCCTTCTGCACGCCGCTGCCTTCCTGGTAGGTGCGCTCCTGGAGAATGCCGCTGACCTGGGCCCGCACCTGTACCTCGCGATAGCCGGCGGTGCGCGCCGAGTACTCCAGCACCACCGGCAAGGCGCCGGCCTTGACCTGCTCCACGGTCACCGCCGGGGGTGGCGCGTCGGCACCCAGGGTGGCCAGCGGCAGCAAGGCTAGACTCAGGGGCAACAGCGAACGGAACAGGCGAACGAACGACATGAGGCACTCCTCTCCTTGGCGACGCGCATGGCGAAGGGCGCACGGCGGACTCGCCAGTCGCGCGGCGCCACCTGCTGGCACGGCAAAATCGGTAAACTCGGCTCAACCAGAGCCTAGCCAGAATTGACCGAATCGCCATGCGCCGAACCAAAGAAGACGCGGAGAAAACCCGCTGCGCCATCCTCGCCGCCGCCGAGCTGCTGTTCCTCGAACAGGGCGTGGCCCATACCAGCCTGGAGCAGGTGGCGCGCCGTGCCGGGGTGACGCGCGGGGCGATCTACTGGCACTTTCAGAACAAGGCCCATCTGTTCCACGAAATGCTCAACCAGGTGCGCCTGCCCCTGGAACCGCTGGCCGAACAACTGGAGGCCGTCGACGGCCTGACCTCGCTGCAGATGCTGCGCGACCTGTGCGTCGAGGCCATGGCTCACCTGGCGCAGGACGCGCAGCGCCGGCGCATCTTCACCATCCTGCTGCGCCGCTGCGAATTCACCGAGGAGCTGCGCGAAGCCGAGGAGCGCCACGAGGCCTTTATCAACCAGTTCATCGCCCTGTGCGAACAGCAGTTCGCCCAGGCGGCAGTGCAGCCGCTGCTGCAGCCGGGCATCAGCCCGCGCCTGGCGGCGCGCACCCTGCACGCGCTGATCGTCGGCCTGTTCAGCGACTGGCTGCGCGACCCCAACCTGTTCGACCCACAACTCGACACCCCGGCCATGGTCGACAGCTGCTTCCGCGGCCTGCTGCGCAATTGGCAGTAGGCGGCCCCGCGTCACCCTACGCGGGCTGCGCCTGGTAGCCCTCCTGACGAATCGCCGCCAGTAACTGCTCCTGGCTCAGTCGGCTGGCCACCCGCACCTCGCCGCCCGCCAGGTCGACCTGCACCTCGGCCGCAGCGTCCAGCGCCCTGATCGCCTCGCCGATGGCCCGCACGCAATGACCGCAGGACATGCCGCTCACCTTGAAAATCTGCATCTGTCACTCCTCGTTGGTTTGCTTGACGGCGTTCAGTCTCGAGCTTGCCACCGTGGCAAGGTCAAGCCCCCGGTGCAGACCGCTTGCCGATCCGGCTCGATGAGCCAAGCTCAATAGGTCTTCGAAAGGATCGCCGCCATGCGCCTCGCCCTGCTCCTGCTCACCGCCCTGCTGAACCAGCCGCTCGCCGCCCAGCCCCTGGCGCCGCTGCCCGACACCGCCCAGGGCGAGGGCTATGCGGTGCTGATCGTCTCGCGCGAGCGCCTGGAGGTGGCCAGCCCCTGCGAGGTGGCGCTGTACCTGCAGGACCAGTTGGCGGCGCGTCTGTATCAGGGCCAGTCGGTGGCCTTCAACCTGCCGCCGGGCAGCGTTGCGCTGCGTCTCGGCCTGCAGGGCCCGGGCGCCTGCGGCCTGGGTATCGCCCAGCTCAGCGGCCAGGCGCTGCAACTGCAGGCCGGCGAGGTGCGCCGCTACCGCATCGCCATGGACGCCGCCGGCCTGCGCCTGCATGCCGCACCGCCCGTGCATTGAAGTGCTTGACCTTGCCATGGCGTCAAGGTTGATCCTGTAGCCCTCGCTACAGGGAGACCCAGCATGTCCAACCTCACTACCTACGACCTGCCGATCCAAGGCATGACCTGCGCCAGCTGCGCCGGCCGCGTCGAACGCGCCTTGCGCCAGCTGCCCGACGTGACCAGCGCCAGCGTCAACCTGGCCAGCGAACAGGCACGCATCGAGGCGCCGGGCGACAGCCTCGGCGGGCTGATCGCCGCGGTCGAGCGCGCCGGCTACCGGGTGCCGAGCCAGCCGCTGGAACTGGCCATCGACGGCATGACCTGCGCCAGTTGCGTCGGCCGCATCGAACGCGCCCTGCACCAGCTGCCCGGGGTGACCCGCGTCGCGGTCAACCTGGCCGACGAGAAGGCCCATCTGCAGGTGCTCGCCGGCTTCGACGTGCAGCTCGCCCTGCGCGCCGTCGCCGCCGCCGGCTACCATGGCCGCCTGCTCGAGCAAGGCCCGTCCGAGACGCACATGGCGCAAAAGCGCCTGCGCCGCGAACGCCTGGTGCTGCTGGCGGCCATCGCCCTGACCCTGCCCCTGGTGCTGCCGATGCTGGTCGAGCCCTTCGGCCTGCACTGGATGCTGCCGGCCTGGATGCAGTTCCTACTGGCCACGCCGGTGCAGTTCGTGTTCGGCGCGCGCTTCTACCGCGCCGCCTGGCAAGCGCTCAGGGCCCGCGCCGGCAATATGGATCAGCTGGTGGCCATCGGCACCAGCGCCGGCTACGGCCTGAGCCTGTACCAGTGGGCGGTGACCCCGGCCGGCGGCATGCCGCACCTGTATTTCGAGGCCTCGGCGGTGATCATCAGTCTGATCCTGCTCGGCAAGTACCTGGAAAGCCGCGCCAAGCGCCAGACCGCCGGCGCCATCCGTGCCCTGCAGGCGCTGCGCCCTGATCGCGCCGTGCGCCTGGTCGACGGCCGCGAGCAGAGCGTGGCCATCGATGCCCTGACACTCGGCGACCGGGTCGTGGTCAAGCCGGGCGAGCGCTTCCCGGTGGACGGCCGGGTCGTCGAAGGCCACAGCCACGCCGACGAAGCGCTGATCAGCGGCGAGAGCCTGCCGGTGGCCAAGCAGCCGGGCGACAAGGTCACCGCCGGCGCGATCAACGGCGAAGGCCGCCTGCTGGTGGCAACCACCGCGCTGGGCGCGGAGACCGTGCTGGCACGGATCATCCGCCTGGTGGAGGACGCCCAGGCGGCCAAGGCGCCGATCCAGAAGCTGGTGGATCGGGTCAGCCAGGTGTTCGTGCCGGCCGTGCTGCTGGTCGCCCTGGCCACCCTGCTCGGCTGGCTGGCATTCGGCGCACCGCTGGAAAGCGCCCTGCTCAACGCCGTGGCGGTGCTGGTGATCGCCTGCCCCTGCGCCCTCGGCCTGGCCACGCCGACCGCGATCATGGCCGGCACCGGCGTGGCCGCGCGCCACGGCATCCTGATCAAGGACGCCCAGGCGCTGGAAGTGGCGCATGCGGTCGACACCCTCGCCTTCGACAAGACCGGCACCCTCACCGAAGGGCGTCCGCGTATCGTCCACCTCGGCCTCGCCGCGGCCGACGAAACCGAACTGCTGCGCCTGGCCGGCGCCCTGCAGCAGGGCAGCGAACACCCGCTGGCCAAGGCCGTGCTGCAACGCTGCGCCGAGCTGGAGATTGCCCTGCCCGCGGTGCGCGACAGCCGCGCGCTGGCCGGCCGCGGCATCGCCGGCACGGTCGACGACAACAGGCTGCAACTGGGCAGCCACCGCCTGCTGGACGAACAGCAACTGGACATGGGCGCCCTGGCCGACTCGGCGCACGCCTGGGAAGCCGAGGGCCGTACCCTGTCCTGGCTGCTCGAAACAGGCGAATCGCCGCGCCTGCTCGGCCTGCTGGCCTTCGGCGACGCGCTCAAGCCGGGCGCGGCCGAGGCGGTCGAGCAGTTGCGTGCGCAGGGCATCGCCAGCCATCTGATCAGCGGCGACAACCGCGGCAGCGTCGCCGCGGTGGCCGGCGTACTGGGCATCGACCAGGCCCACGCCGAGGTGCTGCCGGCGGACAAGGCGCGGCTGATCGGCGAGCTGCGCCAGAAGGGCACGGTGGCCATGGTCGGCGACGGCATCAACGACGCCCCGGCGCTGGCCGCCGCCGACGTCGGTATCGCCATGGGCGGCGGCACCGATGCGGCCATGCACGCCGCCGGCATCACCCTGATGCGCGGCGACCCGCGCCTGGTGCCGGCGGCGCTGGAGATCAGCCGACGCACCTACGCGAAGATCCGCCAGAACCTGTTCTGGGCCTTCGTCTACAACCTGATCGGCATTCCCCTGGCCGCCGCCGGCCTGCTCAACCCGATGTTCGCCGGCGCCGCCATGGCCCTGTCCAGCGTCAGCGTGGTCAGCAATGCGCTGCTGCTGACCCGCTGGAAGCCGCAAGACTTGTAGGAGAAGGCTTACCCGCGCGGCGCCAGCCCAGGCGCCGCGGCGGTTTTTTCATGACCCGGCGCATAGTATGGGAATGCCATCATTGAACCGCTGCCCGGCGTCCGGCACCCTTCAGCCCTCGCCCAACTCAAGGATGGAGGCCACGGCATGCTGGATGCCAACCAGGCGCATATCACCCTCACCATTGCCGCGGTCGAAAATGACCTGCAGGTACTGAGCTTCGAGGGCCGCGAGGCGCTCAACAAGCCCTACCGCTTCGACATCGAGCTGGTCAGCCAACGTGCCGACCTCGACCTCGATGCGCTGATCAACCAGACCGCCTACCTGGCCTTCGGCCCCTCCGGCAAGGGCGTGCACGGGGTGATCTACAGCATCGAACAGGGCGACTCGGGCAAGCGCCTGACCCGCTACCGCATCGGTCTGCGCCCGCAACTAGCCTACCTGGCACACCGCCACAACCAGCGCATCTTCCAGCACCTCACGGTGCCGCAGATCGTCGGCCAGATCCTCGAAGAGCACGGCATCCACAGCGATGCCTACCAGTTCCAGCTCGGCTACCTCTACCCCGAGCGCGACTACTGCGTGCAGTACGACGAATCCGACCTGCACTTCATCCAGCGCCTGTGCGAGGAAGAAGGCATCAGCTTCCACTTCCAACACGGCGAAGACAGCCATCGCCTGGTGTTTGGCGACGACGCCAGCGTCTTCCCCAAGCTCGCGCCGCTGAACTACCAGCAGGGCAGCGGCCTGGCCGCCGACCACGAGGTGGTGCGCGCCTTCGGCGTGCGCCTGGAAACCCGCAGCACCCAGGCCAGTTGGCGCGACTACGACTTCGAGCAGCCCAAGCTGCAGATGGAAGCGGACTACCGCAATGAATTCGCCCCGGCCCTGGAAGTCTACGATTACCCCGGTCGCTTCACCGACCGCACCCGCGGCAAGCACCTGGCCAAGCGCAGTCTGGAACGCCTGCGCAGCGACTACGAACTGGCCGAAGGCGAGAGCGATGCCTACCTGGCCTGCGGCCACTTCCTCGCCCTGGCGGATCATCCACGCGAACCGTGGAACGACCTCTGGCTGCTGGCCGAGGTGATCCACGAGGGCAAGCAACCGCAGGTGCTGGAAGAGTCGGTCACCAGCAACACCCAGCCGGGCGATGGCTTCCAGCAGGGCTATCGCAACCGCTTTACCGCCACCCCCTGGGACATCCCCTACCGCCCCGCGCTCGAACATCGCAAACCCAAGGTACAGGGTAGCCAGACGGCCGTGGTCACCGGCCCGGCTGGCGAGGAAATCCACTGCGACCAGTACGGCCGGGTCAAGGTGCAGTTCCACTGGGACCGCGAAGGCCAGGGTGACGACACCACCAGCTGCTGGCTGCGCGTGGCCTCCAACTGGGCCGGCGACGCCTACGGCGGCGTCGCCATCCCGCGGGTGGGCATGGAGGTGCTGGTCACCTTCCTCGAAGGCGACCCCGACCAGCCGCTGATCACCGGCTGCCTATACCACGCCGAGCACCTGGTGCCCTACGACCTGCCGGCGAACAAGACCCGCAGCGTCTTCAAGACCCTGAGCAGCCCGGGCGGGGGCGGCTACAACGAGTTCCGCATCGAAGATCGCAAGGGCGCCGAGCAGATCTACATCCATGCCCAGCGCGACTGGGACGAGAACATCGAGCACGACCAGAAGATCCGCATCGGCAATGAACGCCACGACACGGTGGAGGCCAACAGCTACAGCGAGATGCGTGCCGAGGAACACCGCACCACCGACCTCGACCGCAAGGTGGAAGTGCGCGCCAACGACCACCTCACCGTCGCCGCCACCCAGCACAACAAGATCGGCACCGGCCTATTCATCGAAGCCGGCAACGAGACTCACTACAACGCCGGCAGCAAGGTGGTGATCGACGCCGGCATGGAACTCACCGCCGCCGGCGGCGGCAGCTTCCTCAAACTCGACCCCAGCGGCGTGACCCTGAGTGGGGCAACGATCAAGATGAATTCGGGGGGCGGGCCGGGGAGTGGGTCGGGGTTGAAGATTTTGCTGCCGGTGATTCCTGGCATGGCCGATAGCGACAAAGCCGGAAACCTGCTCGAAACGGCGCTTGGCCAGCCAAAGTTAAGGGCACCGCAAGGCATTTGTCTGGAGTGTTGGAAAAAGGCACTGCGTGAAGGGCAACTGCTGCAAGTAGGTGGCCAGGCATGAGTCTCGACTTGATGGAAGCGGCGTGGAACCAGGCCAGGAAAAACCAGCACCGCTGCCTGGCCATCGTCGAAATGGGATTACTGCCCGACACCTCTCGCCTGCGCCTCCTGCAAACCAACCACCCCAAGCAGGCGCTGATGCATCAGGCAGAGTTCGCCGAACTCAAGGATCACGGCCCTTGGTTGTTGGATCTAACGGCTCTGCCATTCAGCGACTGCCAGACGCTTCTGACACTCGACGACACCTCTGCCTGGATGGGCTGGCTCAGTACCGCCTGCGACCTTGGCAGCATGGCCGGGCACCTGGGCGATGCACTGCTGGCAACCGATGAACACGACGGCATTTACTTGCTGCGCAGCTATGCCCCTGGGGTGCTGCCACTGCTGCATGCCCGCAGTGAGACAGAATGGCATGACTGGCTGTTCGGCCCGTTGCTCGAGTGGTGGCGGCCAACAACCGGTGAAGGCTGGCAAGCCTTGCAAGGTAAAGGGTTGAGCAGCCCGGCAGCCTACCAGCCCATCGTTCTGGATCAGGCGCTTTGGCGGCAACTGCAGCTTGACCCCCTGGCCTACAGCCTGACTGCCGAACTGGAGCAAGAGTCAGCCGAGGTGTTCACCAGTGCCTGTCATGGCGACCGTCTAGACCAAGTGCAACGAGCGCTCGATGCCGCTCGCGAGCAAGGGCTGGAGCAAGCGGAAGACATCAGCCTGTTTGCCACCCTGCATCTACTCGACCGCCAGTTCCCAGCGCACTGGCCGAACTGGCCAAGCGCCCTGCAACAGGTTAAGGAACAGCGCATGCCGCTCGCGCAAGGGCTGAGGACTCTGGATACATGAAGCTCATCAGGCCGTCTCTGCTGCAAAGCACATGGCGTCGGCGCGGGCTGATTCTTTCTCTGTTGATCGTACTGCTGCCCCTGCTGGGGCTATATCTCTATGGGCAGTTACGCACGCCGGGGGCAATGTTGACCTCGGAAAACTATACGGATAGGCCAATATTCAGCTATTGGGTTAACGACAACTGGGGAGGTAACGGAGGCGTGACTTGTTGCTGGCGCCTGGACGGCCCGACCGCGAGGGTAGTCTGGATTCTAGATATGACCCGTCAGCAGCAACTAGATGGAGCAAAAGAGGAACGCCACGAAATCGAACTGCCCATGCCACCACGAGGCCGTGGTGACCGCTATCTGCATGTACGGTTCGATCCGGGCAACCAGGTTCGCCTGGGCTGGAGCTCGGATCTGTTCAGCCCGTTTTCACCACGCCCTGATCGCTCCCAACCCAACGAACAAGGCAGCCAACCATGAGCCTGATCTTGAACTCACCCAATAAACGTAAGTGGCGTCGGCGCGGGCTGATTCTTTCTCTGTTGATCGTACTGCTGCCCCTGCTGGGGCTATATCTCTATGGGCAGTTACGCACACCGGGGGCAATGTTGACCTCGGAAAACTATATGGATAGACCGATAGGAAGTTTCTGGGTCAACGACTTTTGGGGCGGTAACCTGGCCGTAATGAGCGCCGGCGGTATTATGTGCTGTAGGCGCGTGGACGGCCCGACTGCAAAGGTGGTGTGGATTCTCAGCATGTCCAAGACTCAGGAAGATCAAGGAATGCAAATAGAACGCCACGAGATTGAACTACCCATGCCCCCACGGAGCCGTAACGACCGCTACCTGCATGTACGGTTCGATCCGGGCAACCAGGTTCGCCTGGGCTGGAGTCCGGATCTATTCAGCCCGTTTTCACCACGCCCTGAAAGGGCGCAGAACAAGGAAGTTGACCATGAGTAATGCCAATCTGGATCGCGCCCAGGCCATCAGTGCGCGTGCCAGCCGTGGCGTGGGTAACGGCAAGACGGCGGTACTGCCCTGTGGCGCCACCCTGCATATCGGCTTCTTCTTCGACGGCTTTGGCCGCAATCTGGAGGAGGATTTGCGCAACGACCGCCTAAGCAATGTCGGGCGTTTGTTCATGGCCCATCCCGATGACGATCTAGCAACGTCCGCTAATCCCTTTGAACGTCACAGGCGTTTCTATATATCCGGCCTGGGCGCCACTTTCGATGCCAGCCTTGGCGGCGGAGCTGCGGTGCTCGGTGCGGGGCTAAAGGGCATGGCGAGCAAGGCCGAGGGCAACCTGGCCGAGTTGCCGCAAGGCACGGCAACCGATACGGCGGTAGAAGCCGGCAAGGATATGCTGACGGGCAAGAACTGGTGGGAGCGCCTGCAGCGCAACCTGAGCCACGGCAACCTGGCCAAGGCGGTGGTAGCGGCAGTGGTGACGGCAGGCGCCGAGCTCTCCGAAACGATTCGAGATAATCCGTTGAGCGCCGAGCTGTTCAAGACGGGCGTGGATACGCGGCTGGAATCGGCATTCCAAGCGTTCAATGATGCAATCGGCAAAGCACGGACTGCTGGCGATGTGCAGCTCAAACGACTCGCCATATCGGTCTATGGCTTCGACTTCGGCGCCACCTTGGCGCGCGCCTTCTGCCACAAATTGTTCGAGGCCTGCGAGCCGGGCAGCATCCGCTATCAGGGCTTAGAGCTGGAGGTGGTGTTCGCCGGGCTGTTCGATGCCGTGGATCGCAGCATGCAAAGCTCTATCGTGCTGGAGTACCTGCTGCCGCTGGTCAACCGGGTCGAGGATGGCGAATGCCTGCCAGGGCCGGTTAAGGCCGCCTTGCACCTGGTCGCTGCCCATGAGGTGCGTGGCACCCGGCGTGCTCGGCTGATCGGCACCGGCGCACTCACGCCGCGCTGGGAGGAACGCCTGGTGCCAGGTGTGAGCGATGATGTGGGAGGCGGGTTGCGCCGGGAAGATGCGCCACACAGCCGTGAGCTGCACCTGGCTTGCCTGCACGAGATGCATCGGGCGGCTTATCGAGCGGGAGTGCCCTTTCCCCAATTAGAAGTACTGCAACAGCAAGATAGGTTCGTTGCGAGCTTTTATACATCTAACGACCATATCAACGGCACCAGCGCCCTCGCCGCCAGCACGCGCTATCGGGCTCGCGCAGGCGCAAGCGCAGCCACTGCGGAAGGTTTTCTGGCCCACCGCCGTCTCTATATTCGTCGCCTGCGTCTGCTCTGGCAGCTTTATCGCGAACAGTCCCAGGCCTTTGCTCAGGAAGAAGCACGCCTGGAGCGTCCCCTGCTGGGCCATGAGAGCACACTGGGCAGGCTGTTGGGCCAGGGTAGCGAGAGCATGGCTCAGGCAGAACGGCGGGATACCGCACTGCGCCGCGTCCGTGCCAACCAAGCGCAACTGCGCAAGACCCATGGCTGGCTCGAGGATGTTCAGCGCGAGGCCGAACGGCTGAAAGCAGGCTTCAATACCGCCGAGGAACAAGCCTTGCTCGATGAGTGGTTCAGGGCGGATACACCCAGTCTGAGTTTCGATATCGAAGATCTGCTGGAGTACTTCCTAACTGACCGGCAGATGATCAGCCAGTTACAACCTGAAATCACATATCACAAGTACTTTCTGGTACGCAATTTCGATGTACCCGATCCCACCAAAACCCAAGGTTTGGCTCCCGACCCACTGGGCCAGGTAATGCCTAGCAAGGCTTGCTGACGAAGGAGTGGGAAAGCGGTAGGCCTCTAGCTCGGGTATCTGGGCGTTTGTTCAGTGCAACGCGCGAACGATATCGATCCGCGTTCAAGCCCGTGGCTCAACGAACTGCGCCTGCCCGGCCAGCGCGAATACCGTCAGGGCATGGTCAGCTTCGACGGGCACGAGGAGTGGAAGCGCTCGACTGGCCTGCTCGGCTCGGCCAAACGCTGCGTGCCGCTGGTCTGGGGCGAGGACGATCCCATTCCCTTCGACCTGGATATCGGCACTCGCGTGGCGCCGGAAGCCGATGGCAGCGTCCGCCTGCGCCGCGCCTATCACGAGGACGTCGAGGATCTTACGGCCATCCGCGGCAGCCTAACCTATCAACCCATTGAAGGGCTCTACCTGCCACCCATCGATATCGACCTGAGCTAAGCCATGACCGCCACCACCAATCACCCCTTCGCCCAACGCCTGGCTCAGGTGCCGGACAGCCATCTGCTTCAGGCCAATCAGCCCACCGGCGCACCGCTGATATGCATGCCCGAAGTCGAGGAGCAGACCGAGTACTACCTAGCCATCGAGCATGGCGATAGTGCGGATAGAGGAATGTGGACTGGGGCGCTAGGGATAGGGCTAGGGCTCTTTCTCTTCATCATGGCGATGATTGCGCTTTTAAGTGGAAATACCGAAGGCATGGCTCAGGCACTTTTAGTTGCAATCGCAGGCACCGTGATTCCGTTCATCTGGGAAGTCCTGCGTCCCATGCCCCTCCCTATCCTGCTCAACCGACGCACCCGCGAGCTGTATTTCGAGCAGGACGACGAGCTTTACCACACACCCTGGGATGACGTCGCGGCAGCCGCCTACGCCTACGGCACCGTTGGCCCCTATACCGCCGGCATGCGCCATGCGGCGCTCGAAGTTCTCCTGCATCGCTTCGGCCACCCCGAGGAACAGGTGCTGCTCAACCTCGGCTCGCCCATTGGCAAGAGTCTGGAAATGCAATTGGGCTTCTGGGAATACCTGCGCGCCTATATGGACAACGGCCCCTGGTTCGACGAGCACGGCAATTCCAGCGACTCGCCTGAGTCCATTCAGAGCCTGCTGGCAGTACGCAAACGCCGAGGACATTGGACGCGCCTGCAATGGCGTGACATCAAGGAACAGTACAAGGCTAACGGCGGTCGCAACTTCCTCAGCGCTTCCGACTTCTTATTGTTGCTCGGCGGCATCGTCCTCGCTCCGCTCAACGCCCTGCAAAACTTCACCTACGCCATCGCCAAGCGCCGCTCGCGCAGCCAATGGCCGCAGATGATTCGTGAGCGCCTGCGTGCCGACGGCCCGACTAGTCGGCTGGTGGATCTGGAGCGAGAGCAGGGCCTGACTTGATCGCTGTAGCGCTATCCTGGCGCAATGTACTCACGACGAGGCTCCAAGCATGAACATCGGCCAAGCCGCCAAGCACACCGGCCTCAGCGCCAAGATGATCCGCTACTACGAGTCCATCGACCTGCTGCCGCGGGCCGGGCGTACGGAGAGCGGCTATCGGCAGTACAGCGCCAACGACCTGCACCGCCTGGCCTTTATCAAGCGGGCGCGGGATCTGGGGTTTTCCCTGGAGGAAGTGGGCCGGCTACTGGCGCTGTGGCAGGACAAGAGTCGCGCCAGCGCCGATGTGAAGGCGCTGGCCGAGGGACATATCGCCACACTTTCGCGCAAGATCGCCGAGATGAGCGCGCTGCGCGATACGCTGGTGGAGCTGGCGAACAGCTGCCAGGGCGATAGCCGGCCGGATTGTCCGATTCTGCAGGGGCTGGAAGAGGGCGTGGGTTGCGCCGCGCCGGGATGTTCGTCGCACCCTCAGCGCTAACGACGCGGCGTGGGGTACACAGCGACTAGGGTGTCGCGGGGCCGCCCAGGTCGTGCGCACCAGAGGCTCGCGCGCGGCGAACCCTACGGACGGCATATCCAGGCGTTGGGGGCATAGCCCTGCAATCCGGGAGATGCGAGCGTCAACCCCGGATTTCATGCAGTCCCACAAGCGTCGGCGCGCATGGCGCACCCTGCGGGTTTAGGCGTCCGCCGAGTCAGCGCATCCAGGGTGGCGTCGGTTCGGCGTCCTTGGGCGCGTCTTCGGCATTGAGCAAGGCCTGGCGCCGTGCCTCTTCGGCCAGGGCGGCCTTGATCTCGCGCATCACCGCATCGATATCGGCGGCGTCTTCGGCTTCGGCGAATTCGCCGGTCAGCTGGCTGTTCGGCTGCAGTTTGCCCGCCTCGTAGAGCGCCCACATTTCCTTGGCGTACTTGGTGTATTTCAGCTCGGGGGCAAATTGGCCGAAGTACTCGGCCATGTTGCGCACGTCGCGTTCGAGCATGCTGAAGGCATGGTTGTTGGCGGCGGCGTCCACTGCCTGCGGCAGGTCGATGATCACCGGGCCGTCGGGACCAAGCAGCACGTTGAATTCCGACAGGTCGCCATGCACCAGGCCGGCGCAGAGCATCTTGACGATTTCCTGGATCATGAAGGCGTGGAACTCGCGGGCGTCGTCCGGGTGCAGCTCGACGTCGTTGAGCCGCGGCGCCACATCGCCCTGGCCGTCGCTGACCAGCTCCATCAGCAGCACGCCGTCGAGAAAGTCGTAGGGCTTGGGCACCCGCACGCCGGCGCTGGCCAGGTGGAACAGGGCCGCCACCTCGGCGTTCTGCCAGGCCTGCTCCTGCTCCTTGCGCCCATACTTGCTGCCCTTGGCCATGGCCCGCGCCTGGCGGCTACCGCGCACCTTGCGGCCCTCCTGATACTCGGCGGCCTGGCGAAAACTGCGTTTGTTGGCTTCCTTGTAGACCTTGGCGCAGCGCAGCTCGTCGCCGCAGCGCACCACATAGACCGCTGCTTCCTTACCGCTCATCAGCGGGCGCAGCACTTCGTCCACCAGGCCGTCTTCGACCAGGGGTTCAATACGTTTGGGCGTCTTCATCGGCGTGGATCACGGGTCCTTTTTGGCCTGGGGCGGGGCTTGCAGGAGCCATCCTCTCACAGCGCGAGGCAGATGCCGACTCCCGCCGCGCATGCGCTGACCAGTTGCCCGACCGGGCAGCGCGGCGAATGCCGGGACGGCGCCCTCAGAGGGCGTCCAGCTGCGCCCGCAAACGCCGTAGCACGGCCAGCGACTCGGGATTGTCGCCGTGCACGCAGAGACTGTCGGCGCGCAGCCGCAGCGGTTTGCCGTCGAGGTCGGGGAAGGCCTGGCCGCGGGCGATGGCCAGGGCCTGGGCGAGGATGCGTTCGGGGTCCTGGTGCGCCGCGCCGCTGAGCCGGCGCGGCGCCAGCTGGCCGTCGGCCAGGTAGGCGCGGTCGGCGAAGGCCTCGAACATCAGCGGTACGTCGGCCTCGTCGGCCAGACACAACTCACGCTGGTTGTCGGCCAGGGCCAGCACCATCAGCGGCAGGCCCTTGCGGTAGCTGGCGCAGGCATCGAGCACCGCGGCGAGCAGGGCATCGTCGCGCACCAGGTCGTTGTACAGCGCACCGTGCGGCTTGACGTAGGCCAGCTGGCCGCCGGCGGCGCGGCAGAAGGCGTCCAGCGCGCCGATCTGGTACAGCACCAGGGCGTGAACTTCCTCGGGCGAGCACTGCAGATGGCGGCGGCCGAAGCCCTGCAGGTCGGGGTAGGACGGATGAGCGCCGATGCGCACGCCGTGCTCGACCGCCAGCGCCACGCTGCGCGCCATGATCAGCGGGTCGCCGGCGTGGAAGCCGCAGGCCAGGTTGGCCTGGTCGATCAGCGGCATGGCCAGCGCGTCGTCGCCCATGCGCCAGGCGCCGAAGCCCTCGCCCATGTCGCAGTTGAGAAGGATGCGGTTCATGCCGGCAGCTTAAGGCGCGCCGGGCGATTCGCAAAGGCCGGCGGCTCAGTCGAGAAACAGTCGCATTTACAAAATTTACAACCCACTCCCAGCCCAGTCGCCACGCGCCCTGTAGAAGTTGCTTCCGCCGTTGAAACTCATTCGCGATTGAACCTTATATGCAAATCACTATCATCGCGGCCGTCTCGCCTTCAATCCTTACACCGCCAGGAGTAGATCGATGTCCGCCCTCAGTTCCCGCAGCGCCTTGGCCAGCGCCATTGCCCTCGTCACCAGCCTCGGCGCCCAGGCCAGCGAGCCGGTCGCCCTCGGCGACGTGGTGGTCACCGCCGCCGGCTTCGAGCAGAAGATCACCGACGCGCCGGCCAGCATCAGCGTGATCGGCCGCGAGGAGCTGCAGCAGAAGCGCTACAGCAACCTGGCCGAGGCCCTGGAGGACGTCGAAGGCGTCGACATCGGCCAGGGCACCGGCAAGACCGGCGGGCTGAACATCAGCATCCGCGGCCTGCCGAGCGACTACAGCCTGATCCTGATCGACGGCCGCCGGCAGAACGCCGCCGGCAACGTCACCCCCAACGGCTTCAACGAGACCGCCACCAGCTTCATGCCGCCGCTGTCGGCCATTGAGCGCATCGAGGTGATCCGCGGGCCTATGTCGACCCTGTACGGTTCCGACGCCATGGGCGGGGTGATCAACATCATCACCCGCAAGGTGGGCAAGGCCTGGGGCGGCAGCCTGACCCTGGATCACACCTTCCAGGAAAACCGCGACTTCGGCGACACCAGCAATACCGGCTTCTATGCCAGCGGCCCGCTGATCGACAACCTGCTCGGCCTGCAGGTACGCGGCAGCCTGTACGACCGCGGCGAGTCCGACCTCGAGTTCGACGACGACAGCACCGTCAGCAAGCGCGGCGCAGCGCCGGTGGAGGGCCGCAACTACAACCTCGGCGGCCGCCTGACCTTCACCCCGCAGGACAACCACGATTTCGCCCTGGACTTCGAGCGCGGCCGCCAGGTCTACGACAACGACGACTGCCAGCTCGGCACCCTGGACGGCAAGAGCGGCGGCAACGCCATCGGCGGCTGCAGCGTCGACCAGCCGACCCTCGCCAACGGCTACCGGGACGAGCTGCGTTTCCAGCGCGACCAGTTCGCCCTGTCGCACACCGGCCGTTTCGATATCGGCACCCTCGACAGCAGCCTGACCCACAACACCACCGAGACCCTGGGGCGCAGCATTCCCGGCACCGTCGGCGTGCCCTACACGGGCTACCCGGCCATCGTCGGCGGCGACGACCGCCTGCTGAAGTCCACCGACCTGGTGTTCGACAGCAAGCTGGTGGCGCCAGTGGGCGAGTCGCACATCGTCACCCTCGGCGGCCAGTACTGGGACGCCAAGGTCGAGGACGGCATCGCCGACGAAGACTTCCAGCAGACCTCCTGGGCGATGTTCGTCGAGGACGAGTGGCGCCTGCGCCACGATCTGGCCCTGACCCTGGGCGGCCGTTACGAGGATCACGAAGCCTTCGGCGGCCACTTCAGCCCGCGCGCCTACCTGGTGTGGAACACCAACGACAACTGGACGCTCAAGGGCGGCGTGAGCAAGGGCTACAAGACGCCGAGCCTCAACCAGCTGCACGACGGCATCAACGGCGTCACCGCCCAGGGCCGCACCATCACCATCGGCAGCCCGGACCTCGACCCGGAAACCACCACCAACACCGAGTTCGGCGCCTACTACGACAACCTCGCCGGCTTCAGCGCCAATGCCACGCTGTTCCACACCAAGTTCAAGGACAAGATCGACGACGGCGCGCCGATCGCCAACTGCAACTTCCCCGGCGCCCCGAACCAGCCGGGCTGCATCAGCCTGGGCAGCAGCTTCCTGCAGGAAAGCTTCGCGCAGAGCGTCAACATCGGCGAAGCCAAGACCCGGGGCGTGGAACTGGCCAGCCGCTGGCAGTTCGCCCCGGGCTGGACCCTGGCCGGCAACTACACCTACACCGACAGCGAGCAGAGCAGCTGCGCCGACAAGGGTGCACCGCTGACCAACACGCCGCAGCACATGCTCAACGCCAGCCTCAACTGGCATGCAACCCAGCGCCTGAGCCTGTGGTTCAAGGGCGAGTACCGCGGCGAGCGGGCGCGCTTCAACCAGCGCTACGCCAACCTGACGGCCGCCAACCAGGCGGTGCAGGATCAGGTCGGCGACCTCAAGGCCTACGAGCTGTTCCACCTCGGCGGCTCGTTCAAGGCGTCGCAAAACCTCACCCTCAACGTCACCCTCTACAACCTGTTCGACAAGGACTTCCTCGACGGCGAGAGCTACACCACCAATACCGGCGCCAGCGGCTGGGCCTCCTACTACACGCAGATCGCCCAATCCACCACCGGCACCCTCGAAGAGGGCCGTCGCCTGTGGCTGTCGGCCGTGCTCGAGTTCTGACCCGGCACCGTCCCAACCCCGGCCGCACGGCCGGGGTTATCGAATCGGCCCCGGCGCCAACGGCACTGGATCGGCTCGGCCGCGAGCAGGTGCAGGCCCTGCGCGGGGCCGGGCGCTATCGGCGGGATCTGTAGCGAGGGCGGCCATGGGGCGCGCTGGGGACAGCGCCGCACAGCCTTGGTGCAAACCCCGGATTCGCGGCATTTCCCGCCACTTTTCCGCGACTTGCGCTTGTCACCCGGGCGACGCTGGGGTATCTGTGCACTCGCTGTGCTCCCAGATCAGTTCGGAATCGCCCATGACCTTCGAAGTCCCCGCCCATAGCGCCAGCGGCAAGCCCGCCGGGCGCATTCGCCAGAAGAACGAAGAAGCCATCATCCAAGCCGCCGAAGAGGAGTTCGCCCGCCACGGCTTCAAGGGCACCAGCATGAACACCATCGCGCAGAACGTCGGCCTGCCCAAGGCCAACCTGCACTACTACTTCAACAACAAGCTGGGCCTGTACCTGGCGGTGCTGAGCAACATCCTCGAACTGTGGGACAGCACCTTCAACACCCTGACCGTCGACGACGACCCGGCCGAGGCGCTGGCGCGCTACATCCGCGCCAAGATGGAATTCTCCCGCCGCCAGCCGAAGGCCTCGCGGATCTTCGCCATGGAAGTGATCAGCGGCGGCGACTGCCTGTCGCAGTACTTCAACCAGAACTACCTGGACTGGTTCCGCGGCCGCGCCGCGGTGTTCGAGGCCTGGATCGCCGCCGGCAAGATGGACCCGGTCGACCCGGTGCACCTGATCTTCCTGCTGTGGAGCAGCACCCAGCACTACGCCGACTTCGCCTCGCAGATCTGCCGCGTCAGCGGCCGCTCGCGCCTGACCAAGCAGGACTTCGAAGCCGCCACAGGCAACCTGATCCAGATCATCCTCAAGGGCTGCGGCCTGACGCCGCCCGCCAAGCCCTGATGGCCTTCACCCTCAGCGCGCCCTGCGAGTACCGCGAGGAGATCCGCAAGAGCCGCTTTCACGCCCTCGCCGCGCCGGTCGCCAGCGCGGCCGAGGCGCAGGCCTTTATCGCTGCCCACAGCGACCCCGGTGCCTCGCACAACTGCTGGGCCTGGAAGGTCGGCGCGCAGTACCGCTTCAGCGACGACGGCGAACCCGGCGGCACCGCCGGCCGGCCGATTCTCGCCGCCATCGAAGGCCAGGCGTGCGACCAGGTGGCGGTGCTGGTGATCCGCTGGTACGGCGGCATCCAGCTCGGCACCGGCGGCCTGGCACGTGCATACGGCGGCAGCGCGGCCAAGTGCCTGCAGGGCGGCGAACGCCGCGAGCTGGTGCCGCGCCAGGCCTGCCACTGCCACCTGCAGTTCGCCGAACTGGCGCCGTTCAAGGCGCGCCTGGGCGAGTTCGACGCCCTGCTGGAAAACGAGGCCTTCGACGCCAGCGGCGCCCGCCTCGAGCTGGCCGTGCCCGCCGCCCAGCTGGACGCGCTGGATCGTCTGCTGGCCGACCTCAGCCGCGGCCGCGAACGGCTGCGCCAGTCATGAAACGCGCCCTGCTGCCGCTGCTGCTGGCCGCGCCGCTGCACGCCGAGGTGCGCGAGCAGCTCGACTACCGCCACTACGACGCCCACCTCGAAGCGCACGCCAGCCTGCGCCAGGCGCTGAACAGCGCCTCGCCGATCCGCCTGGACGGCCAGACCTACCACGGCTTCACCCGCTGGCAGGTGGAATGGCGCTTCTGGTGGCGGGAGGCGCGCGATGGCCGCTGCCGTATCGAACGCAGCAGCACCCAGCTGCAGGCCAGCATCACCCTGCCGCGCCTGCACGGCGGCGACACCCAGCAGCAACAGCGCTTCGCCCGCTACCTGGCGGCGCTCGAGGAACACGAACTGGGCCACTACCGCATCGGCCAGGCGGCGGCGCAGGCCATCGACGCGGCGCTGCTGGCGCTGCCGGAGCAAGCCGACTGCAAGACCCTGGAACAGCAGGCCAATGCCCGCGCCCACGCCACCTTGCAACGCCATATCGAGCGCGAACACCGCTACGACCGCGACACCGGCCACGGTGAAACCCAGGGCGCCTGGCTGGACGATTGAGCCGGCACGACCTGGTGCTGACGCGGCAAAAAAAGTTGAACCGCCATTAACCCGAACAGTCACTCTGCTTCGTCTACCCTCGCGTAACGGCCCATCGGCCATCGACAAGGAACCGCCCATGCGCACCATGACCCGTATCGCCACCGCCCTCGCTCTGACCGCCGCCAGCCTGGCCAGCACCGCCCTGCTGGCCGAGGAGGCGCGCTACAACCAGATCGCCCTGCGCGCCGAGGTGAATCAGGAGGTCGCCCACGACCTGATGCACGTCACCCTCTATACCGAAGCGCAGCACGCCGACCCGGCCAAGCTAGCCGCCGAGATCACCAACACCCTCAACCAGACGCTGGAGCAGGTGCGCCAGGTGCGCGGCGTCTCGGTCAAGCTCGGCAGCCGTCACAGCTACCCGGTGTATGACGACAAGGGCCAGAAGATCACCGCCTGGCGCGAGCGCGCCGAAGTGCGCCTGGAAAGCGCCGACTTCGCCCGCCTGTCGGCACTGACCGGCGAGTTGCTGCAACAGATGAAGATGGCCGGCATGGACTTCAGCATCGCCACCGACACCCGCAAGACCCGCGAGGACGCCATGCTCAAGGACGCGGTGAATGCCTTCAAGGCCCGCGCCCAGCTGGCCACCGAGGCGCTCGGCGGCAAAGGCTACAAGCTGGTCAGCCTCAACCTCAACACCGGCGGTTTCCAGCCGCCGATGCCGCGCCACTACGCGGCCAAGGGCATGGCGATGATGGAAGCGGCGCCCACCCCGGAAATCGAGGCCGGCACCAGCCAGGTCACGGTCAGCGCCGACGGCGTCATCGAAGTGCAGATGCCCTGACCACGCCCCGCAACAAGGCCACGCCGTTATCGTCAGATAACGGCGTTTCGCCATCTTTTCCCTGCAAAATTTTCATAAATGCGACAGCAAGTTACAGCGCTGTAGCGCTAACCATTTCCTGTGCGACATCGCGCTTGCCTCGGGCACAAGGGCTGCATAGTTTCGGCGGTGGCCTCCACAAGAGGCTCCTCAAGGATCACAACCACAACAACGATGAGGTCATGATGCGCAAGAACGCCGTTATCCAGGCTTTGCTTACCGCTGGGCTGATCGCCAGCGCCCCCCTCGCCAGCGCCGCCAACCTGGTGTTCTGCTCCGAAGGCAGCCCCGCCGGTTTCGACCCGGGCCTGTACACCACCGGCACCGATTTCGACGCCGCGGCGGAAACCATCTTCAACCGCCTGACCCAGTTCGAGCGCGGCGGCACCCAGGTCGAGCCCGGCCTGGCCGAAAGCTGGGAGGTGTCCGAGGACGGTCTGGTCTACACCTTCAAGCTGCGCCCCGGGGTGAAGTTCCACAGCACCGAGTACTTCAAGCCCAGCCGCGCATTCAACGCCGACGACGTGCTCTTCACCTTCGGCCGCATGCTCGACAAGGATCATCCCTTCCGCAAGGCCTACCCCACCGAGTTCCCCTACTTCACCGACATGGGCATGGACGCCAATATCGCCAAGCTGGAAAAGCTGGACGATCAGACGGTGCGCTTCACCCTCAACGAAGTGGACGCCGCCTTCGTGCAGAACCTGGCGATGAGCTTCGCCTCGATCCAGTCCGCCGAGTACGCCGACCAGTTGCTCAAGGCCGGCAAGGCCGCCGACATCAACCAGAAGCCGATCGGCACCGGCCCCTTCGTGTTCAGCCGCTACCAGAAGGACGCGGTGATCCGCTACAAGGGCAACCAGGACTACTGGAAGCCCGAGGACGTGAAGATCGACAACCTGATCTTCGCCATCAACACCGACGCCTCGGTGCGCATGCAGAAGCTCAAGGCCGGCGAATGCCACGTCACCCTGTTCCCGCGCCCGGCCGACATCGCCTCGCTGCAGCAGGACGCCAAGCTGCAGATGCCCGAACAGGCCGGTTTCAACGTCGGCTATATCGCCTACAACGTCACCCACCCGCCGTTCGACAAGCTGGAGGTGCGCCAGGCGCTGGACATGGCGGTGAACAAGCAGGCGATCCTCGACGCGGTGTACCAGAACGCCGGCCAGCTGGCGGTGGGCGGCATGCCGCCGACCCAGTGGTCCTATAACGAGACCATCAAGGACCCGGCCTTCGACCCGGAAAAGGCCAAGGCGCTGCTCAAGGCCGCCGGCGTCGAGGAAGGCACCGAGATCACCCTGTGGGCCATGCCGGTGCAGCGCCCGTACAACCCCAACGCCAAGCAGATCGCCGAGATGCTGCAGGCCGACTGGGCCAAGATCGGCATCCAGGCGCGCATCGTCAGCTACGAGTGGGGCGAGTACCTCAAGCGCGCCAAGGCCGGCGAACACGACGCCATGCTGATCGGCTGGAGCGGCGACAACGGCGACCCGGACAACTGGCTCGGTACCCTCTACGGCTGCGACGCGGTCGACGGCAACAACTTCTCCAAGTGGTGCTTCGAGGACTACGACAAGCTGGTCAAGGCCGCCAAGCGCACCACCGACCAGGCCGAGCGTACCGAGCTGTACCGGCAGGCGCAGGTGATCCTCAAGCGTGAGGTGCCGATCACCCCGCTGGCGCACTCCACCGTGTACCAGCCGATGCGCAAGGAGGTGCAGGACTTCCGCATCAGCCCCTTCGCGCTCAACTCCTTCTATGGTGTAGGTATCGCCCAGTGACGGCAGGCGGCGCGCCTGCGGGTGCGCCGCTTCTACCCGGATCAGGAGTTCACATGTCTTCCATGCCCTTTAAGCGCGGCGGCCTGCTGCTGGCCGCTTTGCTGTGCGCACAGGTCCAGGCGGCGAATAATCTGGTGGTGTGCAGCGAAGCCAGCCCGGAAGGTTTCGATATCGTCCAGTACACCGCCGCGACCACCGCCGATGCCACGGCCGAGACCCTGTTCGAACGCCTGGTGGCCTTCGCCCCCGGCAGCACCGAGCTGGTGCCGGCGCTGGCAGAAAGCTGGGAAATCTCCGCCGACGGCCTGAGCTACAGCTTCACCCTGCGCCAGGGGGTGAAATTTCACGCCAACAACGACTTCACGCCCACGCGCGCGTTCAATGCCGACGACGTGCTGTGGAGCTTCCAGCGCCAGCTCGATCCGACACATCCCTGGCACAAGCTGTCGCTGCGCGGCTTCCCCTATGCCGAGGCCATGGGCCTGGCAAAGCTGATCGAACGTGTGGAGAAACTCGACGAACATCGGGTGCGCTTCGTCCTCAGGCATCCGGAGGCGCCCTTCCTGGCCAACCTGGCCATGGGCTTCGCCTCGATCTATTCGGCCGAATACGCCGAGCATCTGCTCGCCGCGAACAAGCCCGAACGGCTCAACAGTCAGCCGATTGGCACCGGCCCCTTCGTCTTCGAGCGCTATGCCAAGGACGCCCAGGTGCGCTTTCGCGGCAACCCGGAGTACTGGGACGGCGCACCAGCGATCGAGCGCCTGGTGCTGGCCATCACCCCCGAACCCAACGTGCGCCAGCAGCGGCTCAAGGCCGGCGACTGCCAGATCGCCCTCTACCCGCGCCCAGTGGACATCCCGGCGCTCAGGGCCGACGCCAGACTGCAGGTGCTGGAGCTGGACTCGCTGCTGACTGCCTATATCGGCATCAACACCCGTCACCCGCCGCTGGACGACGTGCGCGTGCGCCAGGCGATCAACCTGGCGTTCGACAAGGCCGCCTACATCCGCGCGCAGTACGGCGAGGGCAATGCCACGCCGGCCGTGGCGCCCTACCCGGCGACGCTCTGGGGCCATGACCCCGAGCTCGCGGACTGGCCGCATGACGTTGAACGGGCCAAGGCCCTGCTGGCCGCGGCCGGTCATGGCGATGGCTTTTCCCTGTCGATCTGGACCCGCCCCGGTGGCGGGCCGACCAACCCCAACCCGGGCATCGGCGCGCAGATGCTGCAGGCCGATCTCGCCGCCATCGGCATCCGCAGCGATATCCGCGTGTTCGAGTGGGGCGAGCTGATCAAGCGCGCCAAGAACGGCGAGCACGACCTGGTGTTCATGGGCTGGGCCGGCGACAACGGCGATCCGGACAACTTCCTCACTCCCAACCTGTCCTGCGCCGCTGCCGAAAGCGGCGAGAATCAGGCGGGTTGGTGCGACAAGGCCTTCGACGCGCTGATCACCCAGGCGCGCCGCGAGCCCGAGCAGGATAAACGCGCCGCGCTGTATCGCCAGGCCCTGGCGATCTTCCATAAGCAGGCGCCCTGGATCGCCCTGGCCCACCCCAAGCAGTTCGCGGCGCTGCGCAAGGGCGTCGAAGGCTTCGTGCTGAGCCCGCTGGGGTCGAACAATTTCGCTCGGGTAAAGGTGCCATGAACAACCCTAGCCCGGATGCGATCCGGGACTACTCTCGCGCCCTATCCCCGGATTGCATCCGGGCTACGACACGACCACAACAACGCCGGACCATGCAGTCCGGCACCCGCATCCCGCCACGGAGTAGAACCGCCTGATGCTGTCCTTTATCGCCAGACGCCTGGGGCTTTTGATCCCCACCTTCTTCGGCGTCACCCTGCTGACCTTCGCCCTGATCCGCCTGATCCCCGGCGACCCGGTGGAAGTGATGATGGGCGAACGCCGCGTCGACCCGGAGATGCACGCCCAGGCCATGGAGCGCCTGGGGCTGAACAAGCCGCTGCATGAGCAGTACTTCGACTACATCGGCCAGCTCGCCAGCGGCAATCTGGGCGAGTCGCTGCGTTCGCGCGAAAGCGTGTGGCGCGAGTTCCTCAGCCTGTTCCCCGCCACCGTCGAACTGGCCCTGGCGGCCTTGCTGTTCGCCGGCACCCTGGGTCTGATCGCCGGGGTGATCGCCGCGCTCAAGCGCGGCTCGCTGTTCGACCACGGGGTGATGGGCATCTCGCTGACCGGCTACTCGATGCCGATCTTCTGGTGGGGCCTGCTGCTGATCATGTTCTTCTCGGTCGGCCTGGGCTGGACGCCGGTGTCCGGGCGTATCGATCTGCTCTACGACATCCCGCCGGTCACCGGCTTCATGCTGATCGACACCCTGCTCAGCGACGAGCAAGGCGCCTTCGTCGACGCCCTGCGCCACCTGATCCTGCCGGCCATCGTGCTCGGCACCATCCCGCTGGCGGTGATCGCACGGATGACCCGCTCGGCCATGCTCGAAGTGCTGCGCGAGGACTACATCCGTACCGCGCGGGCCAAGGGCCTGTCGCCGGCGCGGGTGGTCTTCGTGCATGGCCTGCGCAACGCCTTGATCCCGGTGCTGACGGTGTTCGGCCTGCAGGTCGGCAGCCTGCTGGCCGGCGCGGTGCTGACCGAGACCATCTTCTCCTGGCCGGGCATCGGCAAATGGCTGATCGAGGCCATCGGCGCCCGCGACTACCCGGTGGTGCAGAACGGCATCCTGCTGATCGCCTGCCTGGTGATCCTGGTCAACTTCGCCGTGGACATCCTCTACGGCCTGGCCAATCCCCGTATTCGCCATCAGAAATAAGGAAGGCGCCATGCATAACCACATCGATCACCTAGGGTGGATGACGCTCTTTTCATCCACCGTGAAAAGGCATCGGTGGACGGGTGAAACGTCGTCCACCCTACGCGAGGTGCGCCCATGACCGCCGCCACCAGCCTCGACCAGAGCCTGCTCTACCCCTCGCCGCTGAAGGAATTCTGGCAGGCCTTCAGCCATAACAAGGGCGCCCTCGCCGGCCTGGCGTTCATGCTGCTGATGCTGTTCTGCGCGCTGTTCGCGCCCTGGATCGCGCCGCATGATCCCAGCGAGCAGTACCGCGACTTCCTGCTCACCCCGCCGGTATGGCTGGACGGTGGCCAGTGGCGTTTCCTGCTCGGCACCGACGAACTGGGCCGCGACCTGCTCTCGCGGCTGATCCATGGCGCGCGCCTGTCGCTGCTGATCGGCCTGGCCTCGGTGCTGCTGTCGCTGATTCCCGGCATCCTGCTGGGCCTGGCCGCCGGCTTTTTCCCGCGCCTGCTCGGCCCCGGCATCATGCGCCTGATGGACGTCATGCTGGCGCTGCCGTCGCTGCTGCTGGCGGTGGCCATCGTCGCTATCCTCGGCCCGGGGCTGATCAACACCATCTTCGCCATCGCCATAGTCTCCTTGCCCAGCTACGTGCGCCTGACCCGCGCGGCGGTGATGGGCGAGCTGGGCCGCGACTACGTCACCGCCGCGCAGTTGTCCGGCGCCGGCCTGCTGCGGCTGATGTTCGTCACCGTACTGCCCAACTGCATGGCGCCTTTGATCGTGCAGGCCACCCTGAGCTTTTCCTCGGCGATTCTCGATGCCGCCGCACTGGGCTTTCTCGGCCTTGGCGTGCAGCCGCCGACGCCCGAGTGGGGCACCATGCTGGCCTCGGCGCGTGACTACATCGAACGCGCCTGGTGGGTGGTGACCCTGCCCGGCCTGGCGATTCTGCTCAGCGTGCTGGCCATCAACCTGATGGGCGACGGCCTGCGCGACGCCCTCGACCCGAAACTGAAGAACGCCATCTGAGGAGGCCCATATGCACAAGATGATCCCGCTGCGCATGGCGCTCCCTACCCCGATCCACACGGGGGCCCATGCATGAGCCTGCTGGATATCCGCAACCTCTCGGTGCGCTTCGGCGCCGCCGATGCCGTGCCGGTGGTCGACGGCCTCGACCTCTGCGTGGAAAAGGGCGAGGTGCTGGCCATAGTCGGCGAGTCAGGCTCCGGCAAGTCGGTGACCATGCTGGCGCTGATGGGCCTGATCGACGCGCCTGGCATCGTCCATGCCGACTGCCTGCAGTTCGACGGCACCGACATGCTGCGCCTGAAGGGCCGCCAGCGCCGGCATATCGTCGGCAAGGACCTGGCGATGGTGTTCCAGGACCCGATGACCGCGCTCAACCCCAGCTACAGCGTGGGCTTCCAGATCGAGGAAGTGCTGCGCCAGCATATGGGCCTGAAAGGCAAGGCGGCGCGCGCCCGTGCCCTCGAGCTGCTGGAACGGGTGGAGATACCCGCCGCCGCCAGCCGCCTGGATGCCTACCCGCACCAGCTCTCCGGCGGCATGAGCCAGCGCGTGGCGATCGCCATGGCGATTGCTGCCGAACCCAAGCTGCTGATCGCCGACGAGCCGACCACGGCGCTGGACGTGACCATCCAGGCGCAGATCATGGAACTGCTGCTGAACCTGCAGCGCGACCAGGGCATGGCCCTGGTGCTGATCACCCACGACCTGGCGGTGGTCGCCGAGACCGCCCAGCGCGTCTGCGTGATGTACGCAGGGCAAGCGGTGGAGCTGGGCCGGGTGCCGACCCTGTTCGACGCGCCCAGCCACCCCTACACCGAGGCGCTGCTCAAGGCCATCCCCGAACACAGCGCCGGCGCCCGCCGCCTGGCGACGCTGCCCGGCATAGTGCCCGGCCGCTACGACCGTCCGCAGGGCTGCCTGCTGTCACCGCGCTGCCCCTACGTGCAGCCGCGTTGCCGCGAGGAGCGCCCAGCGCTGGACGCACACGAGCGTGGCGCCGCGCGCTGCTTCTTTCCCCTGGAGGTGGCCCGATGAACAGCGTTCTCCAAGCCCATGAACTGACTCGTCACTACAGCGTCTCGCGCGGCCTGTTCAAGCCGGCGGCCTTGGTCCAGGCGCTCAACGGCGTGTCCTTCAGCCTCGAGGCCGGCAAGACCCTGGCGGTGGTCGGCGAGTCCGGCTGCGGCAAGTCCACCCTGGCCCGCGCCCTGACCCTGATCGAAGAGCCCAGCGCCGGCAGCCTGCAGATCGCCGGGCGCGAGGTTGCCGGCGCCAGCCGGGCCGAGCGCAAACAGCTGCGCCGCGACGTGCAGATGGTGTTCCAGAACCCCTATGCCTCGCTCAACCCGCGGCAGAAGATCGGCGATCAGCTGGCCGAGCCGCTGTTGATCAACACCGATCTGTCCCGCGCCGAACGCCGCGAGCGGGTGCAGGCGATGATGCAGCAGGTGGGCCTGCGCCCCGAGCATTACCAGCGCTACCCGCACATGTTCTCCGGCGGCCAGCGCCAGCGCATCGCCCTGGCCCGCGCCATGATGCTGCAACCCAAGGTGCTGGTGGCGGACGAGCCGACCTCGGCGCTGGACGTGTCGATCCAGGCCCAGGTGCTCAACCTGTTCATGGACCTGCAGGAGCAGTACCGCACCGGCTACGTCTTCATCTCGCACAACCTGGCCGTGGTGCGCCACGTCGCCGACGAGGTGCTGGTGATGTACCTCGGCCGCCCGGTGGAGATGGGCGCCAGCGCCGCCATCTACCATCGCCCGCTGCACCCCTACACCCAGGCCCTGCTGTCGGCCACCCCGACCCTCCATCCCGATCCGCACAAGCCCAGGATCAAGATAGTCGGCGAGCTGCCCAACCCGCTCGACCCGCCCTCCGGCTGCGCCTTCCACCAGCGCTGCCCGCATGCCGACGCGCGCTGCCGCGGCGAGCGCCCGGAGCTGCGCCTGATCGAAGCGCGCCAGGTGGCCTGCCATCATGTGGAGCGGATCAACGGCTAGCAGGCTCGCCCCGTAGGCTGGCGCTGAGCGCAGCGAAGCCCAACGAGCAGCCCGCGAGCAGCGCTCATGGGGGGCGTTGGGCTTCGTCGCCGGCGCCTCAACCCCACCGACGAGCCGAGGGGAAAACCTCCTCGCCATCTCAAGGCGCCGGCGGCAGGGTCAGCTCGATGCTTTCCGCCAGCGAATCCTCCAGCCGCTGCAGCTCGAGGCCCACGGCAGCGGCGTCGTCGGCCAGGGATTCGGCGATGCGGATGAACTGCGGCGTCGCTTCGACGAAGGCCAGCACCACCATGGGGTCGAAGCGCGTGCCGCTGGCCGCGCCGATCTGCGTCACCGCCTGCGCCGGGCTGATGCGCGGCAGGTAGGGATGCTGGCAGGTCAGCTCCTCGAAATGGCCGATCAGCGCCATCAGCCGCGCCGACAGCGGGATCTGCTCGCCGTGCAGGCCCTGCGGGTAGCCCTTGCCGTCCCAGCGCTCGTGCTGGCCGTAGACGATGTCCTTGGCATCGCAGAGAAAACCGGCGCTGCCGCCCAGCTTGCGCTCGGCGCGCTCCAGGGCGTCGCGCCCGGCCGTCACGCCCTCCTGCAACAGGCGCAGATCGGCCTCGTTCGGCTCGCCGTGGCTGAGCAGCACGCGATCGGGCAGGGTCAGACGACCCAGTACATGGAGCATGGCCGAACGCCCCAGCTGGGCGATGCGCTCGGCGTCCAGCTCGCCGCTTAGCGCCGGCTGCTGACGGGCCAGGGCCTTGGCCAGGCAAGTCATGTAGCGCTCGATACGCTGCAGGTGCCGGCTGCGCGGGTTGTCGCGCATCAGCGCCAGGCTGGCCATGGCCTCGATGGTCACGTCCTGCAGCTTCTGGATGTCGCGGGTGCGGCGCTTGACCTCCAGCTCCAGGTACTCGCTCTTGTCGCGCAGGTAGTCGGTGGCGGCCTTGAGCTGCAGCTGCGCCTTGACCCGGGCGAGGACGATGGGCGGGCTGATCGGCTTGGTGATGTAGTCGGCGGCGCCGAGGTCGAAACCCAGCTGTTCGTCGGCCACCTCGCTCTTGGCGGTGAGGAAGATCAGCGGAATGTCGCGGGTCTGCGGGTCGGCCTTGAGCCGCCGGCAGACTTCGTAGCCGTCCATCTCCGGCATCATGATGTCGAGCAGGATCAGGTCCGGTGCCGGGCTGCCCTGGGCGATGCGCAGGGCCTTGGCGCCGTTGTTGGCGACCTTGACCCGGTAACGGTCGATCAGCAGTTCGCTGATCAGCTGCAGGTTGTCCGGGGTGTCGTCCACCACCAGGATCATCTCCTGCTCGGGCCTGTCGAGCATCTCGACCATCGCATCCCCCCTGTTTCAGCACTCTATGCCCTGCTCGGCCGCCGCCTCGCGCAAAGCCAGCAGCCCCTGTTCGAAATCGTAGCCGTGCACCGCGCGGGCGATGGCGGCATACCCCTCATTAAAGGCGCTCTGCAGCATTTCGCGCTGTTCCTCCAGCAGTTTTCCGCTGCGCGGATCGTCCTCGTCGAGCAGCCGCGCCAGCTGCTGGCAGACCCGCTGCAATTCGCCGGGCTCGACGGCGACCTCGCGCGGCAACGGCGGCGCCGGCAGCTGCGCGGCGATGGCGGCGAGCAGCGCTTGCAGCGGGGGCTCCAGCTCGCCGAGCAGCGCCTCGATCCGCGCCGCGTCGGCGCCCTGCCTGAGGGCCTCCTCCAGCGCCGCGGCCTGCGCCTGCAAGGCGCCGGCGCCGATGCTGCCGGCCAGGCCCTTGAAGGTGTGGGCCAGCCGTTCGGCGCGCGCGCCATCGGCGTCCGCCAGGGCGGCGCGCAGCTGCGCGGGGAACTCGCCCTGACCGGCGGCGAACTTGCCGAGCAGCTCCAGGTACAGCGCGCGCTTGCCCAGCACCCGGCGCAGGCCGCTGGCCACGTCCACGCCCGCCAGCTCGAAATCCAGGGCCTGCGCCGCCGGCGCGCCAGCGACCGCCACGCTCCCCGGCAGCCAGCGCTGCAGGGTGGCCCAGAGCGTGGCCGGCTCGATGGGCTTGCTCAGGTGATCGTTCATCCCCGCTTCCAGGCAGGCCTGGCGGTCGGCGTCCAGGGCGTTGGCGGTCATGGCCAGGATCGGCAGCGCGGCGAACCGCGGCTGGGCGCGCAGCACGCGGGTGGCCGCCAGGCCGTCGAGCACCGGCATCTGCATGTCCATCAGCACTAGCTGGTAATGATCGTCCGCCGCCGCCTGCAGGCGCTCGATGGCCTGCGCGCCGTCGCCGGCCAGTTCCACCTGCAGCCCGGCCTCCTGCAGCAGGCCGCTGGCCACTTCCTGGTTCAGCTCGTTGTCCTCCACCAGCAGCACGCGACGACCGGCGAAATCCGGTACCGCCTCGCCCACGCCGCTGCGCGCATAGCTGCTCAGCCCGCCGTTGCCGCCCAGGCAGCGCATCGCCGCATCGAACAGCAGCGAGGGGTTGAGCGGCTTGAGCAGGACGTCCTCGACGCCGACCCGCTGCGCGCCCTGCAGCAGCTCCTCGCGGCCGTGGGCGCTGACCATCAGCAGCTTGGGCGGCGGCGTCAGCGCCAGCGCGCGCACCCGCCGGGCCAGCTCCAGGCCGTCGATGCCGGGCATCTGCCAGTCGATGAAGAGCAGCTCGAAGCCCTCGCCGGCGGCCTGCGCCTGGCGTACCAGGACCAGCGCCTGCACGCCGTCTGCGGCCTCGGCGACGCGAAAGGTCATGCTGGTCAGCAGCTCGGCGAGCACCTGGCGGGCATTGTCGTTGTCGTCCACCACCAGCACCCGCCGCCCGCGCAGATCGGCCTGCGGCTGCAGCGCCGGGCGCTGGCGACTGGCCAGGGCGAACGGCAGGCGGCACCAGAAACGGCTGCCGACGCCGACCTGGCTGTCGACCCCGACCTCGCCGCCCATGGCCTCGGCCAGGCGCTTGCAGATGGCCAGACCGAGGCCGGTGCCGCCGTACTTGCGGGTGGTGGAGCTGTCCGCCTGCTGGAAGGATTCGAACAGCCGCGCCTGCTGCTCGGCGTCCAGACCGATGCCGGTGTCGCGCACCGCGAACAGCAGCCAGACCTGCTTGCCGTCGCGCCGCTCCAGCTCGATGCGCACCTCCACCTCGCCCTCGGCGGTGAACTTCACCGCGTTGTTGGCGTAGTTGATCAGGATCTGCCCCAGCCGCAGCGGATCGCCGAGCAGGCTGCAGGGCACCTGCGGATCGAGGCGAAACAGCAGCTCCAGGCCCCTGGCCGCGGCCTTGTCGCCGATCAGGTTGGCCAGGTTGTCGAGCACCTGTTCGAGGTCGAACTCGATGCACTCGACGCTGACCTTGCCGGCCTCGATCTTGGAGAAGTCGAGGATGTCGTTGATCACCCCGAGCAGGTGCTGGCCGGCCTGCTGGATCTTGTTCAGGTAGTCGCGCTGGCGCGGGTCGAGGTCGGTCTTCAGCGCCAGGTGCGACATGCCGATGATGGCGTTCATCGGCGTGCGGATCTCGTGGCTCATGTTGGCGAGAAAGTCCGCCTTGGCCCGCGCCGCCTGCTCGGCCAGGGCCTTGGCGCGCGCCATGGCCTCCTCGACTTCCTTGCGCACGGTGATGTCGCGGCCGGTGCCGACCAGCCCGAGCAACTGCCCGCGGTCGTCGTAGAAGGCCACCCGCAGGGTGTCGTAGAGCACCCGCCGACCGTCGGCGTGGTCCAGCCAGGTCTCGTTTTCCAGCGGCGCGCGGCTGCCCAGGGCGCGGCGGTCGAGGCCGGCGCGCTCGCGGCTGAGCGCGGCGTCGAACAGCTGCTCGTCGCGGCAGCCGACCAGGCTCTCCGGGCTGCGCGCGAAGATCGCCGCGAAGGCCTGGTTGCAGCCGCGGTAGACGCCGTCGCTGTCCTTGAACCAGATCGGATCGGGGATCGCATTGACCAGCGCCAGCAAGGTGCTGCGCTGGCGCCTGGCCTCGGCCTCGGCGCGCTGGCGCTCGGCGATCTGCACCGTCAGGCGGCGGTTCCACACCAGCACGAAGACGATCAGCGCCAGCAGGCCGAGGGCGTAGGGCCAGCCCACCTGCAGCGCCTTGCGCCAGTTGAACTCGGTCAGCGGCGGCAGCCAGCGATCGCGGATCGCCTCGCGCTCCTCGCGGCTGAGGCTGGCCAGGGCGCGGTCGAGCAGATCGACCAACTGCGGCAGGTCGCGGCGCACGCCGAAGCGGATCTCGCTGCTGCTCAGCCCCGATTCGCCGCGCAGCTCCAGGTTGGCCAGGTTGTGCCGGCGGATCAGGTAGCTGGCCACTATCATGTCGCCGACGTAGGCCTCGGCGCGCCCGGACGACACCGCGCGCAGGGCCTCCTCGGTGTTCAGGGTCTCGACGAACTCGATGCCGGCTACCTCGTCGCGCAGCAGTTGCTGCAGCACGTAGCCGCGCTCGATGGCCACACGCTTGCCGGCCAGGTCGGCGACCTGCTGCACGCGCACCTCCGGGCGGCTGAAGATCAGGCTGCTGCTGATCAGATAGGGATCGCTGAAGCGCATCCAGCCCTCGCGCTCGGGGGTGCGCGCCACCGACGGCAGGATTTCGATGCGGCCCTCGCGCAGGGCGGCCAGGGCCTGCTCCCAGTCGTCGAAGTAGACCGCGTCGATCTCCACCCCCAGGCGTTCGCCGAGCAGGCGCAGGTAGTCGGCGCTGATACCCTGATAGCGGCCGTCCTCGACCATGTCGAACGGCGGCCAGCCGGTGCGTTCCACCCCCACCAGCAGCTGCGGGTGCTGCGCCAGCCAGTGCTGCTCTGCCTTGCTCAGCGGCAGCGCCGCCAGTGCCGGCACCAGCGCGCCCCACAGCAGCAACGCCAGCGCCCAACGAGCATAACGCGCCATGCCTGCATCCCCTTGCCGGCCGTCGATGGGCTGTAAGCCTAGCCCGGCTTTGAAAGCGCATTACGGATTGGCAGCGCGCGGCCGCGGGCCGACAATCGAAAGCATCAGGAGGAAGGCCCCATGCTCGACACCGACCACTGCTGGCAAGCCGTCTGCGCCCGCGATGCGGGCCAGGACGGGCGCTTCGTCTTCGCCGTGCGCAGCACCGGCATCTACTGCCGGCCCAGTTGCCCGGCGCGGCGGCCGCGGCGCGACAACGTCAGCTTCCACGGCGATGCGGCCAGCGCCGAGGCCGCCGGTTTCCGCCCGTGCAAGCGCTGCACGCCGCAGGGGCAAAGCCCGGCGCAGCAGCTCGACGCCCTGGTCGCCGCCGCCTGCCAGCTGCTGCGCGGCGAGCAGCGCCTGAGCCTGGCGCAACTGGCGGCGCGCATCGGCCTGTCGTCCTCGCACCTGGCCCGCGCCTTCAAGGCCCGCACCGGGCTGACGCCCCATGCCTGGGCCGCCGCCCAGCGGCGCCAGCGCCTGGAGGCGCAACTGGGCACGGCGGATAGCGTGCTCGATGCCGCCCTGGCCGCCGGCTATTCCGGCACCCGCGCCCTCTATGAAAAGCCCCAGGCCATGAGCCCGGCGCAGCGCCGCCAGCGCGGCGCCGGCGAACGCCTGCGCTACGCCAGCGCCCCCTGCCCGCTGGGCCTGGTGCTGATCGCGGCCAGCGCCAAGGGCATCTGCGCCCTGCTGTTCGGCGACGACGCGCAGGCGCTGCGCGAGGAGTTGCGACAGCGCTTCGCCCTGGCCCATCTCGAAGAGGACGACCTAGGGTTGAGGGATTGGCTGCAGCAGGTGCTGCAGCAACTGGACGAGCCCGAGCGGGCCGCCCAGCTGCCCCTGGACATTCGCGGCAGCGCCTTCCAGCAGCGGGTCTGGCAGGCGCTGCAGACGATCCCGCCGGGGCAGACGCGCAGCTACGGCGAACTGGCCGGCCAGTTGCACAGCCACCCGCGCGCGGTGGCCCGCGCCTGCGCCAGCAACGCCATCGGCCTGCTGCTGCCCTGCCACCGCGTGGTGGCCAGCGATGGCAGCCTCAGCGGCTACCGCTGGGGCCTGCAGCGCAAGCGGCGCTTGTTGGAGCAGGAACAGTCGTAGGGCATCGCGGGTTCTCGGTGCGCGCGGCGCACCAATCCTCCCCGGGCGCTACACCAACATCGCCTTGGCCACCTCGTTGCGCGTGCTGCGGCCCACCAGTTGTTCCACCAGGCACAGGGCAAAGGCCAACGCCGTACCCGGCCCCTGGCTGGTGATGCAATTGCCATCGACCACCACCGCCTCGTCGACGAAGGTGCAGCCCGAAAGACGCTCGCTGAATGCCGGGTAGCAGGTCATCCGCCGCTGCTTGAGCACGCCGTACTGCTGCAGGGCCAGCGCCGGCGCGGCGCAGATGGCGGCAAACAGCTCGCCGGCCTTGGCCTGCTGGCGCACCCGCTCGGCCAGCGGTTCGAAATCGGCCAGGTGCTGGGCGCCGGGCATGCCGCCGGGCAGCACGATCAGGTCGAAATCCTGGGCCAGCACGTCCACCAGCATGGCGTCGGCGGTCAGCCGCGTGCCGCGGGCGCAGGTGATCATGCGGCGTTCCTCAATGCTGGCCACCAGCACCTCGATGTCGGCGCGACGCAGCACGTCGATCAGGGTCACGCATTCGAGGTCTTCGACGCCGTCGGCGACGGCGATCAGCGCACGCTTGCTCATATCTCAACTCCTTCAGGCAGGAAACGAAACTGTCCGCCCGGTCATAAAATGAGACGACAGGCCATAAATTCACCGGGGAAAACCTTGCTGCTATGATGCGCGGCTTTTGCGCAAACGGGCAATTTTCCGGCACGGATATGCTTAGCTTGCTGCACATCACTTTCGGCGCGTTCGCGCCTCGGGGGAGCCCACCATGCTGGAAAAACTGTTCCAACTCAAAGCGCACCACACCAACGTGCGCACCGAGGTCATCGCCGGTCTCACCACCTTCCTGACCATGGCCTACATCCTCTTCGTCAACCCCAACATGCTGGCCGAGACCGGCATGGATCACGGCGCGGTGTTCGTCGCCACCTGCCTGGCGGCGGCCATCGGCTCGGCGGTGATGGGCCTGTTGGCCAACTACCCGATCGCCCTGGCACCGGGCATGGGCCTCAACGCCTTCTTCACCTACACCGTGGTGATGACCATGGGCTACAGCTGGCAGACCGCCCTGGGCGCGGTGTTCCTCTCCGGCGCGATCTTCTTTCTGCTGTCGATCTTCAAGATCCGCGAGTGGATCATCAACAGCATCCCGCTGGCCCTGCGCGCCGGCATCGCCGCCGGCATCGGCCTGTTCCTGGCGATCATCGCGCTGAAGAACGCCGGCATCGTGGTCGATCACCCGGCCACCCTGGTCGGTCTCGGCGACCTCAGCCAGGGCGGCGCCCTGCTCGCCTGCCTGGGCTTCTTCGTCATCGCCGCGCTGGCCTATCGCAAGGTCACCGGTGCGGTGATGATCGGCATCCTGCTGGTTACCGGCCTGTCCATCGCCCTGGGCCTTTCGGAGCTGCCGGGCGTGGTGTCGATGCCGCCGTCGCTGATGCCGACCCTGCTGCAGCTGGATATCGCCGGCGCCCTGGACATCGGCCTGATCAGCGTGATCTTCGCCTTCCTCTTCGTCGACCTGTTCGACACCTCCGGCACCCTGGTCGGCGTGGCGCAGAAGGCCGACCTGCTGGACAAGGACGGCAAGATGCCGCGCCTGGGCCGCGCGCTGATGGCCGACAGCACCGCCACCATGGCCGGCGCCGCGCTGGGCACCAGCACCACCACCAGCTATATCGAGTCCGCCGCCGGCATCAGCGCCGGCGGGCGCACCGGCCTGACCGCCTGCGTGGTCGCCGCGTTGTTTCTGCTCAGCCTGTTCTTCGCCCCGCTGGCCGGTTCGGTACCGGCCTACGCCACCGCGCCGGCGCTGCTGTTCGTCGCCGTGCTGATGATGAGCAGCCTGGCGCAGATCGACTGGGACGACCTCACCGTCGCCGCCCCGGTGGTGGCCGCCGCCCTGGCCATGCCGCTGACCTTCTCCATCGCCAACGGCATCGCCTTCGGCTTTATCGCCTGGACCGCGGTCAAGGTGCTGTCCGGGCGCTGGCGCGAGCTGAACCCGGCGATGTGGATTCTCTCCGCGCTGTTCGTCGTCAAGCTGGGCCTGTTCGCCTGATCCCCCTTTCGCCGACGACCGGCTGCAACGCCGGTCGCCGGCCGCTTTAGAGTGTTGCCATGAGCGCCCCCGTATTCGACCCCGCCACCTACGCCGCCCAGCTCGCCGAGAAAGAGCAGCGCCTGATCGAACTGCTGGCCCCCTTCGCCGCCCCCGCGCCCGAAGTGTTCGACTCGCCGCGCGAGCACTACCGCCTGCGCGCCGAGTTTCGCCTGTGGCGCGAGGGCGGCCAGCGTCACTATGCGATGTTCGCGCCGGGCGACAAGCACACGCCGATCCTGCTCGACGACTTCCCCATCGCCAGCCTGCGCATCAACGAGCTGATGCCGCGCCTGCGCGCCGCCTGGCAGGCCAGCGAGGCGCTGTCGTTCAAGCTTTTCCAGGTGGAATTTCTCACCACCCTGGCTGGCGATGCGCTGATCACCCTGGCCTACCATCGCCCGCTGGACGCCGCCTGGCAGGCCGCGGCGGAAAAACTGGCCAGCGAGCTGAACGTCAGCCTGGTCGGCCGCTCGCGTGGCCAGCGCCTGGTGATCGGCTGCGACTACGTCGAGGAAGAACTGAGGGTGGCCGGACGCCGCTTCCGCTACCGCCAACCGGAAGGCGCCTTCACCCAGCCCAACGGCGCGGTGTGCGAGAAGATGCTGAACTGGGCCCATGACGCCCTCGGCCAGCGCGACGACGACCTGCTGGAGCTGTACTGCGGCAACGGCAACTTCACCCTGCCGCTGGCCACCCGCGTGCGCCGCGTGCTGGCCACCGAGATCAGCAAGACCTCGGTGAACGCCGCGCTGGCCAACCTGGCTGATAACGGCGTGGACAACGTCGAGCTGGTGCGCCTGTCCGCCGAGGAACTGACCCAGGCGCTGAACGAGGTGCGCCCGTTCCGCCGCCTGGCCGGCATCGACCTGAAAAGCTACGACTTCGGCAGCGTCTTCGTCGACCCGCCGCGCGCGGGGATGGACCCGGATACCTGCGAGCTGACCCGGCGTTTCCAGCGCATTCTGTACATCTCCTGCAACCCCGAGACCCTGGCCGCCAATATCGCCCAGCTCAACGATAGCCATCGGGTGACGCGCAGCGCGCTGTTCGACCAGTTCCCCTACACCCACCATATGGAAGCCGGGGTGCTGCTGGAGCGGCGCTAAGCCATGCTCTGAGCCGTCTCGGAGTAGGGTGGAAAACCGCGCAGCGTTTTCCACCACAAGCGACAGGTGGACAAGCTTCGCGTTGTCCACCCTACCTAACTAGGTGTGCCGCGTAGCCCGCGCAACGCCCACCAGGCCAGCCCGGCCGAAACCAGCTCCAGCAGCAATGCGGCCAGGTTGAAGGTCTGCTGCGCGCCACCGTCCAGCCACAGCCCGGCGATACGCGCCAGGGCCAGCACGCTGTAGAGCAGCACCAGCAGCGTCAAGGCCGGGCGCAGCAGCTCCAGACGCAGCAGCGCCAGCACCAGGTAGGCGGCCAGGCCCAACTGCAGGCCGCCGTAGTAGGCGCGCACCTCGGTCACCGCGGCGTTACCCATCAGCAGCGCGCCGCTGAGGCTGGCCATTTCATGGGGTTTGACGAAATACACCAGGCCCAGCCCGGTCAGGGCGGCGATCTGGATCAGTACGACGATCCGGGCGAACAGCATCGAACAGCCTCCTTGTCGACATCGGCTGCAGGCAGCATAGGTGCAGCCGGTCGCGACGCATAGTCGCAACGCCTTGGGCTGTGCTCGCCACGGCGCTATGCTCTGCGCCACAGCCCATCGGAGTCCCATCATGCGCCGCTCGCTACTCGCCCTCGCCCTCTTTGCCGGCCTGGCCCAGGCCGCCGAACCGCTGACCATCGACGTGCACCGCGACGCCAACTGCGGCTGCTGCAAGGCCTGGATCAGCCACCTGCAGGACAACGGCTTCACCGTCAACGACCACGTCGAAACCGACATGGCCGCGGTCAAGCAGCGCCTCGGCGTACCGCCGCGCCTGGCCTCGTGCCACACCGGGGTGATCGACGGCAAGTTCGTCGAAGGCCACGTGCCGGCCGCCGACATCCTCAAGCTGCGCCAGCGCCCGGACCTGCTCGGCGCCGCCGTGCCCGGCATGCCGGTCGGCTCGCCCGGCATGGAGTACGGCGACCGCGTCGACGCCTACCAGGTGATCGGCCTGGACCGCGAGCGCCGCGACCAGGTGCTGGCCGACTACCCCGGCAACTGACGGCCGGCCTGGCGCGCAGCAGCGGCGCCGACGACACTGAACAGCCAGAGCCACAGGGAGAGCGAAGATGCGCTGGCGCAAGGCAAGACGCAGTGACAACGTGGTGGACGCGCGCGGCCGCTCCGGCGGCATGCGCATGGGCGGCAAGGGGCTGAGCCTGGGCGGGGTGGCGGTGATCGTCATCGTCGGCCTGCTGATGGGCCAGGATCCGCTGCAGATCCTCGGCCAGATCGCCGGCCAGGCCACCCAGACCAGCCAGGTCGGCCTGCCCCAGGGCGCGCCGCCGGCGGCCAACGACGAGCACAGCGAGTTCGTCCGCGCCATTCTCGGTGACACCGAGGACACCTGGCGCGAGCTGTTCCAGAGCGCCGGCCAGCAGTATCGCGATCCCAAGCTGGTGCTGTTCTCCGGCGGCGTCAACTCGGCCTGCGGCTTCGCCAATTCGGCGGTCGGCCCCTTCTACTGCCCGGGCGACCAGCGGGTCTATCTCGACCTGACGTTCTTCCGCGAGCTGGAACAGCGCTTCGCCGCCGCCGGCGACTTCGCCCAGGCCTACGTCATCGCCCACGAAGTCGGCCACCACGTGCAGACCCTGCTCGGCGTCTCGGCCAGGGTCAACGCGGCGCGCCAGCGCGGCGAGCGGGTCGAGGGCGACGGTGGCCTGCTGGTGCGCCAGGAACTGCAGGCCGACTGCCTGGCCGGGGTCTGGGCACACCACGCCCAGCGCCGCCATGCCTGGCTGGAGGAGGGCGATCTGGAAGAAGCGCTGAACGCCGCCAGCGCCATCGGCGACGACCGCCTGCAGAAACAGGCGCGCGGCCAGGTGGTGCCGGACGCCTTCACCCATGGCACCTCGGCGCAGCGGGTGCGCTGGTTCCGCATGGGCTTCGACAGCGGCCAGCCGGGGCGCTGCGATACCTTCAAGGTGGCGCGGTTGTAGAGATCTCGTGGGGGGCGACCGGCGTCACCGGATCGCGGCTAAAGCCCCTCCCACAGAACATGCCGCTCCCGACCGTGCTACCAATCAGCCAAGGTACGCCAGCAGCTCGGCGCAATCACGCGCATGCAGCCCGGTCAGCTCGGGCCAGGGGTTGTCCGGCAGGTTGACCAGCACAGCGCGCGCACCGGCGGCCTGGGCGCATTCCAGGTCGAAGCGGTAGTCACCGACCATCACCAGCTCGCTCGGCGCCACGCTCCAGCGTTCGGCCAGCTGCAGCAGGCCGCCGGGATGGGGCTTGGGCGGCGCCTCGTCGCGGCCGAGGATATCGGCGTCGGCGAAACAGTCGGCCAGGCCGATGGCGGCCAGCGTCAGCAGCGCCAGGGGATGAGCGTTGCGGGTCAGGATGCCGAGCCGGCAGTCGCGCTCGCGCAGGGCGCGCACCAGCTGCAGCGCGCCCGGCGCCGGCTGCGCGGCCAGGGCCAGTTCACGTTCGTGCTGCAGCAGCCAAGCGTGCTTGGCCGCCGCCACCTCGGCCGGCAGGGCGGCGAGGTGATGGAGGATGTCGTGCTCCTGGGGTATCTCCAGGGCGCGCTTGATCGCCGGAAAATCGTGCACCGCCAGGGTCAGGGTGCCGTCCATGTCGAACACCCAGTGGCGCGCCGTCGCCAGCTGCCTCATTTCCAGTCTTCCCGCACGCGGGTCAGGCCTTCCTGGGCCGCCGAGGCCACCAGTTCGCCCTGGCGGTTGTAGATGCTGGCGCGGGAGAAGCCGCGGGCGTTGCCGGCCCAGGGGCTGTCCATGGCGTACAGCAGCCAGTCGTCCAGGCGCAGGTTGCGGTGGAACCACAGCGAATGGTCGAGGCTGGCGACTTGCATGAACTTCTGGAACACCGACACGCCATGCGGCTGCATCGAGGTGGTGAGCAGGTTGAAGTCACTGGCGTAGGCCAGCAGGTACTTGTGCAGCTGCGGGTCGTCCGGCAGCTCGCCGGCGGCGCGGAACCACACGTACTTGACCGGCTCGCAGGGCTCGGGGGCGAAGGGATTGATCAGGGTCACCGGGCGGATCTCGATCGGCTTGTCGCTGATCGCGCGCTCGCGCAGGCGCTCGGGGATCATCGGTGCGACCATCCGCGCCAGTTCGGTTTCCGATTTCAGCCCCTCGGGGCCGGGCACCTCGGGCATCGGGCTCTGGTGGTGGAAGCCCTCCTCGTCGGACTGGAACGAGGCGCTGCAGAAGAAGATCGGCTGGCCCTTCTGCACCGCCACCACGCGGCGGGTGCTGAAGCTGCCGCCGTCGCGGGTACGCTCGACCTGATAGACCACCGGCAGGCTGGCATCGCCCGGGCGCAGGAAGTAGCCGTGCATCGAATGCACATGGCGCTCGGCGGCCACCGTCTGGCTGGCCGCGGAGATGCACTGGCCGAGCACCTGGCCACCGAACAGCTGGCGGAAACCCAGGTCCTGGCTGCGCCCGCGGAACAGGTTTTCCTCGATCTGCTCCAGGCTGAGCAGCGCCACCAGATCGTCGAGCACCTGGGTCATGGGGTCTCTCCTTGCACAGGGGGAATACGGGGTTGCGGGTAGGCCGGCAGGGAGGTCAGGCGTTCGTCCCATACGGCGCGGCCAAGGGTGAAATGGTAAAGGCTTTGCCAGCCGCTGTCGGCAGCGCCGAGCAATTCGTGCAGCGCATCGTCGAAATAGCAGCCGATGCCGGTGGCCGACAGCCCGGCCGCCTCGGCTTCCAGATAGAGCAGCTGGCCGATCTGCCCGCACTCCCAGTAGAGCCTGGGATAGCGCCAGGCGCCATCTGTCAGGGCATCCTCCAGCCGCGCCAGCATGGCCAAGGCCAGGCAGCCGTCGGCGGCGATGTCCTGGCCGCAACTCAGGAACCCCGCCAGGCTGCGGGCATCGCCTTGGAGCAGGCGGTACAGCGGCAGCTCGTCGTCCACCCGTTGCCACAGATAGTCCTCGCGCAGCGCCTGCACGCCGCGGCCGCTGCGATCCAGCCAGTACAGGCCGGGCGCCAGCCCCTGCACGCGATGGACGAACAGCAGCAGGTCGATGGCCGGCGGCTCGCCAGTCACCGCGAAGGGCACCGGCGACTGCGCCGGCAGCAGGCGCCGCAGCCAGGCCAGCAGCAGCTCGGCCTGGATGCCGCTGCGCCCGTCCATGGCCTGTGCGCTGCGCCGCCGGTGCAGGAGCGGCCGTAGCGGCAGCCCCGGATTGTCCGCGCGCACGACGGCCGGCTCGGCACTCCAGGCCACCGGCGGCAGCGCCGGCGCCCGGCATAGTTCATGTACCCGTGGCAGTTCGGGCCAGTGGCGGTAGTCGCGTGACAGGCGATTGGGCGTGCCCTGCAGTTGCAGCTGCGCGAGGTCATCGAGCAGGGTCTCGGGAAGACGAAACTCAGACTCCTGCGCCGGGCCTATCCACAGCAGGCAGTCGCCGCATTCCGCCTCGTGAAAGCCGCTGCGATCCAGCCCCAGTAGGACATCCAGCCGCTCTTCCGCCACACCGCGCAGCAGCCGTACCTGCCAGCCCAGCGCACTGGCGGCGATGGCGATGGCCGCCAGCGCGTGGCCGAGGTCGTGCTGGCAGTAGCGGTAGGCGCGCTCGCCATACTTCCAGGCCTCGCGCCAGGGGATGCTGGCCAGGCCGAGCAACAAGCCACCGGCCGGCAACGCTGCGGCCAGCCGCTTGCCCAGCGCCTCCGACAGCTCGGCGCGCACTTCCAGGCCGTGCCTATCCGGCGCGTAATGCGCCAGCAAGCCGTGCTTATCGAGCGCGCCGGGCGGCAGCAGCAGATAGGCCTCGGTCGGGTGCAGGTTGCCGGACGAGGGGTTGACCCGCAGCGCCCAGCGGCTGCCGCCGGCCGCCTTCCAGGCGGAAATGGCCAGGCTGTCGTAGAGCAGTTGCGCGACGCTGGCGCGATCCAGCGGCGCGGGCGACGCCTGCGCCCCGGCGAATGCCGCGTCGTACGCCGGCCCCTCCTCCAGCGGGCGATGCCAGAGTTCGATCAACGGCGCACCGGCGTAGCGGCGAAACGGCGCCGGCTGGGTGGCCCAGTCCAGCTGCCCCGGCCCCGGCGCGAAACGCTCGGGGGCATGCTTGCTGAGTCGGTGATAGGCGAGCACGTCCATCATCGCTGCGCCTCCCACTGCGCGCGGCGGATGCGATAGAGCACATGCGGCTGCAGCGGATGGCCGTCCGGTACGCGCGGATGGCGGAAATCGCCGCTCTCGTCACGTTGCATGCCGATGGCGCGCATCACCGCCTGCGACGGCAGATTGGCCGGCACGGCAAAGCTCACCACCTGCTCCAGGCCGAGCCGCTCGAAGGCCACCGCCAGCGCCGCGCGCGCCGCCTCGCGGGCATAGCCCTGACGCCAGTGAGCCCGTGCCAGACGCCAGCCGATCTCCACCGCCGGCACGAAAGGCGCATCGAAGCCGACCTGCGCCAGGCCGGTGACGCCGATCAGTTCGCCCGTGTCGCGCCGCTCCAGCGCCCAGAAGCCATAGCCATGCGCGTCGAAATGCTCGCGGATGCGCGCCAGCAGCTGCGCGCTCTGCGCGGCGTCCAGCGGTGCGGGAAAGTGGCGCATCACCTCGGCATCGGCATTCAGCGCGGCGAGAACCGGCAGGTCGGCGTCGCGCCAGGCGCGCAGCAGCAGGCGCGGGCTGTGGGTCTCGATAGGCGGCATGGCGGCTCGCTTGAGTAGGGAGGAAGGCTGCGGCCATACTCGGTCGCTCGATTCGTTGATACCTATTCTATGCCGCTACCGCTGGTCTACCACGAGGACTACAGCCCGCCCTTCCCCGCCGGGCACCGTTTCCCCATGGAAAAATTCCGCCTGCTGCGCGATCACCTGATCGCCAGCGGCCTGACCACCGACGCCCAGCTGCAGCGCCCCGCGCTCTGCCCGGCGGACATCCTCGCCCTGGCCCACTGCCCGGACTATATCGCCCGCTACATGGCCGGCGAGCTGGCGCACGAGGAGCAGCGCCGCCTCGGCCTGCCCTGGAGCGAGGCGCTGGCGCAGCGCACGGTGCGCGCGGTGGGCGGCTCGCTGCTGACCGCCGAACTGGCGCTGCAGCACGGCCTGGCCTGCCACCTGGCCGGCGGCACCCACCACGCCCACTACGACTTCCCCTCCGGCTTCTGCATCTTCAACGACCTGGCGGTGATCGCCCGCTACCTGCTGGAAGCCGGGCGGGTGCAGCGGGTGCTGATCTTCGACTGCGATGTGCACCAGGGCGACGGCACCGCGCGGCTGCTGGAAAACGTGCCGGACGCCGTCACCGTGTCGCTGCACTGCGAGCAGAACTTCCCGGCGCGCAAGGCCGAGAGCGACTGGGACATCCCCCTGCCGCGCGGCATGGGCGACGCCGACTACCTCAGGGTGGTGGACGACAGCCTCAACTACCTGCTGCCGCTGTACCAGCCGGACCTGGTGCTCTACGACGCCGGCGTCGACGTGCACCGGGACGACGCCCTCGGCCATCTGCAACTCACCGACGCCGGCATCGCCGCGCGCGACGAGGCGGTGCTGCAGCACTGCCTGGGCCGCGACATCCCGGTGCTCGGCGTGATCGGCGGCGGCTACGCCAAGGACCGCGCCGTCCTGGCCCGCCGCCACGGCATCCTGCATCACAGCGCGCACAAGGTTTGGAACGCGCTGGGACTGGGCTAGCCGCCGACGTGCCACTGGTCCCCCGGCAACATCCGCTGACACCCTGCGCCACCACGTCGCCTGGGGCCTGGGCGCCAACTTGGGTATGATGCCGGCGAGTCCGTCGTGCGAGTCCACCATGCGCCGTCTGTTGCCCCTGCTTCTGTTGCTGCTCGTCTTCCCGGCCGCCGCCGGCCTGTTCGATCAACGCCCCGCCGCCGCGCCCATCGGCGCCACGCTGAACAACAGCGGCGATTTCCTGCCGGTGCGCGAAGCGTTCAAGCTGAGCCTGGTAAGCAGCGACGCCGAGGCGCTGACCCTGCGCTTCGTCGCCGCCGAGGGCTATTACCTCTACCGCCATCGCTTCAACTTCGCCGTCGAGCCAGGCGATCTCGCGCTCGGCCAGGCCGAACTGCCGCCGGGCCAGGCCAAGCACGACGAGTACTTCGGCGACGTCGAGGTCTACTACGGCGTGCTGGATATCCGCCTGCCGCTGGCCAACCCGGAGCAGCGCCCGCTGCGCCTGCAGGTGGGCTACCAGGGCTGCGCCGACAAGGGCCTGTGCTATCCGCCGGAAACCGAATTCATCGAGATCGGCGAGCTGCCCGCCGTTGCCGCACCCGACAGCCCTGCCAGCGCGCCGGCCGCGGGCTGGAACTGGCAGGAGCTGGCGCTGTTCTTCCTCGGCGGCCTGGCCCTGACCTTCACCCCCTGCGTGCTGCCGATGCTGCCGATCCTCTCCGGCGTGGTGCTGCGCGGCCAGCTCGGCGGCCTGCGCAGCCTGACCCTGTCGCTGGCCTACGTGGTGCCGATGGCCGCCTGCTTCGCCCTGCTCGGCACCCTGATGGGCCTGTTCGGCGCCGGTCTCAACCTGCAGGCGCGGCTGCAATCGGCCTGGGTGTTGGTGCCCTTCGCCGCCTTCTTCGCGCTGTTCGCCCTGGCCATGTTCGGCCTGTTCGAACTGCGCCTGCCGCGCGTGATCAGCGAACCGCTGGACCGCCTGGCGGGCAAGACCCACGGCGGCTCGCACCTCAATGCCGCCCTGCTCGGCGTGCTCTCCAGCCTGCTGGTCAGCCCCTGCGTGTCGGCGCCGCTGGCCGGCGCCCTGCTCTATATCAGTGCCAGCGGCGACGCCCTCGGCGGCGGTCTCAAGCTGCTCGCCTTAGGCCTGGGCATGGGCACGCCGCTGGTGCTGTTCGCCGTCGGCGGCGGCGCCCTGCTGCCGAAGAGCGGCACCTGGATGGTCACCGTGCGCAACGCCTTCGGCGTGCTGCTGCTGGCGGTCTCGGTGTGGCTGCTCGAACGGGTGCTGCCGGGCAGCCTCAGCCTGGCCTTGTGGGGCCTGCTGGCCGGCGGCGTGGCGGTGTTTCTCGGCGCCCTGGAGTTCGGCCCCAAGACCCACCGGCAGAAGCTCGGCCAGATCGCCGGCCTGGCCCTGCTGGTCTACGCCCTGGCCAGCTGGGTCGGCGCCCTGCAGGGGGCGAGCGATCCGCTCAAGCCGCTCGGCCAGCTGCAGGCCGGCACCGGCGCGGCGAGCGCCAAGGGCGGCGCCTGGCTGACCCTGAGCAGCCCGGCCGAACTGGACGCCGCGCTGGCCGAGGCCAAGGCTGCCGGCCAGCCGCTGCTGCTGGACTGGTACGCCGACTGGTGCATCAGCTGCAAGGTGATCGAACGCGAGGTGTTCGGCTCGGTCGAAGTGGGCAGCAAGCTCGGCGACTGGCGCCTGATCCGCTTCGACATCACCGAGAGCAACGCCGCGCAGCGCGCCCTGCTCGACCGTTACCAGCTGTTCGGCCCGCCGGCGATTCAATTGTTCGCCGGCAACGGTGACGAATGGCTCGATCTGCGTGTCGTAGGTGAGGTCGATGCCGCCAGCTTCGCCGCCCGCCTGGATCAGGCCAGCGCGCGCTAGGCGCCCAGCTCAGCCTGGCAACGACCGAAACCACCGCTATAGTCATATTTTTGCCGCAAACGCCGGGCATCGTGTCGGCTATTGCTGACATCGGGCCAGCTGCGGCATAGTCCTGCGCAGCTCGAACAACAAGGAACGCGACCATGGCCACCCTACTGGTGCTGCACGGCCCCAACCTCAACCTGCTGGGCACCCGCGAGCCAGACAAATACGGCGCCACCACCCTGGCCGAGATCAACCAGGACCTGGAACGCCGCGCCCGCGACGCCGGCCATCACCTGCTGTACCTGCAGAGCAACGCCGAGTACGAGCTGATCGAGCGGATTCACGCAGCGAAAGGCGAAGGTGTCGACTTTATCCTGATCAATCCCGCCGCTTTTACCCATACCAGCGTCGCATTACGTGACGCGTTGCTGGCGGTGAGCATCCCATTCATCGAAGTGCACCTGTCCAACGTGCACAAACGTGAACCATTCCGCCATCACTCCTACTTCTCCGACGTTGCGGTGGGGGTGATCTGCGGCCTTGGCGCCAGCGGTTATCGGCTGGCCCTGGAGGCCGCGCTAGAACAACTTGAAACTAAACGACCCTGACCTCACCGGGAGTTGAATCGCTATGGATATCCGTAAAGTCAAGAAACTGATCGAGCTGCTGGAAGAATCCGGTATCGACGAGCTGGAGATCAAAGAGGGCGAAGAGTCCGTACGCATCAGCCGCCACAGCAAGCAGCCGGCCTACGCGCCGCAACCGGTCTACGCCCAGGCCCCGGCGCCGGCCGCCGCCCCGGCAGCCGCCGCTCCCGCCGCCGAGGCCGCCCCGGCCGCCCCGGCCGCCGCGCCGAAGCTGAACGGCAGCGTGGCCCGCTCGCCGATGGTCGGCACCTTCTACCGCGCCGCCTCGCCGACCTCGGCCAACTTCGTCGAAGTCGGCCAGAGCGTGAAGAAAGGCGACATCCTGTGCATCGTCGAAGCCATGAAGATGATGAACCACATCGAGGCCGAAGCCAGCGGCGTGATCGAGTCCATCCTGGTGGAAAACGGCCAGCCGGTTGAGTACGACCAGCCCCTGTTCACCATCGTTTGATGCGCGGGGAGCCTGCAATGCAGAAGCTGGAAAAAGTCCTGATCGCCAACCGTGGCGAAATCGCCCTGCGCATCCTGCGCGCCTGCAAGGAGCTGGGCATCAAGACGGTGGCCGTGCATTCCACCGCCGACCGTGAATTGATGCACCTGGGCCTGGCCGACGAGTCCGTCTGCATTGGTCCGGCGCCCGGCGCACGGTCCTACCTGAACATCCCGGCGATCATCAGCGCCGCCGAAGTCACCGGCGCCACCGCGATCCACCCGGGCTACGGCTTCCTCGCCGAGAACGCCGACTTCGCCGAACAGGTGGAGAACTCCGGCTTCGCCTTCATCGGCCCGAAAGCCGACACCATTCGCCTGATGGGCGACAAGGTGTCGGCCAAGAACGCCATGATCAAGTCCGGCGTGCCGGTGGTGCCTGGCTCCGACGGCCCGCTGCCGGAAGACGAGGAAGAAGCCCTGCGCATCGCCCGCGAAGTGGGCTACCCGGTGATCATCAAGGCCGCCGGCGGCGGCGGTGGTCGCGGCATGCGCGTGGTGCACAAGGAAGAAGACCTGATCAAGTCGGCCAAGCTGACCCGCACCGAAGCCGGCGCGGCGTTCGGCAACCCGATGGTCTACCTGGAAAAATTCCTCGGCAACCCGCGCCACGTCGAGGTGCAGGTACTGTCGGACGGCCAGGGCAACGCCATCCACCTGTACGACCGCGACTGCTCGCTGCAGCGCCGCCACCAGAAGGTGATCGAGGAGGCCCCAGCCCCCTACATCGACGAAAAGGCCCGTGCCGAGGTGCTCAAGCGCTGCGTCGACGCCTGCATCGAGATCGGCTACCGCGGCGCCGGCACCTTCGAGTTCCTCTACGAAGACGGCCGCTTCTACTTCATCGAGATGAACACCCGCGTGCAGGTCGAGCACCCGGTCACCGAGATGATCACCGGCTTCGACATCGTCAAGGAGATGCTCAGCATCGCCGCCGGCAACAAGCTGTCGATCAAGCAGGAAGACGTGAAGATCCTCGGCCACTCGGTCGAGTGCCGGATCAACGCCGAGGACCCGGACAACTTCATGCCCAGCCCCGGCAAGGTCAAGCACTTCCATGCCCCGGGCGGCAACGGCGTGCGCGTCGACTCGCACCTGTACAGCGGCTACAGCGTGCCGCCGCACTACGACTCGCTGATCGGCAAGCTGATCACCTTCGGCAAGGACCGCGACGAGGCCATGGCGCGCATGCGCAACGCCCTCGACGAGATCGTGGTCGACGGCATCAAGACCAACGTGCCGCTGCACCGCGACCTGACCCGCGACAAGGGTTTCGTCAAGGGCGGCGTGAACATCCACTACCTGGAAAAGAAACTGGGTATGGACAAGCACTGAGACTTGGGTCTGCTGCACCGACAAGGGCTGCCATCTGGCGGCCCTTGTCGTTTCCGGCCGGCGGCCGAACTGGCAGCCCGCCCATCCGTTCAAGTAAGCTGCGCGGCCAAACGCCCCGCCGCATCGTTCATGAGGTTGCCCATGCCCTGGTTACAAGTCCGTCTCGCCATCACCCCGGAGCAGGCGGAGACCTACGAGGACGCCCTGCTCGAGGTCGGCGCCGTGTCGGTGACCTTTATGGACGCCGAGGACCAGCCGATCTTCGAGCCGGACCTGGGCACCACCCCGCTGTGGTCGCACACCCACCTGCTGGCCCTGTTCGAGGCCGATACCGACGAGACCGCGCTGCTCGCCCACCTGCAGCTGCTGTGCGGCGGCGCCCTGCCGGAACACCATGTCGAACGCATCGAGGACCAGGACTGGGAGCGCAGCTGGATGGACGGCTTCCAGCCGATGCGCTTCGGCCAACGCCTGTGGATAGTGCCGAGCTGGCACGCCGCACCGGAGCCGGAGGCGGTCAACCTGCTGCTCGATCCGGGCCTGGCCTTCGGCACCGGCACCCACCCGACCACCGCGCTGTGCCTGGAATGGCTGGACGGCCAGGATCTGGCCGGCTGCAACGTGCTGGATTTCGGCTGCGGCTCGGGCATCCTGGCCATCGCCGCGCTGCTGCTCGGCGCGCCGCAGGCGGTCGGTACCGATATCGACCCGCAGGCGCTGGAGGCCTCGCGCGACAACGCCTCGCGCAACGGCATCGATCCGGCGCGCTTCCCGGTCTACCTGCCCGCCGACCTGCCGCAGCAGCCGGCCGAGGTGGTGGTGGCCAATATCCTCGCCGGCCCGCTGGTCTCGCTGGCGCCGCAGATCGGCGCGCTGGTCAAGCCGGGCGGGCGCCTGGCGCTGTCGGGCATCCTCGCCGAGCAGGCCGAGGAAGTGCGCGCCGCCTACGCAGACGCCTTCGACCTCGACCCGACAGCCGTCAAGGACGGCTGGGTGCGCATCAGCGGCGTCAAGCGCTGAACCCCTGGCCATTGCGTTAGACTAACCGCCTCGAGTTATCGGACCCGCGCATGAGCGAAAGCCACGTCACCCAGTGCCCCCATTGCCGCACCAGCTTCCGCGTCAGCCAGGCGCAGCTGGCTGCCGCCCATGGCGCGGTGCGCTGCGGGGCCTGCCTGCACGTGTTCAACGCCGCGCAGCAGTTGTTCGGCACGCCCAGCGCTGCGCCCACGACCGCCCCGCCGGCAGCAGCCGGCAAACCACAGCCAGCGGCCGCCGGCAAACCGGCCAAGGCCGCCGACGACACCCTGTGGATTCACGACGACCTCGACCTGGACGGCCTCGATCTGGACGAGGAACTGGCCAAGCTGGAGGAACAGGAACAGCAACTGTCGCAGCAGTTCCTCGCCCTGGACCGCGCCCCGCGCTACAGCGAACGCTTCGACAGCGACGAAGCGCCGAGCCGCGACGCGCCGCACGACGAGGCCTGGGCCGAAGCCCTGCTGCGTGACGAGCCGGTAAAACGCGAGCGCGACAGCTTCGAACTGCAACCTACCGAAGAGCAGCCAGAGCCCGCCGCCGCTGAGCCCAAAGCAGCCAGCGAATTCACCGCCCCCGTCACACCCCGCGAGCAGCAGCCCAGCGCCGACGAGCTCGACGAACCGAGCGAGCCGCGCCTGGGTAGCCTCGATGACGAACCGGACGAGCAAGAGCGACAGGATGAAGACCTGCGCAGCGAGCGCGAAGAACCCAGGGTGGCGCGCAGCGAGCCGGGCCTGCGCGAGGAACGCCTGTTCGAACTGGACGACGAACCGCTGCAACTGGACTGGCGCCAGCCGCAGTCGCGCCCCTGGGGCCGCTGGTTCGCCTGGAGCCTGCTCAACCTGCTGGCCGCCGGCGGCCTGCTGGCGCAGTACGCCGCCTACAACTTCGACGAGCTGGCGCGCCAGGATCGCTACCGCCCCTGGTTCGAACAACTCTGCCCGAGCATCGGCTGCAGCCTGCCGTCGAAGGTCGACATCAGCCAGATCCGCAGCAGCAACCTCGTGGTGCGCAGCCACCCGGAGTTCTCCGGCGCGCTGATCGTCGACGCCATCCTCTACAACCGCGCGCCCTTCGCCCAACCCTTCCCGCTGCTGGAAATGCGCTTCGCCGACCTCGGTGGCCAGCTGGTCGCCAGCCGCCGTTTCAAGCCCAGCGAATACCTCGCCGGCGAGCTCGCCGGGCAGAGCGAAATGCCGCCGCAGACGCCGATCCACATCTCCCTGGACATCCTCGACCCGGGCACCCGCGCGGTGAACTACAGCCTCAGCTTCCACTCCCCGGAATAGCCTGCAGGCGGCGCGACAACTGGCCGCAGGCCGCCTATCGAACTCTTGGCGATAAGCCCATAGCTGTTCAGAATTTGTTCAAAACAGCCTTTATCCGGTCATCCAGAGCGGGTATCATGCCCACCCTTTTGCGAGCACAGGCCCACCATTGTTTCCCCCTGCGGAAACCGTGGAGGACAGCTGTTGATCGCCCCATTGTCTCAACTGCGAACCAACAAGCAGGGACGCCCCATGTCGGCCCCACGTATCGGCCCCTACACATTGCCCAATCGGTTGATCCTGGCCCCCATGGCCGGCGTCACCGATCGCCCGTTCCGCCAGCTGTGCCGCCGCCTCGGCGCCGGCCTGGTGGTGTCGGAGATGGTCACCAGCGATGTGCGCCTGTGGAACAGCCGCAAGTCCAGCCTGCGCCTGCTGCATGCCGGCGATCCCGAGCCGCGTTCGGTGCAGATCGCCGGCGGCGACCCGCAGATGCTCGCCGAAGCCGCGCGCAAGAACGTCGAGCTCGGCGCGCAGATCATCGACATCAACATGGGCTGCCCGGCCAAGAAGGTCTGCAACAAGGCCGCCGGCTCCGCCCTGCTGCGCGACGAGCCGCTGGTGCGCGAGATTCTCGCCGCGGTGGTCGGCGCGGTGGACGTACCGGTGACCCTGAAGATCCGCACCGGCTGGGATCGCGCGAACAAGAACGGCGTCACCGTGGCGAAGATCGCCGAAGATGCCGGCATCGCCGCACTGGCCGTGCACGGCCGCACGCGCGCCGACCTCTACACCGGCGAAGCCGAGTACGACACCATCGCCGCGATCAAACAGGCGGTGTCGATTCCGGTATTCGCCAACGGCGACATCGACTCGCCGCAAAAAGCCCGCGCCGTACTCGACGCCACCGGCGCCGACGCCCTGCTGATCGGCCGTGCCGCGCAAGGCCGGCCGTGGATCTTCCGCGAGATCGAGCATTATCTGCGCACCGGCGAATGCCTGCCGGCGCCCGGCCTGCTCGAGGTGGAACGCATTCTGCTAGAACACCTGGCCGCCCTGCACGCCTTCTACGGCGACGAAATGGGCGTGCGCATCGCCCGCAAGCATGTCGGCTGGTATCTCGCAACCCTGCCGGGCGCCAGGGAGTTTCGCGCCCAGTTCAACCGTCTGGACAGTACGGACGCACAGTGCGCCCACGTTCGCGCGTTTTTCCGCGAACGGCACAACGATGGAAACGAGGTGGCCGCATGACGTTGATGACAGAGACCTTAGTGAGTGGAACCGCACCCGTGAGTGACAACACCAGCCTTAAACAGCACCTGAGCACGCCGAGCGACGAGGGCCAGACCCTGCGTGGCGCCGTGGAAAAGGCGCTGCACAACTATTTCGCCCATCTCGAGGGCGCGGACGTCACCGATGTGTACAACCTGGTGCTCACCGAAGTGGAAGCGCCGCTGCTGGAAACCGTCATGAATTACGTGAAAGGTAACCAGACCAAGGCCTCCGAGCTGCTCGGCCTGAACCGCGGCACGCTGCGCAAGAAGCTCAAGCAGTACGACCTGCTGTAAGCGAATCCCCGGAAAAGGGCGGCCGAGTGCCGCCTTTTTTCACTGTTTTCCTGTTCCGATGGACTTTGCCATGACCGACCAGACCACCCGCCTCCCCGTTCGCCGCGCCCTGATCAGCGTCTCCGACAAGACCGGCATCCTCGAGTTCGCCCGCGAACTGGCCACCCTCGGTGTCGAGATCCTCTCCACCGGCGGCACCTACAAGCTGCTCAAGGACAACGGCGTAGCCGCAGTGGAAGTGGCCGACTACACCGGCTTCCCGGAGATGATGGACGGCCGGGTGAAGACCCTGCACCCGAAGATCCACGGCGGCATCCTCGGCCGTCGCGCCCTCGACGGCGCGGTGATGGACGAGCACGGCATCAAGCCGATCGACCTAGTGGCGGTCAACCTCTATCCCTTCGAAGCCACCGTGGCCAAGCCCGATTGCGACCTGGCCGATGCCATCGAGAACATCGACATCGGCGGCCCGACCATGGTCCGCAGCGCGGCGAAGAACCACAAGGACGTCGCCATCGTGGTCAACGCCGGCGACTACGCCGGCATCGTCGAGTCCCTCAAGGCCGGCGGCCTGACCTACGCCCAGCGTTTCGACCTGGCGCTCAAGGCCTTCGAGCACACCGCCGCCTACGACGGCATGATCGCCAACTACCTGGGCACCATCGACCAGGCGCGCGACACCCTGTCCACCGAAGGCCGTGGCGCCTTCCCGCGCACCTTCAACAGCCAGTTCATCAAGGCGCAGGAAATGCGCTACGGCGAGAACCCGCACCAGAGCGCGGCCTTCTACGTCGAAGCGAAGAAGGGCGAGGCCAGCGTTTCCACCGCTGTCCAGCTGCAGGGCAAGGAACTGTCGTTCAACAACGTGGCCGACACCGACGCCGCGCTGGAATGCGTGAAAAGCTTCGTCAAGCCGGCCTGCGTCATCGTCAAGCACGCCAACCCCTGCGGCGTGGCCGTGGTCCCGGAAAACGAAGGCGGTATCCGCAAGGCCTACGACCTGGCCTACGCCACCGACACCGAATCCGCCTTCGGCGGCATCATCGCCTTCAACCGCGAGCTGGATGGCGAGACCGCCAAGGCCATCGTCGAGCGTCAGTTCGTCGAAGTGATCATCGCCCCGAGCATCAGCGCCGCCGCCCGTGAAGTGGTGGCCGCCAAGGCCAACGTGCGCCTGCTCGAATGCGGCCAGTGGCCGGCCGAGCGCGCCGCGGGCTGGGACTTCAAGCGCGTCAACGGCGGCCTGCTGGTGCAGAGCCGCGATATCGGCATGATCAAGGCGGAAGACCTCAAGGTCGTCACCCAGCGCGCGCCGAGCGAGCAGGAGATCCACGACCTGGTGTTCGCCTGGAAAGTGGCCAAGTTCGTCAAATCCAACGCCATCGTCTACGCCAAGAACCGCCAGACCGTCGGCGTCGGCGCCGGCCAGATGAGCCGCGTCAACTCCGCACGCATCGCCGCGATCAAGGCCGAGCACGCCGGCCTGCAGGTGCAGGGCGCGGTGATGGCCTCGGACGCCTTCTTCCCCTTCCGCGACGGCATCGACAACGCGGCCAAGGCCGGCATCACCGCGGTGATCCAGCCGGGCGGTTCGATGCGCGACAACGAAGTGATCGCCGCCGCCGACGAGGCCGGCATTGCCATGGTGTTCACCGGCATGCGCCACTTCAGGCACTGAAATCGGCCGCACTGAAACCGGCATCTGCGTTGTTGCCCCGGGTTCCGCCAATGCTCATTGCCAATAGGCAACTCCGCTTGTCGAAACCCGTGGCGCCTAGCATCTACCGGCTTCATCGCGACCTCGAAATTCGTAGGGTGGATAACGCTTTTCTTATCCACCAAACGGGCCACCGGCCCGCCTCCATTGGGAGAGAGACATGAACGTACTGATCATCGGCAGCGGCGGTCGCGAACACGCCCTGGCCTGGAAAGTGGCGCAGGATCCGCGCGTCGAGAAGGTCTTCGTCGCCCCGGGCAACGCCGGCACCGCGGTGGAAGCCAAGTGCGAGAACGTGGCCATCGACGTGCTGGCCATCGAGCAGCTCGCCGATTTTGCCGAGCAGAACGTGCAGCTGACCATAGTCGGTCCCGAGGCGCCGCTGGTGAAGGGCGTGGTCGATCTGTTCCGCAGCCGCAAGCTGGACATCTTCGGCCCCACCGCCGCCGCCGCCCAGCTGGAAGGCTCCAAGGCCTTCACCAAGGACTTCCTGGCCCGCCACCAGATCCCCACCGCCGATTACCAGAACTTCACCGAGATCGAGCCGGCCCTGGCCTACCTGCGCGAGAAGGGTGCGCCCATCGTGATCAAGGCCGACGGCCTGGCCGCCGGCAAGGGCGTGATCGTCGCCATGACCCTGAGTGAGGCCGAAGACGCCGTGCGCGACATGCTGGCCGGCAACGCCTTCGGCGAGGCCGGTTCGCGCGTGGTGATAGAGGAGTTTCTGGATGGGGAAGAGGCTTCCTTTATCGTCATGGTCGACGGCCAGAACGTGCTGCCCATGGCCACCAGCCAGGACCACAAGCGCGTCGGCGACGGCGACAGCGGCCCCAACACCGGCGGCATGGGCGCCTACTCGCCGGCCCCGGTGGTCACCGCCGAGGTGCACCAGCGGGTGATGGACGAGGTGATCTACCCCACCGTGCGCGGCATGGCCAGCGAAGGCAACGTCTACACCGGCTTCCTCTATGCCGGGCTGATGATCGACAAGGCCGGCAAGCCCAAGGTCATCGAGTTCAACTGCCGCTTCGGCGACCCGGAAACCCAGCCGATCATGGTGCGCCTGGAAAGCTCCCTGGTGCTGCTGGTCGAGGCCGCCCTGGCCAAGGCGCTGGACAAGGTCGAAGCCACCTGGGACCCGCGCCCCACCGTGGGCGTGGTACTGGCCGCCGGCGGCTACCCGGGCGACTATGCCAAGGGCGACGTGATCGAGGGCCTGGACGACGCCGCCCAGCTCGACGGCAAGGTGTTCCACGCCGGTACCGCGCTGAAGGACGGCCGGATCGTCACCGCCGGCGGCCGCGTGCTGTGCGCCACCGCCATCGGCGCCAGCGTCGCCGATGCCCAGCAGCAGGCCTACCGCCTGGCCGAGAAGATCCGCTGGAACGGCTGCTTCTACCGCAAGGACATCGGCTATCGCGCCATCGCCCGCGAGCGCGGCGAAGGCTGATCGCCGCCAGGGCATATGACGCGGGCCGGTGGCCGCCAGGGATGGCAGGCCACAAAAAAACGCCTGGAGCGTTTTTTGACGTCGCTTGCGACGGCCCGCAGGGTGGCCGCCAGGGATGGCAGGCCACAAAAATGCCCGCCTACGCCATATTCTCCCGAACAAATGCTTGGCTATAATCCGGCCACTCATTTAGAAGGGATTTGCCCGTGCGCCGGCTCAGGATTGCCATCGGACTATTCGCCAGTTTGCTGCTGCTCGGTGTCAACCTGACAGCCTGCGCCGGCACCGCTCCGACAAACCCGCAGGGCTGGTCCTACCTGATCGACGCCAGCGCCCGCCTGGGCCTGGAAGAGGTGCGCGCCCAGCGCCAGCAGTTCAAGCCGCTCAGTAAACAATCCTTCACCTTCCCGCCCAGCCAGCACGCCGTCTGGTTGCGCGTCGAGCTCGCTCCGCAGCAGCAGCCGACCTGGCTCTGGGTGTTCTCGCCGCGGGTGCAGTACCTCGACTACTACCTGCTGCGCGACGGCCAGCTGGAGCAGAACCTGCACACCGGCGAGGCCATGCCGCTGGACTCGCGCCCGCTGCCCTCGCGTTTCTACCTGATGCCGCTGCCCAACGACGGCCAGGCCCGCGTCGCCTATGTGCGGCTGACCTCCAACCACCCGCTGATGACCTGGTTCAAGGTGATGGACCAGGCCGAGCTGGTCAGCCTGGAAAAGCCCGCCTACCTGTTCGGCGCGCTGTTCGGCGCGCTGCTGCTGCTGACCCTGTACAACCTCATCCGCTTTTTCTACAGCCGCAGCGCCAGCAGCCTGTGGCTGGCCGGGGTGAATATCGGCCTGGCGGTGTGTTCCTCGGCCAACCTCGGCATCTTCGCCCAGTGGCTGCCGAGCCTGAGCCACAACCAGTCGCTGATCGCCGACCTCTCGGCGCTGTTCGCCGCCTTCAGCGGCCTGGCCTTCGCCCTCAGTTTCGTCCGCGGCACGCCGGTGCAGGCCAGCCCGCTCAACCGCCTGCTGCAGGGCAACGCCCTGCTGCTGCTGGCCTACGCCGTTACCGTCGCCCTCACCGGGCTGCTCTGGTACAGCTCGCTGGTCTACCTGCTGGTGGCGCTGAGCACCCTCAATCTGCTGCTAGTCAGCACCCTGCACTGGCGCGCCGGTTACCAGCCGGCGCGGCTGATCGCCGTGGGCATGCTGGTGTTCAACCTGGGCTTCGGCTTCTTCATTCCGGTGTTGCTCGGTTACGACCAGCTCAACCCCGGCTGGCTGGTGCTCGGCGTGTTCAGCGTCGCCACCCTGGCCGGGCTGATCCTCAGCGTGTCGCTGACCGAGCGCCAGCGGCAGATCCAGCGCGACACCCTGGACGAGCGCACCGCGCTGGCCGCCAGCAGCGCCGAGCTGCGTGCCAAGGCCGAGTTCCTGGCCAAGATCAGCCACGAGATCCGCACGCCGATGAACGGCGTGCTGGGCATGACCGAGCTGCTGCTGGGCACGCCGCTGTCGGCCAAGCAACGCGACTACGTGCAGACCATCCACAGCTCGGGCAACGAGCTGCTCACCCTGATCAACGAAATTCTCGACATTTCCAAGCTAGAATCCGGGCAGATCGAGCTGGACGACGTGCAGTTCGACCTCGGCGCGCTGATCGAGGACTGCCTCGACATCTTCCGCGCCAAGGCCGAGCAGCAACGGGTGGAGCTGATCAGTTTCATCCAGCCGCAGGTGCCGCGGGTGATCAGCGGCGATCCGACGCGCCTGCGCCAGGCCCTGCTCAGCCTGCTCGACAACGCCTTCAAGCAGACCGACGAGGGCGAGATCCTGCTGGTCGCCGCGCTGGACAGCAGCGACGGCCAGCATCGCCTGCGCATCGCCGTGCAGGACAGCGGCCGTCCGCTGCTGGCCGAGGAGCGCGACGCCCTGCTCAACGCCGAGCTGCACAGCAAGGACTTCCTCGCCGCCACCCGCCTCGGCGGGCGCCTGGGCCTGATCATCGCCCGTCAGCTGGTGCGCCTGATGGGCGGCGAGTTCGGCATCCAGGGCAGCGGCAACCAGGGCTCGACGCTGTGGCTGACCCTGCCGCTGGACGCCGCCCGCCTGCAGCAGCCCGAGGCCGACCTGGACAGCCCGCTGCAGGGCGCGCGCCTGCTGGTGGTGGACGACAACGACACCTGCCGCAAGGTGCTGGTGCAGCAGTGCAACGCCTGGGGCCTGCAGGTCAGCGCCGTGCCGTCGGGCAAGGAGGCCCTGGCCCTGCTGCGCACCAAGGCGCATATGCGCGAATACTTCGACGCGGTGCTGCTCGACCAGGACATGCCGGGCATGACCGGCATGCAGCTGGCGGCCAAGATCAAGGAAGACCCCAGCCTCAACCACGACATCCTGATCATCATGCTCACCGGCATCAGCAACGCGCCGAGCAAGGTGATCGCGCGCAACGCCGGGATCAAGCGCATCCTGGCCAAGCCGGTGGCCGGCTATACGCTCAAGACCACCCTGGCCGACGAGCTGGCCCAGCGCCCCAACGACAGCCAGGTGCAGGCCGCGCCGACGCCGGTCAGCACGCCGCTCGAGGTGCCCGGCGACTTCCGCATCCTGGTGGCCGAGGACAACAGCATCTCCACCAAGGTGATCCGCGGCATGCTCGGCAAGCTCAACCTGCAGCCGGACACCGCCAGCAATGGCGAGGAAGCCCTCAGCGCGATGAAGGCGCAGCACTACGACCTGGTGCTGATGGACTGCGAGATGCCGGTGCTCGACGGTTTTTCCGCCACCGAACAGCTGCGCGCCTGGGAGGCCGCCGAACATCGCCCGCGCACCCCGGTGGTGGCGCTCACCGCGCATATCCTCAGCGAACACAAGGAACGCGCCCGCGCCGTGGGCATGGACGGCCACATGTCCAAGCCGGTGGAGCTGTCGCAACTGCGCGAGCTGATCGAACACTGGATTGCCGAACGCGAACTGCGCCGCCAGCGTGACGCCCTGCCAAACTGATCGTCTCCTTCCCCCAGTTTTCTGCGAGCCTGCCGCCATGGCCTCCGAGTTGTTCAGCCTGTACCTGAAGATGCTGGTGCTCTACAGCCCCTTCTTCGTGCTGTCGTGCTTTATCGGCCTGAGCCGCGGCTACACCCTCAGGGAGCGCAAGCGCCTGGCCTGGAAGGTGGCGCTGGCCACGCTGATCGCCAGCGTGCTGCTGTACCTGTTCGGCAGGCACATCTTCACCCTGTTCGGCATCACCATCGACGCCTTCCGCATCGGCGCAGGCTCGGTGCTGTTCATCTCGGCGCTGGGCATGGCCCAGGGCAAGCCGGCGGTGCAGAGCGACAACGTACAGCAGGACGTGACCATAGTGCCGCTGACCATTCCGCTGACCGTCGGCCCCGGCACCATCGGCGCGCTGCTGCTGATGGGCGCCAGCCAGCCACACTGGGACGACAAGCTGGTGGCGGTGGTGGCGATCTTCTTCGCCAGCCTCACAGTCGGCGTGGTGCTGTACCTGTCCAACCAGTTCGAGCGCCTGCTCGGCGACCAGGGCCTGCAGATCGTCAGCCGCCTGATGGGCCTGTTCGTCTGCGCCCTGGCGGCGCAGATCATCTTTACCGGGGTGAAGAACTACCTGGTGCCGTAATCCGCAGAGCCTGCCCCGGATTTCATCCGGGCTACGCCGCTCTCTTCTGCACCATATGCTTGCAACAACGCTCCGGCTCGGTGCATGCCGCTCACCTGGCATAGCCTCACGCGCCCTAGAAAACTCACTAAGCGACTGAAATTAAAAGCTTTAAAGGAAATGGCACTGACATTGCTCTGCTGATCCCAACTTGGATACAAGATGGAATCTCAGCGCATGTCCGACGCCCCGCTCGCCTTCACCCTCACCGACTGGCAACAGGCCTACCGCGACGGCCAATCCCCCTTTGAGCTGCTGCACGCCCTGCGCCGCGAACTGCGCGCCGGCGACAGCGCCTGGATCGCCCTGGCCAGCGAGGCCCAGCTCGATGCCCAGCTCGATGCCCTGGCCAGCGCACTGGACGGTGCAGCCGGCGACCCGAGCAAGCTGCCGCTGTACGGCGTACCCTTCGCCATCAAGGACAATATCGACGCCGCCGGCTGGCCCACCACCGCCGCCTGCCCCGAGTTCGCCTATAGCGCCGAGGCGGACGCCACCGTGGTCGCGCGCCTGCGCGCCGCCGGCGCCATCCTGATCGGCAAGACCAACCTAGACCAGTTCGCCACCGGCCTGGTCGGCACCCGTTCGCCTCACGGCGCGGTGCCTAACAGCTTCAACCCGGATTACGTCAGCGGCGGTTCCAGCTCCGGTTCGGCCAGTGTGGTCGCCCGTGGCCTGGTGCCCTTCTCGCTGGGCACAGACACCGCAGGCTCGGGCCGCGTGCCGGCTGGTTTCAACAATATCGTCGGGCTCAAGCCGACCAAGGGCTGGCTGCCCAATACCGGCCTGGTGCCGGCCTGCCGCACGGTCGACTGCATCTCGGTGTTTGCCCTGACCGTCAGCGACGCCCTGGCCGTGGCCAACATCGCTGGCGGCTATGACGCCGCCGATGCCTACAGCCGCAAGAACCCGAACAGCGCCAAGGTCGGCATGCCGGCCCAGCCGCGCCTGGCCGTGCCGGCCAACCCCGAGTTCTTCGGCGACAGCCAGAACCAGGCCGTATATGAGGCCGCCCTGAGCAAACTGCGCGACTTGGGCGCCGAGCTGGTGGAGATCGATTTCGCCCCCTTCCAGCAACTGGCCGAGCAGCTTTACTACGGCCCCTGGGTCGCCGAACGCACCGTCGCGGTGGAAGGCGTGAACCCCGAACACATCAACCCGGTGGTGCGCGGCATCGTCGAAAACGGCCACAAGTACAGCGCCTGCGACGCCTACAAGGCCGAGTACATCCGCGCCGAACTGAGCCGCGTGATCAACGACGCCCTGGCCGGCTTCGACGCCATGGTGGTGCCGACCTCGCCGACCATTCGCAGCCTGGCCGAGATGGAAGCCGAGCCGGTGCTGTACAACAGCCAGTTCGGCACCTACACCAACTTCACCAACCTCGCCGACCTGTGCGCCCTGGCCGTACCGGCCGGCCTGCGTGCCGACGGCCTGCCGGCCGGCATCACCCTGATCGCCCCGGCCTGGCATGACCAGGCATTGGCCGCCTTCGGCCAGCGCTGGCAGCAGGCCGTCGCTCTGCCGCTGGGCGCCACCGGCAAGCCGCTGCCGGCGCCAAAACCAAGCGACAAACCGGCGCCGGGTTGCATCCGCGTCGCCGTGGTCGGTGCGCACCTGACCGGCATGCCGCTGAACTTCCAGCTCACCAGCCGCGACGCCGTGCTGGTGGAGCAGACCAGCAGCGCCGCCAGCTACCGCCTCTTTGCCCTGCCCGGCAGCGTGCCGCCCAAGCCGGGCCTGGCGCGGGTCGCCGAGGACGGCACCGAGATCATCGTCGAGCTGTGGGACGTGCCGCAGGCGCGCTTCGGCGAGTTCGTCGCCGAGATCCCGCCGCCGCTGGGCATCGGCAACCTGCAGCTGGCCGACGGCCGCTGGGTCAAGGGCTTTATCTGCGAGCCGTATGCGCTCGCTGGCGCCCGCGATATCACCAGCTTTGGCGGCTGGCGCGCCTTTATCGCCAGCACCCAGGCCTGAGCACAAGCATGTCGCGCGCCGTTTCACGCCCGCAGAGTCTGGCCGAGCGCATCTACGCCCAGCTCAAGGACGACATCTTCGAGTTCCGCCTGATGCCCGGCGACCGCTTCTCCGAGGGCGAGGTGGCCGAGCGCGTCGCCGCCAGCCGCACGCCGGTGCGCCAGGCCCTGCATCGCCTGCAACGCGAGGGTTTTCTCGAGGTGCACTTTCGCAGCGGCTGGCAGGTACGCCCGCTGGACTTCGCCCACTTCGACGAACTCTACGAGCTGCGCGTCGTCCTCGAACTCGAGGCCGTACGCCGGCTGTGCCAGCGCCCCAACGACGAACAGCCCGCTGCACTGCAGGCGCTCGAGCGCACCTGGTTGGTGCGCAAAGAGGCGCAATTGCAGGACGGCGCAGCCGTTTCACGCCTCGACGAGGCCTTCCATTGCCAATTGCTGGAGGCCGCCGGCAACCGCGAGATGGCCCGCGTGCACCGCGAGGTCAGCGAGAAGATCCGCATTCTAAGGCGCCTGGATTTCACCCAGGCGCAGCGCATCGAGCTGACCTACGCCGAACACGGGCAAATTCTCGAAGCGATCCTGACTCGGCGCCTAGAAGAGGCACAGCAATTGCTCAAGAGCCATATAGAGGTCAGCCAGGCAGAGGTGCACAGCATCACCCTGCACAAGCTGTACGGCGCTCGCCAGCGCGTGCAGCCGATGCCGGAATAGCCGAGCCATGACCTTCACTGCATGACCAATAACAACGCTGTCCACTTACTCACATCTGTGAATGGAGATCGCACCATGCAACGTCGCAGCCTGATCAAGGCCTTTACCCTTTCCGCTTCCATCGCCGCCATGGGCATGACCTGGACCGTACAGGCCGCCGAGACCATCAAGGTCGGCATCCTGCATTCGCTGTCCGGCACCATGGCGATCTCCGAAACCTCGCTGAAAGACATGGCGCTGATGACCATCGACGAGATCAACGCCAAGGGCGGCGTGCTCGGCAAGCAGCTCGAGCCGGTGGTGGTCGACCCGGCCTCCAACTGGCCGCTGTTCGCCGAGCGTGGCCGCCAGCTGCTGACCCAGGACAAGGTCGCGGTGACCTTCGGCTGCTGGACCAGCGTGTCGCGCAAATCCGTGCTGCCGGTCTACGAGGAACTCAACGGCCTGCTGTTCTACCCGGTGCAGTACGAAGGCGAGGAGCTGTCGCCCAACGTGTTCTACACCGGCGCGGCGCCAAACCAGCAGGCCATCCCGGCGGTCGAGTACCTGATGAGCGAGGACGGCGGCGCCGCCAAGCGCTTCTTCCTGCTCGGCACCGACTACGTCTATCCGCGCACCACCAACAAGATCCTGCGCGCCTTCCTGATCAGCAAGGGCGTCGACGAGAAGGATATCGAAGAGGTCTACACCCCCTTCGGCCACAGCGACTATCAAACCATCGTCGCCAACATCAAGAAGTTCTCCGCCGGCGGCAAGACCGCGGTAATCTCCACCGTCAACGGCGACTCCAACGTGCCCTTCTACAAGGAACTGGCCAACCAGGGCCTGGAAGCCACCGACGTGCCGGTGGTGGCCTTCTCGGTGGGCGAGGAAGAACTGCGCGGCATCGACACCAAGCCGCTGGTCGGCCACCTGGCCGCCTGGAACTACTTCCAGTCGGTGGAAAACCCGGTCAACACCGAGTTCGTCAACAAGTGGAAGGCCTATGCCAAGGCCAAGAACCTACCGGGCGCCGACAAGGCGGTGACCAACGACCCGATGGAAGCCACCTACGTCGGCATCCATATGTGGGCCCAGGCCGTGGAGAAGGCCGGCACCACCGAAGTGGACAAGGTGCGCGAGGCCATCTACGGCCAGACCTTCGAGGCGCCGAGCGGCTACACCCTGACCATGGACAAGAGCAACCACCACCTGCACAAGCCGGTGATGATCGGCGAAATCCAGGAAGACGGGCAGTTCTCCGTGGTCTGGGAAACCGACAGCCCGATCCGCGCCCAGCCGTGGAGCCCCTATATCGAAGGCAACGACAAGAAGCCGGATTACGCGGTGAAGTCGAACTAAGGCAAAAGCCCCTCTCCCCCTGTCCCTCTCCCGCAAGCGGCAGAGGGGCAGCGGCCCGCGCAGGGAGAGGGTCGCTGTAGCCCGGATGCAATCCGGGAAGACCGCGCCCGGATTGCATCCGGGCTACGCCAAGGACACCCCCTTATGCCCACTGCCCTTACCCGAATTCTGCTCGGCCTGTTGTTGCTGCTACCTCTGGTTGCCAGCGCCAATGAAGCCGACGCCTTCGTCGCCGCCAACCCGGCCAAGCAGGCCAAGCTGCTGCAGGACTGGGCCGCCGCGCCCGTGCCTGAACGCCTGCCGCTGCTGCAGGCGCTGCAACAGGGCCGCGTCGCCGGCGACGCCGACAAGCGCGCCTTTATCCACCAGGCCGGTACCTGGCAGGCCGCCGACGGCCAAGCGGAGCCCAACGGCACGCCGCGCAAACTGCGCCTGAACAACCGCCTGCGCGGGCTGATCGCCAGCGCCCTGGCCAGCCATCAGTTGCTCGACAAGGATGCCGCCGTCCGCCTCGAGGCCGCCAAACAGCTGCAACGCAATACCCCGCCGGCCCTGCTGCCGCTGCTGGAAAGCCGCCTGAGCATCGAGGCCGACGAGGCCGTGCGCGACGCCCTGACCCTGGCCCTGGCCAACCTGCAACTGGCAGCCGAGGATCCGGCCGTGCGCCTGGCCGCCGTGGAGCGCCTCGGCCAGACCGGCGACCCGCTGGCGCGTACCCGCCTGGAGGCCCTGCTCGATGGTGAGGAAAGCGATGCCGCCGTGCGCAGCGCCGCAGAAAAAAGCCTGGCCCAGGTGAAGAACAAGCTGCTGGTCGGCGAGCTGCTCGGCCAGGCCTTTAGCGGCCTCAGCCTGGGTAGCATCCTGCTGCTGGCGGCGCTGGGCCTGGCCATCACCTTCGGCCTGCTCGGGGTGATCAATATGGCCCACGGCGAGATGCTGATGCTCGGCGCCTACACCACCTATATGGTGCAGATCGCCTTCCAGAAATTCGCTCCTGGTTACCTCGCCCTCTACCCATTGCTCGCCCTGCCCATCGCCTTCCTGGTCACCGCGGCCATCGGCATGGCCCTGGAGCGCACGGTGATCCGCCATCTGTACGGTCGCCCGCTGGAAACCCTGCTGGCCACCTGGGGCATCAGCCTGATCCTGATCCAGCTGGTGCGCGTCACCTTCGGCGCGCAGAACGTCGAGGTGGCCAACCCCTACTGGCTGTCCGGCGGCGTGCAGGTGCTGCCCAACCTGGTGCTGCCGTACAACCGCATCGTGATCATCGGCTTCGCCCTGTTCGTGGTGCTGCTGACCTGGCTGCTGCTGAACAAGACCCGCCTGGGCCTCAACGTCCGTGCCGTCACCCAGAACCGCAATATGGCCGCCTGCTGCGGCGTGCCCACCGGCCGCGTCGATATGCTCGCCTTCGGCCTCGGCTCGGGTATCGCCGGCCTCGGTGGCGTGGCCCTGAGCCAGATCGGCAACGTCGGGCCGGACCTGGGGCAGAGCTACATCATCGACTCCTTCCTGGTGGTGGTGCTCGGCGGCGTCGGCCAGCTGGCCGGCAGCGTCACCGCCGCCTTCGGCCTGGGCGTGCTGAACAAGTTCCTCGAACCGCAGATCGGCGCCGTGCTGGGCAAGATCCTGATCCTCGCGCTGATCATTCTGTTTATCCAGAAGCGGCCCCAAGGGCTCTTCGCACTCAAGGGACGGGTGATCGACTGATGACCATGCCACTCAATCAAACGCTGCTGGCGCGCGCCAGCGCCAAGCTCGGCCCGCAGGTCTCGCTGGCCATCGGCCTGCTGGTGCTGGCCGTGCTGATCGCCATGCCGCTGCTGCACCTGCTGCCGGCCGACCACGCCCTGCATGTCTCGGCCTACAGCCTGACCCTGGTGGGCAAGATCCTCTGCTACGCCATAGTCGCCTTGGCCCTGGACCTGGTCTGGGGCTACGCCGGCATGCTGTCGCTGGGCCACGGCCTGTTCTTCGCCCTCGGCGGCTACGCCATGGGCATGTACCTGATGCGCCAATCGGCGGGCGATGGGCTGCCGGCCTTTATGAGTTTCCTGGCCTGGAGCGAGCTGCCCTGGTACTGGTACGGCACCTCCAGCTTCCTCTGGGCGCTGTGCCTGGTGGTGCTGGCGCCGGGTCTGCTGGCGCTGGTGTTCGGCTTCTTCGCCTTCCGCTCGCGGATCAAGGGCGTGTACTTCTCGATCATGACCCAGGCGCTGACCTTCGCCGGCATGCTGCTGTTCTTCCGCAACGAAACCGGCTTTGGCGGCAATAACGGCTTTACCGGCTTTACCCGCATCCTCGGCTTCGATATCACCGCCGCCGGCACCCGCGCCGCGCTGTTTATCGCCACCGTGGCCCTGCTGGTCGGCAGCCTGTACCTGGGCTTTCGCCTGGCGCGCAGCAAGTTCGGTCGGGTACTCACCGCATTGCGCGACGCCGAGAACCGCCTGATGTTCTGCGGCTACGATCCGCGCGGCTACAAGCTGTTTATCTGGGTGCTCTCTGCCGTGCTGTGCGGCCTGGCCGGCGCGCTGTACGTGCCGCAGGTGGGCATCATCAACCCCAGCGAGATGGCACCGACCCAGTCCATCGAGGCCGCCGTCTGGGTCGCCCTGGGCGGGCGCGGCACGCTGATCGGCCCGCTGCTCGGCGCCGGCCTGGTCAACGGCATGAAGAGCTGGTTTACCGTGGCCTTCCCGGAATACTGGCTGTTCGCCCTGGGCGCGCTGTTTATCGTCGTCACCCTGTTCCTGCCCAGGGGCGTGGTGGGTCTGCTGCGCAAGGAGAAGGATCAATGAGAACCGCCCCCGTTCCCGAAGCCATGCTCGAAGCGGCCTTCGATCCCACCGGCCTGGCGCTGGATACCGGCAAGAACGTCGGCAAGGGCGTCAACGTGCGCCACGGCACCATCCTCACCCTGGAAGCGATCAACGTCAGCTTCGACGGCTTCAAGGCGCTGACCGACCTGACCCTGTATATCGGCGTCGGCGAACTGCGCTGCATCATCGGCCCCAACGGCGCCGGCAAGACCACCATGATGGACGTGATCACCGGCAAGACCCGCCCGGACAACGGCGTGGCCTACTTCGGCGAGCAGTACGACCTGACCGCCATGAGCGAGGTGCAGATCGCCCAGGCCGGCATTGGCCGCAAGTTCCAGAAGCCGACGGTATTCGAGGCACTCTCGGTGTTCGAAAACCTGGAGCTGGCGCAGAAGACCAACAAGTCGGTGTGGGCCAGCCTGCGCGCGCGCCTGTCCGGCGAGCAGAAGGACCGCATCGACGAGGTGCTCGCCACCATTCGCCTGGACGCCTCGCGCCACCGCCCGGCCGGCCTGCTCTCCCACGGCCAGAAGCAGTTCCTGGAGATCGGCATGCTGCTGATGCAGGAGCCGCACCTGCTGCTGCTCGACGAGCCGGTGGCGGGCATGACCAACGCCGAAACCGAGTTCACCGCCGAGCTGTTCAAGTCGCTGGCGCGCAAGCACTCGCTGATGGTGGTCGAGCACGATATGGGCTTCGTCGGCTCCATCGCCGACCACGTCACCGTGCTGCACCAGGGCAGCGTGCTGGCCGAGGGCTCGCTGGAACAGGTGCAGAACGACGAGCGGGTGATCGAGGTGTATCTCGGTCGGTAAGGGATTCGTAGGGTGGATGACGCTTTTTTCATCCACCAATGGCATCGCACGGTGGATCGATAGCGCGTGAGCTACGTGCCCCGCTCCACCCTACGCAAAGGACATCGACATGCTGCAAGTTGAACAACTCCACCAGTACTACGGCGGCAGCCATATCCTCCGTGGCCTGTCGTTCGACGTGAAGGTCGGCGAAGTCACCTGCCTGCTCGGCCGTAACGGCGTGGGCAAGACCACATTGCTCAAGTGCCTGATGGGCCTGATCCCGGCCAAGGACGGCAGCGTGCAGTGGGAGGGCCAGGCCATCACCGGCCACAAGCCGCACCAGCGCGTACAGGCCGGTATCGCCTACGTGCCGCAGGGCCGCGAGATCTTCGGTCGCCTGACGGTGGAGGAAAACCTGCTGATGGGCCTGTCGCGTTTCCCCGCCGGCCAGGCCAAGGCCGTGCCGGAGTTCATCTACGAACTGTTTCCGGTGCTGCGCGAGATGAAGCATCGCCGCGGCGGCGACCTCTCCGGCGGCCAGCAGCAACAGCTGGCCATCGGCCGCGCCCTGGCCAGCCAGCCGCGCCTGTTGATCCTCGACGAACCCACCGAAGGCATCCAGCCCTCGGTGATCAAGGAAATCGGCGCAGTGATCCGCAAACTGGCGGAACGTGGTGATATGGCCATCCTGCTGGTGGAGCAGTTCTACGACTTCGCCGCCGAACTGGCCGACCAGTACCTGGTGATGAGCCGCGGCGAGATCGTCCAGCAGGGCCGCGGCGAGAATATGGAAGCCGAGGGCGTACGCGGGCTGGTGGCCATCTAGTAGGGTGCGCCGCACGCACCGCCGCCCTCTCGGGTCAGCGCAGTCCAGACGCGCACGGCGCACCCCACGCACCGAATTGGTTCGAGGCACGCCTCTTGCTTGCCCACTCGGTCAACTAATGCGCGGAAATCTTTGCCCTGTCATGAACCTGCCTGTCGCCCCGTTCACGCCGAGCTGGCCCGCCGAGCTGGAGCTGGCCTACGCACGCCACGGCGAACGCACCACGCCAGTGCAAAGGCGCCACCTCGGCCCTCTTAGGGTGCAGAAGCACCTGTATGCCGAAGGGCCGCAAGTCTGCCAGCACATCATCGTCCATCCGCCCGGCGGCATCGCCGGCGGCGACCGCCTGGACATCTCCGCCCATGCCGGCGAAGGCACCTGGGTGCAGCTCACCAGCCCCGGCGCCGCCAAGTGGTATCGCGCCGCCGGCGTCGCCCGCCAGGAGCTGCGCCTGAGCGTCGCGGCCGGCGCCACCCTGGAGTGGCTGCCGCAGGAGACCATCGTCTACGCCGGCGCCCAGGCCGAGCTGCACACGCAGATCGAGCTGCACGGCGACGCCCGCCTGCTGTACTGGGACATCGTCGCCCTTGGCCGCCCCGCCGCCGCCGAGCGTTTCGCCAGCGGCCACTTCCAGGCCGCCCTGGATATCCGCCGCGACGGCCAGCTGCTGTGGCACGAGCGCCAGCGCGTAACCGGCGGCGACGGTCTGCTCGACTCGCCCGTGGGCCTCGACGGCCAGCCGGTATTCGCCACCCTGCTGGCCAGCGGCGAAGTGGACAGCGAATTGCTGGAGCGCTGCCGCGAACTGAAGATCGACGGCGTGCGCGGCGACCTCAGCCAGCTCTCGGGCCTGCTGATCGCCCGCTGCCTGGCCTTTGAGGCGCTGCAGGCGCGCGCCTGGCTGATCGCCCTGTGGCGCCTGCTGCGCCCGGCGCTGCTCGGTCGCGAGGCGCTGCTGCCGCGCATCTGGAGTACCTGACGGATGTAGGGCCAAGGCACGCGCCTTGGCTACCCCAATGATTGCGGCGGCTGCGACAGGCGGTCGCCCAGAAACGGAGTCACAAGATGGATCTGAGTCCACGCGAGAAAGACAAGCTGCTGATCTTCACCGCCGGCCTGGTGGCCGAGCGTCGCCTGGCCCGCGGGGTCAAGCTCAACTACCCGGAGGCCATGGCCTATATCTCCGCCGCCCTGCTCGAAGGCGCCCGCGACGGCCGCACCGTGGCCGAGCTGATGCACTTCGGCACCACCCTGCTGAGCCGCGAGCAGGTGATGGAGGGCGTGCCGGAGATGATCCCGGAGATCCAGATCGAGGCCACCTTCCCCGACGGCACCAAGCTGGTGACCGTCCACCAGCCGATTGCCTGAGCCATGAGCTATTCGATACATGACGCCGGCGAGGCCGACCTGCCCGGCATCCTGGCCATCTACAACGACGCGGTGCAGCACACCACGGCGATCTGGAACGAGACCCTGGTGGACCTGGCCAACCGCCGCGCCTGGCTGGCCGAGCGCACGGCGGCGGGCTTTCCCGTGCTGGTGGCACGCGATGCCGCCGGCGGGGTGCTCGGCTATGCCAGCTACGGCACCTGGCGCAGCATCGAGGGCTTTCGCCAGACCGTCGAACACTCGGTGTATGTGCGCAGCGACCAGCGCGGCCAGGGCCTGGGACCTGTGCTGATGCAGGCGCTGATCGAACGCGCCCGCGCCGCCGCCCTGCACGTCATGGTCGCCGCCATCGAGTCGCAAAACGCCGCCTCGATCCGCCTGCACCAGCGCCTGGGTTTCGTTACCACCGGGCAGATGCCCCAGGTCGGCCGCAAGTTCGGCCGCTGGCTGGACCTGACCTTTATGCAACTGATTCTGGAGTGAACCGCCCATGATTCCCGGCCAATACCAGATTGCCGACGGCGAGATCGAGCTCAATGCCGGCCGCCGCACCCTGACCCTGTCCGTGGCCAACAGCGGCGACCGCCCCATCCAGGTCGGCTCGCACTACCACTTCTTCGAGACCAACGATGCGCTGCTGTTCGACCGTGCATCCACGCGGGGTATGCGCCTGAATATCCCGGCCGGCACCGCGGTGCGTTTCGAGCCGGGGCAGAGCCGCGAGGTGGAGCTGGTCGATTTGGCCGGCGCGCGCCGGGTATTCGGCTTCGCCGGCCGGGTAATGGGCGACCTTTGACGAGTAGGGTGTCGCGGGGCCGCCTGGGCCATGCGCGCCACAAACAACGCGGATAGCGATGGTGCGCACGGCGCACCCAACGGGACGAACCAATGAAGATCAGCAGACAAGCCTACGCCGATATGTTCGGCCCCACCGTCGGCGACAAGGTGCGCCTGGCCGACACCGACCTGTGGATCGAAGTGGAGAAGGACTTCACCACCTATGGCGAAGAGGTGAAGTTCGGCGGCGGCAAGGTGATCCGCGACGGCATGGGCCAGGGCCAGCTGTGCGCCAAAGATGTAGTCGACACCCTGATCACCAACGCGCTGATCATCGACCATTGGGGCATCGTCAAGGCCGACGTCGGCCTCAAGGACGGGCGCATCGCCGCCATCGGCAAGGCCGGCAACCCGGATATCCAGCCCGATGTGACCATTGCCATCGGCGCCGGCACCGAGGTGATCGCCGGCGAGGGCATGATCCTCACCGCCGGCGGCATCGACACCCATATCCACTTCATCTGCCCGCAGCAGATCGAAGAGGCGCTGATGAGCGGGGTGACCACCATGATCGGTGGCGGCACGGGACCTGCCACCGGCACCAACGCCACCACCTGCACCTCAGGCCCCTGGCACATGGCGCGCATGCTGCAGGCCGCCGATGCCTTCCCGATGAACCTGGGCTTCACCGGCAAGGGCAACGCATCCTTGCCCGAGCCATTGATCGAGCAGGTCAAGGCCGGCGCCATTGGCCTGAAGCTGCACGAGGACTGGGGCACCACCCCGGCGGCCATCGACAACTGCCTGTCGGTCGCCGACCAGTACGACGTGCAGGTGGCGATCCACACCGACACGCTGAACGAGTCCGGCTTCGTCGAAACCACCCTCGGCGCGTTCAAGGGCCGCACCATCCACACCTACCACACCGAGGGTGCCGGCGGCGGCCATGCACCGGACATCATCAAGGCGTGCGGCTTCCCCAATGTGCTGCCGTCCTCGACCAACCCGACGCGCCCGTTCACCAAGAACACCATCGACGAGCACCTGGACATGCTCATGGTCTGCCACCACCTCGACCCGAGCATCGCCGAGGACGTCGCGTTTGCCGAAAGCCGTATCCGCCGCGAGACCATCGCCGCCGAGGACATCCTGCATGACCTCGGCGCCTTCTCCATGATCAGCTCCGACAGCCAGGCCATGGGCCGCGTCGGCGAGGTGATCACCCGCACCTGGCAGACCGCCGACAAGATGAAGCAGCAGCGCGGTCCGCTGCCGGAGGACGTGCCGGGCAACGACAACTTCCGCGCCAAGCGCTACATCGCCAAGTACACCATCAACCCGGCCATCACCCACGGCATCAGCCATGAAGTGGGCTCCATCGAAGTGGGTAAGTGGGCCGACCTGGTGCTCTGGCGCCCGGCCTTCTTCGGGGTGAAACCGACGCTGATCCTCAAGGGCGGGGCGATTGCCGCCAGCCTGATGGGCGACGCCAACGCCTCGATCCCCACGCCGCAACCGGTGCACTACCGGCCGATGTTCGCCAGCTACGCCGGCAGCCGCCATGCCACCAGCATCACCTTTATCAGCCAGGCCGCGTTCGACGCCGGCGTGCCCGAACAGCTCGGCCTGCAAAAACGAATCGGCGTGGTCAAAGGTTGCCGCGAGGTGCAGAAGACCGACCTGATCCACAACGGCTACCTGCCGAACATCGAGGTCGACCCGCAGAACTACCAGGTCAAGGCCGACGGCCAACTGCTCTGGTGCGAGCCGGCCGAGGTGCTGCCGATGGCGCAGCGCTATTTTCTGTTTTGAAGCGGCCGACAGTCCTGCCCCCGTTGGGCTTGGGCGCAAGCGCCTCGACCCGCCGAATGCGCCACAAGCGTATCTAGCCCGCCCGTCGCTGGCTCCAGGCCAGGCACAGGCCGCTGAGGATGATGATGGCCATGCCGGCGATGCCGCCGGCGTCCGGGGTGTGGGCGAAGAAGAGCATGCCCAGCAGGGTGGCGATGACGATCTGGCCGTAGGTGAAGGGCGCCAGGCTGGCCGCGCTGGCGAAGCGGTAGGCGTGGGTCAGCAGCATGTGCCCGGTCATCGCCAGGGCGCCGAGCGCCGCCATCAGCAGCCCGTGGGAGAACTCCGGTAGTTGCCAGACCCAGGGTAGCGCCAGGCTCATCAGCAGCGCGCCGAGCAGGCTGGTGAGAAAGTTGCTGGTGGCCGGATGGTCGGTGGCGCTCAGGCGTCGGGTGAGCAGCTGGTAGAGGCCAAAGCACAGCGCCGCCGCGAACGGCAGCAGGATCGCCGGGGTGAACAGCGCGCCGCCAGGGCGCACGATGATCAGCACGCCGAGCAGACCGCAGCCCACTGCCAGCCATATCCCGGCGCCGATCTGCTCCTTGAGCACGAATGCCGATAGCAGGATCACCACCAACGGCGCCAGGAAGATCACCGCCGTCGCCTCGCCCAGCGGGATGTAGCGCAGTGCGCTGAAGAACAGCAGGCTGATCGCCACCAGGCTCAGGCCGCGCGTCAGTTGCAACCAGGGCCGCCGGGTGCGCACCAGGTCCCAGCCCAGGCGCGGGGCGAACAGCACCGCCATCAGCAGGGTCTGCGCCAGGTAGCGCGCCCACACCACCAGTAGCACCGGGTAGAGCTGGGTCAGGGATTTCGACAGGGCGTCGTGGCTGGCCAACAACAGGCCGGCGGCGAGGATCAGCAGGATGCCCAGGCCCGGGCGATGGGAAGTCGGCACGAAACAAACCAAACGAATAGTTAGCAGGCTACCAACTCTAGCGAGCATTCGCCGCTTTGCCCAGGGGCACCACGCCTCAGCCCGGACCGTCCATCGAACGCCCGTCGGCAAACCCGAGCGGGCGCCGGCGGCCGTCCATGGCGGGACTATAGTGAAAATCCATCCCTCCGATGGGAGATCGACCTCATGCGCCCGCCCTCGCCGTCTTGCCGCCTACTCGGCGGCCTGTTGCTGCTCAGCCTGCCCCTCGCCCAGGCGGAAACACTGACGCCCCTGCAGGGGCAAAGCCCGGAGCAGATTCAAGCCGATATCGCCAGCTGCCAGGCCCAGGCCGGCGGCAGCCAAACGCAGAGCGGCAACGACGGCGTCGGTGGCGAGCGCCTGCGCGGCGCGGCCAAGGGTGCCGCGGTGGGTGCCACGGCGGCGCAGATTCGCGGCAATCGCCACGACGAGGTCTACGACCGGGTGGACGACGATATCAAGCAGGAGTACCGGCAGAATCAGGCGCGCGACGCGGCGGCCGTCGGCATGGCCGTGGGAGGCTCCAGGCAGCGCCAGGAGCGGCGCGAAAACCGTCGCAACGACAGCGCCGGCGACAACGCGCAGCAGGCCTATATCAATTGCATGAGCGGGCGCGGCTACTCCGTCACGCCCTGATCAGCGCAGCTGACTGTCCTTGCTGCCGCGCCTGTTGTAGCCGCTGAAAGCGGCCTGCTCGCGGTCGTGCTCGGCCTGGCAGGCCACGCACAGGCGTACGCCGGGAATGGCCTGGCGGCGCGCCTCGGGAATCGCCGCGCCGCATTCCTCGCAGTGGCGCAGGCTCTCGCCTTTCGGCAGCTGGCTGCGAGCGCGCGCCACGGCGTCCTCGATGCTGCTGTCGATCTGTTCCTGTACCGCCGTGTCGCTCGCCCAACCGCCTGCCATCGTCTGTCTCCTCGCCCCCACCAGACAGATATGCGCCCACGGCGGGCGAAGTTCAAGAGCAGCCCGTCGTCACTCCTTGACTTCCATGAACTCACGGGCCCAGACGATATAGTCCTCGGGCAGGCTGTACTTGTGGGTCAGCTCGGTGGCGTTGAGATCGCCCGGCTCGATGCCGCGCTGCTCGCGCAGGCAGTCGTAGGTGGCCTTGATCGCGGCGAAGTAGGCGCCGTGGCCGTTGACCAGGATGCGCACGCCGAGCCGCGCCAGGCGGGCGTTGTCGCGCAGCTGCGGGTTGCCGTAGGTGACCAGCATCAGCGGCACGCCAAGGCCGCCGGCGATCTGCTCCAGGTGGGCAAAATCCTTGACCCCGACCAGGCAGATGGCGTCGGCGCCGGCAGCCTGGTAGGCGCGGGTGCGGCGGATCACCTCGTCGACCTCGAGCACTCCGGCGTGGCTGCGGGCGATGATCGCCAGCTCCGGATCGATGCGCGCCTCCAGCGCCGCACGGATCTTGCCGACGCCCTCCTCGACCGAGATGAGGTCGGTGGACTTGCGGCCGAACTGCGCCGGCAGCAGGGTGTCCTCGATGGTCAGCGCGGCCACCCCGGCACGCTCCAGTTCGACCACCGTGCGCATCACGTTGAGCGCGTTGCCGTAGCCATGGTCGGCGTCGGCGATCACCGGCAGGCGCGCGACCCGGCCGATGCGCGTGGCCTGCTCGACGAATTCGCTCAGGCTGATCAGGGCGAAGTCCGGCGCCCCCAGCACCTGCAGCGAGGCCACCGAGCCGCCGAGGATGCCGACCTCGAAATCCAGGTCGGCGGCGATCCGCGCGGACATCGGGTCGAACACCGAGGCGGTGTGGTAGCAGCGGTCGGAGGCCAGCAGCGCGCGAAAGGCGCTGCGCAGTTGGTGGTGGGAGGCGCGTTGCAGGATGGGCATGGTGCGTATTCCAGTCAGGTGAATCGCGGATCGGCTGTAGGGTTACCCGGATAGACGCGACGAACCGGGGCGCAGGACACCGACATGCGCCACCGCTGGCCGAGTGGCGTCACTCGGCGCGCTGCGGCAGGAGGCGTGCCGCGCGCTCAGTCGTCGCGCAGCAGCTCGGCCAAGGTCTCGGCATCGACCCAGGGCAACCAGTGCCGGTAGATGCGTTCCAGGCTGCCGTCGCGGCGCATCTCCAGCAGCGCCTGCTGCCAGCGCTCCACGCGCCGCGCATCGGTCTGGCGGGAGAAGGCGATGTAGGAATCGTTGGGCATCAGGTCGAACTGCGCCTGCAGCTGCTCGGCCTGCATGCCCTGTTCGGCCAGCATGCCGTCGAGGGTCAGGCTGTTGGCGAGCAGCAGCTTGACCCGGCCGTGGCGGAACATGCGCAGCATGTCCTGCGGCGTCGGCACGCCGTAAAGGTTGTCCAGGCCCAGCTCGGTCAGCAGCTCGTAGGAGTACCACTGCTTGGGCACGGCCAGGGGACCGAGACGGCGCACGCCGTCCAGGTCGGCGACGTGCAGGCCGTCCGCCTTGCGGCTGTAGAAGCGCGTATGCCCGCGGGCGATGGGGCCGACCCAGTGGAACAGCGCCTCGCGCGGCGCCGTGCGCACGGTGGAGAACAGCGCCGTATCGGGCAGCCGGCGAACCTGGTGGTAACCGCGCGTCCAGGGCACCACTTCGATGCGCGCCGACTCGCCGGTGCGGCGGATCAGTTCCTCGACCACCGCCACCGCCATGCCGCTCGGCTGGCCGTCCTCGAGGTAGCTGAACGGCCGATAGTCCTCGGTGTACAGGCGCAGCTCGGCGGCCAGGGAGGTGGCCAGGCTGCAGAGCAACAACAGGACACAGGCTTTGCATTTCAGGGTCATCAGCGGCCACCGACTGAGGCGCGCCCCACTGCAGGATTCGGAGCGACCAGGCGCACGATGATAAACGCCTGCCCGGCGCATCACCAAGGCTGCTCGGCGGCGACGGCGTCGACCAGCTCCGCCGCAGTCAGCACGCGCGGTTCGAGCAGCAGCTGCAGGCGCGACGCCGCCGGTTCGCCCTGCAGCGCCTGTCGCCCAGCTGTCGGCTCATACTTTTTCACATTCCAACCGACGGTCGGGCTAGCCCTGGCGCGCCGGGCAGGCGATCATCGAGCCTCCTACGCAGACTCCAGACGTTATGACCGCTACCACCGACAGCCGCATCCCGACGCACAAGCCCCGCCCGCTGATCGACCTGGCCATCAGCATCCTGATCCCCTCGTTCATCCTGATGAAGCTCAGCGGCGACGAGCGCCTCGGCGCCGACGGCGCGCTGCTGCTGGCGCTGGCCTTCCCGCTGGGCTGGGGCGCGTTCGAGCTGATCAAGTACCGCAAGTTCAACTTCATCGCCCTGCTCGGCCTGATCAGCGTGGCGCTGACCGGCGGCATCGGCCTGCTGCACCTCGACACCCAGTGGCTGGCGGTCAAGGAGGCGGCGATCCCCGGGCTGATCGGCATCGCCGTGCTGGTCTCGACCCGCACCCGCTACCCGCTGATCCGTACCCTGCTGTTCAACAAGTCGGTGCTCAACGTCGACAAGATCCACCAGCGCCTGGAACAGGGCGGCCACCTCGAGCACTTCGAGACGCGGCTGATGCGCGCCACCTACTGGCTCAGCGGCACCTTCTTCTTCTCCTCGTTGATGAACTACGTGCTGGCCAAGTGGATAGTCGTCAGCCCGGCCGGCACGGAGGCGTTCAACGACGAGCTGGGGCGCATGACCCTGCTCAGCTACCCGATGATCGCCATCCCCTCGATGATCATGCTGATGGCGATCTTCTATTACCTGTGGAAGACCATCCACGGCCTCACCGGCCTGAGCCTGGAAGAGATCATGGCCCACCAGGGCCAGGAGTCGCAGTCCTGATTCCCGTCCGCGCCGGCCGCCCGGTCGGCGCAACGCCACGATGCTGAGCCTGTCCGCCTACCCGGCCCTGTTCCTCTCCGCCTTCGGCGCCGCCACCCTGCTGCCGCTGCAGTCGGAGGCCGTGCTGGTGGGCCTGCTGCTGCACGGCGAACACGCCCTCTGGGCCCTGCTGCTGGTGGCCACCTGCGGCAACGTGCTGGGTTCCTGGATCAACTGGCTGCTCGGCCGCTCCCTCGAGCGCTACCGCGAACGCCGCTGGTTCCCGGTCAGCCCGGCGCGCCTGCAGCAGGCGCAGGCCTGGTACGCCCGCCATGGGCGCTGGTCGCTGCTGCTGAGCTGGCTGCCGGTGATCGGCGACCCGCTGACCCTGGTCGCCGGTGTGATGCGCGAACGCCTGTGGGTGTTCCTCGCCCTCGTCAGTCTGGCCAAGGCCTCGCGCTACGCCGTGCTGGCCGCGCTGACCCTGCAGCTGAGCTGAACGCGCGCTACGCCGGCCGCCAGATAGTCTCGGCACCAATGGCCGCCAGGTCGCGGCAGCCGGTCAGGGCCATGGCCACTTCCAGTTCGCCGCGCAGCATCTGCAGCACATGGGCCACGCCCACCGCGCCGGCCGCCGCCAGGCCGAACACATAGGGCCTTCCCACCAGCACCGCATCGGCGCCCAGGGCCAGCGCCTTGAGCACGTCGCTGCCACGGCGAATGCCGCCGTCGAGCAGCAGCGGTACTCGCCCTTGCACCGCGGCGGCCACTTCCGGCAGCGCCTCGATGGTCGCCGGCAGGCCGTCCAGGCTGCGCCCGCCGTGATTGGAGACGATCAGCCCATCCATCCCCGCCGCCAGCGCCTGCTCGGCATCGGCGCCGCTCATGATGCCCTTGAGCAGGATTGGCAGATGGGTCAGCCCACGCAGCCAGGCCAGATCGGCCCAGGTCGGCGCCGCCGCCAATAGCGGGCCGCCGAGCAGCAGGCTGCCGGCAGCCGGCTCGATTGATGCCTGCAGCGGGCGCATGCCGCGCAGGTTGACCGCCTCGATGCCCGCCGGCAGGGCGAAGCCGGCGCGCTGCTCGCGGTTGCGCACGCCGCTGACCGGCGCATCCACGGTCAGCACCAGCGCCTGGTAGCCGGCCGCCTCAGCGCGGCGCACCAGCGCGGCGGTGAAGTCGCGATCGGGCTGGATATACAGCTGGAACCACAGCGGCGCCTGCGCGGCGGCGGCGATAGTTTCCAGTTCGACGCTGGCCTGGGTGCTGACCAGCATGCCGGCGCGCACCGCGCCGGCCGCCAGCACGCTCGCCAGCTCGCCGTCGGGGTGGGCCAGCTGCTGATAGGCCACCGGGGCGAGGAAGATCGGGTGGTCGAAGTCCTGGCCGAACAGGCGCAGGCGCGTATTGCCGCCGCTCAGGTCGCGCAGCACGCGGCTGCGCAGGCGCAGGCGGTCGAAGGCGGCGCGGTTGTCGGCCAGGGTCAGCTCGTCGGCGGCGCCGCCGGCCAGGTAGGCCCAGGCCTGCTCGCTCAGGCGCTCGCGGGCGAAGCGCTCGTAGTCGGCCAGCGCGGCGATTTCTGCGGGTATCTGCTGCAGTTTGGGCAAGGGCATGGGAGCCTCTCCGCGAGTTGTTGGTCGCCCGGATGCCATCCGGGAAATGCGCGCCAGCTATCCCCGGATTGCATCCGGGCTATGGGTCGGGCGCTCAGGTCTGCGACCACTGGCGCAGCAGGTTGTGGTAGACGCCGGTCAGGCGCAGCAGCTCGGGGCTGTCCGGCAGTTGCTGGCGCAATGCCTGGATGCTGTCGTCCAGCTCCAGCAGCAGGTTACGCTGCGACTCCTCCCGCACCAGGCTCTGCACCCAGAAGAAGGCGGCCAGGCGCGCGCCGCGGGTCACCGGCTCGACCCGGTGCAGGCTGCCGCTGGAATAGAGCAGCAAATGCCCGGCGGGCAGCTTGACGCGCTTGTCCTGCAGCACCAGTTCGCCGCCGTCGTACTCGTCCGGCTCGCTGAGGAACAGGGTGGCCGACAGGTCGGCGCGGATGCGGTGCGGCGTGCCCGGCACGCTGAACACGGCGCTGTCGATATGCGCGCCGTAGCTGCCGCCCTCGGCGTAGCGGTTGAAGCGCGGCGGCAGTACCTTGAGCGGCAATGCGGCGGCCATGAAACGCGGGCTCTGGCCGAGCTGGGCGAGGACGAACTCGGCCAGTTGCTGGGCCAGCGGATCGTCCTGGGCCAGTTGCTGGTTGGCCTTGACGCCGACCGCCTGGTGCCCGGCGCTGTGCCGACCGTCCTGCCAGTTGGCGGCCTGCAGCGCGGCGCGACACTGGCGCAGCTGCTCGGCGCTCAGCAGATCGGGGATATGCAGCAGCATGGGTGAGGTCTCCAGGGCGGCTCGCCGTTGGCGCAGAATTCTAAAGAGAGCGAGGCCACTATGACAGCCATGCCTGGCGCTCGCTCCTGCAACAGGCAAACGCCCCGGCCGCTGGCGCGGTCGGGGCGTTGCCACAGGCACTTGCGCTTAGAAGCGGAAGTTGGTGCTCAGGGTGAAGGTACGCGGGTCGCCCAGCAGCACGCGGCGACCGTTCCAGTTGCTGGAGACGGCGTATTCCTCGTCGGTCAGGTTGTCGACGTTCAGGCGCACATCGAGGTTCTGGTTGACCTCGTAGCTGGCCATGGCGGCGAAGGTGGTGTAGCTCGGCAGCTTGCCGTACAGGCCGTTGGCCACGATGCGGCTGGCATCGTCCGGGCGGCCCAGGTAGGACGAACCGACGTGCTGCGCGCCCAGGCCCAGGGTCAGGCCGACCGGCAGGCGGTAGGTGGTCCACAGGTTGCCCGACACCTTGGGGGTGAAGGCCAGCTCGTCGCCGTCGGTGCGCAGCGCAGTACCGTAGTCGCCGGCGTTGGCGCGTCGACGCACCTCGTCCAGATAGGCGCTGTGCTTGCGCTCGCTGTCCATGAAGACGATGCCGCCGTAGACGTTCCAGGCCTCGGTGATCTGGCCCGAGGCGCCCAGCTCCAGGCCCTTGACCACCTGCTCGCCGTAGCCCTTGAGGCTGTCGCTGGTCTCGCCGGCGTCGCGGCCGGTGATGGCCACGTCCTTCTTCACCGTGTAGAACAGCGCTGCGGTGGTGGACAGGCGCTTGTCGAAGAAGTCCCATTTGGTGCCGACTTCGTAGTTGTGCGCGCGCACCGGATCGGCGCCCGGGACGAAGCCGGGGAAGGCCTGGCCGTTGACCCGCGAGATGTCCGGGTTGGACAGGTAGGAGCCGGGCGGCTGGGTGGACACGCCGTAGGCGGCATACAGACTGCCGTTCTCTGCCGGCTTGTAGACCAGGCCGAGTTTGCCGCCGATGCTGAACTCGCGGTCGTCGAAGCCGTCGGCGCCCACCGCGGCGCCGGTCTGGACGTTACGGCTGCGGATATCGACGTCGTACTGCTCCAGGCGCAGGCCGCCGGTCAGTTGCCACTGCGGGGTGAACTCCAGGGTGTCGTAGAGGTACAGCGCCACGGTGTCGACGGTCACGTCGCTGCGCTCGCGCAGGCGGCTGTGCTTGGAAGCCGGCCCGCTACGCTCCCAGTCCGGGTCGAAGATGTTGACGTTGCCCGGGTTGACCTCGGCATAGGTGCCGGCCTCGGACTCCTCGCGGGTCAGCTCCAGGCCGGCGGCCAGGTTGTGCTTGATCGAACCGGTGGCGAACTGCGCCGACAGGTTGGTCAGGTTGCTCAGGCTGGTGTTGACCCGGTCGTAGAACTGGGTGTCGGTACGCAGCTGGTCGCCGCCCAGGTACTGGAAGGGCAGGGTGTAGCGCGCCTGGCGGTCGACGCGCGCCCAGCGGGTCTGGTTGCTCAGGGTCATGCCGGTGGACAGGTCGTGTTCCAGACGCACCAGCAGCGCATCGCTGGTGGTGTCGTCGAAGTCCGACTTGAGGCCGTAGAACTCGTCGCGGTCGACCCCGGACAGCGCCGGGTTGTAGGGCGTGTCGCCCTTCATGCCCTTGACCGACGCACCGGAAACGCCCCAGTCCGGGCGGTCGTTCATCTGCACGTGCTCGTAGGCGAAGATCGCGCGGGTGTCGGTGCCCAGGCCGAAGGCCAGCGACGGCGCCAGGCCCCAGCTGTTCTTCTCGGCGTGCTCGCGACCGGCCACGCCGCTGTCTTCCACCAGCAGGTTGAGGCGGAAGGCGGCGCTGTCGTGGATGATCTGGTTGGTATCCAGGGTGGCGCGGCGGCGCGCCTCGGAATCGTACTGATCGAAGCCGAAGCTGGCGCCACCGGCAATGAAGCTTTCCAGGGTCGGCGTCTTGGTCACCAGATTGACGTAGCCGCCGGCGCCACCGCGGCCGTTGTCGGCGGCCGGGCCCTTGGCCACTTCCACCTGCTCGACGTTGAACACGTCGCGGGTGTAGCTGCCGTTGTCGCGGGCGCCGTCGATGAAGATGCTGCCGCTGGTGTCGAAACCGCGCAGGCTGAAGTTGTTGGTGCCGCTGGCGAAGCCGTTCTCACCGGCGTTGAAACTGATCCCCGGGGTGTTTTTCAGCACCTCGGTGAGGGTGCGCGCGTTCTGCTCGCGAAACAGCGCTTCGGGAATGATGTTGATCGTCTGTGGGGTATCCAGCAGCGCCGCGGTCTGCTTCGGCGAGGACGCCTTGTCGACCTTGTAGCCCTGGTCCTGCTGCCCCTGCACGGTGACGTTGTCCAGCTCCACTGCACTGTCCTGAGCCACGGCGAAGCCGGACGCCAGGGCCAGGCCGACGGCCGAAGCCAGCAGGCGACGCTGGGGAAGAGGTGCACGCTTGTTATGCTTATCGCTCACGAGAATCACTCCAGATAAAAACTGCGCGCGATAGTAGATGAGATTCAGTTGCAATCAATCTTTACGAACGATTTACAAAGGAGAATTTGTAACAAATATGTCACTGACAATCGCGTCTAGCCAACAGAGCGCTCTGGAAAGGGGTTTACAGCCGAACCGGGGGAAAGCGCAGAAGCCCGGCGGCAGAAATGACAACGCCCACACAAGGTGGGCGTTGCTGACCAGGCAGGTCGCTTACAGGTAGTAGGACTTCAGCGGCGGGAAGCCGTTGAACTCCACCGCGCTGTAGCTGGTGGTGTAGGCACCGGTGGACAGCCAGTAGAGGCGGTCGCCGCTGGCCAGGTTGAGCGGCAGGCCGTACTTGTAGTGCTCGTACATGATGTCGGCGCTGTCGCAGGTGGGACCGGCGATCACCACTTCCTCCATCTCGCCCTTCTTCTCGGTCCAGATCGGGAACTTGATCGACTCGTCCATGGTTTCGATCAGGCCGCTGAACTTGCCGACGTCGGCGTAGACCCAGCGCTCCACCGCGGTGCGCGACTTGCGCGCCACCAGCACCACTTCCGAGACCAGCACGCCGGCGTTGGCAATCAGCGAGCGACCCGGTTCGAGGATGATTTCCGGCAGCTCGTCGCCGAAGTCTTCCTTGAGGAAACGGGTGATTTCCTCGGCGTAGGTTTCCAGGTCGTTGGTGCGCTGGATGTAGTTGGCCGGGAAGCCGCCGCCCATGTTGATCATCTGCAGGGTGATGCCGTCCTCTTCCTTGAGGCGCTCGAAGATCACCTTGACCTTGGCGATGGCCGCGTCCCACACGTCGATGTCGCGCTGCTGCGAACCGACATGGAAGGAGATGCCGTAGGGCACCAGGCCCAGCTGCTTGGCCAGGATCAGCAGGTCCAGGGCCATGTCCGGCTGGCAGCCGAACTTGCGCGACAGCGGCCAGTCGGCGCTGGTCGAGCCTTCGGTGAGGATGCGCACGTAGATCTTGGCGCCCGGTGCGGCCTTGGCGATATTGCGCAGGTCGGCCTCGGAGTCGGTGGCGAACAGGCGCACGCCCTTGTCGAAGAAGTAGCGGATGTCGCGCGCCTTCTTGATGGTGTTGCCGTAGCTGATGCGCTCGGGACCGACGCCGGTGGCCATCACCTTGTCCAGCTCGTAGATCGAGGCGATGTCGAAGCTCGAGCCCTTGTCGCGCAGCAACTCGATGATCTCGACGGCCGGGTTGGCCTTGACCGCGTAGTAGACCTTGGCGAACGGGAAGCAGTTGCCCAGCTGATCGTAGGCATCGCTGATGATCTGCCGGTCGATCACCACGAAGGGGGTTTCGTGCTGATCGGCGAACGCCTTCATGCGGGCAAAAGTGGCGGGTGCGTAATAGTCTTCGACCTTGATCGACATGCTGGTGACTCCAATGGCAAAACCGGGAACACATTGATTCGGGCAGCAGAACCGCTTACAGGTTCCGCCACGTGTCGGGGCTGGCCGCGCAATGCGCCGGCCTGAACGTCTGACAGTTTCCCCACTTTGGTTCGCCTACTTCCCAAGGCATGTCGCCGAGCATCACCGGTACCGACCTGGCCGGCCGGCAACCTCTCGTCGTCAGTACTTGAGCCGGATGGATCGTTTCCAGCATGGACGTTCGGGCGCGGACTTTAAGACCATGCGTCCCTCAGATCAACCGGAAATTTCATCGTTCCGGATATCGCACGAAATGCCCGGAAATGCTGAACGGGCGCGGCCTGCAGCCGCTTGCCCGGCAGGCGAACTCCTTGCGGCAAAGCAGTCTAGAACAGCCTTGAGACAGCGCCATGACCAGGCCGGAGACTGGCTTCGCAAAAAACCCATCCGACACTCTGCAGCGGCGCGACAAGCTGCCGGCGGCTCGCCACCGAGGTGCAGGCACCTGCACGGCGCTTGCTGTATACTTCGCGACCAATTTTTCACCCCATCTTCATCCAGGTTCAGCCCATGACCACCCAGGCCGCCGAAGTCGCCAAGCGCCGTACCTTCGCCATCATTTCCCACCCGGACGCCGGCAAGACCACCATCACCGAGAAGCTGCTGCTGATGGGCAAGGCCATCGAGGTCGCCGGCACGGTGAAGTCGCGCAAATCCGACCGCCACGCCACCAGCGACTGGATGGAGATGGAAAAGCAGCGCGGCATCTCCATCACCACCTCGGTGATGCAGTTCCCCTACCGCGAGCACATGATCAACCTGCTCGACACCCCCGGCCACGAAGACTTCTCCGAAGACACCTACCGCACCCTGACCGCGGTGGACAGCGCGCTGATGGTGCTCGACGGCGGCAAGGGCGTGGAGCCACGCACCATCGCCCTGATGGACGTGTGCCGTCTGCGCGACACGCCCATCGTCAGTTTCATCAACAAGCTCGACCGCGATATCCGCGACCCCATCGAACTGCTCGACGAGATCGAGGCGGTGCTGAACATCAAGGCCGCGCCCATCACCTGGCCGATCGGCTGCTACCGCGACTTCAAGGGCGTGTACCACCTGTCCGAAGACAAGATCATCGTCTACACCCCGGGCCACGGCCACGAGCGTACCGAGGTGAAGATCATCGAGCACCTCGACTCGGACGCGGCCCGCGCACACCTGGGCGACCTCTACGACCACTTCGTCGACCAGCTGGAGCTGGTCCAGGGCGCCTGCCACGAGTTCGATGCCGAAGCCTTCCTCAAGGGCGAGATGACCCCGGTGTTCTTCGGGACCGCGCTGGGCAACTTCGGCGTCGACCAGGTGCTCGACGCCGTGGTCGACTGGGCCCCGCGCCCGCTGCCGCGCGCCGCCCACGAACGGGTGGTGGAACCGATCGAGGAGAAGTTCAGCGGCTTCGTGTTCAAGATCCAGGCGAACATGGACCCGAAACATAGGGACCGCATCGCCTTTATGCGTATCTGCTCGGGCAAGTACGAGAAGGGCATGAAGATGCGCCACGTGCGCATCAAGAAGGACCTCAAGGTCGCCGACGCGCTGACCTTCTTCTCCAGCGAGCGCGAGCACTTGGACGAAGCCTTCGCCGGCGACATCATCGGCCTGCACAACCACGGCACCATCCAGATCGGCGACACCTTCACCGAAGGCGAGAGCCTGGGCTTCACCGGCATCCCGCACTTCGCCCCGGAACTGTTCCGCCGCGTGCGCCTGAAAGACCCGCTGAAATCCAAGCAGCTGCGCCAGGGCCTGCAGGAGCTGGCCGAGGAAGGCGCGACTCAGGTGTTCTTCCCCGAGCGCAACAACGACATCATCCTCGGTGCGGTCGGTGTGCTGCAGTTCGACGTGGTCGCCAGCCGCCTGAAGGAGGAATACAAGGTGGAATGCGCCTACGAGGCGATCAACGTCTGGTCGGCGCGCTGGATCGACTGCAGCGACGAGAAGAAGCTCAAGGAGTTCAAGGACAAGGCCTACGAGAACCTCGCCGTCGACGGCGGCGGCCACCTCACCTACCTGGCGCCGACCCGGGTCAACCTCAGCCTGATGGAAGAGCGCTGGCCGGAGATCAAGTTCCGCGCCACGCGTGAGCATCACTGAGTAAAGAACGGCCCTCCCAACGGGCCGTTTTTTATTGTCGCCCGTTCGTCAGGACTGCTGTTGCTCACGCACCTGCAGCCGGCCCTGTGCAAGCACACATGAAAGGCGGCTAATACCGGGCTCCGCCAATAGCCACTCGGCAATTGCCGGCTCCAGCTCGGTGCGTATACGGCGCGCCAGGGCGCGGGCACCGAAGCGGATGTCATGCTCGCGGCATAGCCAGGCGCGGGCACTCTGCTCCACCTGTAGCGAGCGGCCCTGACGCCCCAGACGCTGGTTGAGTTTGTCCAGCTCGATGTTCAGCAAGGCATCGAGCCAATGCTCGTCGATGCGCTCGAACACCAGAATTCGGTCGATACGATTGAGCCATTCCGGCTCGAAACGCTCGTGCAGCACCTGCTCCAATAATGCGCCCTCGCCTCTCGGCGCCAGCCCCAACCAACGCCGCCAGCCACGGGCGAAACGCTCGCGGTAGCGCTGCGCCTGCTGCGCGCCGAGGTTGCTGGTCATGAAGATCAGGCTGTTGCGGAAATCCAGGGTACGGCTGCCGGCGGTCAGGGTCAGTCGACCATGCTCGAGAATGCCGAGCAGGCTGCGCAGTACTTCGGGGCTGGCCTTCTCCAGTTCGTCGAACAGCACGATGCCGGGTCGACCGAAACTGCCGGCGATAGATTCTGCATCGAACAGCGTGGTGCCTTCCTTGCTGCCAACGTAACCGGGCGGCGCACCGGTCAGGGCAGCGGCGTAGTGCTCCTGGGCCAGGGTGTGCATGTCGATGCGGCACAGGGCGTCGGCGCGACCATGAATGGCCTGCGCCAGCAGGCGCACGATCTCGGTCTTGCCTACACCGGTCGGCCCCATGAACAGGCTGACCGCCAGTGGCCGCTCGCGCTCGCCGATATCGACCTTGACCAGCTTGAGCATGGCCTCGACCTGCGCCAGCACCGCGTCCTGGCCGACGATTCGCGCACGCAGCAGGGCCATCACGGCAGCGGGGTCAAAGAGGAAACGTGATTGCAGCCGGGCAATGCCCTTTTCCTCCAGGCGCTCGCGGTTGCTGTCGATCAGGTCATTGGCGAAGGGCATAGACCGCCTCGGGTGTTGGAAAAGCTCGCGGCTAAAGCCCCTCCTACAACGGCGGTATCCCGTGGGTGGGGCTTTAGCCGCGACAGACGAAGGTTCAGGCCGTGCGTTCCTTGCCCGGATGCGGCAGCTCGCCCACCGGGCAGTCGGCCACGCCGATGGTCGAGCGAGTTAGTTTCTCAACGTCCTCCTGGGCCTTCTGCGCGTCCAGCACCCAGGTGCGGTAGAACTCGAACGGGCAGTCGGCCACGCCCTTGTCGCCATCACCGGAGTTGTAGACGCCGGTGTAGCCACGATGGAGCAGCTTGAACAGGTGGTTCTGCGACTGGTCGTTGGCGCGCGCGTCGCGGATCTGCGACACCGACAGCTGGGCGTACTGGATGCCCATCTCCTCCTCGCCACATTCGCCGAGGGTGCGGCCGTCGAAACCTATCACGGCCGAGTGGCCGAAGTAGCTGTAGACGCCGTCGAAGCCGGTGGCGTTGGCTACCGCCACGTAGCAGTTGTTGGCCCAGGCCATGGTCTTGGCCATCAGCACCTGCTGCTCCTTGGCCGGGTACATGTAGCCCTGGCAACGCACGATCAGCTCGGCGCCCTTCATCGCGCAGTCGCGCCAGATCTCCGGGTAGTTGCCGTCGTCGCAGATGATCAGGCTGATCTTCAGGCCCTTGGGGCCTGCGGAGACGTAGGTACGGTCGCCCGGGTACCAGCCCTCGATGGGGCACCAGGGGATGCACTTGCGGTACTTCTGCACGATCTCGCCCTGGTCGTTGATCAGGATGAGGGTGTTGTACGGCGCCTTGTGCGGGTGTTCCTCGTGGCGCTCGCCGGTGAGCGAGAAGATGCCCCAGGTCTTGGCCTCGCGGCAGGCGGCGGAGAAGATCGCGGTCTCCTCGCCGGGGATGGTGGCGGCGGTGGCCATCATCTCGTCCTTGTCGTACATGATGCCCATGGTGCTGTACTCGGGGAACACCACCAGGTCCATGCCCGGCAGGCCGAGCTTCATGCCCTTGATCATCTCGGCGATCTGGCGCGCGTTGTCGAGCACCTCGGCCTTGGTATGCAGGCGCGGCATTCTGTAATTGACGACGGCGACGCCGACGGTATCGGGGCTGCTGGAAATATCGCCGTGGCGCATGGAAAACCTCCGCTTGAGATGTATGTCGTAGGAGCGCCCTGTGGGATGGATTCCCGCCTGCGCGGGAATGAGGGTGAAAAACCCACGTCATCCCCGCGCAGGCGGAGACCCAATAAACAGCCTCAGTGGCTGATCATCCACGGCCGCGCCGAGGGGCTGGCCTTGAGGCCATGGGGGTTGGCCTTGGTGCGCTCGACCGGCTTGCTCGGGCCGCAGCAGCTGCAGCCGGCCGGGTGCTTGCGGTTGGCCTTGTATTCCTCGAGGCTCTGCGGCGAGTGGGCGCTGCGCTCGTTGGTTTCATGGGCGCGGCGCTGGCTGCCGGCCATGCTGGTCAGGCCCGGCGCGCTGAGAATCACCCGCTCGCTCGGCGTGTCGCAGTACGGGCAGGCGCAGGCGGCGTCGCGCTCGGCCATCGGCCGCAGCACAGTGAAGTCGCCGCAACTCGGGCAGTCGTATTCATAGATGGGCATGGCAATACCTCGATAGAGTCGGTGCGCACGGCGCACCCTAGGGTGGCCGTGTGCGCTGGTATCACTTGTCGTAGGCGATGGGCAGGTCGATGCTGCCGTCGAGGAACTTGGTCGGGCCGCTGGCGCTGGGGTTGATGTCGAACTCGAAGATGTCGGTTGGCAGCCACAGCGTGGCGCAGGCGTTGGGGATGTCGACCACGCCGCTGATATGCCCCTGCACCGGCGCCGAGCCGAGCAGCGAGTAGCCCTGGGCCGGCGAGTAGCCGAACTTGGTCAGGTAGTTGATGGCGTTGAGGCAGGCCTGCTGGTAGGCCAGGTTGACGTCCAGGTAGTGCTGCTTGCCGGCGTCGTCGACCGAGATGCCCTCGAAGATCAGGAAGTTGTTGTAGGTCGGCACGATCGGGCTGGGTTTGAAGATCGGGTTCTTGATCCCGTACTTGGCCATGCCGCCCTTGATCAGCTCGACCTTCATGTGCACCCAGCCGGCCATCTCGATGGCGCCGCAGAAGGTGATCTCGCCGTCGCCCTGGCTGAAGTGCAGGTCGCCCACCGACAGGCCGGCGCCGTCGACGTAGACCGGGAAGAAGATCTTCGAGCCGCGCGACAGGTCCTTGATGTCGCAGTTGCCGCCGTGCTCGCGCGGCGGCACGGTGCGCGCGCCGGTGGCGGCGGCCAGGTCGCGGGAGGCGCCGGTCATCTTGCCCATGTGCGCGGTGCTGGCGAACGGCGGGTTGGCCAGCGGCGGCACGCGGGTCGGGTTGCTGTCGATCAGCTCCTGCTCGCGGCGGTTCCACTCGGCGAGCATCTTGTGGTCCGGCAGGCAGCCGATCAGGCCGGGGTGGATCAGGCCGGCGAAGCGCACGCCGGGGATGTGCCGGCTCTTGGTGAACATGCCCTCGAAGTCCCAGATCGACTTCTGCGCCGAGGGAAAGTAATCGGTGAGGAAGCCGCCGCCGTTGTTCTTCGAGAAGAAGCCGTTGAAGCCCCAGAGCATGTCCTGCTTGGCACCGATATCGAGCAGCTCGACGATCAGCAGATCGCCCGGCTCCGCGCCATGCACGCCCACCGGGCCGGACAGGTAGTGCACGGTGGACAGGTCGACGTCGCGCACGTCGCTGGCGTCGTCGTCGTTCTTGATCGCGCCGCCGGTCCAGTCGTAGGTCTCCAGGATGAAATCGTCGCCCGGCTTTACCCAGCAGGCCATCGGGATGTCCGGGTGCCAGCGGTTGTGGACTTGTTCGTTCTCGGTGGCGGCCTGGTTGAGGTCGACCTTGATCAGGGTGTCGGTCATGGCAGTGCTCCTGGGACCTGTGGTGGGTGCCTGGCGCCAATGCGCCGGGGTACGAGGGCCAGTCTCGGGGAGCGCAGCGAGGGCGAAAATACGTTGGATGACGTATGCGCGGCAGCAGCAGTGGTGCGGCTTGCAGCGGCTTTTGCGCAGACGCGAAAAAGCGGCCGGCGCATGGAGAACACGCCGGCCGTAAAGCGGGAGAACCAGTCCCGTAGCCCGGATGAAATCCGGGAACGGCCTCAATCCTCTCCCCGGATTTCATCCGGGCTACGAAAGCGGATCGTCACACCGACAGGTAGCGGCTGATGGTCGCCTCGTCGACCTTGTCGCGCGCCTCCTCGATGACGAACTTGCCCTTCTCGATGACCAGGAAGCGGTCGGCGATTTCCATGGTGAAGGACAGCACCTGCTCGGAGACGATGATGGTCAGGTCGCGCAGGTTGCGGATCTCCTTCAGGGTGCGGGCGATGTCCTTGATGATCGACGGCTGGATGCCCTCGGTCGGCTCGTCGAGCAGCAGCACCTTGGGGTTGGTGGCCAGCGCGCGGGCGATGGCCAGCTGTTGCTGCTGGCCGCCGGAGAGGTTGCCGCCCTTGCGGTGGCGCATCTCCTGCAGCACCGGGAACAGCGCGTAAAGGTCGTCCGGCACCTTGCCGCGTGCTTCCGCCGGCAGGCCGGTCTGGATATTCTCCAGCACGGTCATGCTGGGGAAGATCATCCGCCCCTGCGGCACGTAGGCGATGCCGGCCTCGACGCGCTGGTGGGTCTCCAGCCTGGAGATGTCCCGGCCATCGACGCTGATCTGCCCGCCCCACTGCGGCAGCACGCCCATCAGGCTCTTGAACAGGGTGGTCTTGCCCATTCCGTTGCGGCCCATCACCGCGACGATTTCCTTCTTCGCCACGTCGAGATTGAGTTCGTGGAGGATCTGGCTCTGGCCGTAGCCGGAGACGAGGTTGTCGATCTGGAACATGCTGGACTCCTTGACCCGGGGCTCAGTGCCCCAGGTACACCTCGATGACCTTGGGATTGTTCTGCACCGCGTCCATGCTGCCCTCGGCCAGCACCTTGCCCTGGTGCAGCACGGTGACCTTGTGCGCGATGCTCTTGACGAACTCCATGTCGTGCTCGATGACCAGCACCGAGCGGCCCTGGCTGATGCGCTTGAGCAGCTCGGCGGTGGCCACCCGCTCGGACACGCTCATGCCGGCCACCGGCTCGTCGAGCATCAGCAGCTGCGGGTCCTGCATCAGCAGCATGCCGATCTCCAGCCACTGCTTCTGGCCGTGCGAGAGCAGGTCGGCCTGCAGGTGCAGGTGCTCGCCGAGCATGATTTCCGCCGCCACCTGCTCGACCCGCCCGACCACCTCGGCCGAGCGCTTGAAGAACAGCGCACCGAGTACCTTGCGGCCCTTGGGATAGGACATTTCCAGGTTCTCGAACACCGTCAGGTTCTCGTAGATCGAGGGGTTCTGGAACTTGCGCCCGACCCCGGCGCGGACGATGTCGAACTCGCGCATCCTGGTCAGCTCGCGGTTCTCGAACTGGATGCTGCCGGCGGTGGCGCGGGTCTTGCCGCAGATCAGATCGAGCACCGTGGTCTTGCCGGCGCCGTTGGGACCGATCACCACGCGCACTTCGTTGCGGTCGATGTACAGGTTGAGGTCGTCGACCGCCTTGAAGCCGTCGAACGACACGCTCAGGCCCTCGATGGCCAACACCGGTTTGGGCATCTGGAAGCCGCTGGGATTCGGGCTCATGGGATAGTCTCCAGTTCGCGAGTGGGAACGGCCTTGGCGACGGGTTTGGCCACCGGCTCAGCCTTGACCGGCGCCTTGGCCGCCGGTTTGAGGCGTGCCAGCCAGCGCTTGCCGTGGCTGTCCCACAGGCCGGCGAGGCCGTTGGGGAAGTACATGACCACGACGATGAACAGGCCGCCCATCAGGTACAGCCACAGCTCGGGGAAGCTCTCGGAGAAGTAGGTCTTGCCGAAGTTGACCAGCAGCGCGCCGTACACCGCGCCAAGCAGCGACAGGCGCCCGCCGACGGCGGCGAAGATGACCATCTCGATCGACGGCACGATGCCGACGAAGCTCGGCGACATGAAACCGACCTGCAGGGTGAACATCGCTCCGCCGATGGCGGCGAAGGCGGCGCCGACGCAGAACACGAAGATCTTGAAGCTGGCCACGTCGTAACCGGAGAAGCGCACGCGCTCTTCCTTGTCGCGCATGGCCAGCAGCAGGCGGCCGAGCTTGGAGGCGATGATGAAACGCGCCAGCAGGATACAGCCGAACAGCAGGAAGGCGCTGACGAAGTAGAGGATCAGCTTGGCCTCGTCGCTGCGGATGTCCCAGCCCATCAGGGTGCGCAGGTCGGTGATGCCGTTGACCCCGCCGGTGTAGCCCTGCTGGCCGATGATCAGCACGGTGAGGATCAGCGCGATGGCCTGGGTGACGATGGAGAAGTACACGTCGCCGACGCGGCGCTTGAACATGGTCAGGCCGATCACCAGGGCCAGCAGCACCGGCACCGCGATCACCGCCAGCAGGGTGAAACCGAAGCTGTGGAACGGCTGCCAGAGCATCGGCAGCTCGGTGATCTGGTTCCAGTCCATGAAGTCCGGGATGCCGGGGGTGGACTGGATCTTGGTGCTCTCCGGGTCGGACGCTTCCAGCTTGAGGAACATCGCCATGCAGTAGCCGCCGAGGCCGAAGAAGATGCCCTGGCCGAGGCTGAGGATGCCGCCGTAGCCCCAGCACAGCACCAGGCCGACGGCGACGAAGGCGTAGGTCAGGTACTTGCCGACCATGTTCAGGCGGAAGGCGTCCAGCGCCAGCGGAAACACCACCAGGATCAGCGCGGCGAGCACCGCCAGGCCGATGGCGCCCTGCTTGCCGCCCAGGAGTTTGTCGAGAGTCGGGTTCATGGGCGGCTCCTACTTGCGCACTTTGATCGAGAACAGCCCCTGCGGGCGCATCATCAGAATCAGGATCACCGCCGACAGGGTCAGCACCTTGGCCATCGAGCCGCTCATGAAGAACTCCATGAGCGACTGGGCCTGGGCGATGGAGAACGCCGAGGCGATGGTGCCGACCAGGCTGGCCGCGCCACCGAAGACCACCACCAGGAAGGTGTCGACGATGTACAGCGAGCCTGCGGTCGGGCCGGTGGAGCCGATGGTGGTGAAGGCCGCGCCGGCCACGCCGGCCACGCCGCAGCCGAGGGCGAAGGTCATGCGGTCGACGCGCTTGGTATTGATCCCCACCGCGCGGCTCATCACCCGGTTCTGCATGGTGGCGCGCACCTGCAGGCCCCAGCGCGAGCGGTACAGCATGAGGAACAGGGTGGCGGTAAGGAGAATGGTCAGGCCCATGACGAACAGGCCGTTGCGCGGAATGTCGATGGCCTCGGTGGGGTTCCACGAGCCCATCAACCACTCCGGCAGGGTGGCGCTGACCTCGCGCGCACCGAAGATCGAGCGGAACGCCTGCTGCATCACCAGGGACAGGCCCCAGGTGGCCAGCAGGGTATCCAGCGGACGCTGGTACAGCTTGCTGATCATCGCCCATTCCACCAGCCAGCCGATGGCGCCGGCGATAAGGAAGGACAGGACGATGGCGAAGAAGAAGTAGTAGGGCCCGAAGGCCGGGGCGTACCGTTCGGTCAGCGAGGAAACCACGAAGGTGGTGTAGGCGCCGATGGTGAGGAACTCGCCGTGGGCCATGTTGATCACGCCCATCTGGCCGAAGATGATCGCCAGTCCCAGAGCCATCAGCAGCAGGACGCAGAACACGGACAAGCCGTTGAAGCCCTGCATGGCCGCGATGGCACCAAATTCCGATAGCCATTCCATGTTGATGGTCTCCTGGCGGGAAGAATGCGAGAGCCCCTCCCCCGCTTGGCGGGAGAGGGATGCGGTTGGACTTACTGGTAGCCTTTCGGAAAGGGGTTCGGCTCGATCAGGCCGGACTCGTAGACCACCTTGAACTGGCCGTCCTTCTGCACCTGGCCGATGCGGGTCTTGCTCCACAGGTGATGGTTGTCGTGGACCTTCACGTAGCTTTCCGGCGCGCTGTTGAGCTCGATGCCGGGCGAGGCGGCGGCGACCTTGTCGACGTCGAAGCTGCCGGCCTTCTCGACCGCGGCCTTCCACAGCCACGGGCCGAGGTAGGCGGCCTGGGTCACGTCACCGACGACCGCGTCCTTGCCGTACTTGGCCTTGAAGGCCTCGACGAAGGCGGCGTTGTTCGGGTTGTCCAGGCTCTGGAAGTACTTCATCGAGGCGTAGAAGCCTTCCATGTTCTCGCCGCCGATGCCGAGCAGCTCGTCCTCGGTGACCGACAGGGTCAGCAGGTTCTGCTTGGCGGCGGTGACGCTGGCGGCCTTCATCTGCTTGTAGAAGGCGACGTTGGATCCACCGACCACGGCGGTGAACACCACGTCGGGCTTCTTCAGCTTGACCTTGTTGATCAGCGAGCCGAACTGGGTGTTGCCCAGCGGGTAGTACTCCTCGCCGACCACCTTGCCGCCGAGCACGTTCTCGATGTGCTTGCGCGCGATCTTCATCGAGGTGCGTGGCCAGATGTAGTCGGAGCCGATCAGGTAGAAGGTCTTGGCGTCCTTCTCCTTGGCGATCCAGTCGAGGCCGGCGAGGATCTGCTGGGTCGCCTCCTGACCGGTGTAGATGACGTTCTTCGACTGCTCCAGGCCCTCGTAGAAGGTCGGGTAGTAGAGCAGGCCGTTTTCCTTCTCGAACACCGGCAGCACCGCCTTGCGCGAGGCCGAGGTCCAGCAGCCGAACACCGCGGCGACCTTGTCGCCGACCAGCAGCTTCTTGGCCTTCTCGGCGAAGGTCGGCCAGTCGGAGGCGCCGTCTTCCTGGATCACCTTGATCTGCCGGCCGAGCACCCCGCCTGCGGCATTGATCTGCTCGATGGCCAGGCGCTCGGCCTGGATCGAGCCGGTCTCCGAGATGGCCATGGTGCCGGTGGCCGAGTGCAGCTGGCCGACGGTCACTTCGGTGTCGGTCACGGCCAGACCGGTGGTGTTCACCTCGGCATTGGCCACATGGCTGAACAGGCTGGCGGCCAGCAGCGAGAGCGCGGCAGCGCCCAGCGTCAGGCGGCGGGGTAGAAGTCGGGTCGGTTGTGCATCCATCGTCGTGCTCCTCGTGCGGTGGGGGTCGTCGCCGGCCTGTCTGCGCAGGTCTGCTCCGGGTTCGCCGCAAGAATGCGGGCGCCCTCCCCGCCCGGGTATACGCAGCATGACGTAAGCGCATACGTCATCTGACGTACAGCGCCAGGCACCAGCCTGGTGCACTCTCGGAGCCGAGCAGGAAGCCAGACAGAAGTCCGGGCGCACGCGCACGCGACACGCAGTTGGGGGCATGGATGTTGCAAATTCACCGCAGAAACGGCACCACCAGGAGCACGGGCGTGCAACCGACCGGAACCCAGCGCATCGTCAAGATCCGTCGCGACTACAACAGCTGGGTCGCCGACGAGACCATGGAGGACTACGCCCTGCGCTTCACCCCGCGGGCGTTCCGCAAATGGTCGGAGCTGCGCATCGCCAATACGGCCCTCGGTGCGGTGTCGTTCCTCGCCCTGGAAGCCATCGGCGGCGCCCTGGCGCTGTCCTACGGCTTCACCACCACCCTGTGGGCGATCCTCGCGGTGAGCCTGGTGATCTTCCTCACCGGCCTGCCGATCAGCTACTACGCGGCGCGCTACGGCGTGGACATGGACCTGCTGACCCGCGGCGCCGGCTTCGGCTACATCGGCTCGACCATCACCTCGCTGATCTACGCCAGCTTCACCTTCCTGTTCTTCGCCCTCGAGGCGGCGATCATGGCCCTGGCCCTGGAGCTGTACTTCGACATCCCGCTAGCGCTGGCCTACGTGATCTGTTCGGTGATCATCATTCCCCTGGTGGCCTACGGCATCACCCTGATCAACCGCCTGCAGACCTGGACCCAGCCGCTGTGGCTGGTGCTGCTGCTACTGCCCTACGCCTTCGTCGTCGCCAGGAACCCCGAGGCGCTCGGCGACTGGACCAGCTTCGCCGGCCGCGAGGGCGAGGCCGGCAGCTTCAACCTGCTGCACTTCGGCGCCGCCTGCACCGTGGCCCTAGCGCTGGTCACGCAGATCGGCGAGCAGGTCGACTACCTGCGCTTCCTGCCGGAGAAGACCGTGCAGAACCGCAAGCGCTGGTGGGCCGCGCTGCTGATGGCCGGGCCCGGCTGGATCATCCCCGGCGCGCTGAAGATGCTCGCCGGCGCCTTCCTCGCCTTCCTCGCCCTGCAGCACGAGATCCCCGTCGAGCGCGCCGCCGAGCCGACGCAGATGTACCTGGTGGCCTTCGGCTACGTATTCGCCTCGCCGCAGTGGGCGCTCGGCGCCATGGTGCTGTTCGTCATCGTCAGCCAGGTGAAGATCAACCTGACCAACGCCTACGCCGGCTCGCTGGCCTGGTCCAACTTCTTCGCCCGGGTCACCCACAGCCATCCGGGGCGCGTGGTGTGGCTGGTGTTCAACGTGGCCATCGCCCTGATGCTGATGGAGCTGGGCGTGTTCGAGGCGATCGAGGAGGTGCTCGGGCTCTACGCCAACATCGCCATCGCCTGGATCGGCGCGCTGGTGGCCGACCTGGTGATCAACAAGCCGCTGGGCCTGTCGCCGCGCCACATCGAGTTCAAGCGCGCGCACCTGTACGACATCAACCCGGTCGGCGTCGGCGCCATGCTGATCGCGTCGCTGCTCTCGGTGCTGGCCCACTTCGGCCTGTTCGGCGCCCTGGCCGAGGCCGCCTCGCCGCTGGTGGCGCTGTTTTCCGCCTTTGTCTGCGCACCGCTGCTGGCCTGGGCCACCGGCGGCCGCTTCTACATCGCGCGCACCAGCACGGCGGCGCTGATCCACCCGCCGAGTACGACCGACACCGGCCGCTGCGGGCTGTGCAACAACGCCTTCGAGAGCGAGGACATGGCCTTCTGCCCGGCCTACAGCACGCCGATCTGCTCGCTGTGCTGCTCGCTGGACGCGCGCTGCGGCGACGCCTGCAAGCCGCACGGGCGCCTGAGCCAGCAAGTCGACGCGCTGCTGCACTGGCTGCTGCCCTGGGCCAGCATCCCGCGCCTGCACAGCCGCCTGGCGCAGTACCTGGGCGTCCTCGCCCTGCTGGTGCTGATGCTGTTCGGTGCCCTGGCGCTGATCTACAGCCAGGTCTCCCACGGCCTGGTGCCGCACTCGCCGGAGGTGCAGCAGACTTTGTACCAGGCCTTCTTCAAGGCCTTCCTCACCCTCTCGCTGTTCGCCGGCATGCTCGCCTGGTGGATCGTCCTGACCCGCGAGAGCCGCCAGGTGGCGCAGCAGGAGTCGGACCGCCAGACCCTGCTGCTGATGCAGGAGATCGAGGCCCACGGCAAGACCGACGAGGCGCTGCAGAAGGCCAAGGTACAAGCCGAGAACGCCAACGCGGCGAAGAGCCGCTATGTCACCGGCCTGTCCCACGAGCTGCGCACGCCGCTCAACAGCATCCTCGGCTATACCCAGATCCTGCAGCGCGACGCGGCCATGCCCGAGCGCCACCACGACGCCCTGGCCACCATCCACCGCAGCGGCTCGCACCTGCTGTCGCTGATCGACGGCCTGCTCGACGTGGCCAAGATCGAGGCCGGCAAGCTGCACCTGGAACTCTCGGAAATCGCCCTGCCCGAATTCGTCGGCCAGCTCGAACGCATGTTCGCCCCGCAGGCCGCCGAGAAGGGCCTGGTCTTCCACCTGGAGACGGCCGGGCGGATTCCCGCGGTGGTGCGCGGCGACGAGAAGCGCGTGCGGCAGATCCTGATCAACCTGCTGGGCAACGCCGTGCGCTTCACCGAGCGGGGCGAGGTGCGCCTGCGCGTCAGCTACCTGCGCGAGACCGCCTGCTTCGAGATCGTCGACACCGGCATCGGCATCGATCCGCAGCAGATCGAGCGCATCTTCCAGCCCTTCGAACGCGGCGACCTGATGCGCCAGGACAACGGCGTCGGCCTCGGCCTGACCATCACCCGCATGCTCACCGCGCTGATGGGCGGCGAGCTGTCGGTGCACAGCGAGCCGGGCAAGGGCACGCGCTTCCAGGTGCGCCTGTTTCTCTCCGAGGTACGCGCGCCGCGGGCGGTGGTGCACGTGGCGCACGACATCATCGGCTACCGGGGGCCGCGCCGCCTGGTGCTGGTGGTGGACGACCACCTGGAGCACCGCCGGGTGCTAGCCGGCATGCTCGAGCCGCTGGGCTTTCGCGTCGAGCAGGCGGCCAGCGGCCAGGAGGCGATCCGCCAGGCCGCGCTGCTGGGCCCCGATCTGATCCTCATGGACCTGTCGATGCCGCAGATGGACGGCTTCGAGGCCAGTCGCCTGATCCGCCGCAACGCCCAGTGCCAGGCGCCGATCATCGTCATCTCGGCCAACGCCTTCGCCGACGACCGCGAGCGCAGCATCGCCGCCTACTGCAACGACTACCTGGCCAAGCCGGTGCATATCCCGGCGCTGCTCGAGCGTATCCAGCAGCAGCTCGACCTGCAGTGGCTGCACCGCACCGCCGAGCCCGAGGCGCAGGCACAGGCCGAGGCACTGCCCAGCGTCGCCGAGCTGGCCGAGCTGCGCGAACTGGCGGCGCTCGGCTACATGCGCGGCATCCAGGACAAGCTGGACGCCATCGAGCGGAACAGCCCCGCCTGCGCCTCCTTCACCCAACGCCTGCGGGCCCTGACCAAGGGCTTTCGCCTGGATGAACTCAACCGCCAACTCAAGGAGGCCGAACATGAATGCAGCCATGCAGATTGCTGAACGCGGCACCGTGCTGATCGTCGACGACACGCCGGACAATCTCGCCCTGCTCTCCGACGCCCTCGACGCTCACGGCTACATGGTGCTGGTGGCGCTGGACGGCCAGAGCGCGCTGAACCGCATCCAGCGCCGGCGCCCCGACCTGATCCTGCTCGACGCGATGATGCCCGGCCTGGACGGTTTCGAGACCTGCCGCAGGATCAAGGCCGAGCCGGACAGCGCCGACATCCCGGTGCTGTTCATGACCGCGCTGACCGACAGCGAACATGTGGTGGAAGGCTTCGCCGCCGGCGGCAGCGACTACGTGACCAAGCCGATCCATACCGACGAGGTGCTGGCGCGGGTCGCCGCCCACCTGCGCACCGCGCGCCTGATCCAGGCTGCCCGACAGACCACGGCAGCGGCGCCGACGCTGAACGGTGCCCCGGCCCGGGCCACGCTCTCGGCACGCTTTCAGCTCACCGAGCGCGAGATGGAGGTGCTGCGCTGGGTCGCCTGCGGCAAGACCAACCGCGACATCGGCGACATCCTCGGCCTCAGCCCGCGCACGGTGAACAAACACCTGGAGCATGTCTACGTGAAACTCGGCGTGGAAACCCGCACCGCCGCCACCTCGGTGGCGCTGGCGGCGATGAGCGAACGGGGCTGAGGGCTCCTGCTACGCCGCCGCTCCCACCGCCAGCGGCTGGGCATCGGCGCGTTTGATCACGGCATAGACCACCCCGGTGAGCAGGCTGCCGGCGACGATGGCCAGCAGATACGGCAGCGCCTGGTTGATCGCATTGGGGATCAGCAGCACGAACAGCCCGCCGTGCGGCGCCATCAGCTTGCAGCCGAAGTACATCGACAGCGCACCGGTCAGGGCGCCGCCGGCGATGCTGGCCGGGATCACCCGCAGCGGGTCCTTGGCGGCGAAGGGAATCGCCCCCTCGGAGATAAAGCACAACCCCAGTACGCCAGCCGCCTTGCCGGCCTGGCGTTCGCTCTGGGCGAACTTGCGCCGCGCCAGCACGGTGGCGATGGCCATGCCGATCGGCGGCACCATGCCGGCGGCCATGGTCGCCGCCATCGGCGCGTAGCTCTGCGAGGCCAGCAGGCCCACGGAGAAGGCATAGGCGGCCTTGTTGATCGGTCCGCCGAGATCGACGCACATCATCCCGCCGAGCAGCAGGCCGAGCAGAATCGCGTTGGTGCTGCCCATGCCATCGAGGAAGGCGGTCAGCCCGGCGAGCATGCCGGCCACCGGGCTGCCCACCAGATAGATCATCACCAGGCCGGTGAACAGGCTGGCGACCAGCGGGATGATCAGGATGGGTTTCAGCGCCTCGATGCTGTCCGGCAGGCGCAGCCAGCGGGCGATGGCCAGGGCCGAGTAACCGGCGAGAAAGCCGGCGATGATGCCGCCGATAAAACCGGCGCCGAGCGAACTGGCCAGCAGCCCGCCGATCATCCCCGGCGCCAGCCCCGGGCGGTCGGCGATGGAGTAGGCGATATAGCCGGCCAGCAGCGGCACCATCAGCTGGAACGCCGTCTCGCCGCCGATCTTCATCAGCGCCGCGGCCAGGCTGCCCTCCTCCTTAAACGCCTCGATGCCGAAGACGAAGGACAGGGCAATCAGCAGACCGCCGGCCACCACCATCGGCAGCATATAGGACACGCCGGTGAGCAGGTGCTTGTAGGGCCCGGCCTTGGCACCGGGCTGGGCCTGGCCAGCAGCTTGGTTCGACGCGGCCTCGACCAGCGGCTTGGCCTCGCTCAAGGTCCGTTCCAGGGTCTGCTGCGGCTGCTTGAGCGCCACCCCGGTGCCGCAGCGATAGACCTTCTTGCCGGCGAAGCGGGCGGTGTCCACCTCGATATCGGCGGCCAGCAGCACCGCGTCGGCGGCGGCGATGGCAGCCTCGTCCAGCAGGTTGCGCGCGCCCACCGAGCCGCGGGTCTCCACCTGCAGCTCGAGGCCCATGCGCGCGGCGGCCTGCTGCAGCGCCTCGGCGGCCATAAAGGTGTGCGCCACCCCGGTCGGGCAGGCGGTCACCGCCACCAGACGGGGTCGGTCAGCGGCCACGGCCGCGGCCTGCTCGGCGTAGGGCTGGGCGCGCTCGGCCGCCTCGCGCAGGAAACGCTGCGGATCGGCCAGCGCCTCGGCCGGGGTGGATTGCAGCAGGCGCTTGCCGACGAAGCGGCTCAGCGGCAACTCGCCGGTCTTGACCACCAGCACCAGGTCGGCGGCGGCGATATCCGCCTCGCTCAGCGGCGCGCCGATGGCGCGGGCGTCATGCACCTCGACGCGGGTGCTCCAGCCCAGGCGCTCGGCGGCGGCCTGCAGCAGGCGCGAGCAGAGCACGCTGGTGACCTGGCCGTTGGGGCAGGCGGTGACGATCAGCAGGTTCATGGTGAAAGACCTCTTATTCTTCTAGGGACTGCAGCTGCACCGCCGCTTCCAGGCGCGCCAGCTGTTCGCGATCGTGGATGCCGAAGCCAACCTGGGTCACCGCCTGGGCGGCCACCGCGGTGGCCAGGCGCAGGGTGCGCTCGGCCGGCCAGCCCGCAAGCAAACCGTGCAGGCTGGCGGCCAGCAAGGAGTCGCCGGCGCCGACCGTGCTGGCCACCGCGACCCGCGGCGGGATGGCGCGCAGGGCGATGCCCGGGCCGTGCCAGTCGACCCCGGCGGCACCGCGCGACAGCAGCACGTGCTCGATGCCCTGGGCGCGCAGGCCGCGCACCGCCGCGTCAAGGTCGCTGCCGCAGGCTTCGGCCAGCTCCTCCTCGTTGGGCTTGATCAGCCAGGGCGCCACCGCCAGCGCAGCGCTCAGTGCGGCGCCGCTGCTGTCGACCGCCAGCGGCACACCGCTGGCCCTGAGCCGGCGCAGCAGGCCGGCGAACCACTCAGGCGCAACGCCGCGCGGCAGGCTGCCGGCCACTACGATGGCGTCGTGGCCGGCCAGCAGCGGGGCTAGCTCTTCGAGCAACTGCTCCAGGTGCTCGGCCTCGACTTGCAGGCCGGGGCCGTTGAGGTCGGTGATGCGCCCGTCGGCCTCGGCCAGCTTGATATTGCTGCGGGTCTCGCCGGGTACGCGGACGAACAGGTCGTGGAAGCCGCGCCGGTGCATCAGGACCTCGAACGGCGCCGCGTTGGCGCGGCCGAGAAAACCGGCCACGCTCAGGCTGTGGCCGAGGTCGGCGAGCACCTGGGCGACGTTCAGGCCCTTGCCGGCGGCGTGGCTGGCGAAGCCGTGGCAGCGGTTGACCGCACCGGGCTGCAGCTGGTCGAGGCTAAGGGTCAGGTCCAGCGCCGGGTTCAGGGTCAGGGTCAGGATGCGCGCCATCAGTGCACCTCCGCGACCAGCGCGCGCACCGCGGCGGCGCTGTCCAGCGCCAGCGCCTGCTCGGCCAGCGCGCGCGCATGGCGGCTGTCCAGCTCGCGCACGCGCGCCTTGACCAGGGCGATGGCGCGCGGCGAAACGCTCAGCTCGTCGACGCCCAGGCCGACCAGCAGCGGCACCGCCAGGCGGTCGCTGGCCAGCTCGCCGCAGACGCCGACCCACTTGCCCTCGGCATGCGCCGCCGCCACCGTCATGCCGATCAGGCGCAGCACCGCCGGGTGCAGGCCGTCGGCCTGGGCCGAGAGAGTCGGGTGGCCGCGGTCGATGGCCAGGCAGTACTGGGTCAGGTCGTTGGTGCCGATGCTGAAGAAGTCCACCTCGCGCGCCAGCACCGGCGCCAGCAGGGCCGCCGAGGGCACCTCGACCATGATGCCGAGCTGCAGGTCGGCCAGGGGGATTTCCTCGCGTAGGCGCAGGGCCATGTCGCGCGCCACCCGCCACTCCTCCACCGCGCCGACCATGGGGAACATGATCCGCAGCGGACGGCCCTCGGCCGCGGCCAGCAGGGCGCGCAGCTGGGTCTCGAGGATCTCCGGACGCTGCAGGCTAAGGCGGATGCCGCGCACGCCGAGGAAGGGGTTTTCCTCGGCCGGCATCGGCCAGTAGGGCAGCGGTTTGTCGCCGCCGACATCCAGGGTGCGCACCACCAGCGGGCGACCGCCCAAGGCGTCGAGCACGCGGCGGTACTCGACTTCCTGGGCCGCCTGGCTCGGCGCCTGGGCGTGCTCCATGAACACCAGTTCGGTGCGCAGTAGGCCCACCGCCTCGGCGCCCAGGGCCACCGCCTCGGCGGTCTCGCCGGCGGCGCCGATATTGGCCGCCACCTCGACGCGCACGCCGTCGCTGGTCACGGCCGCCTGCAGGCGCGCGGCATGCGCCTGCTCGCGGCGGCGCTGCGCGGTTTCGCGCTCGCGCAGGGCCTGCTGGCGGGTCGCTTGATCCGGCGCCACGCGCAGCAGGCCGCTGTCGCCGTCGAGCAGCAGCGGCGTGCCCTGGGCCAGCGCCAACACCGCCTCACCGGCGCCAACCACGGCGGGAATGCCCAGGGCGCGGGCGATGATGGCGCTGTGCGCGGTGGCGCCGCCGCGCGCGGTGAGGATGCCGGCGACGCGCTGGCGGTCCAGGCCGGCGACATCGGATGGCGCCACCTCGGCCATCACCAGCACGTAGGGCTCGTCCGGCTCGCCCGGCAGCTCGACGCCGCACAGGCGCGCCAGCACGCGGCGGCCGATATCGCGCAGGTCGGCGGCGCGCTCGGCCAGCAGCGCGTCGTGCAGGGCCTCCTGACGCTGCGCGGCGGCCTCGATCTCGGCCTGCCAGGCCGCCTCGGCACTGGCGCCGCGGGCCAGACGGGCGTCGACGTCCTCGCGCAGCGCCGGATCGTCGAGCATGGCCAGGTGGGCGCTGAAGATCTCGCGGATGCTGGCCACCCCGGCGCCATCGACCATCCGCTGGATCTCGCCGCCGATGGCCGCCAGCGCCGCGTCCAGCCGGCGCCGCTCGCTAGCGGCGCCCTGGCCCTGCTCGGCGTAGTCGAAGCGCGGCAGCACCCGCACCAGCGCCGGGCCCATGGCGATGCCCGGCGAGGCGGCCACCGCCTGCAGGCGGCTGCCGGCCGGCGGCGCCTGCAGCGGCACCTGCGCGGTTTCGTCGGCTGCCGGCTCCTGCGGCGCCACCGGCAACGGCTCGACCGCCTCGCCCAGGCCGCTCTCCAGCGCCGCGCGCAGCGCCGGCAGGGCGTCGTCGGCGATGCCCGGTTCGGCGCTGAATTCGAGGACCTGCCCACGCCGCGCGCCGAGGGCGAGCAGGCGGCTGAGGCTCTTGGCCGAGACGCCGGCGCCGTCGTCGCCGGCCAGGCGCACGCGGATCTCGCCGGCGAAGCCCTGCGCCAGTTCGCTCAGAATCTTGGCCGGGCGCGCATGCAGGCCGTGGGCGTTGGCCAGCGGCAGCTGCACGCTGGGCCAGTCCGGCGCCACCTCGCCGCCGAGGGCCTCGATCACGCTGCGGCTGCTGTGCGCCTCGCACAGCTCGGTGGCGCGCCCGCCGATCAGCACGTCGCACAGCCGTTCCAGCGCCTGACGATGCGCCTCGCCCTGGCTGGCCAGACAGAACAGGCCCTTGAGCGGCTCGCCGCGAAAACTCAAGGGCGCCGCCGGGGTGACGAAGGCCAGCCCCGGCCGCTCCACGCCCCGTTCGCTGTGCAGCCACCACAGGCCCTCGCCCAAGGGCAGCGGCTCGCCGCGGGCCAGGCTGAGGGCGAAGCCGGAGGCCGCACAGCCGGCCTGCTTGAGCAGTCGCGCGCCCTGCCAGAGCAGCTCGTCGAAATCCTCGACTGGCAGGCCCAGGCCCACCAGTTGGCCGTCCAGCGCCAGCGCCTGCGGCGCGCCCTGCAGCAACTCGACGATCTGCTCGGGCGTGCGCGCCGTGCGCAGCGCCTGGCTCAAGTCGCCCTCGCCGAGCGCGCGGGTCAGCAACTGCAGCAGGTGCAGATGCTCGTCGGACTGCGCGGCGATGGCGATGGCCAGGTACACCTGCTGGCCGTTGCCCCAGTCCACGCCGTCGGGGAACTGGATCAGGCAGACGCCGGTGCGCAGCACCTGGTCGCGGGTCTGTGGCGTGCCGTGGGGGATGGCGATGCCCTGGCCGAGAAAGGTCGAGCCCTGCGCCTCGCGCGCCTGCAGGCCGGCCAGGTAATCCGCGGTGGCCAGGCCGGCGGCGGCCAGGGCCTCGCCGAGCATGGCCAGCGCCACCTGTTTGTCCGCGGCCTGACGGCCCATCTGGATCTGGCTGGCGTCGAGTTCGAGCATGGAAATGTCCTCCGGCAGGCGAGGTATCCGAGTCATGCGGCCACCCGGATTCGCGATCTTGTTCTTAGCCTAGTCGATGAAAGCGCTTGCTGAAACGTTTCATCTAACGCTGGCACCTTATCCCAGAATCGGCGATCCTTGAAGCCCGATCGTCGTCGACAGCCTGGAAGCCACGTGAAACTCAGCGATATCGCCCGCCTGGCGCAGGTCTCGGTGACCACCGCCAGCTACGTGATCAACGGCCAGGCCGAGCGCCGGCGCATCAGCCCGGCCACGGTGGAGCGGGTGCTGGCGGTGGTCGAGCAGCACGGCTATCGCCCCGACCAGCAGGCCGCCGGCCTGCGCCGCGGGCAGAGCCGCTGCCTTGGTTTCATCCTCCCCGACCTGGAAAACCCCAGCTACGCGCGCCTGGCCAAGCTGCTGGAGCAGAAGGCCCGCGCTGCCGGCTACCAATTGCTGATCGCCAGCTCCGACGACGACCCGCACAGCGAGCGGCAGTTGCTCGAACTGTTCCGCTCGCGCCGCTGCGACGCGCTGATCGTCGCCAGCTGCCTGCCGCCGGACGATCCGCTGTACCTTCGCCTGGTGGCCGGCGGCCTGCCGGTGATCGCGGTGGACCGCGCGCTGGACCCGGCGCATATCCGCTCGGTGGTCAGCGACGACGAGCAGGCCGGCGCCCAGCTCACCGCCAGCCTGCTCACGCCGCCGCCGCGGCATATCGCCCTGCTCGGCGCGCGCCCCGAGCTGGTGATCAGCCAGGCCCGCGAACGCGGCTTTCGCCAGGCGCTGCAAGGGTTCGCCGGGCGCATCAGCGTGCTGCACGGCGAGCAGTTCAGCCGCGCCAGCGGCCAGCGCCAGATGCAGGCGCTGCTGGCCGAGGCCGGCGCCCCCGACGCCCTGCTCACCACCGCCTACGTGCTGCTCGAGGGGGTGCTCGACGCCCTGCGCGAGCGGGCGCCGCAAGCCTGGCCGGCGCTGCGCCTGGCCACCTTCGGCGACACCCAGTTGCTGGATTTTCTGCCGCTGCGGGTCAACGCCATGAGCCAGCAGCACGAGCGCATCGCCGAACGGGTGCTGGCCTGGGCGCTGCAGGCGGTGGAGCAGGACGACTACCGCCCCGGCATCGAGGCCATCGACCGCAGCTTCAAGGCGCGACTGTAGAGCCCGGAGAAGGCGCCGGTAGAAGCCCGCTGGCGGGCGATCGAGCACAGATCACCGGCCAGACCAGGCGTCCCCGCAGCGCCCACGATCAAACCAGGCCGCTCAATAAACGACCAGCCGAGCCAATGCCGCGCCGGCTCTGCGCCGTCGCCATCGGCGCACAACTTATGCACAGCTTGCTGCACCGTTACTGTGGGTTAAACGATTGAATCGGCTGGCAAATTTCTGCGCGCCTGGCATCTGCCGGACAAATCGCCGATGCTTGCCGCATGCGCCTGATCGACACCCACACCCACCTGGATTTCCCCGACTTCGACGCCGACCGCGCCGAGGTGCTGGCGCGCAGCCGCGCCCTGGGCGTCGAGCGCCTGGTGGTGCTCGGCGTGTACCAGGCCAACTGGCAACGGCTGTGGGATCTGGTGCAGGCGCAGGAGGGCCTGTACGCCGCCTTCGGCCTGCACCCGGTGTATCTGGAGCAGCACCTGCCCGAACACCTGGGCGAACTGCGCGCCTGGCTGACGCGCCTGGCCGGCCATCCGCGGCTCTGCGCGCTGGGCGAATTCGGCCTGGACTACTACCTGGACAGCCTCGACCGCCAGCGCCAGCAGGTGCTGTTCGAGGCGCAGCTGGCGCTGGCCGCCGAGTTCGAACTTCCCGCCCTGCTCCACGTGCGCCGCGCCCATGCGGCGACCATCGCCACCCTCAAGCGCTTTCGCCTCAAGCGCGGCGGCATCGTCCACGCCTTCGCCGGCAGCTACGAGGAGGCGCGCGAATACCTCAAGCTGGGCTTTCGCCTCGGCCTCGGCGGCGCCGCCACCTGGCCGCAGGCCAACCGCCTGCGCAAGGTGCTGAAGCAACTGCCGCCGGAGGCCATGGTGCTGGAGACCGACGCCCCGGACATGGCCCCAGCCATGCACCCGAACCAGCGCAACAGCCCCGAATACCTGGCGGACATCTGCACCGAGCTGGCCGCGCTGCGCGGCATCACGGCCGAGGAACTGGCCGCAGCCAGCAGCCGCAATGCCTGCGAACTGTTCGGCTGGGAGCATGCCGGCACGCCGGGGCAGGCGACGCGCACAGCGCCACCCGCTTAATCGAGCCGCGCCGGCACCTCGCGCCATTGCCCCGGCTGCAGGCCATCCAGGCGCCAGGGGCCGATGGCCACGCGCACCAGGCGCAGGGTGGGCAGGCCCACCGCGGCGGTCATGCGCCGTACCTGGCGGTTGCGACCCTCGCGGATCACCAGTTCCAGCCAGGCGGTCGGCACGCTCTTGCGAAAGCGCACCGGCGGATTTCTGTCCCACAGCTGCGGCTCGTCCAACAGGCGCGCCTGGGCCGGCAAGGTCGGGCCGTCGTTAAGCGTCACGCCGTCGCGCAACTGCTGCAGCTGCGCCTCGCTCGGCTCGCCCTCCACCTGCACCCAGTAGGTCTTCGCCAGCTTGTGTTTCGGATCGGCAATGCGCGCCTGCAGGCGGCCGTCGTTGGTCAGCAGCAGCAGGCCCTCGCTGTCGCGGTCCAGGCGCCCGGCCGGGTAGACGCCGGGCACCTCGACAAAATCCTTGAGCGTGGCGCGGCCCTGCTCGTCGTTGAACTGGGTCAGCACATCGAACGGCTTGTTCAGCAGGATCAGCCGTGGCTGCGCGGGCGGCGCCTTGGCCACCCGGCGCGGGGCGGCGGGACGGCGACTGGCGGGAGGACGAGGGCGGGACATGTGGCGGGCTTCGGTGGAACTGGGGCGCGCAGTGTAACTCACGATAAACGGCGCTGATGGTGCTTCCCCGCCGTAGCGCGGCGACTAAGCTGCTGATTCCGTCCCCTCGCAACAGGAGTCAGTCATGAGCAGCAGCGCCGAACTCGCCACTTTCAGCGGCTGGGCCGCCACCGCCCCGGGCGCCCCGCTCGAGCGCCACAGCTACGACCCCGGCCCGCTGGGCGCCGAGGAGGTGGAAGTGGCGGTGGAATACTGCGGCATCTGCCACTCCGACCAGTCGATGATCGACAACGAATGGGGCAATGCGCGCTATCCCTTTATCCCCGGCCATGAAGTGGTCGGCACCATCGTCCGCCTCGGCGAACAGGCGCGCGGCCTCGCGCTGGGCCAGCGCGTCGGCATCGGCTGGTACAAGGGCAGCTGCATGCACTGTGGCTCGTGCATGGAGGGTTCGCACCAGCTGTGCCGCTCGGTGAAACCGACCATAGTCGGCAGCCACGGCGGTTTCGCCGACCGCCTGCGCTCGCACTGGGCCTGGGCCGTGCCGCTGCCCGAGGGGCTCGACCCGGCGCTGGTCGGCCCGCTGTTCTGCGCCGGCTCCACGGTGTTCAGCCCGCTGCTGGAGTTCGACGTCAAACCCACCGACCGCGTCGGCGTGGTCGGCATCGGCGGCCTCGGCCACCTGGCGCTGCGTTTTCTCAATGCCTGGGGTTGCGAGGTGACCGCCTTCACCTCCTCGCTCGGCAAGCAGGACGAAGCCAAGCGCCTGGGCGCGCACAGGGTGGTGGCCTCCACCGACAGCGCGGCGATGAAGGCGATTGCCGGCAGCCTGGATTTCCTCCTGGTCACCGCCAGCGCCGACCTCGACTGGGTTGCCCTGCTCGGCACCCTGCGCGGCAAGGGCCGCCTGCACTTCGTCGGCATAGTGCCCAGCGCCATCCCGGTGCACGTGTTCAACCTGATCCCGCAACAGAAGAGCCTGTCCGGCTCGCCGGTAGGCTCGCCAGCGAGCATGGCGACCATGCTCGAATTCTGCGCCCGCCACCAGATCCTGCCGCAGGTCGAGCACTTCCCCATGAGCCAGGTGAACGCGGCCATCGACCACCTGCGCAGCGGCAAGGCACGCTACCGCGTGGTGCTGGACGCCAGCCGCTGAGGCTCAGGCGAGCGGCCAGGCCGCCACGATGCCCTCCAGGGCGCGCTTGAGCTCGGCGCGGCTGGCCGCGGCGGCGAGGCTGACGCGCACCGCGTGTCCCGGGTTGGCCTCGACCGCGAACACCTCGGCCGGCACCACCTCCACGCCATGCTGCCGACAGGCCTCGGCCAGGCCGGCAGGCGGCGCGCCATCCAGCCACAGGTGCGGCGCCACCGCCCTGCCCTGCGGCATGCGCGGCCCGAACACACGCGCGGCCAGGCGCCAGCGCTGCAGCAGCTCCTCGACCTGCCAGGCCAGGCGCCGTTCGGCGACGCCGCTTTCGATCCACTCGCAGGCCAGCGCCAGGCTCAGCGGCGCCACCGCCCAGCGCGTGGCCTGGGCCTCGCGGTCGATGCGTTCGAGCAGTTCCGGTGCGCCGGCGATAAAGCCCAGGCGCAAACCCGGCGCGACGCTCTTGGACAGGCTGCTGATCAGCAGGCAGCGCTCGGCAAGCTGCACCGCCAGCGGCGCCTCGCTGCCGAGCACGCCGTAGACGTCGTCCTCGATGATCCACAAGCCGCGACGCCGCGCCACCTCGGCGATGGCGGCGCGGCGCTCGGCGTCCAGACTGGCGCCGGTAGGGTTCTGCAGGCAGGGCGTGAGCACCGCCACGCGAGCGCCGGTGGCGCGGGCCTGGCGGTCGAGCTCGTCGGGCAGGATGCCGTGCTCGTCCATCGCCACCCCGTGCAGCGGCAGGCGTAACTGGCGCGCGGCGGCCTTGATCCCCGGCGCGGTGTAGCGCTCCACCAGGATCGCTTCACCCGCCTCGCACAGCGCCAACAAGGCGGCTGAGACGCCCTGCTGGGCACCCGCGCAGAGCAGCAGGCCGTTCGGCGCCAGTTCCAGGCCACGGCGGCGCAACCAGGTGGCGCCGGCCAGGTGCGCGCGCTCGACCAACGCCGCCGAGGGGTAGGCCTGCAGCGCGTCCAGCTCGCCATGTGCAGCCAGCGCGGCAAGGCTGACGGACAGGTCGCGGTTGTCCGGATCGTGCACCGGCACGTTGGTCGACAGGTCGATCAGCGCGCCCTGCGCGGCCGGCTGCTTGAGGCGGAACAGACTCGCCTCGCGGCTGCCGGCCAGCACGTAGGTGCCGCGGCCAACCTCCCCGGAGACCAGGTGCCGGCGCGCCGCCTCGCGGTAGGCGAGCATCACCGTGCTCGGGTTGATGCCCAGCGTCCAGGCCAGGCGGCGCTGCGGCGGCAGGCGCTCGCCAGGCTTGAGCTCGCCGCGGCCGATGGCCGTGGCGATGGCCTCGACCAGGGCCAGGTAGGTGGGTAAGGCGCTGTCGCTGAGGTCAGGAAGCCACATTGCTTGCCATGCAATATAAAGATTTACCCATACAATGCGCCGCACTAGCATCCGGGTCAACGCCACTCGGAGTGCCCGTCATGTTCGACCTCGCCCAACTGCGCCAGAGCGCGCAACTGGTTCACCGTCATATGGCGCCGACACCGCAACTGGCCTGGCCATTGCTGGCCCAGCGCCTGGGCTGCGAGGTCTGGGTCAAGCACGAGAACCACGCGCCCACCGCGGCCTTCAAGGTGCGCGGCGGGCTGGTCTATATCGACGCCCTGCTGCGCCGCGAGCCGCAGGTGCGTGGGCTGGTCACCGCCACCCGCGGCAACCACGGCCAGAGCCTGGCGCTGGCTGCGCGCCAGGCCGGCCTGGCGATCCGCATCCTGGTGCCGCACGGCAACGCGCGCGAGAAGAATGCGGCGATGCGCGCCCTCGGCGCCGAGGTGATCGAACATGGCCGCGACTTCGACGAGGCGCGCGCCGAAGCCGCGCGCCTGGCCGAACGCGACGGCCTGCACTGGGTACCGTCACTGCACGAGGATCTGGTGCGCGGCGTGGCCACCTACGCGCTGGAGCTGCTGGAAGCGCTGCCGAACCTGCGCCGGGTCTATGTGCCCATCGGCCTCGGCTCGGGCATCTGCGGCATGATCCGCACCCGCGACCTGCTCGGCCTCGACACCGAGATCGTCGGCGTGGTCGCCAGCGGTGCCGACGCCTACGCGCAGAGTTTCGAGCAGGGCCGCCTGGTGCAGACCGAGCGCGCCGACACCCTGGCCGACGGCATGGCCTGCCGCCAGCCGCAGCAGTTGGCGCTGGACATCATCCGCGCCGGCGCCGCGCGCGTCGTGCGGGTCGACGACGAGGCCATCCGCGCCGCGATCCGCGTCTACCACGAAGACACCCACAACCTCGCCGAAGGCGCCGGTGCCGCCGCCCTGGCCGCCTTGATGCAGGAGCGCGAATGCAACGCCGGCCAGCGCGTGGCGGTGGTGCTCAGCGGTGCCAATATCGACCGCCTGGCACTGGCCGAACTGCTGCGCGACGAGGTCGCAGCCGCCTGATCAGCGAAACGGCGGCTCGTCGAAGCTGCGCAGCTTGCGCGAGTGCAGCGAGTCGAGTTGGCTGCGCATCAGCTCCAGCGCGGCGATGCCGATGCGCAGGTGCTGGGTCACGGCGCGCTCGTAGAAGGCGCCGGCCGCGCCGGGCAGCTTGATCTCGCTGTGCAGCGGCTTGTCCGACACGCACAGCAGCGTGCCGTAGGGCACCCGCAGGCGGTAACCCTGCGCCGCGATGGTGCCGCTTTCCATATCCACGGCGACGGCTCTGGACAGGTTGATCAGCGGCCGCTCCTGGGCCCAGCGCAGCTCCCAGTTGCGGTCGTCGTAGGTCAGCACGGTGCCGGTGCGCAGGCGTTTCTTCAGCTCGTCGCCCTGCTCGCCGGTGACCAGCTTGGCCGCCTCCTGCAGCGCCTGCTGCACCTCGGCCAGCGCCGGCAGCGGGATATGCGGCGGCAGCACGCGATCCAGAATTCCATCCCGGCGCATATAGGCGTGGGCCAGCACGTAGTCGCCGATGGTCTGCGACTGCCGCAGGCCGCCGCAGTGGCCGATCATCAGCCAGCAGTGCGGACGCAGCACGGCCAGGTGGTCGGTGATGTTCTTGGCGTTGGACGGGCCGACGCCGATATTGACCAGGGTGATGCCGTGGCCGTCATCGGCCTGCAGGTGATAGGCCGGCATCTGGTAGCGGTGCCAGATGACGTTCTCGATGATCGCCTGCATCTCGCCTTCGGCCATGCCGCGCTCGACCACCACGTTGCCCGGCAGCACCAGGCGGGTGAAGCGCGAGTCGCCCACCAGCATGTCCAGACCATGGCGGATGAACTGGTCGACGTAGCGGTGGTAGTTGGTCAGCAGAATCCACGGCTGCACGTGACGCCAGTCGCTGCCGGTGTAGTGCACCAGGCGGCGCAGGGAGAAATCCACCCGGGCCGCGTCGAACAGCGCCAGCGGCAGCGGGTCGGTGTTCTCCCAGTCGTACAGGCCGTCGGCGGTGCCGTCGGTGGCGGCGGACAGGTCGGTGCTGGGGAACACCCGCGCCAGCTCGGCGGCGGTCACCCCGCTGCCGGCCAGCTCGTCGCCCTGCTCCACCACGTAGGGATAGGGAATGTTCTGCTGGCTCATGCCGACTTCCACGCGCAAGGTGAAGTCGTGCATCAGCGGCCGCAGCTGCTCCAGCAGGTATTTGCGAAAGGCCGCCGGCTGGGTCACGGTGACGCTGTAGGTACCCGGCACCTGCACCTTGGCGTAGGCGCGCACGGTGGTCGGCACCTCGCCCTGGCACAGGTAGGTCAGGCGCAGCTCGGGATAGCGGAACAGACAATGCTCGCCGGCGTCGGGCTTGATGCGCTCCTTGAGGTAGCGTTTCAGCGCCCGGCTGAGGGCGCCGGTGGCCTGCTGGTGGAGGGCGGCGAGACGGTCGACCGCCTCTTCCGGGGTAAAGGCAACGACGAATTCATCGGCACAGGGTTTCACGGCGCACCTTCCTGGTTGATCGAACGCCCCTATCTTGCCTGTTCCGGCGACGCCAGGCATAGCGCTCAGCGCAGCAGGCGAGCAAGATCCTCCGGCACGGGCTGCGGCGTCAGCGGCCCGACCCGGCGCGTGCCGGGATTGCCCAGCGGGTAGAGGCCCAGCAGCGACCCCAGGCTGCCCGGCAGACGCAGCAGCTGCGCGACCAGCTCGGCCCAGTCGCGCCGGCGCCAGGCCCACAGCAGCATCAGCCAGTGGCTCAGGCCGTGCTGGAGAAAACTCGGCTGGCCGAGGATATGGGCACGCTCCAGATGGCGCAGCTCGCCCGCGGCATCGCCCAGGCGGCGCAGACGGCGGGCCAGTTGCAGTTCGTGGTGGAAGGCTTGGCGACGGTTCATGGCGGTGCTCCAGAGTAGGCGACCGGGACAGTCTGCAAGCCTGGGGCGGCCCCGCGGTCAAGCGACTAGGCTTAGCCGCATAGCGCCTGCCCGAGGGTCGCCCCATGCCACGCCTGCTCAGCCTGCTCCTGCTGCCCCTGCTCGCTCCCGTCCTGCTCGCCGACGAGCTGGATGGCCACTACCACGCCAACCTCGACGGCCAGCCGGCCGAACTGATCCTGAACAGCCAGGGTCAGACGGTGGAAGGCCAGTACGTGGAAAACCAGCGTCTGCGCCTGAACCTCAAGGGTCATTACGACGGCCAGCTGCTGCGCGCCGAAATCAGCGACCCGCAGTCCGGGCTGGTGATCGCCAATATGAACGCCACCTATGCCAACGCCATGCTCAACGTCAGCATCGCCGCGCGCGACCCGCGCAACGGCCAGGTGCTGGAGCGCCAGGCGCTGTTCCAGCGTGGCGCGCCGGCCGACGCGCCAGTCGCGGCGCAACGCCTGGACCCGGCGCTGATCGGCACCTGGATTCACGAGAAGCAGATCAACAGCGGCGGCGCCAGCTTCGCCGCCTTCGCCACCCTGCTGACCCTGCAGCTGGGCGCCGACGGCAGCGTCGCGCAGTGGAGCCTGGCGGCCGGCGGCGGCAGCGACTGGAGTTTCAACAGCCCGGGCGAACTGCAGTACCGCGGCCGCTGGCGCAGCGACAACGGCGTGCTGCTGGTGCGCCTGGACGGCGCCGCCGACTACCAGCCCGCCGCTTACTATCGCTTCAGCGACCCGTACCTGGTCACCGAGAGCAATACCGGCAAGATGATCTGGCAGCGCCGCCAGTAGCGCTGCGAGTCAGGCGGCCTGATGCAGACGCACGTTGAACAGCGGGCCCTGGCTGAAACGCGCCAGCGCCTTGGCCGCGGCCAGCACGCCCAGATCGATCAGCGGCTCGATCAGGATCACGCTCATGTAGGCCAGGCCAAAGCTGCCCACCGCCGCCAGGTTGTCGCCGGCGAAGCCCTGACCGTAGAAGGCCCAGAACGCCACCCAGGCGACGATGCCGCCCTGGTAGGCGGTCGACAGCGCCAGCGCCTGCTGGTAGGAGAGATCCACGTAGGCGGTGCCCGGCGCGACGATGCGCTTGGCCAGCAGCTGGATGCCCCACAGCGGCAGCAGCAGGGTGGTGACGTTCATGCCGTACTGCGGCAGGTCGAACTGGGCGAACAGCAGCCCTTGCAACAGCAGGCCGACCGCCAGACCGATGGCCGCGGCGCCGGCGCCGAACAGCAGCAGCAGGGTCGAGCCGAGGATCAGGTGGACCTCCGAGACGCCCACCGGATGACGCGGCAAGACCTCGAAGAAGCAGAACACCAGGGCGGTGGTCAACAGGCTGCGCAGCGCCAGGGCGACCACCCCGCCGTTGTCGCGGATGGCATCGCGGGCCAGTTTGGCGGTCAGGCCGAGGCCGGTGACGGCAGTGGCGTAGCTGAGCAGGATCTTGGCGCCTTCGACGACGCCGGGTTCGATATGCATAAGGGTTCCTTGGTCGCGCCCACCGCGCGACGATCCGGATGGAGGGGATGGGCGCAAGCGCCCGACGGCGATGGCAGGTCTCCTGGCTCGCGGCTCGACACTTCGCCCGCCTTCCCGGCCTGTGGGCCAGTGGCATATGGGCGTCGTTCGCCGCTTACAGTTGCGGGGGCAGCCAGGGCATTGGCGACGCGGCGCCGCACCCTGTTCCCTTTTCATCCGACCCTGGGGCCGGAACCATCGGCGGCCACCTTACCCGGCCGCACGCACAAAAGACAGCGCCCGCTCTCAACCGCGCCCGCACCAGGCTCCTCGGCGAGATTCGGAACCCGCCGGAGCCGGGCCTGTCACTGATCTGTCGCTCGCGGCGCGACGGCTGAGGGGCATCCGCGGCAGGAGCGCCTCACTGGCTGAGCAGATGCTGTGCTGGAGGCGCTCGCTTCCCCGCCAGTGCGGCAACCGTCACGTTGCGCGCGGGCATGTGTAACCATTTATTACAAGGCAATCGTAGTATTTCTGCACCCGCGCCGACTGCAGATCACGCGAGCCCGCAGATCCATCATCCGGTAACGAGAGCGCATATGAAGAAACCCCTGATCGTCGCGTTGACAGCCCTGTTCGCAACCGGCGCCATGGCTGCCGAGCAGCAACCGCACTGGAACTACCAGGGCAAGGAGGGCCCCGCACACTGGTCCCAGCTGGCCCCAGGCTACGAAACCTGCGCGATTGGCCATGCCCAATCGCCGATCGACATCCGCGATGCCACGCGAGCCTCCCTGCCGCGCATCATGTTCGACTACCAGGCCAGCCCAGCGGAGGTAGTGAACAACGGCCACACCGTCCAGGTGAACCTGGCCAATGCCGGCGGCGTCGAGATCGACGGCGAGCCCTACCGCCTGGTGCAGTTCCATTTCCACACGCCAAGCGAGGAGCACATCGCCGGGCGGGCATTCCCGATGGTCGCGCACTTCGTCCACCAAGCCGCCGATGGCCGCCTGGCGGTGGTGGCAGTGCTGTTCAGGGAAGGCGAGCAGAATCAGGCTCTGGGGCAGGTGTTCGATGCCATGCCGACCAGGGCGGGCGAGAACGTCGAGCTGGCCGGCAGCTTCGCCCCGCAAACCCTACTGCCGCAGCAGCAGGGCTACTATGCCTTCGCCGGCTCGCTGACCACCCCGCCGTGCAGCGAGAACGTGCAATGGCGCGTACTGAAGCAGCCGGTCGAGCTGTCCCAGGCGCAACTGGCACAGTTCCGCCACCTGTACTCGATGAACGCGCGGCCGATCCAGCCACTCAATGGCCGAGAAGTGCTGGAGAGCGACCACTAAAGCCCTCTGCCTCTAATAATGCGCCGGCTGGATGGCCGGCGCATCCCCCCTTCCCTCAGCCCAGCTGCGGCATGCTGCGCGCCAGCAGTGCTTCGACGTCGACGCCGCGCGGCAGGGTGCCGTAGACCCGGCCGCGGCCTTCCAGGCGGCTGGCGATAAAGGCGTCGGACACCGTGGCGTTGCCGGCTTCCAGCAGCAGCTTGGCCTGCAGCGCCACGGCCACGTCCTCGGTGAGCTGGCGGGCGCGGTACTGGATGTCGGCAGTATCCGCAAAGTCGGCCTTCAAGCGCTGGATATGCGCCTTCAGACGGGTATCGCCGTGACAGTCGCCCAGCTCGGCGAACAGCGCGTCGAGCACGCCGGGCTCCTTGGACAGGGCGCGCAGCACGTCCAGGCACTGCACGTTGCCCGAGCCCTCCCAGATCGAGTTGACCGGCGCTTCGCGGTACAGGCGCGGCAGGATGGTTTCCTCGACGTAACCAGCGCCGCCCATGCACTCGCTGGCCTCGTAGATCATCTCCGGCGCGCGTTTGCAGATCCAGTACTTGCCCACGGCGGTGACCAGGCGGGCGAACTTGTCTTCCTGCTCGTCATGCAGGTGATCCAGCGCGCGGCCCATGCGCATGGACAACGCCAGCGCCGCCTCGCTCTCCAGCGCCAGGTCGGCCAGCACGTTCTGCATCAGCGGCTGCTCGGCCAGCAGCTTGCCGCCGACCTGGCGGTGCGCACAGTGGTGCGCGGCCTGGGTCAGCGCCTGGCGCATCAGGCTGCTGGAGCCGACCATGCAGTCGAAGCGGGTCATCGCCACCATCTCGATGATGGTCGGCACGCCGCGCCCCTCCTCGCCGAGCATCCAGGCGAAGGCGCCGCGGTATTCCACCTCGCTGGAGGCGTTGGCCCAGTTGCCCAGCTTGTTCTTCAGGCGCTGGATGTAGAACTGGTTGCGCGTGCCGTCCGGACGGTGGCGCGGCAGCAGGAAGCAGGACAGGCCCTTGTCGGTCTGCGCCAGGGTGAGGAAGGCGTCGCACATCGGCGCCGAGCAGAACCACTTGTGCCCGACCAGCTCGTAGGCCTGCCCCGGCCCGCCGATGCCGACCGGATAGGCGCGAGTGGTGTTGGCGCGCACGTCGGTGCCGCCCTGTTTCTCGGTCATGGCCATGCCGATGGTGACACCGCTCTTCTGCTCCATCGGCAGGTTGCGCGGGTCGTACTGGCTGGAGAGGATCTTCGGCAGCCACTGCTCGGCCACGTTCGGCTGCAGGCGGATGGCCGGCACGGCGGCGAAGGTCATGGTCAGCGGGCAGCCGCTGGCGGCCTCGGCCTGGCTGTGCAGGTAGGTCAGCCCGGCGCGGGCGACATGGGCGCCGGCGCGCGGATCGGTCCAGGGCAGCGAGGGCAGGCCGTGCTCGACCGCGATGCGCATCAGCTCGTGGTAGGCCGGATGAAATTCCACCAGGTCGATGCGGTTGCCGTAGCGGTCATGGCTCTTGAACACCGGCTTGTTCTCGTTGGCGAGGAAACCGGCCTGCATCAGCGCCCCGCCAGCCAGCGCGCCGTAGGCGTGCAGCTTGTCCTCGGCCCAGCCGCCAGCGAAGCGCCGGGTCCACTCCTGCAGCGGCAGGTCGAGGCGATAGAGGTTGGCGCCGTCCAGGCTCGGCACCTGGTTGAACACCTCGTGGGTTTCGGCATGCAGGCTGGGTTTCATCGCGGCAGTTCCTCGGCGCCGACGGCGCGCAGGCAGAAGGTGACCAGGCTGGCGCTGACATCGGCCAGCTCCAGGGCGGGGTGGCCCGCCGCACGGGCAGCGCGGGCCGGGGGAGAGAGCGGACCGACCAGGGCCTCGGCGATGGCGCCGACCAGGCAGGCGGCGACCAGGCCGACCTGCTCGAGGCGAAATTCGCCGCGGCGCACGCCCTCCTCGAGCAGGTCGGTAAAAAGTTCGGCGTAGGCCTCGCGGTACAGCAGGCGCTGCTCGTCCACCTCGGGGTCGACCGGCTCGGCGATCAGGGCGAAGGCCAGGCGGCGGCTGTGCCAGGCGCGCGCGGCGAACTGTTCGAGGCCGGCGCGCAGGCGCTGCGGCGCGCTGCCCGGCGCGCGCAGGGTGGCGGCCAGGGCATCGACCTCGCGCTGGCTGGCGTCGGCGAACACCTCGGCGGCCAGTTCGCCCTTGCTGCGAAAATGCCGGTACAGGCTGCCGGTGGCGATGCCGACGTCCTCGGCCAGCGCCTGCATGGTCAACGCAGCGAAGCCGCCATCGACCACCCGCTGCAGGGCACAGACGAGGATGCGTTGACGCAACGCCTGATCGCGGTCGAGCCGCGCTTCGCTGGGACGGTAGGCCATGGTCTGAATCCCGATTCACACGGCATCAGTGAATCAGGATTCAGACCATGTCTAAAGCGACGTTCCGGCCAAAACTGCGGCCGAATGGGCGTCAGAATGCAAGGCGCCCGCAGGAGAGCAGGCGCGCGGCGCCAGCAGGTTCAGGACGAGCTGGTGGTCAGCGAAGGGCTAGCCGGGCGGCACAGCACCCAGTCGTGCAGCAGCACGCGCAGCTCGTCGAACTTCACCGGCTTGGCCAGGTAGTCGCTCATGCCCGCGGCTAGGCAGCGTTCGCGGTCGCCGCTGTGGCTGTGCGCGGTGATCGCCAGCACCGGCAGCTCGGCGCAGCCCGGTAGGGCACGCAGCGCACGGCAGGTGGCGAAGCCGTCCATCACCGGCATCTGGCAGTCGAGCAGTACCGCGTCCACCGTCTCGCTGCGCAGCAGTTCCAGGGCTTCGGCGCCGTTGTCGGCGGTGCGCACGCGGTAGCCGAGCTTGAGCAGCATGCCGCGGGTGACCAACTGGTTGATCGCGTTGTCCTCGACGATCAGCACGCTGCACTGCTGCGCCAGGCGCTGCAGCGCGCCGCCCGGCGCTCGACCGGGACGCGCGGCCGCCACCGGCGGCTGCAGCGGCAGGGTCAGCGGCACGTCGAGGCGAAAGCGGCTGCCCTGCCCCGGCTGCGACTCGTGGCCGAGGCTGCCGCCGAGCAAGTCGACCAGTTGCCGGCAGATCGCCAGGCCGATGCCGAGGCCGCCGTACTTGCGGGTCATCGAGCCGTCGAGCTGCTGGAAACGCCGGTAGAGCAGGCCGTCGTCCGGCTCGAAACCGATGCCGGTGTCGCTGACCTGCACGCTCAGCGGCAGGCAGTCGCCGCCGTTGCCGGCGCGGCCGACCTGCAGGGTCACACCCCCCTGGCTGGTGAACTTGATGGCATTGTCCAGCAGATAGCCCAAGGCCTGGGCCAGCTTGGCAGCATCGCCTTCGAGGATATCGGGCAGGCTGTCGTCCAGTTCCAGGTCGAAGCGCAGCCCCTTGTCCTGGGCCCGCGGCGCGTACTGTGCGCGCAGGCCGTCGAACAGGCCGCGCAGGCTGAACGGCTCGCGCCGCGGGTAGAGCTTGCCGGCCTGCAGCTCGGTGAGGGCGAGGATGTCGTTGACCATGCGCATCATGTCGCGCGCCGAGCTGGCGGCGGTGCGCTGGTACTGGGCCAGTTCGACGTCCAGGCTGACCGTCTGCATCAGCTCCAGCGAGCCGATCACCCCGTTCATCGGCGTACGCAGCTCGTGGGTGACGGTGGCGAGGAACTCGTCCTTGAAGCGGTTGCTGTTGGCCAGTTCCTGGTTCAGCGCCTCCAGCTTGCGCCCGGCCTCCTGGAGGATGCGCGTACGCTCCTCCTTCATCGCGTTGATGCGGTCGGCCAGTGCCAGCGACAACAGGCCCACTTCCAGCGCCGAGCCGATCTGGCTGGCGTACATGGTGAGAAACACGTTGGGCAGGTAGCCGAGCACCATCAGGGTGTTGATCGCCCCGCCGATCAGGAAAGCGCTCCAGGCGATGATGAAGTAGCGCGCCACGCGCATGCCGCGCAGCCAGGCCAGCACCCCGGCGCTGAAGATCGCCACGGTGAACAGCAGCGCCAGGTAGGTGGCCAGGCGCAGCGCGGTGGCGTAGCTGACGCTCAGCGCCAGGATCATCACCGCGGCGCCGCAGGCCATCAGCAGCAGCAGCAGGCGGTCGATCCAGGGGCTGTGTTCGCCGGTGTGCAGGAAGCTGCGGGCGAACTGGCAGCCGAACAGCGCCGCCGAGCCGATCAGAAAGGGCGTGGCGGCGTTGGCCCACCAGGGGTTGTCGGGCCAGAAGTACTCGATGCCGGCGCCGTTGACCGACACCTGGTAGAGGCCGAACGAGGCGATATAGAGGATGTAGTAGAGGTAGCTGGTGTCGCGCACGCTGAGGAAGATGAACAGGTTGTACACCAGCATCACCAGCAGCACGCCGTAGATGATGCCGAGCACGTAGATGCGCCCGGGCTGCTCTTCCAGGTAGGCGTTGGGCGCCCACAGCGTCAGCGGCGCCTGGATCGAGCCCTGGCTCTCCAGGCGCAGGTAGAGGCGCTGCGGCTGGCCCGGTGCCAGGTTGAGCTCGAACAGGTAGTTGTTCTGCTTGATCTGCCGGCTGACGAAGGGCAAGGCGTCGCCGGTACGCTGCGCCAGGACGAAGCCGCCGTCGGCGTCGGGCAGGTAGAGTTCCAGGTGATCCAGCGGCGGGTAGGCCAGTTCCAGCAGCCAGTTACGCGCGCCGGTCGCCTGCTGCGGGCGGTATTCCAGGTCCAGGCGCAGCCAGAACACCGAGCGCGAATAGCCGGCGTTGAGCACCGGCTTGTCGTGCCGGCGGAAGCTGTCCTGCAGCGCCGGCGAGGCGATGTCGTCGATGCTGGCATCGCCGCGCACGTCCTCGAACACGTGCATGGCCTGACCCAGCGGCAGGCTGCGGCTGTGTTCGTCGAACACCAGGGCGCTGGCCAGGCCAGGCATCCATATAAAGAGACAGAACAGAAGGTAGCGCATGCGGTCCGGCCAGAACCCGCTACGGCGCACCGGGAGCCGCCCGCTCACCGCTCGCACGCCGCCCTGGGCAGAGTTGTCGATAGCGCGGCACTCTAGCACAGGCACCGCCGCTCGGAAGGCGCAGAAGCCTGATCCAGCCGACAGTTTTTCCATCGCGCGGCACCGCGCCGCAGGCGACCGGGCGGTCTCGCCCGAGCGATTTGGTGGTAAGCTCGGCGGCCATGAACATGACCCATTCCCGCCCCGTAGTGCTCTGCCTGTCCGGCCACGACCCCAGTGGTGGTGCCGGCCTGCAAGCCGATATCGAAGCCCTGCTGGCCCAGGGCTGCCACGCCGCCCCGACGGTAACCGCGCTGACCGTGCAGGACACGGTCGACGTCGCCGATTTCCGCGTGCTCGACCGCGACTGGGTGCTGGCCCAGGCCCGTGCGGTGATCGCCGACCTGCCGGTGGCCGCCGTCAAGCTGGGCATGCTCGGCTCGACGGAGATGGTCGACACCGTGCTCGAGCTGATGAGCCAGCTGCCCGGCGTGCCGCTGGTCTGCGATCCGGTGCTGCGCGCCGGCGGCGGCGGTGCCCTGGGCAAGGACGAAGTCGGCTACGCCATGCGCGAACGGCTGTTCGCCGTATCGACCATCGCCACGCCGAACCTGCCGGAAGCGCGCATCCTTGCCGAACTGCCGGACGGCACGGCCGATGAATGCGCCGAGAAGCTGCTGCCCCATATCGAATACCTGCTGATCACCGGCGGCCACGGCGACGAGCGCGAGGTGCACAACCGCCTGTATTGCCGCGACGGCAGTCGCCACGACTTCACCTGCCCGCGCCTGCCCGGCAGCTACCACGGCTCCGGCTGCACCCTGGCCAGCACCCTGGCCGGCCGCCTGGCGCTGGGCGAGGAGCTGGTCAGCGCGGTGAAGAGCGCCCTCGACTACACCTGGCGCACCCTGCGCGACGCCGAACAGCCCGGTCGCGGTCAGTACATCCCGCGCCGCCTGCCGCTGGACTTCGCCCAATGACTGCGGCGCTGCGCGGCCTCTACGCCATCACCGACACACCGCTGCTGGTCGGCGGCAAGCTGCTGCCCTACGCCGAGGCCGCGCTGCGCGGCGGCGCACGTCTGCTGCAGTACCGCGACAAGTCCGCCGATGCCGTGCGCCGTTTCGACGAAGCCCAGGCCCTGGCCGAACTCTGCGCCCGCCACGGCGCCACGCTGATCATCAACGACAACCTGGAGCTGGCCGCACGCCTGAATGTCGGCCTGCACCTGGGTCAGAGCGACGGCTCGCTGGCCACGGCCCGCGCCCGCCTCGGTGCCGACGCCGTGATCGGCGGTACCTGCCATGCCCAGCTGGAGCTGGCCGAGCGCGCAGTCGCCGAAGGCGCCAGCTACATCGCCTTCGGCCGTTTCTTCAACTCCAACACCAAGCCCGGCGCCCCGGCCGCCACGGCGGAGCTGCTGGACGAGGCGCGCGCGCGCTTTGCCCAGCCCATCGTCGCCATCGGCGGTGTGACCCTGGACAACGCCCCCGGCCTGATCGCCCGCGGCGCCAGCCTGGTCGCGGTGATCCACGCCCTGTTCGCCGCGGACTGCGCTACCGAGGTGGAAGACCGCGCCCGCGCCTTCGCCGCGCTGTTCGACTGATTCGTTTGTAGAGAGACCTGCCATGTCCCGTTCCGAAATTTTGTTCACCAACGCGCAGAAGCACATCCCCGGCGGCGTCAACTCGCCGGTGCGCGCCTTCAAGAGCGTCGGCGGCACCCCGCTGTTCTTCAAGCACGCCGAAGGCGCCTATGTGGTGGACGAAGACGACAAGCGCTACGTCGACTACGTCGGCTCCTGGGGCCCGATGATCCTCGGCCACAGCCACCCCGAGGTGCTCGACTCGGTGCGCCGCCAGCTGCAGCACGGCCTGTCCTACGGTGCGCCGACCGCGCTGGAAACCGAGATGGCCGAGCTGGTCTGCTCGCTGGTGCCGTCGATGGACATGGTGCGCATGGTCAGCTCCGGCACCGAGGCGACCATGAGCGCCATCCGCCTGGCCCGTGGCTACACCGGCCGCGACAGCATCATCAAGTTCGAAGGCTGCTACCACGGCCACTCCGACAGCCTGCTGGTCAAGGCCGGTTCCGGCGCCCTGACCCAGGGCGTACCGAACTCCGCCGGCGTGCCGGCGGCCTTCGCCAAGCACACCCTGACCCTGCCGTTCAACGACATCGACGCTGTGGCCGAGTGCCTGGCGCAGGTCGGCAAGGAAGTCGCGTGCATCATCGTCGAGCCGGTGGCCGGCAACATGAACTGCGTGCCGCCGGCGCCGGGTTTCCTCGAAGGCCTGCGCGCGCTGTGCGACCAACACGGCGTGGTGCTGATCTTCGACGAGGTGATGACCGGTTTTCGCGTCGCCCTCGGCGGAGCCCAGGCGCACTACGGCGTCACCCCGGACCTGACCACCTTCGGCAAGATCATCGGCGGCGGCATGCCGGTCGGCTGCTTCGGCGGCAAGCGCGCGATCATGGAGTGCGTCGCCCCGCTCGGCCCGGTCTACCAGGCCGGCACCCTGTCGGGTAACCCGCTGGCCATGGCCGCCGGCCTGACCACCCTCAAGCTGATCAGCCGCCCGGGCTTCCACAGCGAACTCTCCGACTACACCACGCGCATGCTCGACGGCCTGCAGCAGCGCGCCGATGCCGCCGGCATCCCCTTCGTCACCACTCAGGCCGGCGCCATGTTCGGCCTGTACTTCAGCGGCGCCGACGACATCGTCACCTTCGCCGACGTGATGGCCAGCGACGTCGAACGCTTCAAGCGCTTCTTCCACCTGATGCTGGACGGCGGCGTGTACCTGGCGCCCAGCGCCTATGAAGCCGGTTTCACCTCCATCGCCCACGGCGAGGCCGAACTGCAACTGACCCTGGACGCCGCCGAGCGCGCCTTCGCCGAACTGAAAAAAGCCTGATGCAGTACAGCACCGCGCTCTCCGACGGCGTGCTCGCGCTGGCCTGCCTGGCCTGCGCGCTGGTCATCGGCAAGGCCCGCAAGCACTATGGTGAGGCCGATCAGCCGGCGCTGTTCTGCGCCCTGCTGGGTTTCCTGCTGCCAGCCGCGGCGGCAGGCGTCGGCATGCTGCGCTACGGCTTCGACCCCGACTGGCAGGGCGCGCACCTGTGGCTCTCCCAGGCCAGCAGCTTTCTCGCCCTGCCCCTGCTCGGCGCCGCCGCCCTGGCGCTGGGCCGCGGCTGGGCTTGGAGCCGGCCGAACTGGGGACGCATCGTGCTGGGGCTGTGCGCCTTCTTCGAGCTGTTCCGCCAGCTCGGCTACCTGGAGGACTACCGCCTGGCGCTGAACCTGGCCACCCTGGCGCTGATTCTCTACGCCGGCGTCCTGCAGTGGCCGCGGCGCGCGCCGCCGGCCGCTGCCGCGGCGGTGGTCGGACTGTTTCTGCTGGCCGGCCTGGCGGTGGGCACTGAGGGTTTCATCGGCCCGCTGCGCCGCGTCGACCTGTTCCACGGCCTGCTCACCCCGGCCTATCCGCTGCTGGCCTGGCTGCTACTGAGCCTGCCGGGCAGCGCACGGCAATCGACCGGGTAAAGGTTTTGTAAGAAGCGCGCGGTTTATTTCATAATGCGACGGCCGGCACGCTTTACGCCGGCCGGGCATGTCCCCCACCCCGAACCGCCGAGGTCCCGTTATCCAGATGAACCGCACCGGCCGCACCCTGACCCTGGGCTGCCTGTTGCTTTTCCTCCCGCTGTTCGCACACGCCGGCGGCAACTCCCTGTTGATCCCCGCAACCGGCAGCTGCGCCCTCAACGGCGCCCCCGAAGACCTGCCCGAAGCGCTGGCCAGCTGCCAGGAAATGGCCCGCGGCGGCAACGTCCAGGCGGCCTTCGAGCTCGGCGAATACCACTACGACGGCAAACGCGCCCCGCGCGACCTCAAGCAGGCGCTGACCTGGTTCGAACGCGCCTCGCTGCAGGGGCATGCCGAGGCGCAGCTGCGCCTGGGCACCATGTTCTTTCGCGGTGAAGGGGTGCCGGCGAACAACGTGCAAGCCTATATCGTGCTGAAGATGGCCTCGGTCAACGGTTCGGACGAGGCCATGGACACCGCCGACCTGGTGTCGGCGCAGATGCGCCGCGACGAGCTGGAGATCGCCAGCCAGGTGCTGGGACAGATCTTCCGCAACTACCTGCTGGAGCTGCAGGCCGCCGAAGGCCGCTCGCCCTTCGGGCCCTTGCCCTGACCCCGTAGGGTGGGCTTCAGCCCACCGAGTGGCCTCTGCAGGAGGTGGGCTGAAGCCCACCCTACTTCCGACTATTCTGCGCAGCCGCTTACTTGTCCGGCATCGGCATGGGAAACGGCATGACGTTGCCGCCGCCCTTGGCTTCGCTGATCTTCGGCGTGCCCAGGCGCTCCACCTCGTCGATGCGGATGATCGCGTGCATCGGCACGAAGCTGCGCACCACGCCGTCGAACTGGGCCTTGAGCTTCTCCTCGCTGGGGTCGACCACCACCTGGGTACGCTCGCCGAAGACGAACTCCTCCACCTCCAGGAAGCCCCACAGATCGCTCTGGAAGATCTGCTTGGCGTACATCTCGTACACCTGGCCCTGGTTGAGGAAGATCACCTTGTAGATGGGGTCGCGCTTGCTCATGAAGACTCGAAGTCAGGAAAAACGGGGGCAAGCAGAATAGCACAGCGCACAAGGCTAGCCTGGATGAAATCTGGGCCATGCAATGCTTGAGGCTTGCGGCAGCTCTTGTAGCCTGATGCCCGCCGCTCCCCTATAATGCGCGGTCATTTTTTAACCAGCCCAGACAGTGCCATGACCAAGAAGCTCTATATCGAAACCCACGGTTGCCAGATGAACGAGTACGACAGCTCGCGCATGGTCGACCTGCTGGGCGAGCATCAGGCCCTGGAGGTCACGGAAAAACCCGAAGAAGCCGACGTCATCCTGCTCAATACCTGCTCGATCCGCGAAAAAGCTCAGGACAAGGTGTTCTCCCAGCTCGGTCGCTGGCGCGAGCTGAAGTTGGCCAACCCGGATCTGGTGATCGGCGTCGGCGGCTGCGTGGCCAGCCAGGAAGGTGCGGCGATCCGCGACCGCGCGCCCTACGTCGACGTGGTGTTCGGCCCGCAGACCCTGCACCGCCTGCCGGAAATGATCGACGCCGCACGCAGCACCAAGACCGCTCAGGTCGACATCAGCTTCCCCGAGATCGAGAAGTTCGACCGCCTGCCCGAACCGCGCGTCGACGGCCCCAGCGCCTTTGTCTCGGTGATGGAAGGCTGCAGCAAGTACTGCACCTTCTGCGTGGTGCCCTACACCCGCGGCGAGGAGGTCAGCCGGCCACTGGCCGACGTGCTGCTGGAGATCACCCAGCTCGCCGACAAGGGGGTCAAGGAAGTCACCCTGCTCGGCCAGAACGTCAACGGCTACCGCGGCGCGGCGCCGGACGGGCGCATCGTCGATTTCGCCGAGCTGCTGCACGCGGTGGCGGCGCTCGACGGCATCGAGCGCATCCGCTACACCACCAGCCACCCGCTGGAGTTCTCCGACGCGATCATCGCCGCCCACGCCGAGATCCCGCAGCTGGTCAAATACCTGCACCTGCCGGTGCAGTCCGGCTCGGACCGCATCCTCGCGGCGATGAAACGCAACCACACCGCGCTGGAATACAAGTCGCGCATCCGCAAGCTGCGCGCCGCGGTGCCGGACATCCTGATCAGCTCGGATTTCATCGTCGGCTTCCCCGGCGAGACCGAAAAGGATTTCGAGCAGACCATGAAGCTGATCGACGACGTCGGCTTCGACTTCTCCTTCTCCTTCATCTACAGCGCGCGCCCCGGCACGCCGGCAGCCGATCTGATCGACGACACCGCGGACGAGGTGAAGAAGCAGCGCCTGGCCATCCTCCAGCACCGCATCAACCAGTACGGCTTCGAGAACAGCCGACGGATGGTCGGCAGCGTGCAGCGCATCCTGGTCAGCGACTACTCGAAGAAGGACCCGGGCATGCTCCAGGGCCGCACCGAGCAGAACCGCATCGTCAACTTCCGTTGCGATAATCCGCGGCTGATCGGCCAGTTCGTCGACGTGCATATCGACGACGCCCTGCCCCACTCGCTGCGCGGCACCCTGCTCGACGGACAGGGCCTCCACTAAAGCCGTAGCCGCCCGCGCTTTGCGTCTTGGGCGGCCGGCGTTATGCTTCGATTCACTACCCCAGCCGACTGGCGGCCATCACACGACCTTGAACGCTCCCCTAGAACCCCATCGTTTCGTCCTCGAACCCTTCGAGGCACGCCGTTTCGCCAATCTCTGCGGCCAGTTCGACGAACACCTGCGCCTGATCGAAGAACGCCTCGGCCTGGAGATCCGCAACCGCGGCAACCAGTTCGAGCTGCTCGGCAGCAGCGACAAGGCCCAGGCCGCCGAGCAACTGCTGCGCCGCCTGTACCGTGAGACCAAGGCCAACGAACTGTCGCCCGACCTGGTGCACCTGTACCTGCAGGAGTCCGGCGTCGAGGAACTGGTCAACCCCAGCAGCGCGCCGCAGGTCAGCCTGCGCACGCGCAAGGGAGTGATCAAGCCGCGCGGCGCCAACCAGCAGCGCTACGTCAAGTCCATCCTCGACCACGACATCAACTTCGGCATCGGCCCGGCCGGCACCGGCAAGACCTATTTGGCCGTGGCCTGCGCGGTGGACGCCCTCGAGCGCGAGCAGGTGCGACGCATCCTGCTGGTGCGCCCGGCGGTGGAAGCCGGCGAGAAGCTCGGCTTCCTGCCCGGCGACCTGGCGCAGAAGATCGATCCCTACCTGCGCCCGCTGTACGACGCGCTGTACGAGATGCTCGGCTTCGAACACGTGGCCAAGCTGATCGAGAAGCAGGTGATCGAGGTCGCGCCGCTGGCCTATATGCGCGGCCGCACCCTGAACAACAGCTTCATCATCCTCGACGAGAGCCAGAACACCACGGTCGAGCAGATGAAGATGTTCCTCACCCGCATCGGTTTCGGTTCCACCGCAGTGATCACCGGCGATATCACCCAGGTCGACCTGCCGCGCGGCACCAAGAGCGGCCTGACCCACGTGATCGACGTGCTGCGCGACGTGCCGGGCATCAGCTTCACCCACTTCAAGCCCAAGGACGTGGTGCGCCACCCCCTGGTGCAACGCATAGTCGAGGCCTACGAGCGCCACGACAACCGCCTGCACGGCAAGGTCGAGGACGGCGATGCTTGAACTGGACCTGCAACTGGCCAGTGACGGCCAGCACCCCGACGAAGCCCAGCTGCGTCACTGGTGCGAACTGGCCCTGCGCCAGCGCAGCGCCGACTCCGAACTGACCATCCGTCTGGTCGACGAAGCCGAAGGCCGCGAGCTGAACCGCACCTGGCGGCACAAGGACTACGCCACCAACGTGCTGTCCTTCCCCGCCGAGATTCCTGACGGGATTCTCGATATCCCGCTGCTGGGCGACCTGGTGATCTGCGTGCCGGTGCTCGAGCGCGAGGCCGCCGAGCAAGGCAAGACGATGGAGGCGCACTGGGCCCACCTGGTGATCCACGGCTGCCTGCACCTGCTCGGCTACGACCATATCGAGGAAGACGAAGCCCTCGAAATGGAACAACTGGAACGACAATTGCTCGCCGAACTGGGTCATCCCGACCCTTATGCCGGCGACGAATAACCCTCCTGACAAGGAACCCCGAGTAAACGCCATGAGCGAAGACCGATCGAGCAACGAGCAGAAGTCCTGGTTGAACAAACTGACCCAGGCTTTTGCTCATGAGCCGAAAAACCGCCAGGAACTGCTGGAAGTCCTGCGCGAAGCCCACCAGAACAAGCTGCTCGACAGCGAGGCCCTGGCCATTGTCGAGGGCGCCATCCAGGTCGCCGACCTGCAGGTACGCGACATCATGGTGCCGCGCTCGCAGATGATCAGCATCAAGGCCAGCCAGACGCCGCGCGAATTCCTCCCCGCCATCATCGACGCCGCCCACTCGCGCTACCCGGTGATCGGCGAGAGCCTCGACGACGTCATCGGCATCCTCCTGGCCAAGGACCTGCTGCCGCTGATCCTCTCGGGCGAGCAGCCCAGCTTCAACATCAAGGACCTGCTGCGCCCGGCCACCTTCGTGCCCGAGTCCAAGCGCCTCAACGTGCTGCTGCGCGAGTTCCGCGCCAACCACAACCACATGGCCGTGGTGATCGACGAGTACGGCGGCGTCGCCGGCCTGGTGACCATCGAGGACGTGCTCGAGCAGATAGTCGGCGACATCGAGGACGAGCACGACGTCGAGGAAGACGGCTATATCAAGCCGCTGCCGTCCGGCGACTTCCTGATCAAGGCGCTGACGCCGATCGACAGTTTCAACGAGACCTTCGACAGCGAGTTCTCCGACGACGAGTACGACACCGTCGGCGGCCTGGTGATGAACGCCTTCGGCCACCTGCCCAAGCGCAACGAGGTCACCGAGATCGGCGAGTTCCGCTTCCGCGTGCTCAACGCCGACAGTCGCCGCATCCACCTGCTGCGCCTGACCCCAGTCAATCGCTGAGCCGGCGCAGCCCGTGGCCCGGATTGGCCGCCGGCGTAATCCGGGGGGTTGCCCCCGGATGCATCCGGGCCACGCCGCGCCTCGATCGCCATAGCGGCCGCGCACTGGCGGATTGTTCGCTTCGCTGCCGAATCCACCCTACAATCGCGGCCTTGAGCAGCAACGGGACCGCAACCTCGCTATGAAACCCTGGATTCTCGGCCTGACCGGCGGCATCGGCAGCGGCAAGAGCGCGGTGGCGCAAGGCTTTATCGAGCGCGGCGTGCACCTGGTGGACGCCGACCATGCCGCACGCTGGGTGGTCGAACCCGGTCGCCCGGCGCTGAGCAAGATAGTCGAGCATTTCGGCCCCGGCGTGCTGCAGGCCGACGGCCAACTGGACCGCGCCGCCCTGCGCCGACTGGTGTTCGCCGACCCCGAACAGCGCCGCTGGCTGGAAGCGCTGCTGCATCCGCTGATCGGCCAGGAGATCGTCCAGGTGCTGGCGCGCGCCGAGTCGCCCTACGCCATCCTGGTGTCGCCGCTGCTGGTCGAATCCGGCCAGCAGCGCCTGACCCAGCGCGTGCTGGTGGTCGATACCCCGGTGGAGCTGCAGGTGCAGCGCACCATGGCCCGCGACCAGAGCAGCGAGGAGCAGGTGCGCGCCATTCTCCAGGCCCAGGCCAGCCGCGAGGAACGCCTGCGCCACGCTGACGACGTGCTGCTCAACGACCGCGACCTGGCCTGGCTGGATGCCGAGGTCGAACGCCTGCACACCTTCTACCTGACCCTGCGCGGAGGCCAGCCATGACCACCACAGTGCAATGCCCCACCTGCGGTGCGCCCGTCGAGTGGAAAACCGAAAATACCTACCGCCCGTTCTGCAGCGAACGCTGCAAGCTGATCGACCTCGGCGCCTGGGCCGCCGAGGAGCACGCCATTCCCGGCGACCACCCGGAAGACGAACTGTTTAGCGGCGAACTGCCGACGCGGCCGCACTGAGCAGCAGGCCCTGCGTCCAGCGCTCTTCAGGGCCGCATAAAGGCGTAATCGCGCTCGTCGTCGAGGTTGTCGGCGAGAAACTGCAGCTCGTGCGCCAGCTCCTGCGCATCGCGCAGCCCCCTGTTCTGCTCGACGACCTCCGCCAGCAGCGCGCGCAACGCCAGCAGGCGGTCGAAGCCCTGCGCCTCAGCGCCCTGCAGCTCCGCCTCCAGGGCGATTCGGGCCCAACTGTGAATGCTCATGCGCGACTCCTCGATGGTTTGCTCCAGCATGGCGCGAAACCACGGCGCGGCATTGATCCGGATCAAGCGGCGCAGACGGATTCACTCGTCGCGCTCGTCCTCCTTCCACGGTGCCTGCAGGTAGCGACTGCGATTGAAGGTCTCCAGCCAGTCCGGGTAGAACACCACCAGCGCGGTGACCACGGTGCCGTTGATAAAGGCCTCGGGAAACATCACCAGCCACAGGTAGCCGGCGAAGTCGTCCAGCCAAGGCGGCATGGGGAACAGGCCGTCCAGCCACAGCAGGCCGAGGCCGCCGAGCAGGGTCAGCAGGGTAGCCAGCGCCGCCGGGAAGAAACCGCAGAAGAAGATGTAGACAAACAGGTTGCGCGGCTGCGCGCGCTCCACCCGCAGCGCGCACAGTTCGGTGACCAGCACCGGGATCAGCACCAGCAGCACGCCGTTGACGCCGAGCGCGGCCAGGTCCTGGCGGCCGATGGCGAGCAGGCCGAGTTGCGCCGCCAGGCCGGCCAGCACCGCCAGCGGCCAGTCCAGCAGCAGGGTCACCGCGGTCATGCCGATGAAGTGGTAGGACAGCCCCGAGTCGAAATCGCGGCGCACCAGCCACAGCAGGAACAGCCCGAGCATGGTGCCGAACAGCAGATGCTGGCGGCGCAGGTCGCTGCACAGCTCCAGCCAGGGGGCCCGCCAGACGGCCCAGAGCAGCGCCGGCAGGTAGATCAGCCAGCCGGCCGCCAGGGTGGTGCCCGCCAGCAACTCCGCCGCGATCATGCCGCCGCCCCGCTTTCGTCGTCTCTGCGCATGCCATCCTCCGCTCGCTGCCGGGCAGTCTACACCGGCCGCTGGCGGCGGACGACTCGCGCTGGCAAGCCCCCCCGGCGCGGGGCTAAGCTAGGTTCATGGACGACTCCGATTACCTGCGTCTACTCACGCACCAAGCCGAACAAGCCAACGCCTTTCTCTCCAACGCCAAGAAGTGGGAGCGCGAGCGCTGGGTCTGCCAGCGCCTGCTGCAGGCGCTGAACGTCGCCCAGCGCAACGAGGATTTCAGCCCCAGCGGGCAGGAGCCGCCGGACGTGCTGTTTCGCGACGCCAACTTCGAGGTGTTCTTCGTCCTCGACGAGGGCCGCCGCCTCAACGACGAATGGCGCGCCGAGCTGGAACGCCGGCGCAGCGCCTTCTCCCTCAGCCAGCTGGTGCGCCGCGAAGCCCGCCCCAAGCGCATCCCCGCCAGCGAGCTGCAGGCGCGCCTGGCGCCCACCCTGCGCAAGAAGGCGCACAACTACCGCGAGCGCGGCATCGACCTGGGCGAACTGGACCTGATCGCCTTCGTCAGCCTCAAGCGCGCCGCGCTGGACTGCAACAGCCACTTCCCGCCACCCACCGAATACCTGCGCCAGGGCTGGCGCTCGCTGTCGCTGGTCGGCCCGCGTTTCGCCCGCGTGCTGTTCGCCCACCCGGACGCCCCGGATTTCCTGCGCCAGAACCTCGGCCGCAGCCTGCTGTTCGACATCGGAATCAGCCTGTGAGGTCGCTGCAGGAGCTGCTCGCCGAGGTGCCGCAGGTCGGTCGGGTACGCTGGATAGGCGTGCGCCCGGCCGCACGCGCCGCCATGCTCGAGGTCGAGGCCGTGCAGGCCCGCCGCGAAGCCGGGCTGACCGGCGATCACAGCCGCCCGGGGCCGCGCAATGCGCGCCAGGTGACGCTGATCCAGTGGGAACACCTGGCGGTGATCGCCGCCCTTCTCGGCCACCAGGCGCCGCTGCCGCCCAGCGAGCTGCGGCGCAATATCGCCGTCGCCGGCATCAACCTGTTCAGCCTCAAGGGCCGGCGCTTTCGCATCGGCCAGGCGCTGCTGGAAACCACCGGCTGGTGCCAACCCTGCGCCAGGCTGGAGCAGCGCCTCGGCCGCGGCACCTTCCAGGCCATGCGCGGCCACGGCGGAATTACCGCGCGGGTGCTGGAAGGCGGCATCATCCGCCTGGACGATAGCGTGCAGGTGCTTGACCAGCCGGACAACGAGGCTCGCCAAGCCTGGCGGGCAAGCCTAGAATAGCCGCATTCGAGCAGAGGCCTCCCGATGACCAGCCGCCTGAGCCCCGACGACCAGCAAAAGGTCGATCACTACCTGAGTGCACCGCAACACCAGGTCGAGCGCCAGCCCTTCCGGGTCTGGCGCCTGCTGGCCATCATCCTCTGCGTGGTCGTCGGCCTCGGCCTGCTGAGCCGCTTCCTGAGTCGGTTGGTGCTATGAGCTGCCTCGCGCTCGCCCGATCGGACTCGCACCGTCTTTTTCAAAGCCTTGTGAGCATCATCCATGTCCCATCGCATCGTGATTGTCGGCGGCGGCGCCGGCGGTTTGGAGCTGGCCACCCGTCTGGGTAGAAAACTCGGCAAAAGCGGCGCGGCCCGCATCGTTCTGGTCGACGCCAATCTCACCCATATCTGGAAGCCCCTGCTGCACGAAGTGGCCGCCGGCTCGCTGAATTCCTCGGAAGACGAGCTGAACTACGTGGCCCAGGCCAAGTGGAACAGTTTCGAGTTCCAGCTCGGCCGCATGAGCGGCCTGAATCGGGCTGCCAAGACCATCACCCTGGCACCGACCCTGGACGACGACGGCCAGGTGCTGATGCCCGAGCGGCAGATCGCCTACGACAGCCTGGTGCTCGCCGTCGGCAGCACCACCAACGACTTCGGCACTCCCGGCGCGGCCGAGCACTGCCTGTTCCTCGACACCCGCGAGCAGGCCGAGCGCTTCCACCGGCGCATGCTCAGCCACTACCTGCGCGCCCACGCCAACGAGGGCGAGGACGGTGCGCAGATCAACATCGCCATAGTCGGCGCCGGCGCCACCGGCGTCGAACTGGCGGCCGAGCTGCACCATGCGGCGCAGCAGCTGGCGGCCTATGGGCTCAACCGCATCCGCCCGGAAAACATGCGCATCACCCTGATCGAGGCCGGCCCGCGGGTGCTGCCGGCACTGCCCGAGCGCATCGCCCGGCCGGTGCACCAGACCCTGGAAAAGCTCGGCGTCACCGTGCTCACCGGCGCCGCCGTCAGCGAGGTGCGCGCCGAGGGGCTGCAGACCGCCGACGGCAATTTCATCCCGGCCAGCCTCAAGGTCTGGGCCGCCGGCATCCGCGCCCCGGGCTTCCTCAAGGAGCTCGACGGCCTGGAGAGCAACCGCATCAACCAGCTGCAGGTGCGCCCGACCCTGCAGACCACCCTGGACGACGACGTGTTCGCCTTCGGCGACTGCGCCGCCTGCCCGCAGCCGGGCAGCGACGGCCGCAACGTGCCGCCGCGCGCCCAGGCCGCGCACCAGCAGGCCTCGCTGCTGGCCAAGTCGCTGCGCCTGAAGATCAGCGGCCAGCCGCTGCCGGAGTACCGCTACCGCGACTACGGCTCACTGATCTCGCTGTCGAGCTTCTCCGCGGTGGGCAACCTGATGGGCAACCTGACCGGCAGCGTGATGCTGGAAGGCTGGCTGGCGCGGGTGTTCTACGTGTCGCTCTACCGCATGCACCAGATGGCCCTGTACGGCCCGCTGCGCACCCTACTGCTGATGCTCAGCGACCGCATCGGCCGCAGCACCGAGCCGCGCCTGAAGCTGCACTGAAAGCAGCCGCCATGCGGCCTTCCGATGCCCCTCTCCCGCCGGGAGAGGGGCGACAAGCACGCAGCCCGGATGAAATCCGGGGCAGGTATTCAGCGGCGAGAATGCCCCGCTGCAAAAGCCGACACGCAGAAACGACGAAGCCCGCACAAGGCGGGCTTCGTCGTTCTATATGGTGGGTCGTGTAGGATTCGAACCTACGACCAATTGGTTAAAAGCCAACTGCTCTACCAACTGAGCTAACGACCCAAATATGGTCGGGGTAGGGGGATTCGAACTCCCGACATCTTGCTCCCAAAGCAAGCGCGCTACCGGACTGCGCTATACCCCGTCTGGAATTTGGCTCCGCGACCTGGACTCGAACCAGGGACCCAATGATTAACAGTCATTTGCTCTACCGACTGAGCTATCGCGGAACTTCGGTATTCCATCTCTTCGGCGTTTCGGCTATTTGCTTTCCCGCTTCAGAGGCGCGCCATTTTACGTCGCAAAACTTCCCTGTCAACCCCTGCAAACTGCTTTTACGACAATGCTTTGCAGCGCGGCGATGGACTACTATATGTTTCATCGAACTGCGGCCCGACGCAGGACGCGCCAGCCGACGACTCCAGCCAGGACAGTCCATGAGCAACCAGGACACGCCCCCGATCAAGCCCAGCGTGGCGACGCTCGCCAGCCGCGGCATCCAGCCGCGCTTCGGCGAGCTGGTGCAGAGCTGCCGCAAGCTGGTGATGAATCGCCTGGCGGAGCACCTGAGCGGCGTGTTCGGCCAGGTCGACGACACCCTGTTCGAGTGCGCGGAAAAAGCCGAGAACAACAAGGTGCAGACCCTGTTCTTCGACAGCATGCGCGAGATTCGCCGCCAGCGGCCGCAGATCGAACGCAGCTACCACCAGAAGATCGCGCACAACTTCTCCGATTTCCTCGAAGGCAAGCTGCAGAACCAGGCGCCGGTCGAGCTCGACCCCGAGCAACTGGCCCTGGTGCAGAACGAGGACTACGAGGAAAGCCTGCAGGTGACCAACATGGTCAGCCGGGTCAAGGCGCGCTGCACCCAGCAACTATTCGCCCTGGAGCAGCGCCTGGCGCTGCTCAACAACGGCCAGAAGCTCGGCGAGGACAGCAACCCCTTCGGCCCACAGGCCATCGCCCAGGCCTTCCGCGAAGCCCTGGCGCCCTGCCCCTTCCCGCTGCAGATCAAGACCATCCTCTACATGCTCTTCGATCGCCACGTGATGCAGAGCCTGGATGCCCTGTACAACGCGCTCAACCAGCGCCTGATCGACGCCGGCGTGCTGCCCAACCTCAAGTACAGCGCCCAGCTCAACCCCAGCGTCAGCCGCCCGGAGCCGAACAAGGCCGAAACGGCCCCCGAGCACCAGGCGCCCGCCCAGGGCCCGCCTGGCGCCCCGGCGGCCGAACCGGCGCTGCTCGACCTGGACCTCAGCGCGCCACCACCGAGCGACCCCACGGCGCTGTTCAGCGGCCTGTCCAGCCTGCTCGGCGAACACCGCCAGAGCCATCCGGACGAACCGCTGCTGGGCGGCACACGCAGTATCGTCAGCTTCTCGCCGCGCGGTGCCAGCCGCACCTACAGCGCCAACGAGCTGCTCGCCGCGCTCAACCGCATGCAGCAGCAGTCGGCCCACGACCTGGCCCAGCGCCTGCAGCGGCCGCAGCAGGTGGAAGGGCTCAAGGCCGACCTGCAGCAGCAACTGGAGGCGCACAGCAGTCTGCCCGGCGACAGCAAGGTGTCCGACCAGGAAGCCGACGTGATCGACCTGGTGGGCATGCTGTTCGACTTCATCCTCGATGACGAGAACCTGCCGGACAGCTGCAAGACCGCGCTGTCGCACCTGCACACGCCCTACCTGAAGATCGCCCTGCAGGACAAGGCGCTGTTCACCCAGCACCACCACCCGGCGCGCCGCCTGCTCAACGCCATGGCCCAGGCCGGCGTGCTCTACGGCAACGAGGGCGACGAACGTGGCCTGCTGGCGAAGATGCAGTGGGTGGTCGAACGGGTGATCCACGGCTTCAGCGGCGACCTGGCGCTGTTCGACAGCCTGATCGACGAGTTCAACGAGTACGTCGAGACCCTGCGCCACAAGGTGGAGCTGCGCGAGCGCCGCGCGGTCGAGGCGGCCAAGGGTCGCGACCGCCTGCTCGGCGCCCGCGAACAGGCGCTGGAAGTGATCCAGCGCAGCGTCGCCAAGCGCGACCTGCCGGCGATCATCCGCAACTTCCTCGAGTTGACCTGGGCCGACGTGCTGGTCTTCGTCCTGCTGCGCCACGGCGACGCCAGCGCGGAATGGCGGCGCCACTGCGAGGTCGCCGAGCAGCTGGCCTGGAGCGGCGTGCCGCTGGGCGAGGCCGACCTGCACCGCCTGCAGGAGCTGCGCGTGCCGCTGCTCAGCGACCTGCGCAAGGGCCTGGAACTGCTCGGCGGCTATCACGAGGACGGCATCCGTCGTCTGCTGCAGGATCTGGTGGCCTGCCAGCACGCGGTGCAGGCCAAGCAGCCGCAGCTGGCCGCCCAACTCAAGCCGAGCCTGCCGGAGAGCCCGCTCGGCGCTATGCTCGGCGAGGACGCCGACCTCGCCCGTCAGGCGCCGCCGCGCACCAAGCTGTCGGCGCGCGCCCAAGCGCTGGCCAAGGAACTGGCCAGCATCGAGTTCGGCACCTGGTTCGAGTTCGTCAACGGCGAGCAGAGCCGCGTGCTCAAGCTGTCCTGGTTCAGCCCCACCACCCACAACTACATGTTCGTCGACAACAGCGGCCAGCGCGTGGCGATCAAACCCCTGACCCTGCTGGCCAGCGAGATGGAACAGGGCCTGGCCCGCATCGTCGCCCCCGAACGCGCGGCACCGCTGATGGATCGCGCCCTGACTGCCATCTACCGTGTGCTGCAGCGCTTTACCGGGCGCACGGCCGAACCCCGCTGAGGAATTTCCATGGAAGAGCGTCGCCAACACAGCCGCCATGGCACCGAGTTGCAGCTGGAGGTCTTCGACCTGAACAGCGGCCAGCGCCTGGGCCGCATCGTCGACCTGTCCGCCGACGGCTTCATGCTGTTCAGCGACACCCCGCACACCGCGGACGCGGTGCTGCAATGTCGCCTGGTGTGCAGCGCCGGCACGCAGGACCTACCGGAGGTGCGCCTGGGCGCCGACTGCCTGTGGAGCCGCCCCGGTGCCGACGGTCAGCACTGCTGGGCGGGCTTTCATATCATCGACCTGGCCGAAGATCAGGCCAGGGCGCTGGAAATCCTGTTGGCCAGGCTCTGATCGCCCATATCCTGCGGCGACCCCGGGTCGCCAACGAAAAACGGAGCCCGCAGGCTCCGTTTTTTCATCTGGCGAAAAGTTATTGCGCCAGCTTCTTGTAGCGCACCCGGTGCGGCTGCGCGGCGGCGTCGCCCAGGCGCTTCTTGCGGTCGGCTTCGAACTCGCTGTAGTTGCCCTCGAAGAAGTTGACCTTGCCGTCGTCCTCGTAGGAGAGGATGTGGGTGGCGATACGGTCGAGGAACCAGCGATCGTGGGAGATCACCACCGCGGCGCCGGGGAAGTCCAGCAGCGCCTCTTCCAGGGCGCGCAGGGTTTCCACGTCAAGGTCGTTGGACGGTTCGTCGAGCAGCAGCACGTTGCCGCCCTGCTTCAGGGTCAGGGCCATGTGCAGACGACCGCGCTCACCGCCGGAGAGGTCCTTGACGAACTTCTGCTGGTCGGCGCCCTTGAAGTTGAAGCGACCGACGTAGCCGCGCGACGGCACCTCGTAGTTGCCCACCTTGATCATGTCGAAGCCGTCGGAAATCTGCTCCCACACGGTCTTGCTGCCGTCGAGCAGGTCGCGGCTCTGCTCGACACTGGCGATCTGTACGGTTTCACCGATCTCGATGCTGCCGGAGTCCGGCTGCTCCTTGCCGGTGATCATGCGCAGCAGGGTCGACTTGCCCGCGCCGTTACCACCGATCACGCCGACGATGGCGCCTTTGGGGATGCTGAAGGACAGGTCGTCGATCAATACGCGATCGCCGAAGGATTTCGACACGTTATGGAAATCGATGACCTTGTCGCCCAGGCGCGGGCCGGCCGGGATGTAGATCTCGTTGGTCTCGCTGCGCTTCTGGAATTCCTGCGACTGCATTTCCTCGAAACGCTGCAGGCGCGCCTTGGACTTGGCCTGACGCGCCTTGGCGCCCTGGCGCACCCATTCCAGTTCGGCCTTCATCGCCTTGGCGTGCGACGCCTCGGCCTTGGCTTCCTGGGCCAGGCGGTTGGCCTTGGATTCCAGCCAGCCGGAGTAGTTGCCCTCGTAGGGGATGCCGTGGCCGCGGTCAAGTTCGAGGATCCAGCCGGCGACGTTGTCGAGGAAGTAACGGTCGTGGGTAATCGCTACCACGGTGCCGGGGAAGTCGTGCAGGAAGCGCTCCAGCCAGGCCACCGAATCGGCATCCAGGTGGTTGGTCGGTTCGTCCAGCAGCAGCATGTCGGGCGCCGACAGCAGCAGGCGGCACAGCGCCACGCGGCGCTTCTCGCCGCCGGACAGGTGTTCGATCTTGGCCTCCCATGGCGGCAGGCGCAGGGCGTCGGCGGCGACCTCCAGCTGGCGCTCCAGGTTGTGGCCGTCGGAGGCCTGCAGAATCGCCTCCAGCTTGGCCTGCTCGGCGGCCAGGGCGTCGAAGTCGGCGTCCGGCTCGGCGTAAGCGGCGTACACCTCGTCGAGGCGGGCCTGGGCCTGCTTGATCTCGCCCACGGCCTCTTCGACTATGTCGCGCACGCTCTTGTTCGGGTCGAGCTGCGGCTCCTGCGGCAGGTAGCCGACCTTGATCCCCGGCATCGGGCGGGCTTCGCCGTCGATCTCGGTGTCGACGCCGGCCATGATGCGCAACAGGGTCGACTTACCGGCGCCGTTGAGGCCGAGCACGCCGATCTTGGCGCCGGGGAAGAACGACAGGGAGATGTCCTTGAGGATTTCACGCTTCGGCGGGACGACCTTGCTGACCCGATGCATGCTGTAGACGTACTGAGCCATGGAGAACCTGACTGGTGAGAATGGGGTGAAAACGGCGCGGCGCGGCGCGCAGTGCAGAGACCTTAGCCCCTGCCGGGGCGCACGCCAAGTGCCGAACGGATGGCTGGCCATGCGCGCGCGGCGCAAAGCTACCGGAATGCGCGAGGCAGGGCAAACCTACGCTCGTCGGCTCAGCTGGCACTTGGCCACATTTGCAGGCATGCTAGCCGGCTCGCGCGAGCGCAGGCCTGCTCGCGCGCCCGACAACCCCGCAGCAGCTGCAGGTTCCAAGACGTGTCGACCCCCTCATCACCACCCTCGTCGCCTCAGGGAGAGTCGCACGCACCGCGCCGCCGCGAATCGCTCAAGCGCGCCCTGGTGGTGCTGGTGCTGGCCATGCTCGGGCTGCTGGCCTGGCAGCTGCTGCAGGAATACCGCCAGTTGCTGGACAACCAGCGGCAGTTGAGCCGCAGCTACAGCGAGCAACTGGCCAAGCACCTGGGCCTGAACATGCGCCTCAAGGCCCAGGCCGGCCAGGCCATGCTGCAGGGCAGCGAACCCCGTAGCGTCGGCGAGGACGGGCTGACCGCGCAGCTCAAGCCGCTGCGCGGCATCTTCCCGACCCTGGCCAGCCTGGCCTGGCTCGACGGCCATGGCCAACTGCTGGCCGACAGCGCCGGCGAGACCGTCGACCTGAGCTTCATCCGCAGCCTGCAGCAACGCAGCGGCGGCGCGCCCTACCACTTCGCCTTCAGCGCCCACGACGGCGGCGCGCTGTACCTGCTGCTGCGCCAGCCCGACGGCAGCGCGCGGGTGCTGCGCATGAGCGTGCGTGCGCTGCGCGGCTGGCTGCGCGAGCAGCACCAGAGCGAACACGCCTGGCTGCTCGAGGACCTGCAGAGCCGGCGGGTGATCGCCCGTGCCGACGCCCTGCAACAGGGCAGCCTAGTCGCCCCGGTCACCGCCGAGGAGCAGGCGCAGAGCCTGCAGCTGATCCCCCTGGACGGCAGCGACTGGCAGCTGCGCGCGCTGTTCGACGCCGATCGCGCCGGCAGTCAGCTGATGCCGGCCCTGGCCGGCAAGTTTCTGCTGTTCACCCTGTGCAGCCTGCTCACCCTGCTCGCCCTGTACGGCCTGCAGCGCGAACAGCGCAGCCTGCAGCGGCTCAATGCCGAATCGCGGCGCTCGCTGCGCCAGGCCGCCAGCGCCCTCGGCGCGGTGGAGGAACGCATCCTGGTGACCCAGGCCGACGGCAAGGTGCGCTACCTCAATCCCCAGGCCGAGGCGCTGTTCGGCCAGAGCAGCCAGGCGGTGTGGGATCGCCACCTGCTGGAGCTGCTGCCCGACCTCGATCCGCTGCTGCTCAACAGCCCGCAACAGACCAGCGACCTGGGCCCGGAGCTGGTGCGGGTGGTGCAGCAGGGCCGCGCGCGCCTGTTCGCCGTGACCCGCAGCGACATCAGCGAGGGCGGCCGCCAGGCCGGTTACGTCTGGGTGCTGCGTGACGTCACCGACGAGCAGCAGGCGATGCGCGTGCTGCAGGAAACCCGGCGACGCTACCAGGACATCTTCGAAGGCACCGGCGTGGCCCTGTGCGTGCTCGACCTGGCCGGCCTGCGCAGCTTCCTCCTGCAACACAAGCTGCGCGACAGCGCGAGCCTGGACCGCTGGCTGCAGGCCGACGCCGGACACCAGCGGCAGCTGCTGCAACAGCTGCGCATCACCGAGGCCAATCAGGTGGCGCTCAACCTGCTCGGGGTCAGGTCCACCGAGCAGGCCTGGCAGCAGCTGATCGACTGCGGCCCGCTGCAGCCGGACGACCTGCGCTACAAGCTGGCGGTGGCCGTACTGGAGGGCCCCAACCTGGTCGAGCTGGAGACCCAGCTGGTCACCGCCCAGGGCCTGCAACGCCATGTCTGGCTGGTGCTGCGTCTGCCGGAGATGATCCAGGACTACCAGGCGGTGACCCTGAGCATCGGCGACATCACCAGCCGCAAACGCATCGAGCTGTCGCTGATCGAGCGCGAGCGCTTCTGGTCCGAGGTGGTGCGCTCGGTGCCCGACCTGCTCTACGTGCACGACATGCAGAACAAGCAAGTGCTGTTCAGCAACCACAGCCTCGGCCTGCAGCTGGGCTACAGCGTCGGCGAACTCAAGGCGATGGCCGGGGAATTCTGGGAGCAGGTGCTGCACCCGGACGACAGCGATTACTACTGGCGCATCCGCAACCTGCAGAAGGTCATCGGCGACGGCCTGCTGCTCGAATCGGTGCTGCGCTGGCGCCATCGCGACGGCCAGTGGCGCTGGTTCAGCATCCGCGAACAGGCCCTGGCGCGCGATCCGCGCGGCCGGGTCAGCCGCCTGATCGGCGTGGCCAAGGACATCACCGAACAGATCGAGCGCAACCAGTCGCTGCGCGACAGCGAGCAGCGCTACCGCCTGCTCGCCGAAAGCATCAGCGACGTGATCTTCTCCACCGACGACAGCCTGGCGCTGAACTACGTCAGCCCCTCGGTGGAGCCGGTGCTGGGCTACTCGGTCGACTGGGTGATGGCCAACAGCTTCTCCAGCCTGGCGGCCAATCCCCAGCAATTGAACGGCCTCAATCTGCTGCTCGAACGCATCCGCGATGCCCTCGGCGACCGCCCCCGCCTCGACCGCCTGCGCGAGGAGCTGCCGGACCAGCTGTTCGTCTTCGACTGCCTGCGCGCAGACGGCCACAAGATCCCGGTGGAGCTGCGCCTGGTGCTGATGTGGGACGAGAACGGCCGCTTCGAGGGCATCCTCGGCGTCGGCCGCGACATCAGCCAGCAGCGCCGCGCGGAGAAGGACCTGCGCATGGCCGCCACGGTGTTCGAGCACTCCACCGCGGCGATTCTGGTCACCGACCCGGCCGGCTACATCGTCCAGGTCAACAAGGCCTTCAGCCGGGTCAGCGGCTACTCCGCCGGCCAGGTGCTCGACCAGCTGCCCGGCATGCTCACCGCCGACCGCCAGCAGGCGGCGCACCTGCAGTACATCCTCGGCCAGCTCAACCAGCGCGGCAGCTGGGAGGGCGAAGTGTGGCTCAAGCGCAAGGGCGGCGAGAACTTCCCGGCCTGGGTCGGCATCACCGCGGTGCACGACGAGGAAGGCGACCTGGTCAGCTACGTGTGCTTCTTCAGCGACATCAGCGAACGCAAGGCCAGCGAGCAGCGCATCCATCGCCTGGCCTACTACGACGCCCTCACCCACCTGCCCAACCGCACCCTGTTCCAGGACCGCCTGCACAGCGCCCTGCAGCATGCCGAGCGGCACGACGAGTGGGTGGTGCTGATGTTCCTCGACCTCGACCGCTTCAAGCCGATCAACGACTCGCTCGGCCACGCCGCCGGCGACCGCATGCTCAAGGACGTGGCCATCCGCCTGTCGGCCTGCGTCGACGGCGACGACACTGTGGCGCGCATGGGCGGCGACGAATTCACCCTGCTGCTGCAGCCGCGCGCCACCCGCGAGGGCGCACTGAACCGGGCGATCCACGTCGCCGAACAGATCCTCTCCAGCCTGGCACGGCCCTTCGTCCTTGAGGGCCGCGAGTTCTTCGTCACCGCCAGCATCGGCATCGCCCTGGCGCCGCAGGACGGCGAGGAACTCAGCCAGCTGATGAAGAACGCCGACACCGCCATGTACCACGCCAAGGAGCGCGGCAAGAACAACTTCCAGTTCTACCAGGCGGACATGAACGCCAGCGCCCTGGAGCGCCTGGAACTGGAGAGCGACCTGCGCCACGCCCAGGAACAGGGCCAGTTCGTCCTGCACTACCAGCCGCAGTTCTCCGGCGACGGCCGGCGCCTGACCGGGGTCGAGGCGCTGCTGCGCTGGAACCATCCGCGCCGCGGCCTGGTGCCGCCGGACGAGTTCATTCCGGTGCTGGAAGAACTCGGCCTGGTGGTGCAGGTCGGCGACTGGGTGCTGGACGAGGCCTGCCGCCAGCTCAAGGCCTGGCACGAGGAAAAGATCCGCATCCCGAAGATCTCGGTCAACCTGTCGGCGCGCCAGTTCGCCGAGGGCGACCTGCACACCCGCATCGCCGCCATCCTCGCCGGCAGCGGCATCCCGCCGGCCTGCCTGGAGCTGGAGCTGACCGAGAGCATCCTGATGCGCGACGTGGCCAGCGCCATGCAGACCCTGGCCGACCTCAAGCGCCTCGGCCTGTGCATCGCGGTGGACGACTTCGGTACCGGCTACAGCTCGCTCAACTACCTCAAGCAGTTCCCCATCGACGTGCTGAAGATCGACCGCAGCTTCGTCGACGGCCTGCCCGAGGGCGAGCAGGACGCGCAGATCGCCCGCGCCATCATCGCCATGGCCCACAGCCTGAACCTGGCGGTGATCGCCGAGGGTGTGGAAACCCAGGCGCAGCTCGACTTCCTGCGCATGCACGAGTGCGACGAAGTGCAGGGCTACCTGCTCGGCCGACCGATGCGGGCGCAGCAGTTCAGCGCCCAGTTCGGCAATACGGCGCTGTTTATCCTGAGCTAAACGCAACCCTGGGATGGGTTAGCCGCCAAGGAGGTATGGGCCAGGAGCGCATGTTCTGCGCGGCGCCCCATCGCGGCGCCTGGCAGCTCTGTCGTATCAGGACAAATGCACCCGCCGCTAACCCAACCTACAGCCCGCCGCTGACGCCTAGGCTGATCCCCAGCGCGGTGGCCAGGGAGAACGGCAGCAGCAGGGTATCGAGCAGCGCGCTGGCCGGCAGGTCCAGCCCCGGGTAACGCGGCGCCTCTGCGCCGAAGCGGTCCAGCGGGCAGCAACCCCCATTGATGGCATACCAGTCCAGCCGCGTGCCGGCATAGACCACCGGCGCATCGACCTTGGCCGCATCCAGGGTGCGCACCGTGGCGCAGCCGGTCAGGCTCAGCAACGCCAGGGCGAAGACGCTCAGGCGCAGGGCGCTAGTCATCCGACACCAGGTGATGCTCGCCCCAGCGCGGCAGCATGTCCTGGGGTATGCCCAGACAGTTGAGGATGCGCGCGACGACGAAGTCCACCAGATCGTCGAGGGTCTGCGGCTGGTGATAGAAACCGGGCGAGGCCGGCAATATGGTCACGCCCAGGTTCGACAGCTTGAGCATGTTCTCCAGGTGGATGCTCGAATACGGCGCCTCGCGCGGCACCAGGATCAGCTGGCGGCGCTCCTTCAGCGCCACGTCGGCGGCGCGCTCGATCAGATTATTGCAGGCGCCGCTGGCGATGGCCGACAGGGTGCCGGTGCTGCACGGCACCACCACCATGGCGGTCGGCGCACCGGAGCCGGAGGCCGCCGGCGCCAGCCAGTCCTCCTTGCCGTAGACGCGGATCTGCCCCGGCGCGGCGCCGGTGTATTCGGTGAGGAACTGGGCCATGGCCTGCGGCTTGGCCGGCAGCGCCACGTCGGTCTCGGTGGCCATCACCAGCTGCGCGGCCTTGGAGATCAGAAAGTGCACCTCACGCTCCTCCTGCACCAGGCAGTCGAGCAGGCGCAGGCCGTATTGCGCGCCGGAGGCGCCGGTCATCGCCAGGGTGATGCGTTCGGGGCCTGACATCTATCCCTCCAGGGCCTTGGCCAGTTTACCGTGCAGGCCGCCGAAGCCGCCGTTGCTCATGATCACCACCTGGGCGCCGGGGCGCACCAATGCTTTGACACCGTCGATGATCGACTCCAGCGAGTCGCATACGCGGGTCGGGTTACGCGCCTGCGCCACGCTGGCGGCCAGATCCCAGCCCAGGTTCGGCGGCGCGTACCAGAACACCGCGTCGGCCTGCTCGGCGGACTCGGCCAGGCCGTCGCGATGGGCGCCGAGTTTCATGGAGTTGGAGCGCGGCTCGATCACCGCGATCACCTGGGTCTCGTCACCGACGCGCTTGCGCAGGCCGTCGAGGGTGGTGGCGATGGCGGTCGGGTGGTGGGCGAAGTCGTCGAAGATGGTCACGCCACCCACTTCGGCGACTTTCTCCATACGCCGCTTGGCGTTGACGAACCGGCCCAGCGCGTCGATACCCAGCGCCGGCACCACGCCGACGTGACGTGCCGCGGCCAATACAGCCAGGGCATTGGCGACGTTGTGCTGGCCGGTCAGTTGCCAATCCACCACGCCCTCGACCTTGCCATCGAAGCTCACCTCGAAGCGCGAACCGTCGGCGGCGAGCAGGCGCGCCTGCCACTGGCCGCCTTCGCCCGTGGTCTGCACGGGCGTCCAGCAGCCCATCTCGATCACCCGCACCAGCGCGCTTTCGCCGGCCGGATAGATCACCAGCCCCTCGCCGGGAATGGTTCGCACCAGATGATGGAACTGCCGTTCGATGGCCGCCAGATCGGGGAAGATATCCGCGTGATCATATTCCAGGTTATTGAGGATGGCGGTGCGCGGGCGGTAGTGGACGAACTTGCTGCGCTTGTCGAAGAAGGCGCTGTCGTACTCGTCGGCCTCGACCACGAAGAAGGGCGTGCCGCCCAGGCGCGCGGAGATGCCGAAGTTCTGCGGCACGCCGCCGATCAAAAAGCCCGGACTCATGCCGGCATGCTCCAGCACCCAGGCCAGCATGCTGGAACTGCTGGTCTTGCCGTGGGTGCCGGCCACCGCCAGCACCCAGCGTCCCTGCAGCACGTGATCGGCCAGCCACTGCGGGCCGGAGACGTAGGGCAGGCCCTGGTTCAGCACATATTCCACCGCCGGATTGCCGCGGCTCATGGCATTGCCCACCACCACCAGATCGGGCGCCGGCTGCAGGTGCGCCGGATCGTACCCCTGCATCAATTCGATGCCCTGGGCTTCGAGTTGGGTGCTCATGGGCGGGTAGACGTTGGCGTCGGAGCCGGTGACGCGGTGGCCGAGTTCCTTGGCCAGAACGGCCAGCGAGCCCATAAAGGTGCCGCAGATGCCGAGAATATGGATATGCATGAATGCCCTCTGGAGATGGCCACACCGGGCCTGGACGCGATGGCGGCAGGTTAGCACAGCGCCCCCTGCCCCTGCAGGCGCCTGCCTCAGGCGCCCGAGTTCGACCGCACCAGCTCCAGAAAGGTCTCGATGATGCGTCGCGAGCCCTGTTCGCGCAGGCACACCAGCGTCTCGGTCATGCGCTGCTGACAATCGAGGATCGGCAGCGCGCGCAGGCTACGGCTGCTGCCGAACTCGGCAGCCGAGACGATGCCCACGCCGAGCCCGCCGGCAACCGTCTCGAATACCGCCTCGCGCCCCTCCACCTCGATCGCTGAACGCAGGCGCAGGCCCTCGCGCTGCAGTTCGTCCTCGATCAGTTGGCGGGTCATCGAGCCCCGTTCGCGCAGCACCAGCGGCTGGTCGTCGAGATCGGCCAGTACGATCGACTCGCGCCCCGCCCAGGGATGGTCGGCGGCGACGAAGGCCAGTAGCGGCGAGCTGCTGAGCACCAGACTGATCAGCGCCTCGTCCTGCACCGGCCGACCCAGCACGGCGAAGTCGGCCTGGTAGGCGAACAGCCGGGCCAGCGCCTCGTCGGTGTTGCCGGTGACCAGGTTGAAGCGGATACCCGGGTAGCGGGCGTTGAAGCGGCCAATAAAGGGCAGCACGTGCACCGGCGAGTCCACCGCCAGGGTCAATCTGCCGGTCTGCAGCGCACGCGAGCTGGACAGCAGCTCCTGCGCCTCGGCCGCCACCGCGTAGAGGCGCTGGGTGATGCCGAGCAGGCGCTCGCCCAGTTCGGTGAGCTGCACCGTGCGTTTGGTGCGATTGAACAGCAGCACGCCGTACTGCTCCTCCAGCTTGCGTACCTGGTCGGAAACTGCCGGCTGGCTGAGGAACAGGCGCTCGGCCGCCCGGGTGAAGCTGCCGGTCTGGGCGACGGCGTGAAAGGCCCGCAGTTGAGCGTGGGAGACCGCCATAGGCACCTCTATTAATAAGCTAAGCTTGTTTTTGAAATACTATAAATCGATTTTATTTATTCATCGCCAATTGTTTTGATCCTCTCCAGCGCGGCGCACTGCCGCACCTCACCGGAGACGATCATGAGCAAAGCCGAATTTCTCACCGCCCGCCCCGCCATCGCTGCCCCTGCTCTGGGCGAACCCTACCTGCTGACCCCCGGCCCGCTGACCACCTCGCTGGCCACCAAGCAGGCCATGCTGCGCGACTGGGGCTCGTGGGACGCCGACTTCAACCGCATCACCGCGGAGATTCGCCAGGGCCTGCTGGCCATGGCCGGCGTGCACGACGACAGCTACGCCTGCGTGCCCCTGCAAGGTAGCGGCACCTTCGCCGTGGAAGCGGCACTGGCCACCGCCATCGCCCGCGATGGCAAGGCCCTGGTGCTGATGAACGGCGCCTACGGCAAGCGCGCCACGCAGATTCTCGATTACCTTGGCCGCGACTACATCGCCCTGGACAAAGGGGACTACCTGCCGCCACAACCAGAGGAGGTCGCCGAGCTGCTGGAGCGCCATCCGGATGTCAGCGACGTGTTCCTGGTCCACTGCGAAACCAGCTCGGGCATCCTCAACCCGCTGCGCGAGATCGCCGATGTGGTCAAGGCCCGCGGCAAGGGCCTGATCGTCGACGCCATGAGCTCGTTCGGCGCGGTGCCGCTGACGGTCGACAAGATTCCCTTCGACGTCATGGTGTCCTCGGCCAACAAGTGCATCGAGGGCATTCCCGGTTTCGGTTTCGTGATCATTCGCCGCGCCCTGCTGGAACAGTCCAAAGGCCGCGCCCATTCACTGAGCCTGGATCTTCTGGAGCAGTGGCAATACATGGAGCGCACCGGACAATGGCGCTTCACCCCGCCCACCCACAGCGTGGTGGCCTTCCGCAAGGCGCTCGAACAGCACGCCGAGGAAGGGGGCGTGGGCGGACGCCAGGCGCGTTACACGCACAACCGCGACACCCTGGTGGCCGGCATGCGTGCCATGGGCTTTCGAACCCTTCTGGAAGACCGCTGGCTGTCGCCGATCATCACCACCTTCTTCAGCCCGACCCACCCGAACTTCCAGTTCAAGCGTTTCTACGACGAGCTCAAGGCCCGCCAGTTCGTCATCTACCCCGGCAAGTTGACCATTGCCGAGAGCTTCCGCATCGGCTGCATCGGCCAGATCGACGAACGCATCGTTGGCCAGTTGTTGCGTGCCATCGCCGACACCTTGGCGGTGATGGGTGTCGACGACTGCAGTCCAGCGAACTGAACCGCAGCGCCCAGGCCAGCACGGCCATGGGTGCGGACCTGCTGTACGAGACCGGCCGTTGCCCGCCCTGCCAGGCAGGGCAACCCGGCAGGACGCCATGCTCCCGGGCCTCGATTGATCTGATCCAGACCGTCCGCCAAGACGGCGCCAGAAGTGCTTTGACAACAACAAAAGCAGCCATCCCTTGAACTGCCAGCACATTCAACTCAGAGGTCAGTAGCGTGAATCAGACATCCGGTTTTTCCCTGTTCAACCTCGGCAATAACCCTGCGCAACGTTGGCGCATGCAGATATTCGCCATCACCTGGCTGGCCTACGCCGCCTTCTACTTCACCCGCAAAGCCTTCTCGGTGGCCAAACTGGGCATCGCCGACGACCCCGACTTCGAGCTGGAAAAGGCCACCATGGCCAACCTCGACGCGCTCTACCTGGGCGCCTACGCCGTCGGTCAGTTCACCTGGGGCATCCTCGCCGACCGTTTCGGCCCGCGCGTGGTGGTGCTCGGCGGTCTGCTGATCTCCGCTGTGGTGGCGCTGATCATGGGTAGCTTCGCCACCTTGCCGATCTTCGCCACCTGCATGGTGATCCAGGGCCTGGCGCAGTCCACCGGCTGGTCGGGGCTGTGCAAAAACCTCGGCAGTTTCTTCGCCACCGGCGAACGTGGTCGCGTGCTCGGTTTATGGAGCAGTTGCTACGCCTTCGGCGGCCTGGTGGCCTCCCCCTTCGCCGGCTGGTGGGCCTATCAGGTCTACGGCGACTGGCGCGCGGCGTTCTTCTCCAGCGCCATCGTGGTCGGCGGGGTCGCCGTGCTGTTCTTCCTGCTCCAGCGCAATACCCCGCAGGACGTCGGCCTGCCGCCGGTGAAAGACGCCGATGCACCGCAACGCGACGGCAGCGGTCGTCACGCCAGCTTCGGCAGTTGCCTGAAGACCATCCTCAAAAATCGCACCGTGCTGGTGCTCGGCCTTGCCTACTTCCTGCTCAAACCGGCGCGCTACGCCATCCTGTTCTGGGGCCCGGTGATGGTCTACGAACGCATGCCGGAGATCGGCAAGGTCGCCTCGGCCATCGTCCCCACGTCCTTCGAGGTCGCCGGCCTGGTCGGCCCGATTCTCCTCGGCCTGATCTCGGACAAGCTGTTCGGCGCCCGCCGCTTCCCTGCCTGCGTGATCAGCCTGCTGGCCCTGACCGCCTGCCTGGCGCTGTTCGTCCCGGCGATGCAGAGCGGCAGCGTGCTGGTGGTGGTCGCCCTGCTGTTCATGATGGGCCTGACCCTGTATGGGCCGGACTCGATGATCAGCGGTGCCGCCGCCATCGACTACGGCAAGGGTACCGCCGGTACTGCGGCGGGTTTCGTCAATGGCTGCGGCTCGATCGGCGCGATTCTCGGCGGCCTGCTGCCCGGCTACTTCGATACCGAAAGCGTGTTCCTGGTGTTCACCGGCACCGCCCTGGTCGCCACCGCCATGATGCTTCCCTACTGGAACAGCCGGCCGGACAAGCGAGTCAACAGCCACCCCGCAGCGCGCAACCCCAGCCCCCATGTCAGCGACGCCCGAGTCAAGGCCTGACGCGTCCAACTTTCCCCGTAAGCAACAGGAGTCACTGCAATGAACTACCAGCAACCCAGCCAACTGCAAGCCGCGATCCTCGACTGGGCCGGCACCGTGGTCGACTTCGGCTCCTTCGCGCCGACCCAGATCTTCGTCGAGGCCTTCGCCGAGTTCGGCGTCGAGGTCAGCCTGGCCGAAGCCCGCGGCCCAATGGGCATGGGCAAGTGGGACCATATCCGCACCCTGTGCGATGTACCCGCCATCGCCGAACGCTACCGCGCCGCCTTCGGCCGCCTGCCCAACGATGCAGACGTGACGGCGATTTATGAACGCTTTATGCCGCTGCAGATCGCCAAGATCGCCGAGCATTCCGCACTGATCCCCGGCGCGCTCGACACCATCACCCGCCTGCGCAACCAAGGCCTGAAAATCGGCTCCTGCTCCGGCTACCCGGCGGTGGTGATGGAGAAAGTGGTGCAACTGGCCGAGCGCAACGGCTACGTCGCCGACCACGTGGTCGCCACCGACGAAGTACCCAACGGCCGCCCGCATCCGGCCCAGGCGCTGGCCAACGTCATAGCCCTGGGGATCAGCGATGTGGCCGCCTGCGTCAAGGTCGACGACACCACTCCAGGCATTCTGGAAGGACGCAGCGCCGGCATGTGGACGGTGGCCCTGACCTGCTCGGGCAACGCCCTGGGCCTGACCTACGCGCAATTCAAGGATCTGTCTGCCGAGCAACTGGCCAAGGAACGCGTGCGCATCGCCCAGTTGTTCGAAGGATCACGTCCGCACTACCTGATCGACACCATCAATGAACTGCCAGCGGTGATCGACGACATCAACGCCCGTCTCAAGCGCGGGGAAACCCCGCAAGGCGCCTGACAACCTCAGCCGGCAGGCACCGTGCTCGCCGGCCCCCCTCGAACAAGAGAGGTCAGCCTCATGATTTACGCCAAACCCAACACCCCAGGCGCCGTCGTCAGCCTCAAGCCGCGCTACGGCAACTACATCGGCGGCGAATTCGTCGCCCCGCTCAGTGGCCAGTACTTCAGCAACACCAGCCCGGTCGACGCCTCGGTGATCGCCGAATTCCCCCGTTCCAATGCCGCCGACATCGACAAGGCGCTGGACGCCGCCCATGCCGCCGCCGACGCCTGGGGCCGCACCAGCGTGCAGGAGCGCTCGCACATCCTGCTGAAGATCGCCGACCGCATCGAAGCCAACCTCGAGCTGCTGGCCGTGGCCGAAACCTGGGACAACGGCAAGGCCGTGCGCGAAACCCTCAACGCCGACGTGCCGCTGGCCGCCGATCATTTCCGTTACTTCGCCGGTTGCATCCGCGCCCAGGAAGGCAGCACCGCCGAGATCAACGACGGCACCGTGGTCTATCACTTCCACGAGCCGCTGGGCGTGGTCGGGCAGATCATCCCGTGGAACTTCCCGCTGCTGATGGCCGCCTGGAAACTGGCTCCGGCCCTGGCTGCCGGTAACTGTGTGGTGCTCAAGCCGGCCGAGCAGACCCCGCTGTCGATCACCCTGCTGGCCGAGATCATCGGCGACCTGCTGCCGCCCGGCGTGCTCAACATCGTCCAGGGCTTCGGCCGCGAGGCCGGTGAAGCGCTGGCCACCAGCAAGCGCATCGCCAAGATCGCCTTCACCGGCTCCACCCCGGTCGGCTCGCATATCTTGAAATGCGCCGCCGAGAACATCATCCCGAGCACCGTCGAGCTGGGCGGCAAATCGCCGAACATCTTCTTCGCCGACATCATGAACGCCGAGCCGGCCTTTATCGAGAAGGCCGCCGAAGGCCTGGTGCTGGGCTTCTTCAACCAGGGCGAGGTGTGCACCTGCCCGTCGCGGGCGCTGGTGCAGGAGTCGATCTACGACGCCTTCATGGTCGAGGTGATGAAGAAGGTCAAACAGATCAAGCGCGGCAACCCGCTGGACACCGAGACCATGGTCGGCGCCCAGGCCTCGCAGCAGCAGTTCGACAAGATCCTCTCCTACCTGGAAATCGCCCAGCAGGAAGGCGCTCAGGTGCTCACCGGCGGTGCGGCGGAGAAGCTCGACGGCGACCTGGCCAGCGGTTACTACATCCAGCCGACCCTGCTCAAGGGCACCAACCAGATGCGCGTGTTCCAGGAGGAAATCTTCGGCCCGGTGATCGGTGTGACCACCTTCAAGGACGAAGCCGAGGCCCTGGCGATTGCCAACGACACCGAGTTCGGCCTCGGCGCCGGGGTGTGGAGCCGCGACATGAACGTCGCCTACCGCATGGGCCGGGCGATCAAGGCCGGCCGCGTATGGACCAACTGCTACCACCTGTACCCGGCGCACGCCGCCTTCGGTGGCTACAAGAAGTCCGGCGTCGGCCGCGAAACCCACAAGATGATGCTCGACCACTACCAGCAGACCAAGAACCTGCTGGTCAGCTATGACATCAATCCGCTGGGCTTCTTCTGAACGGTCCCGAGACAACCAGCCCCCCGTACCGGTCCGGGCGGGGGCGCTAAAAATCAAACGCTTGCTTGGATTGCGCTTTCAACTGGCTTTGAGGCAGCATCGCCTGGCCTGCTGGCACAACAGCTGCATCGTCACTCCAGTCCAACCACAGAAGTCGAGGCCCGCCATGCGCATCGTCCAAGCCACCCTGGAGCACCTGGACCTGCTGACCCCGCTGTTCGTCAAATACCGCGAGTTCTACAACGAACTGCCCTTCCCCGAGTCGTCGCGCAAGTTCCTCGAAAAGCGCCTGCGGCGCAAGGAATCGGTGATCTACCTGGCGCTGGCCGACGACGAGGACAAGCTGCTCGGCTTCTGCCAGCTCTACCCCAGCTACTCCTCGCTGTCGCTCAAGCGCGTGTGGATTCTCAACGACATCTATGTCGCCGAGGACGCCCGCCGCCAACTGGTGGCCGACCGCCTGCTGCAGACCGCGAAGAAGATGGCCAAGGACACCAACGCCGTGCGCATGCGCGTGGCCACCAGCCGCGACAACGAGGTGGCGCAGAAGGTCTACGAGTCCATCGGCTTCGTCGAGGACGAGCAGTTCAAGAACTACGTGCTGCCGATCAACGCCGACTGAGCCACCTCAGCCCAGGCTGAGCAGCAGCCCCAGCAGCAGCGGCAGGGCAAACAGCCCCAGCAACGCCAGGCGCGCCGGGCGCAGCGGCGGACGCGAGCGCCGCGCGCTACGGCGGCGCTCGAGCGGCTGCTGCAACGCCTGCTGCAACTCCGACAGCGCCTCGAAGCGCGCCTGCGGCTGCGGCGCCAGGGCGCGCGCCAGCACGCCATCCCAGCCCGGCGGAATGCGCGCGGCGAAATGCGCCAGCGGCACGTAGCAATGGCCGGGGCCGACCTCGCTGCGCGCCACCTCCGGCCATTGCCCGCACAGCAGCCAGTAGGCCAGCGCCGCCAGCGCCAGTTGATCGGCGCGGCCATCCACCGCCCGCCCAGCGCGCAGTTCCGGCGCCAGCGGCACCGCTTGTGCCGGCAGCGGCTGGCGCGCCACGCCCGGCAGAATGGCGGCGTGTTCCGCCAGCAACAGCACCCGCCCGTCGTCGCCGAGCAGGATCTGCCTGGGGTTCAGCCACAGCCCCTGCATGCCGCGGCGCTGCAGCGCGCGCACGGCGCCGATCAGTTGCGTCAGCAGGGTCAACAGGGTCTGCGCATCCGGCGCGCCATGAGCCGCCGCCCAATCCACCAGGCTGCGCATGCCGGGCGGCGGCGCGGCCAGCGCCAGGTAGGCATGGCTGCGCGCGCGCAGCGGCGACAGCACCTGCGCCAGGGCGCGCTGCGGGCTGCGGCGCAGGGCCCATTCGCGCTGCCAGAAAGCCTCGTCGGCGTCGCGCTCGGCGAACCACAGCAGCGCCTCGCGCCCGGCCTCGTCGCGAGCCAGGAACAACCGGCCCGGCGGGCCGTAGGGGCAGCCGCGCAGCAGCGTCCAGCCGTCGACCTGCAGGCCGGGTGCGACATCGACCAGCGCCGTACGCTGCGGCGTCACCGGCGTCGGCGGCAAGCCGCCACCGGCCCCCGGACAGAGCAGCACCGCCGCCCCCGGCGCCTGCAGCAGCGGTCGCAGTGCCTGACCCAGGCCCGCGCCGGCGAGCGTCCCGACGCCCTGGCACAGCGGCTGCAGGTCGCCGACCGCGAGTAGCGGCTGCGGCGCCAGCAGCAACAGCTCGTCCGTGCGCAGCGTCAGGCCGTGCTGCACCAGCGCCAGCTCGGCCTGAGCGCCCAGGGCCATGCCGTCGCGGCCGACCAGCGTCTGCACGCCGGCGCCGTGCACTCGCGCCAGGCCGATGCTGCCGGCCTGGAGGAACTGCAACGCGTCGCCCTGCACCAGCAGCAGTCCGGCATACAGCTCGGCAATGCCCTGCCCGGCCTGGCGCCGGCGAAACAGCTGCAGATTGAGCGCCGCCAACACCTGGCGCGCGGCCTGGGGCTCGCTCCAGCCCTCCGGCGTGCAGCGGTAGTCGGCGAACAGGGCATCGAGATGCTGCTCCAGGCTTTGCACCACATCGGGGCAATGGCGCGCCCAAAGCAGCGCCACCAGCAGCAGCGGCGGCCGCCCCTGGCGTCCGGCCAGCCACATGGCCCGGGCCCGCGCAGCCTGCTGCGGCAAGTCCAGCCCGGCGCCGAGGGCCAGGCTGAGCGTGGGGTGTTCGAGCAGTTGCAGCGTCATGGCCGGCCCTCCTGCGCAAGCAGCATCCTGCCCGGTCGTTGCAGGCTTTATGCCGACTTGTGGCAGGCGCCCGCGCCGCTTAAGGTGGCCGCATCTTTCCTGCGAGCCTTTCAGCATGTGGTCCTTTAAGGCCTGGCGCCGCCAACGCACCCTCGAACGCAACCCGATCGACCCGGCCCACTGGGCCGAGGTGCGCCGTCGCCTGCCGATCCTCGACGGCCTGGACGAGGCGGAATTGCAGCGACTGCGCGAGCGCGCCGCGCTGTTTCTCGCCAGCAAGCGCCTGACCGCCCTGCCCGGCGTCGAGCTGGGCGCGGTCGAGCGCCTGCTGCTGGCGGCGCAGGCGCAGCTGCCGCTGCTGCACCTGGACGAGCTGGACTGGTACCGCGGCTTCCATGAGATCGTGCTGTATCCCGACGACTTCCTCAGCCCGCAGCGCCACCGCGACGCCGCCGGGGTCGAGCACGAATGGGACGACGCACGCAGCGGCGAGGCCTGGCAGCAGGGCCCGGTAATCCTCGCCTGGCCCGGGGTCGAGGCCAGCGGCGGCTGGGAAGGCTACAACCTGGTGATCCACGAGCTGGCGCACAAGCTGGACATGCTCGACGGCGGCGCCAACGGCCTGCCGCCGCTGCACCGCGACATGCGCGTGCAGGATTGGGCGCAGGCCATGCAGAGTGCCTTCGACGCGCTCAACGCCGAACTGGACGCCGATCCCGACGCCGAAACCGCCATCGATCCCTACGCCGCGGAAGACCCGGCGGAGTTCTTCGCGGTGACCAGCGAATACTTCTTCAGCGCCCCGGACCTGCTGGCCGAAGCCTTCCCTGCAGTTTACCGACAACTGGCGCTGTTCTACCGCCAGGACAGCCTGGCCCGCCTGCAGCGGCTGCAGGCCGAGCACCCCGACTACCGGATGGCGACAAACGCGACCAATGGCTGAGTAAGCCGGCGTAGTCACCCCGTGCGAATGTGCCTATAATCCGCCCCACTTTTTTGGCCCTCCCTGGGAGTTCCCCCCATGAGCTACAGCAAGATCCCGGCTGGCAAAGACCTGCCGAACGACATCTACGTTGCCATCGAGATCCCGGCCAACCACGCGCCGATCAAATACGAAATCGACCACGACAGCGATTGCCTGATGGTCGACCGTTTCATGGCCACGCCGATGTTCTACCCGGCCAACTACGGCTTCATCCCGCACACCCTGGCCGACGACGGCGACCCGCTGGACGTGCTGGTCGTGACCCCCTACCCGGTGGCGCCGGGTTCGGTGATCCGCGCCCGTCCGGTCGGCGTGCTGCACATGAGCGACGAAGCCGGCGGCGACGCCAAGCTGGTCGCGGTACCGCACGACAAGCTGACCGTGCTGTACAAGGACGTTCAGGAATACACCGACCTGCCGGCCCTGCTGATCGAGCAGATCAAGCACTTCTTCGAGAACTACAAGGATCTGGAGAAGGGCAAGTGGGTCAAGGTCGAAGGCTGGGGCGGCGCCGAAGAGGCCCGCGGCCTGATCAACAAGGCAGTCGCGGCTTACCAAAAATAATATTTACGGGGAAAACAGGGGGTTAAGTTCATATTCTGCGGAGACGCTGAGCCGCTAAAGCCCCCAGAAGTCCCCGGCAGTGGTACAGAAATTGGTACAGACAGAGGCCCCGCAATCGCGGGGCTTTTTGTTGCGCGACATCGGCGCCCTGCTGATTTGACAGACTGCGACTACGGGTCAAGGATTCAGACCGAAAGCAAATATCAAGGAGCGATTAAGTGCCCAGCCTCGACAATCATATTCTTGGCGCCCTGAGCCATTACAGAAGCCTCATAGCTCAGCACTTCAAGAGCCCGATCCTGGCATATACCGGCCCAATCCACCCCGCCGTTCTGAGTGCCTACGTGACGGCCATTGAAGCCGTTGCAGCTGAATCACCTCAAACCGACTTCGCCGAGGGCCGCATAACGATAGTCCTGGCCACCCCAGGCGGAGTTGTCGAAGCGGTGGAAAAAATGGTCGAAGTAACCCGACATCACTTCAATGAGGTGTTTTTCGTCGTCCCGACCGCCGCCATGTCAGCTGGTACGATTTTCTGTATGTCCGGCGACAAGATTTTCATGGACTACACCTCATCCCTAGGCCCTATTGACCCCCAGGTACCGCTATCTGACGGACAGCTTGTTCCCGCCCTTGGCTATATAGACAAGGTAAACCAGCTCATTGAGAGATCAGCAAACGGACTGCTTACCGATGCCGAGTTCATGATGCTTCAACGCCTGGACCTAGCTACCCTTCGCCGCTACGAGCAAGCCCGTGATCTTTCTGTCAGCCTCCTCAAGCAGTGGCTTGTTCAGTACAAGTTCAAGGACTGGATCAGTCATCGAACTAACAACCCAGGCGCCCCCGTAACAGCCCAAGAAAAGGAGGCTCGGGCGGAGCAGATTGCCAAGGATTTGAGCGACAACAATCGCTGGCACTCCCATGGGAGGATGATTGGAATCAACACCCTGGTCACCGGTCTGAAGCTGGAGATCGAGGACTATACTCAAGACAACCCCCTCAGGCAGAATCTGCGCGTTTACTCGGAGCTGCTCGTCGAGCACATCGAACGGCAGCGCACCGCATACATGCTCCACTACTAAGACAGGGGTGATGAAGATGACACTCGTTAAGCGGACGTCCGACGCTCTCGCAAGAGAAGCGGCTAGCCGGGCAGGCGACCAAGCCAAGCGACTAAGTGACATCAACGAGCGGTTCGACAGGCTCGTCAGAACCGGCGCCGTTCAACCAGAGCGTTACAACATAGCCCCAATCAACCCCATCTCAATGGCGGCTCCGCCGATTGTAGACCTGGACTAACTCAAGCCCCGCAATCGCGGGGCTTTGCTTTCTCGGCTATTCGGAAAATGGTTAGGAATCTAAGGGAGCAGTGTCACCCTGCCAGCCTAACCAGTCACCTGCCACAATCCTTCCAGCCTGGTAGTAAAACTCCGACTCATCATCTCCCGCCTCATCCCCCACTCTGGTGTCGGCGGCACCACGCCAGGGCGCAGCGTCCCTCTCCCCCACTTCGCGTTCACCGCATCCAGCACCGCCATCACCTTCTGCGAAGACTTCGGCTGCGTTGGGCCGAACAGGTCGTCGGTGTACTCGCCGCGCTGGCACAGGTCGAGCAGCAGCACCTCGGACTTGCTGAAGGCGAAGCCCGGGCGATACACCTGCTCCAGGCCGGCCAGCGCCGCCTGGGTGATCAGCCGGGTGTCGTCGCTCGGGTACGGCAGCTCGCACATCACGCCGCGGGCGAACTTGGGTTCGTCCGGGTTGAACATGCCGGTGCGGATGCTCACCCGCACCCGCTTGCACACCGAGCCCTGGGCGCGCAGCTTCTCGCAGGCCCGGGCGGCATAGGTGGCCACCGCCTCGCGGATCGGCGGCAGCTCGCGCAGGCGCTTGCCGAACATCCGGCTGCAGCAAATCTCCTGCTTCGGCGGCGCCTCGCCGTCCAGCTCGAGGCAGGCGATGCCCCGCAGTTCGCGCGCCGTCTTCTCCAGCACCACGCTGAACTGCTTGCGCAGGGTCCAGGCATCGGCCGCGGCCAGGTCGGCAGCCGTCTTGATGCTCAGGTCGCCCAGGCGGGTGGTCAGCCGCCGGCCTACGCCCCACACCTCGCCCACGGGCGTAGCGGCCAACAGCTTGGCGCGCCGATCAGGGTCGCGGATATCAACCACCCCGCCCGTTTGCTTCTGCCAGCGCTTCGCCGCGTAGTTGGCCAGCTTGGCCAGGGTCTTGGTCGGCCCGATGCCGACGCCGGTGGGGATGCCGGTGCACGCCAGCACCTGGGCGCGGATCTCGCGGCCGAGCACATCGAGGTCGCCGAGCATGCCGGTCAGCTCGGCGAACCCTTCGTCGATGCTGTACACCTCCAGCGCCGGCACCAGACTCTCGATCACCGTCATCACCCGCTCGCTCATGTCGCCGTATAGCGCATAGTTGGAGCTGAATGCTATCCCGCCGGCCGCCTCGAACTCCTTGCGGATCTGGAACCACGGCACACCCATCGGCACGCCCAGCGCCTTGGCCTCGGCCGTTCTGCTCACCACGCAGCCGTCGTTGTTGCTCAGCACCACGATGGGCGTGCGCGCCAGGTCGGGCCGAAACACTCGCTCGCAGCTGCAGTAGAAGGCGTTGCAGTCGATCAGCGCGAACACGTGCTCAGCCACAGTGGCGGCCCTGCCGGCACAGGCCGATGAACACGCCCCACACCTGGAACTCCTCGGCCTCGAGCACATAGCGCGGCGGGTACTGCGGGTTGGCCGAGAGCAGGATCACTTGGTGCTGGTCGCCCTCGAGGATCTTCAGCAGCGGTTCGCCGTTCACACACGCCACTACCACGTCGCCGCGGCGCGCCTTCAGCGCTTTGTCCACCAACACCAGGTCGCCGTCGAGAATGCCCAGGCCCTTCAGGCTGTCGCCGCCCACGCGCACCAGGTAGATCTGCGGTCGATGCAGGCCGAACAACTCGTCGAGGGAGATGCGCTGCTCAAGGTGATCCTGGGCCGGACTGGGGAAGCCGGCAGGTACGCTGGGGAGGAAGTAGGGAATTTCGGCGCCGCCGGGTGCGACGGGACCGAGGATGCTGACGCTGGCCAAGGCTATTACCTAAACTTGATACTGTATATGCAAACAGTATTTGCATTGACACGTACAGCGTCAATGCCATGCTGAAGGCGAGCGACAGGAGGACGAGGGGATGTGCGGAAGGTTCGCCCAGTACCGGGGCATGCGCGACTACCTGCGCGAGCTGGACAGCGAGCAGGATGTGATCGGCGGCTGGGAGGCCGAGCCGATACAGCGCTACAACGTGGCGCCGAGCACCCAAGTGCAGCTGCTGCACAGCACAGGCGGCCATCTGGTGGTGGCAGAGGTGAGGTGGGGATGGGCGCCGCACTGGGCGCGAGGGAAGATGCCGCCGCCGATCAATGCCCGAGTCGAGAAGGTCGCCACTGGCAACTTCTTCAGGCATATCTGGCCGCACCGCGCGCTGGTCGCGGCCGACGGCTGGTATGAATGGGTGAAGGACGAAGACAACCCGAAACTCAAGCAGCCCTACTACATCAGGCTGCGCAGCGGCGACCCGCTGTTCTTCGCGGCCATCGGCCAGCTACCACCCGCCGGCGGGGAGAGCCAGGAAGGCGACGGCTTCGTGATCATCACCGCCGACGCCGAGGGCGGCATGGTGGACGTGCACGACCGCAGGCCGGTGGTGCTCAGCCCTGAGCTGGCCCGCGAGTGGGTGGACGACGCAACGACTCCGCACCGCGCCGAGCAGATCCTGCTGCACCAGGGCCGCCCGGCCGAGGACTTCGAGTGGTACCCGGTCGACCGGGCGGTGGGGAATGTGCGGAACGATGGGCCGGAGCTTATACAGCTTCAGCTATCAGACTCATAAGAGGCAACACCCGAGCCAAAGGATATCCACTCACTCCCCAATGCCGACGAGTCTTGGCGAACTGCAAGCAGGTGGACGACGCTGATCGCCATCAGCCGCGAGGACTTCAAGACCTACCCCGTAACCACAGGCGCGGGTACAACCCGGAACTACTTGGCCGGATCGAGCCAACCGCCCTGTCCCGCCGCGCCTCCTACCGCTCGATTCACAACAGCACCTGGCCGACGCAGCTTAGCCGCGGTGGCGTCGAGGGCGCACCGCCAGCAATCATTGACCAAAAGCACCGGGTGTACGGGCAGGCACGCTGGGAAGAAGGCCGGGAAATTCAGCGGGTTCAGATGTCGTGAACTCGGGCGGGCAGACCTTCCGTTTGCAAAATCTGAAAGCGATGTATCCTTTCTAAAAATGGCGACCCGACGAGTGACATAGGCACCCAAAAATTAAAAGCCTGACAATCAGGACATCAGACTTCACGGTGATGCAGAAAAGAAAAAGCCGAGAGGGCAGCCACCCTCTCGGCTCTGACTAGACTGCAGCGGCAATGGAGAATCTGGACTACCAGCCCCGCATGCGTTTGCATTGCTAGTGCGTACTTGCAAGAGAACATTAGCACGTGCAAAACGCCTCACCAACATCCGGCCATCGCTGTTGGACCCAGGAGGACGTGTATGCCATCGCAGATCGTTGCGTTGCTGATTGAAATGCTGCGGTTGCTTCAACTGCTGGTGCAGTTACTTTTGACCAGCTAACCGAGGGCGCCCTTGCGGCGCCCGTTTTCTTTTGAACACAGCCTCAGCTGTCGGACTCGTAAGCCGCGATGCCCTCGCCGAACGAGATCCACTCAGCCTCCGGCGCCGACGCTTCGCGCATGATGAACAGCTCGACAGGCTTACCTGCTGCCGGCTCAGCCGGTTTGATGCGCGCCAAGCGGTGCGTCTTCACTCCGAGGGTGTAAGAGCTTTCCGCACGGTGAAAGTCCCACAGCCCCCAACCACCGGCCTCGCTTAGCTTGCGTTCTAGCTTGATCGGCCGCTTGCCGTTCACTCGGATTACCAGCACGGCACTACCCCTGCGAGGAAGAAAGACCGCAGTCTACCCCAGCCCATGCCGCAGCGGCCTGCTCGAAGCCTACCCACTCCCCCTCGCGATCAAGCCCGCGACTCGCCATCACCTGGGCAGCCGTAGCCGGTGCATCCACTTCGCCCTTGGCCATGGCCTAGAGCAACTCTGTAGCCAGTGGCCCGAGCACTTACGCAAGCGGTCGATCAGCCGGGGCTACACTCGGCTTTCTGGTATGGGGTTCTGCTCTAGAGCCGATCTAAGTGGCTTCTTAGTGCTGTTTCCTCGGGCTCCAGTCGACCTCGACTATAGTGAAACCGTTGCGAGCCTGTACCCTACGGGTTCCTTCGAGCTGTCGCTCAACACCAGCCGAGCTACTCCAATCGAGCGCACATCTACCATAGAGTGCCGCAACATCGCGATTGTAGGTCTCTGCGACAAAGCGCCGGAAAAAAACCTCGTTCCATCGCTGCTGATCGCCCTGGTGGACTATCTGGGCGATGTTCGACAAGTAAGTGACCTTTCCCCGATGGTCATCCACCACACAGCCCATAAAAGATGTTTTTGATCCAGTCTCGGAGTCCTGAATCGCGCCGGGCTTCGGCTCTGTAGTAGAAGACAAGGGCTGTGATGCTCCACTGCTTCTCACAAATGACTGCATCTGCTGTTGAGCTCTCTGCTGCGCTTCGCGTTCCTGCTCAGCAAGTTGCTGTTCGCGACCAAATACTTGCTGCGTTAAGGCCTGGCTATTACCGGTGACAGCATTTTCTACCCCCCTCACCCTCCCCGCATCGACAGTGAGATGACTCGCCGAGCTCGTTGGCTCGGAGGCGGCCCCATCCCGCAACCGCATGCGATCCTGACTTGTCGTCGACTGATATCCGGAACTTTCCTCGGCCTTCTGGCCCAAGCCCCTCGTCCGTTCGGCTGCTACCTGCCTGGCTAAAGCATCTAAAGTGGCATCAAGGTCAGCTTGAGATTGGGCTACCCGTACTGCGGCGACCTCGTTCGCCGCCTGCAAAACACCACCCAGCGCTTCGGAGGCTGCAAGCCAACGGTCTGAGCGTTCACTAGCCGCACGGGCTTCCTGGAAACGTTTGACACCGGCTAGGCGCTCGTTCTTTTTCTTTTGGTCTTCTCGGTAGAACGTCCCAGTAGATTTTCTCAGTTCACCACCGACCCATTTCTCCGAATGAATCAGCAGCCGCTCGGGCGAGGAAAGCAGCTCAAAACGGTAGCGATTCTTGCCGGAGATCTGAGTGGCTTTAGTATCCCCCTCTAACAGAGTCAGCCCCACCGGCGCCCCGAATAAGTGATATTCAGAGCCTTCGCCACGGCTCACCAACTGTAGTGGTTGGTTTTTACGTCGCGTGTAATCGATTCCGCCCTCGTACGAGTAGGAGTGGTAGATAGCGACCTCAACGAGCTCTCGCTGAGGAAGCCAGCGAAAATGCAGATTGACGGCATCATTCAGTACCCAGTTATAACCAACCAGCTTCGCGAACACGCCCCAGCCGGGTCCCGGATCAGCATTAAAGTACCAATCGGTCTGAATACTCTTCCAATCTCCTCCCCATGTAAGTTTTTCCAGAGTTATCTTAAGTGCGCCACTATCGCTGTCGATTCCTGTAACCGAGCGGCGTTTATCGGATAGTTGTACAGTCACCACACCACGACTATCAATTTTTACTGGTGCTTGTACCGGGCTTCCATCTTCATCCTGAGTATCAGCAATCAACTGACCAGAAGTGGAATCCATCCTAAAAGCCCCAATTCTCTTTGCCGTGTAACCGTCCCCGGAAGTCAACGTTACCGCGCGTCGGTCCTCTGACCAGCTATAACGCAGTAATTTAGAGTCCAGCTGCCACAGTCCGGAATTGTGCTGCAACCAGGATTTACCTGCCAGTTGCTCCAACACTCCCCAGTACCCCGAAGGCGCCGCAGATCCTGCCGCAGGTGCTGACGAAAAGGATTGCGCAGGTGAGGTGTCGATTAATGCTGTTGGCGCCACTGTCGATTGCTGCGCCACGCCATCGGTGGCTGTATGCGCAGCTTCGGGCACAAAAGCAAACGGCGGCTCGCCGCTCTCTTCGATCTTCAGTTGTCCGCTGACAACGGTGACACGATAGGGGGCCTTAAGAAAGCCTTCTTGCAGAGCAAAAGATACCGAACCGTCGGATTCGATGACCCCCTTCCAGTCTTTGGGCTTGCGGTGGTATGAGCCGGTACCGGTGGCAATAAGCTCACCCTTCTGCGCGCCAGGACGAACCAACCGGGTCCACTCCACGTCGCCAGTTTCAAACCACAACTTGGTCTCGCGAATTTCCTCTCCAGGCTTACTCCAGACGATCTCAAACCCGTACCAACCGGCTTGGGGTGCCTTGAAGCGATGCCCTACTAGCTGCGCATATGCGCCCCACACTGCAGGGTCCACAGCGCGCGGCGCCTCCACGGCACGAATATTAGCCAAGGGGACCATCAGCAATAAGGGGAGCATGCGGGCGAGTAGTAAGCTGAATTTCATTTAGCGTTCCCGAGTGAAACAGCCTGGCAAATGCAATAAAGGTATCAAAAGGACAAAAAGGCTGGCACGCAAGATATTATCGCTTCTCGTGATCTGCGGGTGATTCTCGACCTGAACAGCTCCCCCCCTTTATTGCACGCTGCCGCCGATAGCCCCGGCTGTCCCGAACATCGAACTCGCCTAGCTCTTCCCGTGCAATGCCGACATCACTCGGGGCTTCAATTGACAGCTTGACTTGTCCCGCTCGAACTTCGCGCACTTCAAGCATGATGCCTTCATCCTGCAGCTGCTCGAGGATCTTTACGGGGTCGGCATCACGCTCTACGTGCAGAAAGAGACGCTCTCCGGCGCGGCGTTTTAGAACGAGGTGTCGCATGGCTGCCTTCCTTGGTCACGTTGAACGCCAAGAATAGCCGCCCAGCTGCAGGCACGCCTCATTCTTCGCCAACAGTTTGTTGCCGCTCTCCTACCAACACTCTGCCCCTTCTACTCCGCGTATCGCTGCACCTCCTGCCGCTCTATGCACGCCAGCACCTGCCCGGCGCAGCTCAGCAGCTCTGCCTCGGTGGCGTCCAGCGCGCGGCGCCAGTCATCATTGATTACCAGCGGTGGCCTGGCCGGCAGGCGGCACGGCACCAGGCTGCACTCCAGCCGGGGCGGTGTAGGCGGCGGGGTCGGTGGTTTCGGGGCGCTGGTAGAGCAGGCCGAGAGCAGCAGGAACAGCAGCAGCGAGATAGTCGGCAACAGCCTGGTCATGGCGTTTGAGCTCCTCGAGGGCGGCCGCGCTGGCGGCCTGGTTGCGGGTGACGGCCTGGCCGAGCTGCTGCATGCGCCGGTCGATTTCGGCAAGCTGCCCGAGGGTCTGCTGCTGGGCGGCGAGTACGCCGGCCTGCAGTTCTACCATCGCCTCGGCCTCGGCCTTCTCGCGCTCGGCGCCGTCGGCGCGCTGGGCCTCGATGGCTATACGGGGCGCCAGGCCCCACCACACCGCGCCGCCGGCCAGGGCCATGAGCAGCAGCACGCCGCCGACTTTGGCGGCCAGCTGGTACTGGCCCGGGATCATGCTGCCACCTGCAGCGCTTCCAGCACGCGCGCGTAGTTTGCGCCCCACTTCTGTCGCAGCTTGCGGCGCTCCGGCGGCGTGCCGCGCGAGTAGGCGCCAGGGTTCCAGGTGCGCAGGTAGCATTGCCAAGCGCCCTCGACGTCGCCCACGGCCGGCAGCGGCAGCGGGTCCGTCCAGAACAGCAGGCGGGCGAAAACGGCGTCGATCACGTCCACCTGGCCGGGCAGCGCGGCGAACACACCGTCGACGCTCGGCTCAATGCCCAGGGCGCGGCAGGCGGCCACGGCTGCAGCGCGGCTGGCGTGGTGGCGCAGCACACCGGCCACGCCGCCACCGCGCTCGAACTGCCAGATGCCGCGGGCCGGCCCGCATTTGCCGGGGCGAATGGGCAGCTGGCACTGCTCGCGGTTCGGCGCCTCCTGCAGATGCGCGGTGAGCATAAGCAGGTCGACCTGCAGGCGGCGCAGGCTCATCTTCGCCGGCAGCAGCGCCAGCGCAGGCGTGATGGCCTGCTCGCGGATCTCGAGTAGGGTCATGGGTGCTCCAGAAATGAAAATGCCCGCACAGCGGCGGGCATGGTCTAGGATGGTTTGGGAACTACTACTGCAGGGAGGCAGGCGGCATGGCACTGGTACTGACACGGCGTCGCGGCGAGGATGTGATCCTGACCCTGGAGCCGGACGTGACCGAGGATGAGCTGCAACAGCTCATCACGCAGGGCATCACGATACGAATCACGGATTTGAACGACAGCCAGGTCAGGGTGAGCATCCAGGCGCCCAGCGTGGTGTCGATCCTGCGCGGCGAGTTGCAGCGATACTAGGCCGGCAGCTGCACCGGCCCATCCGGCACATCGAGCAGCGGCTCGGGGTACAGCACCGCGTCGGACGCCTCGCCCCAGTACGGCAACATCAGCGTCACACTGCTTTCGGTCGCCGACACCACGAATGGCGGGCGCGGGTCATGGTCGCCGAGCGCCGCCAGGGCCGAGAGCGCGTGGGGCTGGCCATCGATGACGATAGAGTCGCCTGCCACAGCCAGCGAGTAGCTGGCGAACATCGATGTAGGCGTGAAATACAGATTCATAAGTACCACCACCCGTCTGCTGATAGCGCCGCCTCTCTCGAAGCGGCGGCCTGTGACGTTACCGCCGTATAGAAATAGTTGAGCTCTGTTGTCAGATTGCCGGTGGTTCCCGCGCCAAAAGCGGAAAGAGCCCTGACAGCAGAGTGGGCGACAGGGCTTTGAGCGAAGGCCGCGGGGTACGTCCACACCAGCCCGGCACTCCTGAATCCACCCGCAAACGCAACCGAGATAGCCAGCGCAGAGTCGACTCTGTTTGAAGAACAACTCAATCGGCCATTGGCATAGCGAACAAACCCGCCGTTTGCATTTATCCCTCGCTCTTCCTCCCGCCCCACCACAAACCGATCCCCCACCGCATCGTAGGTAATCGTCGTGTCCACGTCCGTGCGGATATACCCCGCCGGCAGCGCGGCACCCGTTACCGTCACGGCCGTTTTCGCGCCCAGACCCGCGACGTTGATCGTCGTGGCGCCAGTGTTGGCGGCGCTGGCCCGGAAGCGGAACTGCTGGCCGGCGCGGTAGGCGCTGGGCTTGCCCAGGCCGTGCTGCAGGCTGAGGGTCAGCGCGTTGGCCGTGCCGCCTACCGTGCAGTACGGCGCCACCACCCACCACTCGCCGTCGCCATCGGCGAACTCCCGCAACTCCCCCAGCCCGCCGCCGGCCGCCACCAGCTTCAACGGTTTCACATCAGTCATTGAGCATCACCTGGATGGTCAGAGACCCGCCGCCGGCCTGGTAGGCCGTGAGCGAGTAGTCGAGGTTAAGGGCCAGTTTCAGCAGCGCGCCGCCGGCCTGGTAGGCAGGCAGGTACGCCGGCACGCCCTGCAGGGTGTCGCCGGCTGGCAACTGCCGGCGGCGCCCGCCAGCCGAGACAATCGGCCTGCGCGCTGCCATCACAGCACCACGTAGCCGTCGTCATCGGTCACCAGCTCGGTGGCCGACTTCGCCACGCCCAGGTACTGGCTGACCTTGTTGGCGTTGCCGGCGTCTGTCTCGTCCAGCGGCGTGTCGGTCACCCCGCCGGCGGTGCCGAGCCAATAGCGGCTGCCGATGGTCAGGCCGGTGAGCTGCGCGTTGGTGCCGTCCAGCGGGTAGACAGTGGCGGTGGTGGCCGCGGTGAACTCCTCGAGCACGAAGCCGTCGGCCTGGCGGCCGTTGCTGTTGTCGGCCAGGCGCGCGGAGAACACGCCGCCGTCGTTGTGGTAGTTGACGAACTTGCCGGCGCCGAGCGTCTCGCTGGCCACCGCCTGGGTGGTGTCGGCGCCGATGCCGACGGGCATCACGCTCTCGTCGAGCCGGCCGTCATCGCCAAGGGCGGGGATGTTGCCGGCATTCGGCGCGCCGGCCGAGATAACGGTGGCGAAGATCTGTACGGTGCGGCCCGCAACGCGGGCGAGAAAACCTTGTGCCATGGGGGTTACTCCAGGTCGATGGGGGGTTGCAGGTTGAGCAGCAGGCGGGTGGCGGATACCGCCGCGCCGATCAGCACGTCGTAGCCGTCCGCCGGCGGGGTTTGTGTGAGCGCGCCATTGGCGCCGAGCCACACCGGGCCGGGCTGCCAGTTCCAGGCGCTGTCATCGAGGGGGCCGAGGCTCTGCACGTTGATCGGCGTGCCGACCTCGGCGGCGCTGAGGGTGATGCCGGAGAGCAGGTCGATGTGCTCGGCGTCGCGGTAATCCAGGGCGAACACCTGGCCGTCCAGCTCGTACACCGCGCGCAGCGCGCTGAGGGTTTCGCCGGCCTGGCGCTCCACCGCGGCGCCCCCGGCCGGGCCGGGGATGCCCTGGCGCCCGGGCGGGCCCTGCTCGCCCTGCGTGATGCCGTGCACCTCGGGCTGCTGCAGCACCACCAGGTACTCGCGCTCCACCTCGCCGGTCTGCAGGTCGGGCAGTTCCAGCACGGCAACGTAGGCGTCAGCATCCATTGCCACACCGCGCCGGCGCCGGGCCGCCTTCGTAGTAGCGGGTCACCGTGCCGTCGCTGAACGTCACGTCCAGGGTGTAGCGCCAGGCGCCGGTGAGCAGCGCGGTCTGCGCCGGCGTGAGTTCGCGGGTGATGGTGCCCGGCGAAGGGCTGGCCAGGCCGGCGCCGAGGGTGAGCTGCAGCAGCTGCTGGCCGTCGCGGGTAAAGCGCATGGCCAGCGTGGCGCCGGCCAGGTCCACCGGCAGGTTGTAGGCCAGCTCGCCGCCGCTGGGCGCGAGGCCGGCGCCGGAGAGCTGGTTGATTTCCAGGGCGTCGGCATCCAGGCGCCTGGCGCGCCAGGGCGTCGCCTTGCCCGGCTCGCGGTTGAGCGCGGGCATGCCCACCACGCCGCGCACCCACACCGGCCAATCGCCGGCCAGGCCGTGCTCAACGGTGAGGCGCACCCCGCTCGACGTGCCGGCGATGGTGGTGATCGGCAGGTAGACGAACGCCGGCTGCATCAGCCGCACGGTGTCGCGGTAGGTGGTGCCCGGGGTGACGGGCAGGTTTTCGCAGGCCGGCTGCATGCTGGCTACTCCGGTTCAGGGTGAGAGGGTTATGCGCTGCGGCGGATGGAGACGAACGGCGAGGCGTCGATTGCCAGATCGAGGTCGGAAGGCACGAACGACCAGGTGGCCGGCATCGAGGCGCTGGAGCGGCGCAGGATGCGAGCGCTGATGCCGGTGCTGGTCATGCCGATGGCGCGCGCGCCGACGTTCACCAGGTTCACGCTGCCGCCAGTCGGCTGAATTACCAGCCAATACAGGCGCCCAGGCTCCAACTCGCGCGGCAGGCTCAGCGCCCCAACCTGATGGCCACTGCTGGCCGCCGAGATGTTGACCAGGTCGATGCGCTCGTCGGGCCAGCCGTCCTCGTCGGCCGTGAACAGCGCCACGCGCACCGTCACGCTGGCGTTGGCCACCTGGATGCGGATGCCCACCTGGTCGATGGTCATCGCGTAGGCCGGTTCGAACGGCACCGCGTAGAGGGTGTTGGCGAGGTAGCTGATGTTGCCGCCGGTCGTCAGCTCGAACGGGCAAACCATGGCGTTGAGCGGCAGGCGCGGCGTGCCGAAAACGCTACCCCCGCCACCACCGCCCGAACTCTGCAGCGCCGCCAGCGTGGCGGCGGTGATGCGCAGCTCCAATGCCGCACCAGCCGGCCAGAACAGGGCCGCAGTACTCTCCTGCGCGCGCAGCACCGTCAGCTCGCCAGCGGCAGTGGCGGTGATGTGCACAATCTCGATACCGGCCTCGCCCTCCAGCGTCGCGACGTAGTGGTCGCCGGGGGTGATCTCGCCGAGCAGCGCGGCCGCCTCGGGCGCTACCGTCATCGCCGTGTCGGCGTCGGTGGCGGCAACGGTCAGCGCGGCGCTCCAGTTGTTCAGAAATAGCTGCATGCGGGCCTCACACGAAAGTCACGGTGTCGCCCACCGGGTCAGAAATCTCGCCGGTGAACGGGTTGAAACAGGCGAACTCCAGCGGCCCGGCCGGCTGGTTGACGTTTATGGTGCCGTCCTCGATGCCGCTCAGCGGCACCACGCCCTGCGGGGTGGCGCAGCCGGCGTACTGCACCTGGTTCGGCCCGTCGTCGATGCTGTAGCCGCGCAGCAGCACGGCGATGTTGTTGCTCAGCAGGCGCCATTCGTTGCCGGCGTACAGGCGGGTGGCGTCAGTTGGCGCATCGAGCGGGTCTTCCAGCAGCACCGAGCTGTCGATGGTCTCGATGAACTCGCCGCGGCCGTCGTCCATCTCCCACTCGTACTCGTTGCGGTAGAACGAACCGATGGCCGGATAGAAGCTGTCCCACAGCGAGCGATCGGTGCGCCAGAAGGTGTAGACCTCCACCCCGCCCACCTGCAGCAGGTGCTCGACGCGCTGCAGGCGGGTATTGATGCGCGCCCAGCGGTCTTTGTTATCCGGGTCGGTCACCGAGGGCGTGCGCTCCATCTCAGGGAAGCTCACGTCCAGGTCAATGCGATAGTCGAGCGTGCATTCGATGATCTCGCCCAGCGGGTTGAACCACAGCGCCAGAATGCGCCCGAGCACATGGCTGGCCATGGTGCCGACGGATTTCATGTAGTCGCTGCCGGTCTGCGCGTCGCCAGTGGCGTACACGGTACCGGGCGGGTCGTCGCTCTTGAGCCGATCCGGCGCCAGGTCACGGCTGGTGCCCGGGTGCGGCGGCACGGTTTGCCGGTTGGTGCGCTCCTCGCGCTCGCGCAGGTCCTCGAATACCGCCGTGCCCAGCGTCTGCTCCAGGGTGCGCAGGGTGGTGATGCTCAGGCTGATGGCGCCGCTCTCCCCGCTCACCGTCACCAGCTGGAAGCCCAGCGGCAGCGGGCGCAGGCCGACGTTAAAGCTCGGGTCGTTGGCGTACAGCATGAAGATGGCGCGCGCGCCGTCCGGCGCTACGTCCACCGGCAGGGGCCAGCGCTGCACCAGGTACGGCGTGCCGCCCAGGTTGAGCTCGTCGCCTACCTCGATATCGTCCGTCGGCCAGCTCACCGGCAGCGCCTGGCTCTCGGGTTTGCCGCCGAGCACGCCGAAACGCACCGCGCTGCCGCTCAGGCGGATCACCCAACGGGTGTTGTCCGGCGCGCTGTAGATCCAGCCATCCAGCTCGCGCCCGTACAGCATGTGCGCCTGCATGATGGCCTCGTTGCGCCATTCGCGCCCCAGCGCCGTGTCGGCCGCCAACTCCTCGAGTGTGCGCACTACCGGCGCCACGCCGGGCACCTTCACCCGGTAGGTGTGGTTGGCGCGGCTCGGCGGGAAGTAGGGCATGGTCTGCCCGTTGGGCAGGTGCAGGCGGTTCAGGGTGTCTACCCGGCCGTGCCAGGGCCAGCCCCAGGGCGGTACGTTCATGCCGTGGTGCCCTCGGGGTCGGCCAGCTGGATCTGCACATCGGCGCCGTTGGCGTCGATCAGGTTCAGGGTCTTTATCGCCGGCAGCACGAACAGCCCGTCGCTGGTGGTCAGGCCGTTGGGCCAGTATTCGCGGTCGGGCACGCTCACGCCCTCCACCACGGCCAGCTTCTCGATCAACGGGCTGGCAATACCCGCCCCGCTACTCGGCACCCGGCTGGGGTTCCAGTAGCCCACGCCCGAGGTCGGCGGCCGCGCGCCTTTGCGCTCCAGGGTGCGCAGCTGGCCGCTCTTGCGTGGGCTGGTTTCCAGGGCGTTGAGGTCGTTTTTCAGCGTGCCGCGCCGGCTGGCCTCCATCGCCGCACCTATGGCGCGGCGCTCGGTGCCGGCGGTGGCCTGGCGGCTGGCGGTGATGCCGGCACCGATTGCCCGTCGCTGCTCTGCAAGGCTTGCCATTACACGAACTCCAACAGGTCATTGGGCACCGCGACGCGGTATGTCACCGTGGCCTCGGCCTCGTACTCGTCCTGGTGGTCGGCCGGGATCTCCGGCGCGGTGATCTGGAAGCGCCGCGGGTACGGCTCCAGAATCGTCGGGTAGTTGCCGCTGAAGCCGTCCAGCTCCTCGTCATACGGCGGGCTTTCGGCCTGGCCGCCCAGCTGCGTCGGCAGCTGGATCAGCAGCGGCACCTCGCCGGCCGGCGTGCTCGGTGGGGCAGGCGGTACGGTGATCGGGTCATTGATGCTGCCGCCGCCCTGGCTCACGCCCTGCACCACGGTGGTGAGCGCCGTCTGTTCGTCGATGCTCAGCTCGTGCACCAGCATCCACACCGGCGCCTCGCAGATAACGCCCTGGTCCTCAACGCGCAGGGTGTGGGCCAGGGTCACGCCCATGGCGTCGCTGGTCGGCACCTGCCAGCTCAGGCGGTTGCCGCGGTGCGCAGCGAGTATCTGCACGCGCTGGATGGCCACCGCGCAGGTCAGCGCCTGCTGCCAGCGCGCCGCCTCGCGCAGGTCCACCACCCAGTCGCCCAGGGCGTCCTGGGTGGCGTCGGCCGCCGGCGCCGTCCAGGCCTCCTCGCCCCAGGTGTCGGCGCGCTCGTTGTCGCTGCTGTCCACCGCCACGCGGTCGCGGCGGATCACCTCGCCGGCATCGATCACGCTCTGCGGCGCCTCGACGCGAATGCGGTACAGCTCGGTCACCGGCTGCACCCAGCGCCGCGCGCTGGTCCACTCGCCGCCCAGCAGCAGGTCGGGGTAGTTGTTCACCCAGGCGAACTGCGGGTCGCAGAAGCTGCCGGTGTTCTGGCCGGCGGTCTCGGTCAGCGGCAGGCGATACCAGGCCGCGTTGAGAATGGCCTGATACCCGGCGCCCTCGCTGCCCTCCTCGATCATCGGGATATCGGGCAGTTCGGTGGTCTGGGTATGCCAGAAGCAGAAGCCGTCAATGTCGGAGAGGCCGACCACCGCAGGGTGCTCCCAGGCGAACGGCTGGTGCCGCTCGCGCAGGCGCGGGAAGCGCTGCAGGGCCTCCAGCTCCACCACGTTCACCCGGTCGGAGAGGTCGACCGGACTCCAGCCCAGGCTGCGATCCATGGTCACACCCTCGCCGAACACGAACGCCGGCGCGGTGGCCGCCCAAGGCGTTACCACCAGGGTGCCGGCGGCGGTGCGGTTGAGGCTGGCGGCGCGGGTGCTCAGGCGCTCCTGCAGATAGTCCCAGCGGCTGCGGCCCTCGGGCGCCTCGAACAGGTCGGCGCTCCAGTAGCCGCCGGCCAGGGCATCGACCTGCGCCACGCTCAGCGCCTCGACGGCATCCTGGATGCGATCGCTGCATTCGAACGCCACAGTGCGCTCCACCGGCTCGAAGCTCGGGCGAATCACCCAGCCGCTGAACAGCAGGTACTCCACCCAGGCGCCGTCGCGCCATTCCACGTAGTGGATGCTCAACGGCTTGCCGGTGTAGCTCAGCGGGTTCACCGGCCCCGGGTCGAGCAGAATGGCGCAGTCGGCCAGGCTGGCCGCGCCGCGCTCCTCCTCGACGCGAATGGTGCCGATCAGCAGATCGCTCACGTCCACGCCGTCGAGCATCACTCGCGCGCGCCAGAGGATGCTCACCCGCGGCTCGACAACCACCGCCGCGCCACCACCACCCATGCTGCCCGAGTTGATCGGCGCGCCGTTGATCAGCAGTGCGTTGATCATCGGTTAGGCCTCCTCGGCGGTGAACGACCAGCTGTGCACGTTGGTGCCGGCGTCCAGCCCGCGCGTGGGGCGGGCCATCAGCACGGTAAACACCGGCATCCAGCACACCTGATACTCCAGCGCGCCGGCCACGGGGGTGATGGTCACCGCCTTGGTTTCGGCGTCCCAGGTAATCGGCGCTTTCACCCAGTCGCGGCCGGTAAAGGCCAGGGCCCAGGGCTCCACATCCGGCCGCACGTTGCCGGGGATCACCGTGCTGGTGCTGGTGGTGTGCAGCTCCATCTGCTGGGTGCAGCGCAGCTCCAGCGCCTGGGTGAAGTCCAGCGCCGCCAGCCCCGGCCCCATCCAGCCTTCGCCGGAAACGGTGATCTGCCAGCGCGGGTCCCAGTGCTGCATCTTCACCCCCGCACCGCGGCTACGCCGCAGCACCGGGCCGTCACCCAACGGGGTGTAGGTCTGCTGCGGCAGACCATGCTGCAGGCGCAGCGGCACGCCGCCGAGCATCACGCGATGGGCAGTCATTCAATACTCCGGGCATGAAAAAGCCCGCGCGGGGCGGGCTTGGTTCAGGGGGTCAGGTGCGTGGCCGGGTGCTGCCGAACTTGCGCGCGGCGCGGCGGATCTCCTCGGCCGTGCTGCGCGGCATGCGGATCGGCGCCGGGCCATTGCCCAGGTCGATCACCATCGAGCCCCAGTCCTGATCGGCGCCGCCGCCAGGGGCGGACAGTTGCTGCTGCAGGGCCGGGGCCAGCGGTGGAATGGCGGGCATGGGCCGCATGCCGATCTCACCGCCGGTCGCGTAGCGCGGCAGGCGCCGCTGGCGGATAGCTTCCATGAAGTCCTTGCCGTAGTACTGCACCGCCGAAACCGGCTGCATGAACTCGCCGTTGGAGCCCCACATCAGGATGCTGTCGCTGGTGCCCGTGCCAGGGCCGCGCAGCTGGCCACCACCGGCGAGCTTCGGCAGGTCGCGCAGTATCACGTCCTGCGGTGCCGGCCCGATATCCTTGATGATCGGGCCATCCGGGTGCACCACCCGCACAGGAATGACCACCTCCTGCTGGCCAAGCTGTGCCACCAGGCTTTCGATGGCAGTGCGCACCTGCTCGATGCTGGCCTCGTCGGCCTTCACCGAAACCGGCAATTCCTTCAGCGCGGCGGCCTGGTCCTTCAGCTGCTGCATCTCATCGCGGATGCTCGCCAGCTTGTCCTCGGCGTTGCTCTGCTCCAGGTCGTTGGCGGCCAGTTCGATATCGCGCAGCTCTCGCACGAAGAAGCTGAAGCCCACCGTGCTCTCGCCGGCGGCGGCCAGATCCTGCAGCACCTTCAGCGCCGCCTGGGCCTGCTGCTGGGCACCGGCGATATCGCCATTGTCCAGCGCCGCCTGGGCGCCGCGCTTCAGCGCGCTGTACTGCATCAGGCTCGGCGCCGAGCCGGGGCCGTTCTGGATATCCGCCAGGGCCTGCTGGTAGCGCTGGTCGATCTTTAGACGCTCATCGCGCACCTTCTGCAGGTCGTTGATCGCCTTCTTCTCGGCGGCCACCAGCTTCTTGGCGCCATCTTCAGCGGCCTTGATCTGGCTTTTGCGGAGGGTCTCGATGTCGGCGACGTAGGTGGCGTAGCTGGCAACCTCGGCGGCACGCTGAGCCTTGGCGGCAGCAGCTGCTTCATCCGCCAGATGCTTCACCTCGGCATTCAACCCTGTCTGCTGCTCGACGATAGAGGCGCGGAAGGCTACCAGCGCATCGCGCTTCGCCTGCAGTTCCTCCTTGCTGTAAAGCAAGCCATCGATGGTCGTGCTCAGCCCAGTACCAGCAATGCTGCGATCCAGGTCAGCTATCTGCTGGTCAACCTGGTCCAGCTCGCCGACCAGGCCTGACGCGTTGGCAGCAATGAAAGCAATCCGCTTGCCGAAGTCGACGAACTCGGAAGCGCCCTCAACAACAGTGCCAGCCAGAGTGGCCAAAGCCGAGGCCAGCGTCACCAGGTTATCGACCACTACCGGATCACTCAGCGTCTCGCCCAGGCTATTGATGCTGTCGATCAGCGGCTGCACATCGGCCTGGCCAACCGCTGCTCGCCATTTATCTGCCGCTTTCGTCGCTGCACCACCAACGGCATCCGGTAGCGCCTCGGCCTCCTCGCGCAGTGCGTCCAGTTGCCCACTCAGGGCGTCAGTCACCACCGCAGCGGTCAACTCTCCCTGTGCGGCCATTTCCTTCAGCGCACCAACCGGCACGCCAATGCCGTCGGCCAGCGCCTGCATCAAGCGCGGCGCCTGCTCGGCCACGCTATTGAACTCTTCGCCGCGCAGCGCGCCGGCGCCCAGCGCCTGAGCGAACTGGATCACACCGTTCTCGGCCTCCTGCGCGGTGGCGCCGGACACACGGAACGAGGTGGATACCGCTTCGGTCAGACGCAGGATATCGTCCTGGCTGCGCCCGGCATCCCGCAGAGGCCGGCTGATGCGCCCGTACAGTGTCACCAGCGACTGCACCGGCGCCTCCGTTTCCTGGGCAATGCGGCTCAGCTCGCGCTGGGCGACGTTGAACTCCTCCTGGCTGGTCGTGGCCAGGCGCAGGCGAGCGTTCATCAGGTTGTAGGCGTCGGCGGTGCGCGCCACCGAGGTGACGGCGGAAACAGCCGCATAGCCCGCGCCGACAGCCCCAATGGCGCCACCGATGCCGCCGGCCAGGCTGGAAATGCCACTGCCACGACGCTGCTCGGCGTTCATCTCGCGCAGGGCGCGCTGGGTTTCGCGTACACGCTCGGTCATGGCGCGTTGCGCGATGGACAGCTCGCGGCCGGTTAGGTTGCCGGTAGTGCGCAGCAACTGGTACTGGCTGCGCACCTGCACTAGCTCGGCCTGCAGCTGGCGGTAACGACTTACGCCAAGGTCAGCGCGCGCCGCCTCAAGGCTTGCCATGCGCTGCTCACGCGCGGCCTGCGCAATAGCGGCCGACTGCGCGCGAATGCCCTCACGCGCCGCGGCCCGGCGCTGCACCTCAGCCGCCACGGCGCGCTGGGCCTGGTTCTCCTGCTCGGTCGTAGCCGCCCGCAGCTTGCGCAGTTCCGCCAGGGTTTGCTGCACGCGGCGATGGTAGGCCGCCTCGGCTTCGGCGCGCTGCTTCGCGGAGAGGTCGCCGTCGCTCATCACCAGGCGATACTGCTCGCGCAATTTCACCAAGGCCTGCTGCGACTCCTGAATCTTGCCAACGCCCAGCGCGCGCTGGGCTGCCAGCTGCTTGGTTTGCTCGACAGCCGCGGCAGCGGCGCGCGCCTCTGCCTGCAGGGCCGCTTGCGCCTCTGCACGGCCTGGTCCTGGCACTGCGGCAGCACGCAACTGCCGCAGCGAGGCCAGGGTCTCGCTCACGCTACGCCGGTAGTTCGCCTCGGCCTCAGCACGCTGCTTGGCAGAGAGATTGCCGTCGGCCGTAACCAGCCGGTACTCGCTACGCAGTTGAACCAGCTCGCGCTGGGTTCGCTCGATTTCGCCGACACCCAGGTTTTTCTGCGCGGTGCGCAGCTGCTGGTCAGCGCGGCCCTCGCCGAGCGCCTTCTGCATCTCCTGGCTCAAGCGTCGCTGCTCGGCAGCCAGGTTACTGGTATCAACGCCAGCGGCCTGCAGTTCACGGCGGCGCGCAGCCAGGCGCTGCTGGGCGGTACCCTCGGCACGCTCCAAGCGCTTGAGCTCGTTCACCGCATTGCGATACTCGGCTGTCAGCTGCTTGCTGGGCTCGGCGGTGCGAGCCAGCTCGTTGCCGAGGTCACGCACGCGATCGCGCGCTTGGCGCGCCTGCTGCTCGGTACTCTCCAGGCTGCTTTCCAGCTCGCGGAAGGCATTCACCTGCTTCAGCGGCTTGGCCAGTTGGCTGACCAGGCCCTGATATTCCTTGCTCAGGCTGCCGATGCCCTTGACGGCGTTTTCGACGTCCGCAACCAGCCGCAGCTCTACGTCAGCCATACATCACCCCTTCAACGCGCGCAGAAACAACGACCACGGGTAGCCCCAAACGCCGTGATGGCCGAGCCGGATCATCCGGCACGCCACCTCATCCAGCGTTTTCAGGCTGGCGTCCGGAGGCTGGCCACCTTGGCCAGCATTCGAAAAAAACTGGGGTTGGCCTCCTTGCAGCCTTCCACCACCTGCTCCAGGTCACTGGGCAGCATCTGCTCGATATCGCCAATCGGCAGGCCGGTGAACACCGGCAGGTCTACCAGGCGCACGTCTTCCAGCAGCAGCTCGTCCACCAGGTCGGCGCCGGGCTTCGCCTGCAACAGGCCGCGCACCTGCCCCACAGTCAGCTCGCTGCAAACCACAGTGCGGCTGCTCAGCTTCTTGATCACCGATTTACCAACAGCGCCATCGCTCATGTGTTTCTCCGGGCAATAAAAAACCCGCCGAAGCGGGTTTTGATTTCGTTGAGGGCTTAGCCCTTGAATCTGATCAACTTGCTTACGGCGCGGTCGGTACAGATCAGCCGCACCTTGTTGCCGTCGACGAAGGCGACGTCGGCGGCGTTGCTCTTGTCGGCAGCAAAGCCGCCAAGTGCGCCGATCAGCACGCCCGCCAGTAAACCGATGGGCCCACCCACCAGCATGAGTAGAAGCCCCAGTAGGAATGCCCCCAGTAGTGCACGACCCACGCTGAAGCGCTTGTCGGTCAGTTGATCGACCTCGACGCTGTGAATCTGCGCCGGCAGATAGCTGCCCTTCTTGGATGACTCGATGTGCAGCTTGCCTCCGCCGATGAAAGCCGAGCCCTTGATACCGAATGTCCCTGCAGTGATCTTCATACGCTTATGGCTCCATACGCCTATTGACGTAACCAGTCATCGCACTTGATAACAACGCAGCCGCCAGGAGCGTTTGAATTTTTTCTTGCGCAGCAGGGGTGAGCCATTGGTGACATTCTGGAAGCATCAGATTGACGCTGAAAACAAACATTCCTAAGAGGGTCAAAGCTACGACGAACCAGAGCACCAAGATTGCAGCTAGGTTGGCATGATCACGAAATTTTTGGTGACGGCCGTGCTCTTGCTTCCGCCCATTCGCGTCAAGATCCTCGTTACTGGCTAGCGCAGCTGCTTCGCTGTTGGCAAGGGTATCCGCGGTTTTGGTTTTCTTGGAAAAGAACCTGGGCCTTTTTTCTAGGCTGCCCTGCTCATCAGAATCGTCAAACATCCCTTTACGCCCTATACGACTGGCCTATAGAGATGAGTGGCTTGGTTGAGAGAGGATGTAATCGTAAAAATCCTCAATCAAATCATTGGAAATCTCGGCGTTCCGCCCGAAACGATCCCAAGTGATACTCCAAGGCGTATTTGGCTTATGGGTTGCGGCCGAAAGGCGTACACCATTAATTCCACCATAGATCTCAGCCACCTGATCCATGATGTCACATTCCTGCTCGGTGAACCGACCATTCCAACGATGCGCACCCGGCACTTGATCAACAGGCGAGGAACGATAATCGCGTACCGCCTCGTAAACGCTACGAACTACTGGTCCGTACTTCCAAGCCTCTACAGGCTCACGAAGCAAGGGCTCACCGTACTCAGCCAACATGTACCCGTGAGCGACATAAACGAGTTTGATTAGCTGCATTGGCGTAAGCGCATCGTCGTGCATATCACGAGTCGCATCGAGTATGTACTGAGCTACTGCTAGAGATTTACTCATTTTCGCCCCCCTGTACAAAATGCCACTATCAAATTGGGGCGCGATTCTGCCCAAGTCAAGTGATTGCGTCAAATTCATCTTGACAGAAGGGCCGCCCTCGTCAGGTAGAAATTGTCACAAGCCATTACTGTACACTTATACAGTAAAAGTAGCCATCCCTGGCCACCCTGGCGTCACGCCGGCATCGGCTTCTCTTTCATGATCTTCATGTATGGCGAAACGCCGGCACCGATACGCGAAGAATCACCCAGCACCTCACAGGTGACCTCCATGCCCATGAAATCTTCGACGTTGATCCAGCTCAGCGCGGCAACCAGGTCGAACTTACAACGGTAGTAGAGGTTGTTGGTGCGCTTCTGTGTGCCCACGGCGTTCACGCCCTCGAACAGAATCTCCAGCTCAACTGCAGTACCGGCCAGCGGCTGGATATCATCGATAGGCGCGCTGACGTAATCGACCTCGAGCTGGTATTCCTCATCGGCAGCTTCAGCCGCAGCAATCGCTGCTGCCAGCGGGCCGCCAGGCAGCGGCTCGATGCCGGAGCCGGTGAGGCGGAAGTCTATGTCTTCGTCGTACTCCACAAGCCCAGTTTCCGCATCGACCACAGTGGTGATGCTGAGCGGCATCTTGCTCAGCATGCTCACCATGTTGACACCCACCGTTACCACCTCACCGGTAACCGGCGCGGACGGCAGGTCAGTCACCTCAGCCCACAGAAAGCGGGCGAAGTTCGCGGTGAAGAACTCGCGAAAGTTGAAGCCCAGGGTCATGGCCGTGACGCGGCTGTAGGTATCGTAGTTACCGCCGGCCGGAATCATGGTGTTGGTCAGGGTGATTTTGTTCACCTCGTGGTTCTGGGTCATGGTGGAACCAAGGCCCATGGGCTCAAATGGCTTGCCCGTGCCGGCCGGGCGGCAGAGGATGCGACCCGCAACAATGAACGTCTCTTTTACCCAGACCATTATTTGCCCTCCCCTTCACCCGGCTTGGCAATTTTGCCCAGCTGCTGCAGCCAGGCCTTCTGATGCGGCAGCACGCTGATGGTGCTGCCGGCCTTGCACGGCTTGCCGCCGTGGTCGTGGTCTTTAACAAGCACGACGTCTTCGCGCTTGGCTTTTTCTTTCTCGCTGCCCGCCGGGGCCGCGTCTTGCTTGCGTCCACTCATGGTGTTCTACCTGCGTTGATGTGGATGTGAAGCTGGAGTGGGAACAGCACGGTGCCGGCCGCTAGGCCATCACCGGGCGGGAACATCTGGCCAGGCTCCAGCGTTACCTGACGCGGCCCCTTTGGCCCCCAGGGGTTGGGGATGCCTTCCGGCACCTGCAGGCAGGCCACCAGATCGCAATACAGCTCCTCGAGCTGCTCGAGGTAGTCATCGCGGCTACCGTCCACGGCGCCGACAATGCGCCGACCTACCCGCGTCAGCACTGCGCCTGGCCCCCAGCTGCCGGGCACGTACAGGGCAGGCTGCTTAGCGATGAACGGAAACACCAAGTCATCGGCCTGCAGCAGTTCGGCCAGCCAGCCTTCCTTGATGCGTGTGCCGGCATCGGTCAGGTAGCCGTTGGCTGGCGTGATCTGCCCCAGGCGGTCGACCAGGGCCTGGTCCGCCTGCTTGATGGGGTTGGTCATAGGTTTATGCGCCTCAGTTGGCGTTCGGTCTCGGCGTCGAGCTTGCGCTCGGCGTCGGCTCCGATGTCTTCCAGCTTGGTGTTGAGCACCTGCGACGGCGATGGGCCGTGCAGCACCTCCAGCGGCAACCTGGGCTTGCCGATCCGCTCGGCGATCAGCCCACCCGTTGGGCCAATGGGGGCGATGAAGGCGCCCTCGTTCAGCTCCGTCCAGCCCTTGCCAACGTCCACCCGCACACCGGCTGGCACGCGCTTGCCGTTCTTCCCTTGCCGCCACAGCTGGCGGTGCGGGAACTGGCTCAGCGTCACGCCTCGCGAGCGCGCGAAGATGGTCACGCGCAGCTCGTCCGGCGTGGCCGGGATGAAGTTGACCTCGTTCTGGATGTAGCTGGGCTTGAGGTTGATTTCCGCCCGTATCTCCCGCCAGCTTTGCGTGCGGGTGCTACGGCCTACGGTGTTGAGGGCCAGCTGGACGGCACGCCGCAGCTTGTCCGGGGCGGCATCGAACCGCGCGGGGTCGCCACGGAACTCGACCCGCACGCTGTCGTAGCCAGCCATCAGGTCACCTCCAGCAGCTCCCAGCGTTCCACCAGGCCATCGTTGCCCACGGGCTCGGCCAGCTTGAAGCGCCCTTCGGCCAGCTCAAGCAAGCCGCCGCGCTTGCCGCGCACCTGGTGCCCGCGGATGTCGGCGAGGATCTTCACCGAGCGGAACATGCCGTCCGCACCGGCCACGCTGACATCGCGCGAGAGCATCACCTCGCACGCCACCGGCGCACCGCCGGGCGGCGTGTAGGTTGGCTTGCCGTTGCAGCGATCCTCACCGAACACACGGAAGAGGCTGTCGTCCGCTCGCCGCATGAGCCGGTCGAAGTCGCTGCTCATGCTCAGTCGCCCGAGTTGTCGTCGCCGGTGCCACCGGCACCAGCATCGGCATCAGGCGGCGTGGCTTTGCCCGAGGCACCGGCAACCTCCTCGATCAGCCCCTTGCCGAGCAGTTCCTTGACCAGGCCTTTCGGCACTTCCTGCGGCTCGGCTCCGGGCTTGAGGACGAGTTTCTTGCCCTTCTCCAGGGTCTGGATGGTGGCTTTTACGATGTACTTGGCCATGCGTGCATGCTCCATGGGCCGCCCGCATGGGCGGCCTGTTCAGGGGAAGGCCGATCAGGCCACGGTGATGACGACGAACTCGTCGGCGTCGAACAGCGCCGGCACCGGCGCGGCCTGGGTTTGCAGCCACTCGACGCTGGGGTTGTCGGTAAACCAGTTGCTCGGGTAGCGGGTGGTTTCCACGATGCCCATGGCGTTGGCCTTGGCATCCTGGATGCCGCCGTAAGCCATCACGTTGTCCGCGCTGGCCGGGGCCATCAACACGGTGTGATCCGGCATGTAGTTGAGCTTGGTGCCCTCGCCGTCCTCGTACTTGCCGGTGTACACCAGGATCTCGTACTCGCCGTAGAAGCCCTTGCGCATTACCTCGCGCTCCAGCTGCGGGCCAAGCTCCAGCTGGGAGGTACTGCCGCGGCGGGTCTCCAGCTTGTCTTTCACCGCCTTGAAGCTGCTGAACAGGCGCCAGGCCAGCTTGTCCATCAGCAGCACGCTGACGGTGCCGTTGGCCGCTACGGCCCAGTCTTCCAGGTCGCTGGAGGGGTCGTAGGTGTCCGGGTCGACGGTGTCCCACTTGGCGGCGCCAGCCAGCACCACCTGGTTGTCGGTGCTGCGACCGTAGTCGACCTCCTGCGACTCGTAGTCCTCGCCCGCTACCACCACCTTGCCGGTGAGCACGGCCTGCACGGCCATCCATTCCTCACGCGCGACGATCTCCTGCTCGTGGTCGTTGAGGATGTCCGCGCGGATGGCGTCCATGCGCTGCGCCGGGCTCAGCTCGCCGTTCAGGGCTTCACCCGGGCGGCGCTTGAGGGTGCGGCTGGGCTTCACCGCGTCGGTCGGCTTGAGGTAGGCCGGCTTGAAGGTCAGCAGCTGGCCGCCACGCTCGCGCCGCGCGCGGCCGGAGGCCATCGGCGACACGAACGGCGCCAGGCGCACGCCCTTCTTGATCTTGTCGAAGGCCACTTCCTCGCTGGGGAAGGTGGCGACCTGGGGAAAGAACATCTGGATGAACAGCGGGGTGAACTTCGGCAGGATCTGCTTCACACCCAGCAGAGTGGTCGTATCGTAGCCAGCGGCCATGGTTCGGTTCTCCTGAAACGAAAAAGGCCGCGTGGCGGCCTTGGGGGATTGTGGCGCCCGCGCTTACACGGGCAGCTGCAGGACGATGGGCGTGCCCACGAATGCAGCGAGCTTCTGCGCGGCGGTGACGCCGTCCGGCCAGGCGACCAGCTCCGGGTTGAAGCTGCCGCCGGTGATCATCTGCGCCTCGGCGTCAGCGGCGCTGGCGTCGGTGGCATAGAGGCTCAGGCGCACGGCCTGCTCGGAGCCGTCGGTGGCCGCCGGGTCCCAGGCCACGAACTTGCCGCTGGCGGTGACCTGGCCCAGCGGAGTGCGGGCCACCAGGTTCTCGCCGCTGGCGATGGTGCCCAGCGCGGTGTGATACGGGTGCGAACCGGTGATCCAGTTGTCGGTGGGTTCGTTGACGATACTCATGCGAGTTTCACTCCCGTGGCGGCGGCGTAGGAAGCGGCGATTTCCTGGGCCTTGTTGGGTTTGGCGTCACCACCACCGGCGGTGAGGTTCGGCTGTTGTTCGCTGGCCATCATCTTGTCCAGCGCGGTGCTGGCATCGAGGTTGGCGCCCTGCTCTTTCTCGGCAGCGGCCAGCATGGCGGCGGCATCCTCGACGCTCATCGAGGTGTTGAAGGCCAGGTGGTTGGCCAGTTTGCCGCGGCCCTGGGCCTCGGCATGCTGCAGGATGCCCTGCACGCGCGTGCGCTCGGCACTGGCTGCGGCGGCAGTGTCGACGGTGGCCGGTGCCTCGCTGGCCGCCTGGGCAGGCGGCGCAGCTTCGGCAGTCGGCGCGGTAGTGGTACCGGTCATGCGATTGACTCCTAGGGTTGTCGTCCTGCCCTGGCTGGACAGGTACTCAGAGAACTCGGCCACCGCCTCATGCCCATTAACCAGGGCATCGGCGAAACCGACGTCGATTGCCGCCTGGCCACGGAACACCGCGGCTTCGGTGGCCAGCACGGCCTCGCTGGTGGTGCCCAGGTTGCGGGCGACCAGCTCGGCGAACTGTTGGCGTAGCGCGTCGGTGTCGGCCTGGAAGCGGCTCAGCACCTCGTCGGGCAAGTCCTCGTAGGGGTTGCCGTCGACCTTGCGCGCACCGGAGTGGATGAGCGTGACCTTGATGCCCTCCTGCTCCAGGTAGTCCTCGTAACTGGCGTGGGCCATCACCACGCCGACCGACCCGACATAGCCGGTTTGCGTGATCAGCCGGCGGTCTGCCGCGCTGGCCAGTGCCATGCCGGCGGAACAGGCGGAGTCGCAGGCCATGGCCCAAAGCGGCTTGCCGGCTTGCTGGGCCATCTGCCGCAAGCGGTCGGCGGTGTCGAAGCAGCCGGACACCTCGCCGCCCGGCGTGTGCATATCCATCAGCACGCCTTTGACGTCGCTCTCGGCGAGCATCATCGCGAAGCGGTTGATGATGCCGTCATAGCCGGTCATGCCGCTGGTGGGCTTGAGGTAGCCGGACTTGTGGGCCAGGGTGCCTTTCACATCCAGCAGGGCGATACCGTCCACCACCTGGAACAGGATCTCTTCGAAGCCCCAGCTGTTGGTGCGCGTCTTGTTGTAGGTGCGAGCGTCCACGCGCAGCTTCTGGCCCATGTCGATGGCGCCTTGCTCGTCCTTCAGCTCGGCAATGTTCAGCCGGCTACCCAGCGCGCTGAAGAACACGCGGGCATACGCCGGCTCCAGCAACAGGGGTGTGTTCAGCACCCGGCTGGCGATCTGCGGATAGTTCATGGTGTGCCCTATTCGGTTGGCTCGGTCTGGTCCGGGGCCAGTTCCTGGGTGCGCATCCAGCTCGGCGGCGGCAGGCCTGCCTCGCGGCGCTCGTTCATCTCGCGCACTTGCTGCGCGAAGGTTTCCTGGTAGTCCTCGCCCAGCAACGCCAGCTCCTTCTCATAGGTGCTCAGGCCGGATTCGATGCGCAGTACCGCCTCCTTGACCTCCTTGAGCCCGTCGATGGCCAGCCGGCCAGCACCGATCCAGTCGCAGTTGCACCACGAGGCGCGCGCCTCATAGAACCCACGGGTGGCGTTGCGCGGCAACGTGAGCAGGCGCCGCTGCAGGGCCTCCTCGAACGCCAGCACGAACAGGTGCGTGGCGAAGCGAGCGGCGATCACCTTGCGGCGCCCCATGTAGTAGCGCCAGCCCTCCATCATCGAGGCACGCGCGCTGCTGTAGGTGCTCTGCCGGTAGTCGCGGGCGAACGGCTCGTAGGGCACGTTCAACCCCGCCGCCATCCAGCGCAGGATGCTCGACTCGAAGTCGGCATAGCCGTTGTCGACGTTGCCGCTGGTCTGCAGGTGCAGCTTCTCGCCTGGCCACAGGTGGGGGATCTTCACCCCGTTCAACGCCAGCTTGCTGCCGCTGTTGAAGCTGTTGACCGCCATCATGTACTTGGTGATGTTCTTGGTGCCCTCTTCGCCGGCGCCGATGATTTCCAGCGCGGCTTCGGTGCCCAGTTCGCTCTCGATGGTCGCCGCATACATGGCGTTAACGATGGCGTTCTGCAGCTTGGTGTGCTGCAGCTTGGGCAGCATATGGCTCTGCTCCAGCACCGTGAGGAACTGGTTGGCACCGCGGGCCTGGCCGTCCTCGGTGGGCTCGAACACGTGGATGAACTTGAGCCGGCCATTGGCAGCCTCGCGCTCCACCCGGCGCCACTCGCCGCCGTAACCGCTGCCCAGGCCAAGCCCGCCAGCGCTGAGCTGGCGAATGTGGTAGGCGATGGCCACGCCGTTGCGGTCGAACTCCACCCCGCCACGCAGGCTGGCCGTGTCGGCGCGGTCGCCCGGGTTGCCAATGCGCTTCGGGCTGACCATGCGCACCGCGGTGCGCATCGGCGTACCGCGTCGCTCCACCCACTCGGCCGCGGCGCCGATCTCGCCCAGGCGGGTATGGGTGCCGATGGCCTCGCGCACCATCATGGTGGCGGTGCGCTTGCGCTCCACATCCAGCCAGCAGCCCACCGGGTCTTCGGCGAACTCGTACCACCAGGCCTCGACATCCTGGGCGAAGGCGCGGGCATCGGCATCGCTGATGCCCAGCAGCCGCCAGCGCGGCTTGTAGCTGAGGCGGAACAGGTGACCGACGATATTGTCGATGTGCATCTGCACGCCGTTGGCGGCGAAGGCGTTGTTGCGTGTCACGTCCTCGGCGCGCGCGTTGCCCAGTTTGAGGTTGGGCAGCAGAGCGGCATCCATGGTTTGCAGCTGCGGCCGCCAGCGCTCCAGCTGGCCCCCGAAACCGCCGGAGGCGCCCTGCCAGGTGCTGAGCTGCTGCCGGGCGGGTAACCCGTTCGGTGCCAGGATCTGGATATTGCTCATGCGATCACGCCCGCCGGCCCGCGCCGGCGCGGCGCGCCGACACCCAGCTGGCCCTCCAGTTGGTTGATGTAGGTTTCGAGGTCGCGGCGGTTGGCCTGCTGGAACCAGACGATCTTGCCGTCGCGCTGCACGCTTACGGTGTTGCGCCCGGTTACCAGCAGGTGCAACGCCTCGCGCGCCTCCTCAAGTTGCTGCTGCACAGTGGCCATCAGTCATCTCCGTTCATCATTCGGCCCAGGTCAGCCAGGGTCATGTCGGCCTTGCCGGGCGCTGCAGCTGGAGCCGCACCGGCGCTGTCCACACGTGGTTGCTCGTCGGCATCGGCCAGCAGGTCGACCTGCATCAGGCTGGCTTCGATGTCATCCCAGTCACCGGGCGATTTCAGGTGCAGCCGCAGGTAGCGCGCCAGGTGAATCTGGTAGCCCTCGCAGTCCAGGGCCTCGTTCGCGGCGCCTGCCTTCTTCTGGTACACCTTCTTGCCGCCATGCTTGCGGCTGGGCGCCTTGACCTCGGCCAGCAGCTGGTCGAAGTAGTCGGCGCGCACGCCCTTGTAGAAGTGCAGCCGGCCGGGCCCGGTGCCGGTGAGCTTGAGCCGCTCGAACAGCAGGTCCTTCGCCTTGGTCACGCCCACCTGGTAAACCTGCAGGCCGTAGCGCGAGGCCTTGGTGCTCTGGTTGTTGAGGTCGATCTTGCGCGGCGCGGTGAGAATCTCGGCGTCCACGTTGGTGCTGCCCTTGATGGCTAGCAGCTTGCTGAAGCGCTTCTTGCGCGTGCGCACGTAGTGGTAGACGGCGTCGTTGGTCTGCCCATCCGAGGAGTCGATGCTGGCCGCGCTGACGCGCAGGCGATAGCCCTTGCTGTGCGCGTAGCTGGCGAACAGCAGCCGATCCAGCTCCTGCCATACCGGGTCGTTCTTGTCCGAGGTGCTGGTTTGCGCGGCAATCTCCGTCCATAACACCAGCCAGCTTTCCTCGCCGCGGCCCCAGGCCCGTAGGATCAGCGCGATCCGGTCGTGCTGCACGTCCACGGCGAGCATCAGCACCAGCCCGCCGCCGGGCACCACCAGCTCGCGGTAGTCCTCGCAGCGCTCACGCAGCTTGTCGGCCTCGGGCACGTCGGTGCGGTACTCGAACGGCCGGCCCTGCTTCTGGTTGACGAACTTGATCAACTGCTTCGGGTCGCCGGCGTCGGCCAGCTTCTCCGCGGCCAGGCGTTCGCGCACCAGTTCGGCCAGCGTTGTGCCGGGCAGGCAGGCATACAGCTCACTGAGCTCCATGAAGCCGGCCTTGCCGTAGAACGGAGCAGTGGCCACCCAGCCGCACAGTGGGTCGCCGCGCTCTACCGCATCGAACACGGTGCGGCGGATGTTCTCCTTGCGCTGGTGGTCGTCCCACATCTCGGCGCAGTGCGGGCAGGCGTACTTGGCAGTCTCGGGCTTGGCGTAGCCGTAGACCTCATGCGGTACGTCGCCCTTCTCGGCGTCGCCGCTGAGGTAGGTGATGTGATCGAAGTCGAGCACGTGCGACTCGCCGCAGCCATGGCAGACGATCGGCAGCACCCGCTGGTCGGTCTGCTTCAGGCGTTGCTCGGTTTTCGACAGCCCCTTGAGCGAAGGGGTGCCGCCGACCACCGTCTTGGAGCCGGGGTAGCGCTTGACGCGCTCCTCGAGCAGGCCGATGGCGTCGCCCTGGCCCTTCACGTCGTCGCTGGTGTCGTCCGGCTCCTCCACCACGGCCAGGCCGACGCTGGAGGTCGACTTGACGTTACCGGGCGAGTTCGACGCCACCAGCTTCAGGAAGCCACCAGGGAAGCTCTTGTGGTTCCAGCGGTTGCCCGACTTCTTGGCCGTTTCCACGTCGACCAGGCGGCCAACCGCTTCGTTCGCCTTGATGGCCGGCACCAGCTTCTCGTCGTGGAATGCCTTGCCGTCGCCCTCTTTGGCGAACAGCACCATGATCGGCATCGGGCGGCCAGTGATGCGCTTGAAGATGAAGGCCAGCAGGAAGAAGGTCCAGCCGATCTGGGCGGCCTTCATCAGATCGACTTCCTTCACCTCCGGGTCATCGAGCGCCGCGGCAACCCCGAGGAAGTACGGGGTGTAGTAGAACTCGTAGAGGCCGTGCAGGACGCCGGCCTCGGCCGGCAGGTAGAACTCCGACTCGATGTACTCAGCGGTCGGCTGATCCTTCGGCGGGTTGAACTGCTGCGCCGCGTCCAGCAATACGACGGCCAAGTTTATCCGCATAGCCTCCAATTCGGCTGACTGTAGATCCAGCAATGCGGTTCACCCCGTCGCGGTCTATCACCACCTGGTGCTCGGCCTCGATCTGCTGGACAACCTTCTCCACGCCGCTCTGATACTCACGGTTGGCGAAGCCTGCCCAATCTCTCAAGGCCTGCGCAGCATCGGCGGCCGGTACCAGCGTTCCCAGTTTCTCGTGGTAGGTCAGTCGCCCGTTGGCAGCCTTGACCGTGGATTCTTCGATGCGGGCGTTGTTCAGCTGCTCGACCTGGCTGCCGCCACGCCCGGCGGCCTTCTCGCGCAGGTCGCGGATGTAGGCGGTGCGAATCTCGTCGAGGCTCGACTCGGTCCAGTCGATGTCCAGCGCCTTGAGCACGTCGCGGCAGTTGCGCTCGCTCATGTCCAGGTGCTGAGCAATCTCTTTCTGTGAAGGCATGACCAACTCCAAAGCCCCGAGATAGACAGCCGGAAGCGGAACCCCCTATAGCCCCGTCTATCTGAGAAATTTCCGCGGTCTACGCCGCCGCATGGCAAAGGGGTGCCAGGAAGGACCCGCAGTCAGGGCCCGCGCCCGCGCCGCCGCTCTACGCCCGACCACGGCAAGTCGCTCGGCTGCACCAGCCGGGCCACGTTGCCGCCGGAGCGCACCACCGCCAGGGCGAACACACCGAGCAGCAGCACGAACGGCCAGAACTCCACCGGCACGATCAGCCCCGAGGTCAGCACCTCGATCAGCAACCGCCCGCAGGCGATCATCACCGCCAGCGCCACGGCCGACTTGCCCCAGCGATACCCAGCGCCGTTGCGCCGGTACGTGAACAGCCGAACGAAGATCACGATGCACAGCACCGCCGTCATCGCCGTGAGCCAGGAACTAGCCATCGACACCACCTCCACCCAGGTCAGGCCGCCCACGCTGACGCAGGGCAGCATGAGACAGCGTCACGACCATGAGCGAGGCGCCGAACGCGGCCGGGCCGGAGTACACGAACGGGCGAAAGCCCCAGACCTCGAACTCCGTCAGCCCCGGGCTGAACAGGTAGCCCATCACCAGGCTGATCAGGAAGTACACCGCCCGCTTCCACAGCACGATCTCATGGCGCGACAGCAAGAAGATCAGCGAGCCGCACAGGGCGCCGGTCGCGGCATTGCCATCGATACCGGCAAACCAGCCAGCGGCCGCCATGCTGGCCAGCAGGCCGCCAGCTACCACACCACTCGGCTCGCTCATAAACCCTCCCAGGCGGCCAAGGGCCAGAAACAAAAAAGCCCCGGCATCCGCCGAGGCTCATGATAGGTAGCCCATCCCTGGGCAAGGCGCCGCAACCACGGGGCGCCACAA